>ERZ1645187.3944-NODE-3944-length-12233-cov-3.541879_pt1 | contig 12233 bp, 11 predicted proteins | sample MGYA00575352_ERZ1645187 | MGnify/ENA primary metagenome ERZ1645187 (study PRJEB40837, sample SAMN11349314) | freshwater sediment metagenome | isolation source: river sediment | host: Sediment | place: India: Wazaribad , New Delhi | collected 2017-02-21 ... | reverse complement strand
GGGAGCCATCATTTCGGGGCTTGCCGCCGCCGGTTTGATCCGCAAGGAGGTTCGGCGCGCCTCGCTGTGCTGGGCACGGTGGGTACAGCCTTTGCGGTGATCGGCGCGGGTATCTCCCCCTCATACACGGCGCTCGTGGCCTGCTTACTCTTCGGCGGGGCCATGGACGCCATCACGGACGTCAGCCAGAACGCTCAGGCACTCACTGTCCAGAAGCGCTACCCGCGTTCCATCTTCAACAGCTTCCACGCAACATGGTCTGTGGGAGCCGCATCGGGCGGTCTGATGTCCGCCGGCACCATTGCGCTGCATCTACCCATCAACATTCACCTCGGGATCTCGGGGGCCGTCTGGGCTACCGTAGCCCTTATCGCACACCGCTTCTGCATCCCCAAGGATGCCGAACGCGATCTACAGCACGAGGCCGCCACCAGTTCTGAGGTCAGCAAGGTCTCTCTGCGCACCGTCCTTGTACTGGGCGCGCTGGTCATCATCGGAATCGCGGGGGCTGTTGGTGAGGATTCCGGAAGCTCCTGGGCGGCCCTCTATCTCAGGACCGATCTTGGCGTCCACGCCTCACTCGCCGGAATCGGCTTCACTGCTCTCGTTGGCGCCCAGTTCATCGGCCGTGCCACGGGGGATCGGCTCAACGATCGATTCGGCGTGCGCGCCGTGACACGCACCGGAGCACTCCTAACCGCCGCCGGCATGGGACTGGCGCTCGCCTTCCCCACGGTTCCCGGCACACTCATCGGCTTCGCAACAATTGGACTTGGCCAAGCCACCATCATCCCCGCCGCCATGGAAGAGGCGGACCGTATCCCGGGCCTGAAAACCGGCACTGGGCTCACAATCGTCACGTGGCTCCTTCGACTCGGCTCGCTCTGCGCGCCCCCAATCGTTGGGGCCATCGCCGATACCGTGGGGATCCGCTACGGCCTCTTCATCGTGCCCGCTCTTTCGCTGCTGGTTGTGGCCGTTGCCGGTGTGCTGCCCCGGCGCAGTCTGGCCCACCCGGAGGGCTAGCAAGGTTACTCTGCCACGATGTACTTGTGGAGGAATAGGAAGAGCAACAAGATCGGCAACGAGGCAGTCCGTAAACTGCAGTAAGAATAGCCGCTGCATCACACTTTGCAAGCGTTTGCAGGAATGTATTTCACACCACACAGACGCATCCCATCAAGAACGGCGAAACTCTCGCAAATCAGCTGGAAACATATAGGTTTTGCCATTTATAGGCACACTCTCTGTCATGTAAGATCTTTCAGTAACAGGGCAGAGCGCAGCGATTGTGTCCATCTGTCGTGCAATATCCGTACGTCGTGGTTTACCTTGTAGGCTTCCATATGGCGCGGGTCACATCACTTGCGCAGATCAACGCAAAGAGTTGGGGCAATGACCAATCGAATCCGTCTTGCAGATTAGGCGCAGCAGGCTGGCGTCTCCACAGCCACAGTTTCCCGTGTGCTCAACGGAAAAGACACCGTGGCACCCTCAACGCGCAAGGCAGTTCTCACGGCCCTTGATCTTCTCGGTTACGAGCGTCCCGAGAGGCTCCGCCCCCACCCAAGCGGGCTCATCGGGATGATCGTTCCCGAGCTCACCAATCCCATCTTCCCCATCTTTGCGCAGAACCTTGAGTCCACAATGTCCACCGCAGGATACACGCCCTTGCTCTGCACTCAGGCCGCCGGAGGAATCACAGAGGATTCGTATGTGCAGATGCTCATTGATCAGCACGCCGCCGGGATCATCTTTGTCTCGGGCCTTCATGCGGATACATCGGCTTCCACCGATCGGTACCAACGCCTCGAAGATCTGGGTATACCGGCCGTCACCATCAATGGGAACCGTCAGGAGATCTCTGCGCCAGATTTCTCCACGAACGATGCCGCGGCCATCGCTCAGGGAGTGCGCCATCTTGCCTCCCTCGGCCACACCCGGATCGGCTTGGCCATGGGACCCGACCGTTTCATTCCCTCGCAGCAGAAGGCCCTCGGCTTCAAGGAGACCATGGAAAACATGTTTCCCGGCGAACCCAGTCCGATCGTCAATACGCTCTATACCGTTGAAGGAGGGCAGGCGGCAGCGGCACAGTTGATCGCCATGGGATGCACGGCCATTCTGTGCGGCAGCGATATCATGGCTCTGGGAGCAATTCGCTACTGCGAATCCTCCTATTTCAAGGTTCCCGAGGATATCTCGATCATGGGATATGACGATTCCCCGCTCATGGTCTTCACGAATCCGCCGCTAACAACGTTCCGGCAGCCCGTTCGCTCGATGTGCGAGGCTGCGCTCTCCACCTTGTCTAGCCTGATCGGTGGAGCCACCGTTTCTCCGCGTTCGCTCTCTTTCGAATCTGAGCTGATCGTCCGCAAATCCACGGGGCCCTGTCCAAACTAGTCACGGTTCTTGTCTCACAGCGAAATCCTCACCGTTGTTCTGGATTCCGAAGCTGCCCGCGGGTGCGGGGCAGTGCTCTCACGATAAGTGCGCCGCAGGGTCCGCTCTCATCGCCATGGCGCCACCGGCAAAGCGCCGCACAAGCCGGTGCGAGAGTTCGTTTACGGCAGCAAGACTAAGAGAACAGAGCCATTGCAAGCGCCTTGCGCGCTTGCCCTACCGCCGGGTTATCCGCGCCAACAATGTCGAAGAGCTCTAGTAGGCGCTTTCGCGCGGTTTCCCGATCATCTCCGGAGGTCACAGAGATAACGTCAATGAGCCTCGCGAAGGCGGATTCTGGCCTGCGGCCGTAGCACTCGATATCGGCAGCCTGCAGCTGGATCTCCACGTCCTGAAGCCCTGCACTCTTCGCCCGCTGGAGAAGCTCAACGGGATCGGAAACAGTACGAACTCGTTGCACAAGCTCCACCTGCGCCAGCATCGCCTGAGATTCTTCATCTCCCGGATTATCCTTGAGCGCCTGTGTGAACTCTACTTGGGCCATCTCGAGATCACCGGAATCCAGCGCTTCCAATCCCGCCGCTAGGTGTGGGGGACGCACGGGAGCAGGAGGCACCGCGTCCGTATCCCCGTTCAACACGGCTGTCAGACCGTACTGGGCGGCGGCCTCGAGTACTCGGTTCACCATGGGAGCCAGTTCCCCATCCTGAGGTGTGCCCTGAAACAACGGAACCGGCTGGCCTTGAAGCACGGCCACGGCCGCAGGAACTCCCTGCAAGCCAAACGCCTGAGCGACTTCGGGATAGGTAGCGATATCAACCTTGCCCAACTGGAAGCGCCCCTGTGCCTCCTGCGCGAGGGTTTCAAGCTGAGCAGTGAGGCCGACGGAGGCCTCAGATTGTTCGGCGTAGAAGGAAAGGATCACAGCCACTTGACCTGACACCTCGAGGACGCCGCGTAGGTTGTCCGGCGTCACCTCGAGAACATAGGGCCCAGAAAGCGAACCATCTGGCCCGGCCTGCGCGGGAGACGCCGTCTTGGAGAGTCCCGATAGATCCACTGCTCCGTACATGGAACTTCCCAGAGGCTGCGTCATCTATCTATCCGTTCTTCACCGCGAGGAGTACCGGATCGCTGGCGCCTACAGCAGTAATGGTTTCGTCCTTAGCGCCATCGGCCGGTATGTGGAATGCCACCATGACAGTGTAGTCCGCCGTAAGTGATTTCTTCACTTGGATTTCGCCATCGGCTTTTCCAGTGGCCATCGCTCCGATCATGGATCCGAGCGTGACGGTCGCATCTTCTTGCGTCACAGAGATCTTGGTGCGGAAGTTAATCTGCCCAACCACGAGGGCGCCGCCATCATCCGTTGCAAAAGTAACGGGATCAACATCTGCTGTGGAGAAGGTCATCTCCACCGATCCTGCGTCACCAATGGCTTCGGTGTTGGTCTTATTGCCATCCCAGAGGGTCTGACGGAGCTTGTCATCGGCAAACGTCATACCATCCGGATTCTTAGCCGTTTGGGCAGCTTTCGTATAACCGGCTAGCACGTCCTGCGGGCTGGCCACAAGGCCGTCCCCAGCATCTGGCGCGATCGAGACGGCGGCACTGTCAGAGAGCTTGAGAGCCGGGAAGGTAGCGCCCGGAAGAATGTCCAGTGCTCCCCAAATCTTCCAGTTGTCGCGTGCGGTGGATTGCTCGAACACGGAGATTGTTTGGAGATTAGAACCCTGAGGTGCTTCCATCACGGAGATCGCCGTGTGAGGGTAATTCTGGGCTGGAGAAATAGCCGTCTGAATCGGAGTGGTGGAAAGCGTCTCTAATCCGTAGCTATCTGCCAAGAACTTCTTGAGCTTGTACTGCGCTCCCCGAATGGTTGTGAAAGGACCTGTTGCCCGCGCGGCAAGTGAATCGGTATTGCCTTCGGAATCCGCTTTCGCCACCGAGTCAAAGATGTCCTTCTGAACGTCGCTAAAGGTCTCCTCCGAGATCGCTACGCGGGTTACCGCGGCCGCAGGCGTTGGCGCCGGCAACGCCTCATTTGACGCGCACCCCGACAGTGCGAGAGACGCCGCTGCGAGAAGGGCAAATCCACTGTACTTACGCATTCTTGTTCTCCTCGTCTTCCTCGGCGTTCGCTTCCTCTATCGGCTCGCCACTGGCATCAGCAGGAGTAGGAGCGCTTTCATTGGTTTCATCGGAAGCAGCATCATCAGCTTCGCTTGCGGCGCCATTAGCCCCAACGTCCTCCTCCGTGTGCTCGTCCTGTGAGGTCTGCTCCGTATCGATATCGTCCTCATCGGCATGGTCAGTGGCATCACCACTATCAGGAGTGACTATTGTGCCGTCATGCACCCCTGCGGCATCCTCGTTGAGAGATTCGGTCGCGGTATCAACCGCCCCCTCATCCCCCTCTGTGGACTCCTCACCTGCATCTGGAACGGGCGTGCTCTCGGCAGGCTCAGGCAAAACGATCCGATCTTCCTGTGCGAGTTTCCGATTCCGGAACTCCTCGGAGCGCGTGCTCATCGGAACGATTCCCGCTCCAAAGGCTTGCGCAGTTCCCTTGGCTTGCGCCTCTCGTGGAGCTTCTGCGATTGTTTCCTTTTCAGCAATCAGGGCGTTCAGCGCGCTCTGCGAGAGCACACTCGTTGTGGCAGATGCACGTTCGGCGCGGCGGGCAAACTTCGCTTCGCGTTCGGCGCGGCGAGCGGCCCGGCGGCGAGACTCCTGAATATCAAGAGCAAAGAGCAACACCCCAATCATCGTCACGAGCACCCCGATAGCGATGAGCGGCACCGCGAGGCCATTGTTCGTCTCGTGCTGCCAGGAGAGAGTCAATGTTGGCGCCTTACCCGTTGTTGTGGTGGCAAGCAACGAAATAGCACCCGGATCGGCTACTCGATAGGAAAGATCTACCTTCTTTTTTCCCTGCTCAACCTGAATCCACATGTCCGATTCGGCAAGCAGCCCGGGATCAACCTCGTCAAACTCCTCGGAGGCCGCGGCGTCATCGGTGGCGGTCGCCTCCGGGGCTGGGGTTGCCTCGGCAGTAACTGTAGCTTCCGGGGTTGGAGTTTCCTCCACGGCCGTGCCGGGCGCCTCCACCTTGAGAGTGTCCCAATCGGAGAGACCGCTCACACTGGCCACATTGAGCCCATCGGCCCATGCATCAATATCATCAGAATTACCGAAGGCAACAATGACCTCCGAATCATCCGGCGCCTCCAACGAGATAGAAACGTCTTCTCCGATGAGATCGATAACTCCGGCCTCAGTCTTCACAAAGGCGGCGTCTGGTGCTTTCGCAGTAGCTCGCACGTTGCCATCGGGTGCCCAAAACGTCATGAAACCAATACCAATAGCCACGGCGATGATTCCAAACGTTGCCAGAGCAGTGCTGGCGATTCGTCGCATCATTTCCCTCTCATGAGCCCCATAGCCCAGATGGGCTTTGGCTCCTATATCACTCGCTTGAACTGAGTCCGCACTAGAACCTAGATAACGATTTCATAACAATACCTTGAGTGACCGAGTTTTCGCGGTTAGCTCAGTCACGATGGTTCGGGATGATAGTCTCACTACTATTCTGGTGAAGGCAAGGGCTTGTCCCCGAATCCTGTGAAAGGCTCATCATGGTGGATGATAATCCTCAGTTCCCACTCGTACGGCGTGGATATGATCGCGCGCAAGTTGACCAGCGCATTTTTTCTCTCGAAAGTGCTCTGGAGGAAACTCGATCGCAGGTTGCCGAACTCGATTCACGCATCCTCCGCCTGTCCGGTGAGCTCGCTGAAGCCCAAGACCGTATACGCGAGCAGGACCGGCCGTCGTATGCCACTCTGGGTGCCCGCGTTGAGCGTCTGCTGCGATCAACCGAGCAACAGGCCCTTGAGGTGATGAGTCGAGCCAATGGAGACGCCAAGGCCCTTATTACCCGCGCTCAGCGCAGCGCGGATGAGCTGACCAAATCCGCCGAAGCCGAAACTCAGGACATGCTAGCCAACGCCTACAACGTGGCCGAAAAGCTCCGCACATCAACAGATAACGATGTCCAAGCGCTGACAAAGAATTCGCAGATCGCGGCCGATGAAACCGTAGCAACAGCTTCCCGTAAGGCGGAACGCATCTTGATGGAGGCCAAGTCGGAAGCCTCATCACTGCGTTCTCTTGCCGCAAACGAGAGTCAGGAGCAGCGAGTGACAAGCGAGACAGAGGTTGCCGAACTCCGCGCTCAGGCAGAGGAGGAAGTGGCCAAGCTCCGTGCCGAGGCCGAACGCGAAGTCCACCGCATCAAGACGGAGGCAGATGAAGAAGTTGCGGCACTGCGCGCGAGTGCTGATCGCGAGATCTCACTGAAGCGTAAGGAATCGGCAGAACAGCTCAGCGCTTCGGATCAAGAGGCGCGCCGCAAGATCGAGGAAATGATCTCTGATGCTGATGAGCGGGCCAATGCCGCCGAAGCGCGCCTTGCAGAAGCCATCGAGCGTGCTGAGAGCCTCACGGCCTCCTCTCAAGAAGATGCCGCAGAGCAACTCAACACGGCACGTGATGAGGCCGAACGCGTGCTCGCACTAGCTCGCGAGGACGCCCGCCGAATCCGCACTGAGGCACAGACAGAGGCTGAAGAGCGCGTGACCGAGGCAGATCAACACCTTGCACAGCTCGAACACCAGCGCGCGGCGCTGTCCTCCTACGTGGAGGATATGCGATCGCTTCTGGCTGGAGGAGATTCGGGCCTTACCCTCTCCTCCATTGTTGGCGCCGCAGAGGCCGATGCTTCAGCGCAGCCCGTCCAGTCAGCCACCGATTCGGGAAAAGACGATCCTTCGCAGCCCGAACAGGCCGAGTGATCTCAAACCACCAGCTACGTTAGGCCTGCAGACTGCCCACGGCGCTACTGGCGCCCGCGATGCTTCCAGCACGAGGTGTGCCAGTGCCGCCGGGATTCCTGCCCGTATTGCGGACCCCAGATCGTATCTTCGGTCCACGCAACCTCGTGTGACTCCCCGATAAGGATGATGCCGCCACATCCGGGGCACACATACTCCTTGGCGCCGGAGGCGATGTGGTGCACTTTATACTGGGTGCCCCCAGCGCCTTCTTCGAAGTGCACTCCACCCATCGCCGCATTCTCATTGAGAGGGCGGACGGGGCGGGAGTATTTCTTGGAGCGACGCACGCACCTAGAATATCGCAGCGCAGCTGCAGGGTTCGAGGAAGATTGCTCTCACAACTCGCCCAGCGCGTCCACCACCGTGCCTCCTCATTCCACGAGGCAGCCGCGCCGGTAAACCCGCTCCACATCCAACTCAGGCGAAACAAGGAGAATATCGGCGCGCATTCCCTCCCCTAGTTCCCCCACATCGGTTCTGCCAAGAACCCGCGCTGGCGTGCGAGTGGCCATGAGAACCGCGGTTGGCAGGCTCACGCCGCACGCCACAACGTTGCGAACAATATCGATGAGGCACTGTGTTCCACCCGCGAGGTTTCCCCCTCGCAGCCGTGCAACCCCATTCGTCACGTGCACCAGAAGCCCACCCAACTCATAGGTGCCGTCAGGCATCCCGGCAGCGGCCATCGCATCCGTGATAAGCGCGATCGAATCGGGGCCTAGAATCTCCACGACGTCGCGCACCAATTCGTTGGATAGATGCACACCATCGGCGATGAGTTCAACCGTCACTCGGTTCAACCGAGCAGCGGCTAGGTACTCCACGGTCGGGCCGGGGGCGCGATGGTTCATCTCCCTCATGGCGTTGAACAGGTGATCAACAACCGGATGGCCCAGAGACGTTTTCCCGTGTGACTCGAGGAGAGCACACGCCAGATCGTTCATGTATCGCGCGATCGTCGAGTTGGCGTTGGTGTGAGCCCAAGCGGGCAGGACACCGCGTTGCGCCAAGTACTCAACGAGGGCCTCGGCCCCCTCCAGCTCCGGAGCAACGGCCATTGCCCAGGCACACCCACCCGCGGCTTCCAGAAGCCGCTCGGCCCGTTCAATATCGGGAGCCAGAAGATAGTTTGCATTCTGGGATCCGGAGCGCTCACGTGAGAGAAACGGACCTTCAATCTCGATTCCCTCGATAAGATCCGCTTCGCAGGCCTGCGCCAAGAGCCCCAGCACAAACTCCATCCGCTCGAACTCCATCGTTGCCGCCGAAGCGCTGAGCACGGTGGTTCCGTTGCGTCGATGGTGCATGGCCGCACCGGCCACTTCGCTGATCAAGGTCGCATCGGGGAAGGATTCTCCCCCACCGCCGTGGCAGTGAAGATCGATGAGACCCGGGAGAATATATCCCGCCTGACGCTCCTTTGGATCATCTGGCCGTGGCGGCCCTACGTAGGTAATATGCTCGGATTCCCACTCCACAACGGCGTCGTCCCATATCTGGGCACCAACGAGCGTACGTCCGCGTAGTACGTCCACGAAAGTCTCCTTCGAGTTGAGCGACGACGACGGAGCCTCACCTACGAGCGTCCGTCTAGAACAAACGATCCTCCGGATGATCGATTCCGCGCATTTCGTCGTAATCAAGTATCACACACTCGATACCCCGATCCTCGGCAAGCACGCGCGCCTGAGGCTTGATTGCCTGTGCGGCGAAGATGCCACGTAGGGGTTGCAGCAGCGGATCGCGCCCCAAGAGGTCGAGATAGCGCGTGAGCTGCTCGACGCCGTCGATCTCCCCGCGGCGCTTGACCTCAACGGCCACGTAGGTGCCGTTGGTATCGCGGATCATGAGGTCCACCGGGCCGATGGGAGTGGGGTACTCGCGCCGGATGAGAGAGCCTCCGCCAAGGCGATCCACCTGCTCGGCCAGGAGCTGTTGAAGGTGGGCTTCCACGCCGTCCTTGATCAGACCCGGCTCCGTGCCCAAATCATGCGCATAATCGGCGAGCACCTCAAACAGCCGGATAACAAGGAGGTCGCTCGTCTTGTTATTCGAAACCTCCCACACCTCGCTCACGCCGGCGTCCGTTTCCTCACCGTCGGGTTCTCGGACGCTCATGGTGCATGGCGGGCTCATCCAGTTCAGGGGCTTGTAGGAGCCGCCGTCTGAGTGCACCAGCACCGATCCATCCGCCTTGACCATCAGGAGACGATTGGCAAGCTCCAAGTGAGCGTCAAGACGCCCCGAGTATTCAACTGAGCATTGGGCAAAGACTGTTCGCACAGCACGCCACCCTATCAGCTTCGGGGATGATCGCGCGCACTACTCGCCACGGGATTTACAGGCCAGTCTTGATGATTCCTGGAGGAGCCGAATCGATCCACGAGACCAAACCCGCGAAGGAACTGGCACTCATTGCCACAACGATCGGAGTGGATCCGTCACGCAGCTCAATGATGGTGGTTTCGGGATCGGCTTTGGACGGGCGGTGAGAAACCAAGGCGAAGTTCTCTCTCATGATCACGCGCCGTGGCAGCGGGGAGATCGAACGCGTCCGATACCACTGGAGGCCGTCTTGGCCAAGAAGCATGACTCCCGTCCGCCATTGGTGGTCCGGACGGCGCATCGAGCACTGCAGGGCACCAGCCACGCGGATGAGGAGTGTGAAGCGAAGCAGAAGCCACAAAGCTGCGGCAATGAGAAGGACGGCCATGGCACAAGCTATCCACATCAATAGTCCGCTCACGGCCGCCCCTCACACTTTTCGCTTTATACTGTTTCTTGTTCCGCGGATTCAACAACCACGTATATGTGGTCCGAATCCACGGTCGCGAGGCCGCGCGTCACCGCGAAACCCAATGTGTTTCCGTCCCGAGTATCAACCACCACGAAGCCGCTCTTGAGAGCAGCCATGAGCGGCGTATGGCCGGGGAGGACACCCATCTCACCGTTGGCGGAAGGTATGCGGACCTGTTCGGCTTCGCCCTTCCACACCACGCCGGAAGGTACCACGATCTCGAGCAGCATTAGCGCTGCTCCCCTTGAATCTTTGCCCACGCACGCTCCAGATCGTCGATTCCGCCGATGTTGAAGAATGCCTGCTCTGGAATGTGGTCATACACCCCATCGCAAATGCGCTTGAAGGCTTCAACCGTTTCGTCAACGGGAACGGTAGAACCCTCCACGCCGGTGAACTTCACGGCAGTGTAGGTGTTCTGGGACAGGTACTGCTGGATACGGCGTGCCCGGGCAACCGTCACCTTGTCCTCTTCAGACAGCTCGTCAACTCCAAGAATGGAAATGATGTCCTGAAGTTCCTTATTCTTCTGCAGAATCGCCTTGACTCTGGTGGCCGTGTCATAGTGCGCGCGGCCAACGATCTGAGGATCGAGGATACGAGACGTTGAGGCGAGGGGATCCACGGCAGGATAGAGGCCGCGCGAAGCAATCTCGCGGGACAGTTCGGTGGTGGCGTCCAAGTGTGCGAAGGTTGTGGCCGGAGCCGGATCCGTGTAATCGTCAGCAGGCACATAGATCGCCTGAAGCGATGTAATCGAATGCCCTCGGGTTGAGGTAATCCGCTCCTGAAGTGCGCCCATCTCATCAGCCAGTGTGGGCTGATAACCCACCGCGGACGGCATGCGGCCAAGCAGCGTGGAAACCTCGGAACCTGCCTGGGTGAAACGGAAGATGTTGTCAATGAACAGAAGCACGTCCTGATTCTGAACATCGCGGAAGTACTCGGCCATAGTCAACCCAGACAGAGCGATGCGCAGGCGCACGCCCGGCGGCTCGTCCATCTGGCCGAACACGAGTGCCGTCTTGTCCAGCACCTCGGCCTCTTCCATTTCATGGATGAGATCGTTGCCTTCGCGGGTACGCTCGCCCACGCCGGCGAATACGGAAACTCCATCGTGATCCTGCGCCACGCGCTGGATCATCTCTTGGATAAGAACCGTCTTGCCCACACCGGCGCCACCGAACAGGCCGATCTTGCCACCCTGAACGTAGGGAGTGAGAAGATCAATCACCTTGATGCCGGTCTCAAACATTCGGGTTTCCGGCTCGAGCTCATCGAAGGCCGGAGCCTTGCGATGAATCGGCCAACGTTCCTTGACCTCAAGAGTCTCCCCCTCCTTGAGGTTCAGGCACTCACCCAACACATTGAAGACGTGACCCCTGGTGACGTCACCCCCGGGCACCGTAATAGGACTTCCCGTATCGGGAACGAGAGCTCCACGGACCAAGCCATCCGTAGGCTTCATCGCGACGCAGCGAACCACGTTATCTCCGAGGTGCTGAGATACCTCGAGAGTCATCTGGAAATCGGACTCGCTCTCACCTTGACCCGCAAGCTCCACGTTGGTGGTCAGAGCATTGTTGATCTTTGGCAGCGCATCCGCTGGAAACTCGACGTCTACAATGGCGCCTAGTACCTGCACGATGCGGCCCTGGCTAGTAGTGGTCTCAACAGTGGCACTCATGTTCTTCTCTTCCTTGCGTATTCCGGTGTACTAGCTGGACTTCAGTGCGTCCGCACCAGAGACAATCTCGGTGATCTCTGTGGTGATCTCGGACTGGCGCGCATTGTTCGCCAACCGGGTGTAATCCTCAATAAGCTGTCCGGCGTTCTCCGTTGCCGAATGCATGGCCTGCTGGCGGGAGGCTAGCTCCGAAGCTGCGGCCATTGACAGGACGTTGGAGATTCGCTGGCGAACGTAGAGCGGGAGCATTTGATCGAAAATCTCTTGCGGAGATGGCTCGAACTCATACACGGCGTGGACGGGAACTGGATACTCTCCGAGTTCGTCCGGCTCGGCCGAATAATCCGCGATCGGTTCGTCCGTATCAACGATCTCCATCGGAAGCATGTGGCGAACCTGAACAACCTGACGCACCATCGATTCGAACCGGGTGAACACCACGTGA
>ERZ1645187.3942-NODE-3942-length-12238-cov-5.946647_pt1 | contig 12238 bp, 12 predicted proteins | sample MGYA00575352_ERZ1645187 | MGnify/ENA primary metagenome ERZ1645187 (study PRJEB40837, sample SAMN11349314) | freshwater sediment metagenome | isolation source: river sediment | host: Sediment | place: India: Wazaribad , New Delhi | collected 2017-02-21 ... | reverse complement strand
GCTTCCCCTCATTTTTTTCTGAAAAATGGAGACGGTCAAACCGCGGCCGCCGCCGGTTTTGTGCGCTGCTGCGATGACGACGGTTAATACAAACCCGCTCCAAAAACACGTGCGTCACAGCCGCCATGCCCTTTCTGATTTTTCACTGATTTTTCACCCCTTGACATCCCGCCAAATCTGCCTATAATCCACCCGACATGTATGAACAAGCGCGCCTGAATGTTCCACCTGTACTGCCCCCATCGCCCCGGGTTCCTGGGGCGTTTCTTTTCCCCGCTGTCCGCCACCCCGAGATTCTTCTCGGGGTGTTTTTTTACCCGAAGGAGGTGAGCCTGTGATCCAATTGCCCGGCCTGATCGATCCGCACGTGCACATGCGCGAGCCCGGCGGCGAGCACAAGGAGGACTGGGACAGCGGCACGGCTGCCGCGCTGGCGGGCGGTTTTACCCTGGTGCTGGCCATGCCCAACACCAGGCCGCCGGTCACGGATGCCGCTTCGCTGGAAGGGGCGCTGGCGGCTGCCCGCGCCAAAGCGCGTTGTGATTACGGCCAGTACCTGGGCGCCGGCCCCGACAACGCCGCAGCGGCCGCAGCGCTGGCCGGGCGCTCCGCCGGGCTGAAGATGTACCTCGACCAGACCTACGGCCCGCTGCGCCTGGACGATATGACCCTGTGGATGCAGCACTTCGAGCGCTGGCCGGCCGATCTGCCCATCGTGGCGCACGCCGAGAGCCGCAGCATGGCCGCGGTGCTGCTGATGGCGCAGCTTTTCGACCGGCCGGTGCACATCGCGCACGTCTCGCTGCGCGAAGAGATTTTGCTGATTCGCAAAGCCAGGGAACGCGGCCTGAAGGTCACCTGCGAGGTGGCGCCGCATCACTTAATGCCCCCACCCAACCCTCCCCCAAATTCACAGAATTTGGGGGAGGGCCAGGGAGGGGGCCGCCTGGAAGTCCGCCCGCGGCTCAACACGCCCGAAGACCGCCAGGCGCTGTGGGACAACCTGGACGCGATCGACTGCTTCGCCACCGATCACGCCCCGCACACGCTGGCTGAGAAGGACGGTCCCAACCCGCCGCCGGGCTTCCCCGGGCTCGAAACCGCCCTGCCGCTGCTGCTGACCGCTGTGCACGCCGGCCGCCTGACGCTGGACGACATCGTCCTGCGCTGCCACACCAATCCGCGCCGCATCTTCCACCTGCCCCAACAGCCCGACACCTGGATCGAGATCGACCCGGACGCCGAATGGAGCCTCCGCGCCACCGAGATGCACACCCGCTGCGGCTGGACGCCCTACGAGGGTATGCCCGTGCGCGGCCGCGTGCAGCGGGTGGTGCTGCGCGGCGCGGAGGTTTTTAAAGATGGAAGAGTGCTGGCAGAGCCAGGAATTGGAAGAAATGTAAGAGATTGCTGAATGCTGAATGAATAATTCGGTATTCGTCAATTCGATGATTCGGTAACCGGCATTGAGTCACGAATCATGAATCGACGTCTCAACCCTCTGCCGAGAGGTAAACGAATACCGAATCAACAAATCAACCCATACCGTTTTTTTACCCCCAAGGAGACCCACCCATGCACATCCCACCCGCAAGACGACAAAGCCCGTATCTTCCCTTCGGCGAAAACAAGGAATCCGCCTGGTACGGCAAAGACATCCTCTCGGTCAGGCAGTTCAGCGTCGACGACCTGAACTACATCTTCGGCGTGGCCAACGAAATGCGCGGCATGGTCAAGCGCATCGGCACGTTCGACCTGCTCAAAGGCAAGATCCTGGCCAACCTGTTCTACGAACCCTCCACGCGCACCTCGTCGAGCTTCACCTCGGCCATGGAGCGCCTGGGCGGCTCGGTCATTCCAATCAACGAGGTCAAATACTCGTCGGTTTCGAAGGGCGAGAGCCTGGCCGACACAGTGCGCACGCTGGAATGCTACGCCGATGTGATCGTGCTGCGCCACCCCGAGGTTGGCTCGGCGGCGCTGGCAGCCCAGTACGCGCGCAAGCCGGTCATCAACGCCGGCGACGGCGTGGGTGAGCATCCCACCCAGGCGCTGCTGGACATGTTCACCATCTTCGCCGAACTGGGCAGCGCCGAAGGCCTGACCGTGACCATGCTGGGCGACCTGAAGTACGGCCGCACGGTGCACTCGCTGGCGCGCCTGCTTTCGCTGTTCAACGTCAGGCTCAACTACGTCTCGCCCGCCATCCTGCGCATGCCGCAGGAAGTGATGGATGAGGTGGCCGCCAAGGGCATCCCGCAGACGGCATTCGACCGCCTGGAGGACGCCCTGCCGCAGACCGACGTGCTCTACGTGACCCGCGTGCAGAAGGAGCGCTTCGAGGACGTGCAGGTGTACGAGCAGGTGAAGGGCCAGTTCGTGGTCAACCCGGAGATTATGAAACTGGCCAAATCCGAGATGATCGTGATGCACCCGCTGCCGCGCGTCGGCGAGATCAGCATGGACTTCGACGACGACCCGCGCGCCGCCTACTTCCGCCAGATGGAATACGGCCTGCACGTGCGCATGGCCCTGCTGGCGATGGTGCTGGGGAAGGCGTAGAGAAGAACGGTATTGGGTAATCGTATATCCGCATACCGCATACCGCATACCGAATCAACGAATACCGAATCATTGAATCACGAATCCCATTAAACCCATTATAATTCCCCCCATGAGCACCCAATTCTTCACCCAACTGGACGAACGCGCCCGCCGCACCGGCTCGCTGCTGTGCATCGGGTTGGACCCGCACAGCGAAGACCTGCCGGAGCACAGCGCCGCGGCCGCGCGCGACTTTTGCCTGCGGCTGATCGACGCCACCCGCGACGTCGCGCTGGCCTATAAACCCAACGCGGCCTTCTTCGAGGCCCTGGGCGCGCCCGGTTGGCAGGCGCTGCGCGAGGTGATCGACGCGGTGCCGCACGGTGCGCCGGTGATTTTCGACGCCAAGCGCGGCGACATCGCCTCCACCGCCGAGGCTTATGCCGAATCGGCCTACGAGCAGCTCGGCGCGGACGCCATCACCCTCAATCCCTACCTGGGCTACGACTCGCTGCAACCTTTCCTGCAGGCCGGCAAGGGCGTCTTCCTGCTGTGCAAAACCTCCAACCCCGGCACCATCGACGTGCAGGACCTGGCGCTGGCCTGCGAGGGCCGCCCGCTGCGCCTGTATGAAAAGGTGGCCCTGCTGGCCCAGGACTGGAACGACGGCAACAACAACATCGGCCTGGTGATGGGCGCCACGCACACCGAGGCGCTGCGCCGCGTGCGTTCGCTGGCCCCCAACCTGTGGTTTCTCTCGCCCGGCGTGGGCGCCCAGGGCGCCGACCTGCGCGCCGCGCTGCAGGCCGGGCTGCGCGCCGACGGGCTGGGCATGCTCATCCCGGTGGCGCGCGCCGTCTCCCGCGCCGCCGACCCGCGCGCCAGGGCGCTGGAACTGGGCGCCGAAATCAACCGCGTGCGCGACGAAGTGCTGGCGCATCCCGAAACCGCCGCGCAGGCCAAAAAGCGCCAGGTGTCGGCCTCGCTGGCCGAGGGCCTGCTGCGCGCCTCGTGCGTGCGCTTCGGCCAGTTCACGCTCAAATCGGGGCTGATTTCGCCCATCTACATCGACCTGCGCCAGCTTGTTTCGCACCCCGACCTGCTGGCCGAGGCCGCCGCGGCCTACAAACCGCTGCTGGACGAGCTGCAATTCGACCGCATGGCCGCGCTGCCCTACGCCGCGCTGCCCATCGCCACCGCCATCAGCCTGCAATCCGGCTGGCCGGTGATCTACCCACGCAAAGAGGCCAAGAGCTACGGCCTGCGCGCCGAGGTGGAGGGCGAATATCACGCCGGCGAGCGTGCCGTGGTGATCGACGACCTGGCCACAACCGGCGGCAGCAAGTTCGAAGCCATCGACAAGCTCACCCAGGCCGGGCTGGAGGTGCGCGACGTGGTGGTGCTGATCGACCGGCAGTCCGGCGCGCGCGAAGCGCTTGAGGGCGGCGGCATCCGCCTGCACGCCGTGCTGACCCTGACCGACCTGCTGAATTACTGGGAGGCCACCAACCGCATCCCCCCCGAGCAGATCGCCGCCGTGCGCACCTTCCTCGAAGGGCAGTAAGAGGGATTCGCCACGGAGACATTATGCCTAAAGCATACCGCACCGTACGACCCCTCATCTTCCGGCTGACGCCCGAACAGGCGCACGCCGGCACCATCGCATTGTTGCGCCTGGGCGGCAGCCTGGGCGTTGGGCGTTGGCTGCTGCGCGCCTGGTTCCGCCCGCGCATGCAGGGCCCGGCCGTGCAGGCCTTCGGGCTGACCTTCCCCAACCCGCTCGGCATGGCCGCCGGCTACGACAAGGACGGCCTGGGCTGGCGCGGGCTGGCCTGCCTGGGCTTCGGGCACATCGAAGTGGGCACCGTTACGCCCAAAGCGCAGCCGGGCAACCCCCTGCCGCGCATCTTCCGCCTGGTGGAACAGGAGGCCGTGATCAACCGCATGGGCTTTCCCAACCGCGGCGCCGAGTTTTTAGCCGCGCGCCTGCGCGCACCGCGCCCGCAGGGCCTGGTGCTGGGCGTCAACATCGGCAAGAACAAAGCCACCCCGCTGGCGGAAGCCGCCGGCGACTACTTGAGCCTGTTCGATACCTTCGCCCCGCTCAGCGACTACCTGGCGGTCAACATCAGCTCGCCCAACACGCCCGACCTGCGCAAATTGCAATCGCGCCAGGCGCTGGAGGACCTGCTGGCGCCGCTGGCGGTCCGGCGCGCCGCATTCGCGCAGGCGCACGGGCGGCGTGTGCCGCTGCTGGTCAAGCTGGCGCCCGACCTGGACGATGTGGAGCTAGATGAAGCATTGGATGCGGTCATCCGGCACGGCATGGACGGCGTGATCATTCACAACACCACCGTGCGCCGCGACCTGGTGGCCGGCGCGCCCAAAGCCGGTGAAACCGGCGGGTTGAGCGGCCGGCCGATCAACGCCATGAACACCGCCATGCTGCGCAAGGTGGTGGCGCGCACCGGCGGCCGCCTGCCGGTGGTGGCCAGCGGCGGCGTGATGGGTCCCGCCGACGCGCAGGAGAAGCTGGACGCCGGGGCTGCCCTGGTGCAGCTTTATACCGGGCTAGTATATGAAGGTCCGGGGCTGGTGCGGGAAATTCTGAATGCCGGTTTGAGAGGCGCAGGGTTCTGAAGAAGGGACAGGATGAACGGGGTCAACAGGGTGGGGATGACAATCGAGGTACCCTGTTCCCCCGATTGATTATTGCAAAGATCCTTGCCTGCGCTCAGAGGTTGTGAAATAAACCTGGCAAATGTTAAAGAAATAGGGCAGGATAAAAGAAAGCGACAGAGAACACAGACTCTGAGAAAAGCGAGAGAGAAGATTTGAGAATCCTATCAGCTCCCCCGCTCGCTTTTCCGTGAACTCTATGTGATTTTCTTAAGATACGGACTGTTTTATTTCAAACCACTAATGGAGGAATTGTACTGAACCAATTTGTTCCAGTTGATTTCCCCATTCTCTTTGCAGAATGTAGTGGAAAACTCACTGGTGAAGCGATTGATCATGCTGGAATACAAAAGTTCATATTCATCATTCTTTGATTTCGCGTTATAGCCAAGCGGCTCAATGATTTCAAGATACAGGTTCTCATTCCCCGAGATGAATTCCCAAAATTTTTGTCCGCAATACTTTTGATAGCCGCCCTTGTCGGGTTTGTTATCCCTGCCATAACAGCAACCATTCACCGCAACCACGGTCAAATGTGAATTGCTTGTGCGCAACGATTTCGCGGCGGAGAGAAAATCCTGCTTCAATTTGTCAATCTGCGAACGATTCGCCCAATTCGGTCCCGATTTGATGCTGACGATGTAGCGGATATTCTCCTTGTCGAACTCCAAATCAATACCCGGGATGCCCGATTTCCAACCGCCGTACACAGCCTGGTTGATAAAAATTGCCAATCCCTCCAGCCATTCGCCAAAGATGGTTTCTTCATTGGATGAAATATGCGCATCGACAATGCCCCGCACGATTGTTTCGGATGTTAGCATGTGCTTGGCTTTGTATAAGTATGGATTCTTGCGTTTCAGTACATCCAATAGTTTTAATTTATCAAGCCCATCCAGACGCTGCCTGTGAAATTCTCCAATATGTTCATTGACGTACTTTCTGACATCATCGAGATTGATTTCATTCACCCGGTTTACCCTTTCCTGGTCAGCATTTCAGACCGAATGCGATTTGCGGCTAACTCACAATACTCCTGGTTAATATCGATTCCCAGATAGTTGCGCTCCAAGCGGCTTGCTGCCACACAGGTTGTTCCGGAACCATTAAAAGGATCCAGGATCATATCACCGGGTTGAGTGAACAGCTTGATAAACCATTCGGGCAAAGCCACCGGGAAAACCGCCGAATGTTGCTGGTTGTAACATTCGGTGGCCATGTGCAATACATTGTTCGGATAAACCATATCCCTGCCCACCCAGTTGGAGATGTTCTTTCCAAATCCACTGCCCACTTTGGAATTATCCCTTTTTTTATCGGTTTCAGATAATTTCTTCAAGCGTGACTGTGCCCAGTCTCCCACTGGAAGCATCACTTCTTCCTGATACATCTTAAAATGTTTCTCTTTGGTGAAATGCAGCAGTCGTTCCCAATTATCGCGAAAGCGGTTGGGCCATTTGCCAGGATAGCTGTTTTTTTTATGCCACATGTATTCTTCGGTCCAGCGCCAGCCCATTTTGCGCATTGCCAAAATCAGTTCGATCACGTAGGTATGGCGTTCGCCATCCACAACCCGTTCCTTGATATTTAAAACAAACGATCCTTCCGGTTTTAAAATTCGGTAAAACTCTTTGGCTTTGGGCATAAACCAGGCCACATATTGATCGGGTTTGATGCCGCCATAAGTGGCGCTGCGCTGGTCGGCATAAGGCGGCGAGGTGAAAATCAGGTCGATGGAATTGTCAGGAATCGCTTTGAGCACCTGCTCACAGTCGCCGTTGATGATGGTGTTCACAAACTCATCGGGGATAAGGGTGTTGATCTCACCCTGGTCGGTGAAAAGAGGCATCTGTAAATGAGGAATCTGGTACAAACCAGTTGAATCATTAATGGATTCACGGGGGAGATTGGCAATGGAATAAATGGTGTAGGTTTTTTCGTTATTGTTCTCGGTCATTTGTTCTCACAATAAAGGGATTTGAAGTATGGATGGTTTGGAAGATCATATCATGTTCTTTATTTCCATTGTAGTGTCTTGCACTGGATAAAGAAAGCTTGCAACGCGTTTGGGGCCCATCTTTCTGTCTTCTTTCTTCCCTCTCCAGTTATAATGAATATAGCCGCGCCATCCGGGCGCGGGAACGTTCCCACGGAGGTGAACCCATGGCACACCGCACGACGCCAGAAGAACGCGAGATCATCAAGCTCATCGCGCGCATGCCCTTTGACGAGGCGCAGCGCAAGGGCTGGAGCGACGCCATCGAAGCCGGCGGGCTGACCGAAGAGCTGGCCGCCGAAATTCACAAAGCGCTGGCCGCGCCGCACGAAGGCGAGGCCGACCCGGCCGCGCGCGCCCGCCTGCTGCCCGAAATCACCCGCCTGGTCAACCGCTGGCGGCTGACGCAGGGATCGAGCAAGTTCCGCAAATAACCCCTTCCCCTCACCCCGACCTCCCTCGGGGTGAGGCCTGTTAAACCCATGCTGATTCACAACCTCTCCCAACTGTTGACGCTTTCCGGCGGGCCGCAGCGCGGCAGCGACCTGGGCCGCCTGAACATCCTCCCCAACGGCGCAGTGCTGGTGCGCGGCGAAACCATCGCGGCGGTGGGCGCGGCGGACGAGCTGCTGGCCGCTTACCCGCACGAGCAGCGCTTCGATGCCGGCGGCGGCGCGGCACTGCCAGGCTTTGTGGACCCGCACACCCACCTGATCTGGGCCGGCGACCGCGCCGCCGAGTTCGAGATGCGCCTGGAGGGCAAAACCTACCTGGAGATCCTGGCGGCCGGCGGGGGCATCCTTTCCACGGTGCGCGCCACGCGCGCCGCCTCGCTCGAGCAGCTCAAGGCGCAGACGCGCCTGCGCATGCAAACCGCCTTCCGCCACGGCACCACCACCGCCGAGGCCAAGACCGGCTACGGGCTGGAGGCGGCCAGCGAACTGCTGCAATTGCAGGCGCTGCTGGAACTGGACGCGGAGGGCCCGCTGGAGCTGGCGCCTACCTACCTGGGCGCGCACGCCATCGCGCCGGAGTACAGGGATAATCCTGACGGCTACGCCGATCTGCTGTGCGGCGAGATGCTGCCTGAACTGCGTCGCTGGTGGGATGCGCACGCCGCGGGCCGGGCGCTGCCCTTCGTGGACATCTTCTGCGAGACCGGCGCCTTCACGCTGGCACAGTCGCGCCGCGTGCTGCTGGCTGCGCGGGAACTGGGCTTCCCGCTTAAGATTCACGCCGACGAGTTCGATAACCTGGGCGGCGCTTCGCTGGCGGCCGAGCTGGGCGCGGCCTCGGCTGACCACCTGGTGAAAACATCAACCGCCGACATCGCCGCGCTGGCCGCCAGCGGCACAGTGGCGGTGGCGCTGCCCTGCACGCCCTTCGGCCTGGCCGAGCCGCACTACACGCCCGCGCGGCAGATCCTGGCGGCGGGCGGGCTGCTGGCGCTGGCCTCGGACCTCAACCCCGGCACGGCCTGGTGCGAGAATATGCAATTCGTCATCGCGCTGGCCTGCCGCTACCTGGGGCTGACCCCGGCGCAGGCGGTGGCGGCTGCCACCATCAACGCCGCCGCGGCGGTCGGGCGCAGCGAGCGCATCGGCTCGCTGGAGCCGGGCAAACAGGCCGATCTGATCGTGCTGTCGGTGCCCGATTACCGCCACCTGGGCTACCGCTTCGGCGGCAACCTGGTGAAGCACGTCATCAAGAAGGGGCGGGTGTACACGAATGGAGAATAAGAGGAAGGATGCTGAATGTCCTGAGCGGTTTCCTCGCTAAGTAAGAATGCTTACCTGAATCCTTTCCGATCTAACCTATCCCCCGCGACGGCTTTCTTAACGCATTCTCTGCTTTGCGAATCTTCACCTTCATATTATGGATATGGATATTTGTTGTTGGATGGAATGATGGTTGACACTATATTTTTGCACGGGCGGAGTGCATAATAAAAATGAAAACAATAAGATTACTCAAATAGTCTAATTTGTCAGATTTTTTCCAAGGAGGCAGGCATGCCCGTCAAAGGACGAATCGTCGTCGATGATGTGTTTTGCAAAGGCTGTGAGCTGTGCGCCAGCGTTTGCCCGCAAAAGGTCATCCAAATGGCGCCCGAACGTATCACCGCCAAAGGATATCACCCCGCGGAACTGTTCAAGGACGGCTGCACCGGCTGCGCCGTATGCGCCGTGATCTGCCCGGAAGCGGCGATTACCGTGTACCGCGAAGCACCCCGAGCCCGCGTTGCGGCCGAAGCATAGGAGGAATTCATGGCCCGAGAACTGATGAAAGGCAATGAGGCCATCGCCGAGGCGGCCGTGCGCGTTGGATTGCAGAGCTATTTCGGCTACCCCATCACCCCACAGACCGAACTGCTCGAATACCTTTCGCGGCGCATGCCCGAACTGGGCCGCGCCTTTGTGCAGGCCGAAAGCGAACTGGCCGCCATCAACATGATCTATGGCGCCGCCTCCACCGGCGTGCGCTGCATGACCTCGTCTTCCAGCCCCGGCATCAGCCTGATGATGGAAGGCGTTTCCTACATCGCCGCCTCCGAAATTCCCATGGTCTTCATTGATGTTATGCGCGGCGGACCCGGGCTGGGCAATATTTCACCTTCGCAGTCCGATTACAATCAAATCGTGCACGGCGGCGGCCACGGCGACTATCAAATCATCACCCTGGCGCCGTCCTCGGTGCAGGAAATGGTGGACCATATCCAACTGGCCTTCGACCTGGCAGAAAAATACAAAATGGTGACCTGCGTGCTGGCGGATGGATCCATCGGCCAGATGATGGAACCCTGCGAGCTGCCCGCGATGCGCCCGCTGCGCCAGGAAAGCGAATTTGCCGGCTGGGCCACGCGCGGCAAACACGGCCGCGCAGAGCGCAACGTGGTTTCCTCCATTTACCTGAATGTGGCAGAGGAAGAACAAGCCAATTTTCGCATGATGAACCACTGGCAGCAGGTCAAAGCCAATGAGGTGCGCTACAAGGAATATTTCCTCGACGATGCGGAGCTTGCCATCGTCGGGTTCGGCTCGGCCGGCCGCATTGCATTGACCGCAGTGCGCCAGGCGCGCGCGGAAGGCATCAAAGTTGGCTTGCTGCGCCCAATTACCCTCAACCCCTATCCCGAAGAGGCGCTGGACAGGCTGACCGACCGCGTGAAGAGCATCCTGGTGACCGAAATGAACGGCGGCCAGATGCTGCGCGACGTGGAACGCATTGTGCGCGGGCGCGTGCCGGTGGAATTCTACGGGCGCACGGGCGGCGTGGTGCCCTTCCCGGATGAAATCCTGGGCGAGATTCACCGCATGGCTGCCGGCAACCTGCCGATGGGCGGCGATCCACATATCCGCTGGTTGGAACGCATGGCCAGGAAGAATTAGAGGAGGTTGAGCAATGGCAACTTTGCAAGCAAATGAACAGGTTGTTTACCAGCGGCCGCGGGCGTTGACAGAGGTCAACACCCACTACTGCCCGGGTTGCACGCACGGCGTGGCGCACCGCCTGGTGGCCGAAGTGCTCGATGAAATGGGTCTGCAAGACCGCACCGTTGGCGTGGCCTGCGTGGGCTGCTCGGTATTTGCCTACAATTATTTTGATATCGACTGGGTGCAGGCGCCGCACGGCCGCGCCCCGGCCGTGGCCACGGGCGTCAAACGCTCGCTGCCGCACGATTCGATCGTCTTCACCTACCAGGGCGACGGCGACCTGGCTTCGATTGGCACGGCAGAGATTATTCACGCGGCTGCCCGCGGCGAAAACATCACCGTCATCTACATCAACAATGCCAACTACGGCATGACCGGCGGCCAGATGGCCCCCACCACCCTGCCCGGACAGAAAACCACTTCTTCGCAGACCGGCCGCGATGTTGAACTGCAAGGCTATCCCATCCGCGCGGCCGAGCTGCTGGCCAACCTGGACGGGGCCAGCTACGTGGTGCGCCGCAGCCTGCATGATCCCAAGAACATCCGCATGGCCAAAAAAGCCATTCAAACCGCTTTTGAAACCCAGGTTCGCGGATTGGGCTTCTCACTGGTGGAGCTGCTTTCCATCTGCCCGACCAACTGGGGAATGACCCCCGTGGAATCGTTGGGATGGTTGAATGACCACATGATCCCCTATTACCCGATCGGCGATTTCAAAGTCATTTCGGCGCTGCAGAAGGAAACCTGCGCGTCCAAGGCGGAGGGCTAAGATGCAATACGAATTCATCATCTCTGGTTTTGGCGGCCAGGGCACGCTGTTTGCCGGGCAGATCCTGGCTTACTCGGCAATGGACGCCGGCAAAGAAGTGACCTGGATTCCATCTTACGGTCCTGAAATGCGCGGCGGCACGGCCAACTGCACCGTGATTATCTCCGACGAAGAGATCGGCTCACCCCTGGTGAAGAATCCCACCGCCGTAATCGCCATGAACCTGCCCTCGCTCGACAAATACGAGCCAATGGTTGCCCCGGGCGGCGTGCTGGTGGTGAACAGTTCGATGGTTGACCGCGCTCCGCGCCGCACCGACATCAAGACGGTGATGGTGCCGGGCAACGAGCTGGCCGAGCAGATCGCCGAGAAACGGTTGACCAACATGGTGCTGCTGGGCGCGCTGCTGGCCAACCTGCCCGTGCTGCCCATCGAGGCAATTGAGGCCGGCTTGAAGGCCCACCTGCCGGCGCGCCACCAGCGCTTCCTGCCGGCCAACTTCGCCGCGCTGCGCAAAGGCGCCGAATACATCGCCGAGCCGGTCAAGTAAGCACGCATCCGAGCGAAATCACTCAACCTCCCGTCCGAACAGGGCGGGAGGTTTGCCGTGCCCGGCGGTTGCGCCAGGGCGTTTTTGGCGATTCGCGATTTGCCATCGCCCGGTCGTAGCCCACGGGCACAGCTAAACTGTCTTTCACCGCGTTGATTTGATCCTTACCGCTGTGCCCCTACCTGCGATCCGGGTTGGGCCGCCGGTTGGGGCCGTGCCCGGTTGGCGACAGCCCAGTAGGGGCACGGCTGTGCAGGCAGCGGCCG
>ERZ1645187.3941-NODE-3941-length-12241-cov-6.594124_pt1 | contig 12241 bp, 1 predicted proteins | sample MGYA00575352_ERZ1645187 | MGnify/ENA primary metagenome ERZ1645187 (study PRJEB40837, sample SAMN11349314) | freshwater sediment metagenome | isolation source: river sediment | host: Sediment | place: India: Wazaribad , New Delhi | collected 2017-02-21 ... | reverse complement strand
CCGGCTCGGCGCGGGGACGCGGTGGACGTCGGGGATCAGCGCCGCCGCCGCGAGCGCGGCGAGGGCCGCCAGCACCGCCTGCTTGCCGATCAGCAGGCGGGGGCCGAGGAGATCGCCGAGCAGGCGCCGGGCGCGCCGACCGACGAAGGCGCGCAGGCCGGCCTCGGCCTCGCGCCGGGCGGCGAGCGTCGCCCCGACGGCGGCGACCACCGCATCGAGGAGATCGACGTCGGCCTGGACGAAGGGCTCGCCGCTCCGCGCCAGCACCAGCGCGCCGAAGGCGCCCTGCGGCGTGAAGATCGGCAGGGTGAGCACGTGATCGACGTGGAGCTCGCGGCGCAGGGCGATCTGGGCATGGGCGACGAGGCCGCCGCCGGCGAGCTCGGCAGGGGCGGCGAGCGCCGTCTCCTGATCGATCGCCTCGTCCATCGCCGCGGCGAAGGCGCGGGAGACCTCGGAGCGGGCCTCGAAATCGGCGCTCTGGGAGAAGGCCACGATCCGGCTCGACAGGCCGTCGCGCAGGCCGATGGCGACGCGACCGCTGGAGAAGCGGTTGGAAACGAGGCCGGCGAGGGCGCGGGCGGCATCGGCGAAGGTCTCGCCGGCGGCGACGACCTCGATCGCCTCGACCACCAGCGCGGCGACCTCGACGCTCTGGTCGCCGTCGCGAACCGCGCCGCGGCGCAGGTGGGCCTCGATCCAGGCCGCCGACCATTGCAGATGGCGGGCGAGGCGGCGGCCGGCGACCGGACCGTCGAGCCGCGCCTCCAAGAGCGCCATCGCCGCCACCGCGCCGTCGACCACGACCGGCTGGGCGGCGAAGGTCGAGCCGTCGAAATCGGCGAGGGCCGAGGACCGCTCGTCGCCGGCGGCGGCGAGCGCCTCGCTGCCGCCGGACTTCAGGCGGGCCAGATCGAGCGGCCGACCGGCGACGGTCCAACTGGCCAGCGCCTCCATCTCGGCCTGGCCGGGGCGCGCCACGAAGAGCATGCCCTGGACCACCGCCGGGAAGGACCGTGCCGTGATCGCCAGCCAACCGCGAGCGAAGACGGCGGGCTCGGCCGAGGCGAGCGCCGCCCAGGCCGAGGCGTCGCCCTCGTTGGCTGCGGATCGCATCGCCCCCGATGCGCCGACGTCCGGGTCCGCAGACCTGCGTCCGGCGGAGGTGTCTGCGATGGCCATGAGGCGCCCTCGATCAGGGGTCGAGGCGCATCACGCCGAAGCGATCCTCGTAGTCCTTGACGTGTTGGCCGAGCAGCGTGTGCAGGCGCTTGGCGGCATAGGGCGTCAGGACGACGCGATTGGAGAGCTTCACCGTCAGCGACTTGCTGGCGACCATGTTCCACGTCTGGTTCGTGCCGAACAGCAGCGTGAACTCCTCGCGGGAATTGATGACGTTGATGACGTTGGCGAACGACGTCTGCATCTGGGAATCGTCCCAGGTGACCCGGGTCGGCATCGAAGCGGCGGCGGCGGAATCTTCGGTCGGCTTGGTCTCGTCGGACATGCGGCGATTTCCTCGAATCGTCTCTGGCGGGGGACCCGCGGTCTGGTGAGGGATCCTCGCGAAGGCCTCCGAGCGACGAAGCGGCGCGGATGCGTCTCGGTCGGATGTCGATCCCGAGCGGTTTCCGACCCGATCTCTTCGGTTCGGACGCCGCTCCGGTTCTCGGTCGGAGCAGGCTCGTCGCGGCCGGACGGGCCCGGTCCGGTCACTCCATGCTCTAGTTCAACGCTGCGGTGGTGTCATCCTCCCACAGGTCGAATGGCAGATCCGCCAGCACGACGATGTCGTCCGCCGCCTCGCCGGCCCAGGGCAGGGTGACGAGATCCTCGGCCTCCTCGGCCGGGCGGGCCGGCGGCGGTGCCGAGCGAGCGCCGGCGGCGCGACGGCGGGCCCCGGCCATGGCGGTCAGGTCGATGCCGCCGACCAGGAGCGCGGTGAGGAGGTTGTCGCGGTCGCGGGTCGTCGTCGGCGCCACCGCGGAGGCCGGCGCGGCGGCGATGGCGGCCGGATCGATCGCCGGCATCACCAGGGCCTCGGTGCCGATCGGCACGACCAGCGAGGACAGGGCGAGGACGGTCGGCAGCGCCGGCTCGACGGCGTCGGCGCTCGGCGCCTCGGCCACCGCCGCGGGTTCTGCCACCGCCGCCACCTCGACGGCGATCGCATCGCCTTCGTCCGCCGTTCCGGCGGCGGCGGCGGCGTCGGCACCGGCCTCGACCAGGCGGATCGTCGCCTGATGGGTCTTGCCGCCGGAGACGAACTCGATGCGGATCGTCGCCGGGTCGGGCGAGCCGGCCGTCGGCGTGAAGGTCAGCCACTGCTTGGCGTAGTCGAGCGAGGCGGTGCCGCCGGTGGTGCCGACGACGCGGCCGAAGGTGATGGCATGGCCGTCGACGTCGCGGAAGGCGGAGAGGATCACCGCCATCGAGATCGGACCCGAGCCGAGCGCGAACTCGAGCGGGCTCACCTGGACCGGCGCGTCGTCGACCGCCAGCACCCGCACCTTGAAGGTCCCGGCGACCTCGTTGGCGCCGTCGCCGACGACCGCGACGAAGGTGGCGTTGCCGTAGAAGTCGGCCGGACTGCGGAAGGTGATCGTCCGCGCCACCGCGTCGACCTCGACGGTGCCGCCGACCCCGTTCTCGACCCGCAGCAGCGACAGCGTCCGGTGCTCCGGATCGGCGAAGCGCGCCAGTACCTGGTCGAAGGACAGCACCAGCGGGGTGTCCTCGGGCGTGGTGAAGGTCGTCGCCAGCGCCACCGGGGCCCGATTGGCCGCCACCTTGACGGTGACGGTGCCGGTCGCGGTGGCGGTGCCGTCGCTCACCACATAGGTGAAGCCACCCTGGGCCAGCGACCCGGTGGTCGGGGTGAAGCGCACCCGACCCTCGACGAGTTCGACCGTGCCGCCGGTGGCGCCGCCGACCGACACCACCGAGAGCGGCGCGCCGGTCGGATGGCGATCGTTGGCGACGAGGGTCGCGGCGTCGACGACCAGCGGCTCGTTCATCGGCGTGGTGAAGGTGTCGGCGGTCGGCAGCGGCGCGGCGGTGGCCTGGATGCGCACGCTCACCGTGGCCGAAGCCTCCTGCGTCCCGTCGCTCACCACGTAGCGGAACGAGCCGGTGCCGACGAAGCCGGCGGTCGGGGTGAAGGTGATGGTGCCCTGGACCGCGTCGAAGATCGCCTGACCGCGCGAGGCGCCCTCCACCCGCACCACCGTCAGGGTGGTGCCGGGGGCGGCGGCATCGTTGGCGAGGAGATCGGCGACGCCGAGGACCAGCGGGGTGCCGACCGTGGTGACGCGCAGATCGGACGCCGGCTTGGGCGCCGACGGCGTGATGGTGACGCGGACGGTGCCGACCGACGTCAGCGTTCCGTCGGAGAGCGTATAGGTGAAGCTGCCGCTGCCGACGGAGGTCGGGGTGAACAGCACGTCGCCGGTGCCGGCCTCGATCTCCACCGTGCCGCGGGTCCCGGCGGCGACGGCGACGATCGAGAGGGCATCGCCGTCACGATCGCGATCGTTGGCGAGCAGATCGGCGGCGCTCAGGCGCAACGTCGCGCCGAGCGCGACGGTGGCGACGTCGCTGCCGGCGGTGGGAGCGTCGTTCACCGGGGTCACTGCGATGGTCACCTGACCGGTGGAGACCACCCGGCCGTCGTCGACGCGGTAGCTCAGGCGGTCGGTGCCGACGAAGTCCGCCCGCGGGGTGTAGGTCAGGGTGCCGGCGACGGTGTCGATCAGCACCTGGCCGCCGCTCGAGGACGAGGCGCCGACCAGGGCGAGCGCATCGCCGTCGGCATCGCCGGCGTTGGCCAGCAGCGCGGCGATCGAGAAGACGAGCGGCGTGTCCTCGGCGGTGGTCGCGGTGGTCGGCGCCACCACCGGCGCGGCATTGGTGCGCACGACGATCGAGACGCGCCCCTGGGTCGTCCCGCCGTCGCCGTCGGCGAGGGTATAGGCGATCACCAGATGGCCGGTGTAGGTGGCCGGCGCGACGTAGCGCAGTGCCCCGCCCGGCAGGACGTCGAGCGTGCCGACCGACGGACGCGACAGCGAGACGAAGCTCACGCCCGGCGCGGCGGTGTCGAGCCCCGGCCCGGCGAGGTCGGCGAGCGCGAGGTCGAGCGTGGCGCCGTTGCGCAGCGTCGCGGCGATCTCGCGATCCCAGCGGCCGGCCTCGGCGGCGTCGACCGCCACCGTGATCGAACCGGTCGACACCCGTCCGCGGCTCACCACCTCGTAGATGACGCCGGCGTCTCCGACGAAGCCGGCGGTCGGGACGAAGCTGATGGCGTTCTCGGCGGCGTTGAAGCTCGCCACGCCGCCGGTGGCGCTCACCACCCGACGGAAGTCGACCGCATCGAAATCGGGGTCGACGACGCGATCGAGCAGTGCCGCGACGGAGATCGAGATCGGCTGATCGGTGTCGGTGTGGACGGTGAGCGGCGGAACGATCGCCGGGTCGTCGACCGCGGTGACGCGCACCACGATCCGGCCGGTGATCTGGTGGACGCCGTCGCCGGCGGTGACGTCGAAGCCGGCGGTGCCGTTGAAGTTCGCCGTCGGCGTGAAGGTGGCGGTTCCGGCCACGGCGTCGAAGCTCACCGTTCCGTTGATCGGCGAGCCGACCGAGATCACGGCGAGCGGGAAGCCGTCGGGATCGCGGAAGCCGGCGAGCAGCGTCGCGGCGCTCAACACCAGCGGGGTGTCCTCGGCCACGGTGACGGTGGTGGTGGTGACGGTCGGCGCGCGGTTCTCGCCGACGGTCACCTTGACGGTGGTGCTGGCGTTGGCGGTGCCGTTCGACACCTCGTAGACGAAGCTCGCGGTGCCGAGGAAGCCGGCGGCCGGGGTGAAGCGGACGCGGCCCTCGACGATCGCCACCTCGCCACCGACCGCGCCACCGACCGACACCAGCGACAGCGGCGCACCGGCCGGATCGAGGTCGTCGGCGAGCAGCACGGCGGGATCGATGGTCAGGGGTTGATCGACGACGGTGCGCAGCGTGTCGCCGATCGGCTTGGGCACGCCGGCGGCGAGGACGCGGACGGTGACCGTGCCCGACGATTCCCGGCCCTCGGCCGCGACCACGTAGCGGAACACGGCGCTGCCGACGAAGCCGGCGGTCGGGGTGAAGGTCACGGTCTCGGTCGCGGCATCGAGGACGGCGGTGCCGTTGGAGGCGGTGCCGAGGCGGACGAAGGTGGCCGGGGTCCCGTCGACGGTGTGGTCGTTGGCGAGCAGGGTCGCCAGCGCCACGGTCACCGGGGTGCCCGAGGTGGTGACCAGCGTATCGGCGCCGGCGACCGCGGGGACGCGCACCTTCACGCTGCCCTGGGCGGTCTGGGCGCCGTCGCTCACGGTGTAGGCGAAGGAGGCGGTGCCGAGGGCCGTCGGGGTGAAGAGGATCATCCCGGTGCCGTCTTCGATCGCGACCGTGCCGCCGGCGCCGGCGGTGACCGCCACGACGGCGAGGGTGTCGCCGTCGGCGTCGCCGTCGTTGGCCAGCAGCGTCGCCGGATCGATGCGCAGGGTGATGCCGACCTCGCCGTAGAGCGTGTCGGCGCGGGCGATCGGCGCGTCGGCGACCGGCGTCACGGTGACGTCGACGCGGCCTTCGCCGCGCAGGCTGCCGTCGGTCACGGTGTAGAACAGACGGGCGGCACCGGAGACGTTGCTGCTCGGCGTGAAGGTGATCGTGCCGGCGGCGAAGTCGACCAGCGCGGTGCCGTTCTCGGCCCGGGCCGAGACCAGGGCGAGCGCGTCGCCGTCGGCGTCGCCGGCCTCGGCGAGCAGCGCGGCGATCGAGAAGACGAGCGGGGTGTCCTCGGCGGTCGTCGCGGCGCCGGCGGCGACGACGGGGGCGGCATTGGCCCGCATCGCGATGTCGAGGCGGCCGGTGGCGGTGCCGCCGTGGCCGTCGGCGACGGTGTAGGCGAGCCACTGCGGCCCGGATGCGGCGCCCGGCGCGGTATAGAGCCATCCGCCCTCGGGGCGGGCGACGAGGGTGCCGACCGTCGGATCGGCGATCGCGGCGATGGTCAGGGCGTCGCCGTCGACGTCGCCGTCGTTGCCGAGGAGATCGGCGGTGGTGATCACCCGCGTCTCGCCGAAGCGCAGCGAGATGGCGTCGGTCTGCGGCACCGGCGCGTCGTTGACCGGCGCCACGGTGACGACCACGTCGGCCTCGTCGGTCGCGCCGCCGTCGGAGACGCGGTAGCGGAAGCCGTCGGTGCCGTGGAAGTCGGCGTTCGGGCGGTAGACGAAGGAGCCGTCGGGGCGCAGATCGAGCGTGCCGTGGGTCGGCCCGCTCACCAGTTCGACGACCAGCGCATCGCCGTTGGGGTCGGTGTCGTTGGCGAGGACGCCGGCGGTGGCGGCGACGTCGAGGGTGCCGTCCTCGTCGACCGCATGGGCGTCGGCGTTCGCCTCGGGGGCCTGCGCCAGCGGGGCGCCGACGGTGATCGAGACCACCGCCGTGGCGGTGAGGCCGGCCGGATCGGCGACGGTGTAGCGGAAGGCGGCGAGGCCGGTGAAGCCCGGCGTCGGGGTGAAGACCACCCGATCGCCGTCGATCGCCACGGTGCCGCCGGTGATCGGCGTGACGCCGACGAGGGCGAGGGCGTCGCCGTCGACGTCGACGTCGTTGGCGAAGAGCGCCGCCGACGCGATCTCGATCGGCGCGCCGTGCGGCGTGGTGAAGCCGACATCGTCGAGCGCCGCCGGCGCGTCGTTCACCGGTGTCACGGTGACCGCGACGCGGCTGGTCGAGACCCCGCCGTGACCGTCCGAGACGGTGACGTCGAAGCCCGCCGCGCCGACGACGTTCGCCGCCGGGGTGAAGCGGATCACCCCTTCGGTGAAGGTCACGGTACCGGCCGCGGCATTGCCGACCGAGACGATCGTCAGGGCATCGCCGTCGACGTCGACGTCGTTGGCGAGCAGCGCCGCCGGGAGGAGCGCCAGGACGGTGTCCTCGGCGACCGTCGCCGTATCGTCGACCGCCACCGGCGCATCCTGCACCGGGGTGACGGTGATGGCGACGTGGCTGGTCGCCGAGCCGCCGTTGCCGTCGGAGATGGTGATCTCGAAGCCGTCGACGCCGAAGAAGTCGGCCGTCGGGCGATAGATCAGCTCGCCGGCGACGAGTTCGAGCGAGCCGTTCGCCGGCGCGGTGAAGCCGACGAGAGCGAGCGTGTCGCCTTCGACGTCGCCGTCGTTGGCGAGCAGCGCGGCGACCGAGATCGCCAGCGGCGCATCCTCGGTGGCGACGACCGCGTCGGCGACCGCGACCGGCGCGTCGTCGACCGGGGTCACGGTGACCGTCACATGGGCGGTGCGGCGGACGCCGGCGGCGTCTTCCACCACGTAGTCGAAGCCGCCGATGCCGGCGAAGTCGGGGGTCGGGACGAAGTCGACCCGGCCACAGGGGAAGCAGATGTCGCCGAAGCTGCCGCCGGTGGCGTCGAGCACCTCGACCACCCGCAGCGTGTCGCCGTCGATGTCGGCGTCGTTGGCGAGCAGCGTCGTGAAGCGGACGCGGACGGTGGTGTCCTCGTCGGTGGTGACGGCGTCGGCCTGCGCGACCGGCGCGTCGTTGACCGGCGCGACGGCGATGGTGACGGTGGCCTGCGAGGAGGCGCCGTCGCCGTCGGTGACGGTGTAGGTGAAGCTCGCCGGGCCGTTCAGATCGGCGGTCGGGGTGAAGCGCCAGAGGTCGGGGGCGATCTCCTCGATGGTCCCGCCGGTGGCGGCACCGATCGAAACGGTCAGCGCGTCGCCGTCGGCGTCGACGTCGTTGGCGAGCAGGGTCGCCGCGGTGATCTCGAGCGCGACGTCCTCGTCGGTGGCCAGCGCGTCGGCGCCGGCGCTCGGCGCCCGGTTGGGCTGGTCGACCGAGACGGAGACGCGGCCGGTGGCGGTGAGCGCCCCGTCGGTGATGCGGTAGGTGAAGCCGCCGAGGCCGACGAAGCCGGCGGTCGGGGTGAAGACGAAGCGATCGGCCAGGACCTGGACCTCGCCGCCGACCACGCCGGTCACCACGTCGGTCACCGAGACGGTGGAATCGACGTCGTGATCGTTGGCGAGCAGCGTGGCGCGCGGGATCTCCACCGCCACGCCGGCCAGGGTGGCGACGGCGTCGTCGACGGCGACCGGCGCGTCGTTGACCGGGGCGAAGGTGATGGTGACCGCGGCGCTCGAGCTGCCGCCATGGCCGTCGCTCACGGTGTAGGTGAAGCCGGCGGCGCCGGTGAAGTCGTGGGTCGGGTTGAAGACGATCTGGGTGCCGGAGAGCGTCACGGTGCCGCCGACGGCGTCGCCGACCGCGGTGACGACGAGCGTGTCCTGATCGACGTCCTGATCGTTGGCGGCGAGACCGGCCGCGCCGATGGTGAGGGCGTTGTCCTCGCTGCCGGCGAGCGTGTCGGCGACGGCGATCGGCGCGTCGTTGACCGCCGTCACGGTGACGGTGGCGCGGCCGGTGGCGGTGCCGCCGCGACCGTCGCTCACGGTGTAGTCGAAGCCGGCGGTGCCGGCGAAGTTCGCCGTGGGAACGAAGACGGCGGCGCCGCCGACCAGCGAGACGCTGCCGTTGGCGGCGTTGCCGACCGCGACCAGCGTGCGGCCGTCGCCGTCGACGTCGGCGGTGGCGGCGAGGAGCGTCGCCGCGGTGACGGTGCGCGCGGTGTCCTCGGTGGCGGCGACGGCGACCGGACCGGCGGTCGGGGCGTCGTTGACCTCGGCGAGGCGCAGGGTGACGTGGCCGACGTCGGTGCGACCGCCGTCGGTGACGACGTAGTCGAAGCCGGCGTCGCCGTGGAAATTCAGCGTCGGGGTGAAGAGGATGCGGCCGTTGGCCGGATCGAAGGCGACCTGACCGCCGGTGACCGAGCCGGGAACCACGCCCTGGACCGACAGCGGCTGGCCTTCGGCGTCGGTGTCGCCGTCGAGCAGCGTGGCGAAGGGCACGGCGAGGGTCTGATCCTCGAAGCCGGCGACGAGATCGTCGTCGGCGACCGGGGCGGCGTTGAACGGCTCGACCGTGACCCGCACCTCGCCGACCGAGGTCAGCGCGCCGTCGGAGAGGCGATACTGGAACGAGGCCGAACCGATGTGGCCCGCCGCCGGGGTGAAGGTGACCACGCCGCCGGCCAGCGCGACGGACCCGTTCACCGCGTCGAAGACCTCGGTGATCGTCGGCAGGGTGCCGTCGGGGTCGGAATCGTTGGCGAGCAGCACGCCGACCGGGATGGCGAGCGGCACGTCGACCGTGGCGGTGACGGCGTCGAGCACCGCGATCGGGGCATCGTTGGGGTTGGAGACGGTGATGGTGACGGTGACCGGGTCGCTCGAGGCGGCGTTGCCGGCGCTGCCGGTCGGGTCGCCGGCGTCGACCATGCGGAAGGTGAAGCTGTCGGTGCCGGCGAAGGATCCCGACGGGGTGTAGCGCACGACGTTGCCGGCATCGAGAACCAGGGTGCCGTGCGCCGGACCGGACACGATGGCGGCGACGAGGTCGGCCGAGGCGGTCTCCAGGTCGGAGCCGGAGAGCAGGACGACGCGGCTCTGGCCGGCGATCGCGGTCACCGTCTGCGGGTTGGCGGTCGGCCGGTCGTTGACCGGGGTCACGGTGATGGTGACCAGCGCCTCGGAGGTGCCGAGCTTGCCGTCGTGGACGCGGAAGCGGAGCCGATCGGTGCCGTGGAAGTCGGCGTCCGGGCGGTAGGTGACGCGGCCGGTCGCCGCCTCGAAGGCGCTGAGCACGCCGTGGGTCGGCAGCTCGATCAACTGCCAGGTCAGCGCGTCGTCGTCGACGTCGGTGGCGGCGAGCTGGAGGGCGAGGGTGCCGTCCTCGGCGACGGTGACCGAGGCGGCGGCGGCGACCGGCGCGGTGTTGACGCTGCGGTCGACGGTGAAGTTGCGGACGAAGTCGCCGCCGGCGATGCCGTCGGCGTCGCCGTCGAGGCGGTTGCCGGCGGTGTCGTAGACCGAGCGGCCGTCGCCGCCGTGGATGGTCAGGCGATAGTGGCCGTCGGCGAGCGGGCCGCCGGTAAGATCGAGCACCAGCGCCGTCTCGGGGAAGGAGTAGCTCGCCTCGAGGGCGATCGAGGCGTCGTCGGCGGTGCCGAAGGTGCCGTCGAGACCGGCCCAGCGCAGGTCGTAGTTGGCGGCCGACAGCGCCGAGATCTGTTCCAGCGCCTCGGAGAAGTCGACCGAGATGCGGTTGAAGGCGGCGGCGGTCGAGCCGCCCTCGGCCGGCAGGGCCGGGATGGCGGTGACGGTCGGCGCGGTGAAGTCGTCGGAGGCGCCCTGGAACTCGATGGCGCCGATGTCGAAATAGTCGAGGCCTTCGGCGGCGTTCGGGGTGAAGGTGAGCGAGCGGGCGTTCTGCAGCGCGCCGCTGCCGCTGTGGCTGGCCGAGACGAAGGTGTAGCCGTTGCCGGCCGACAGGCCGATGGTCGGCGTCAGGCCCTGGTTGCCGGCGCCGTAGTCGAAGCGGATGCGGCCGTCGGAGAACAACGTCGCCGAGAAGTTGGCCTGCGGCGATCCGGCGGCCGAGGCGGTGGCGCTCCAGCGGAAGGTGACCTGTCCGGCGACCGACGTGTCCATGAAGACGTTGTTGGCGGCATTGCCGTAGGTGTAGAGCGTCTCCTCCCAGAACGGCGCGATCCGCCGGGCGCCGAGCAGGGCGTCGGTGCCGTCGGCGACGGTCGACGGCGCGGTGCCGAAGTCGACGAAGCCGTCGGAATGGACGTAGGCCGTGGTGTAGCTCTGGCCGTAGTAGGAGAAGGCGAAGGGCAGCGTGACGGTGGCGTAGGAGCCGCTGGTGCGCAGGTTGAGCGCGGTGCCGCCCGCCGGGACGAAGCTCGAGCCGGCCTCGACCACCTCGTCGTAGAGCGCGAAGCCGTCGCCGGTGTCGGCGACCGAGGGATCGTTCGAGCGCGGCAGGCCGAGGAAGTCGGTCAGCCGGTCGACGTAGCCCTCGCCGGCGTCGATGGCGATCGAGCCGCGGCGCAGGCCGAAGTTGTCGTCCGATCCGCCGCCGGTGGCGCCGTCGAGGCCGCCGAAGACGTTGTCGGAGCCGTCGACGTCGATGAACAGCGGGTCGCCTTCCAGGCTGCCGACATTGGCGAGGCCCGAGACGGTGCGGAAGTTGGTGAGCGAGGCGGCGGCGGTCGCGCCCCAGCGGGCGACCTCGGCGACGCCGGACGGTCCGCGCCAGAACAGGTTGGTGGCGAGGTCGAGGGCCGACTGCGAGCCGGTCGAGATGTTGAGAATGCGGCCGAGGTCGTTCCACAGGATGTTGGAGACGATCTTGGAGCCGGACGAGGTGCCGGCGAGCAGGATGCCGTCGCCGACCGACTGATGGATGGTGTTGCCGGCGATCACCTCGACGCCGCTGCCGACGTTGTTGAAGGAAATGCCGGCGTCGGCGTTGGCGTAGATCAGGTTCGACAGGATCTTGCCGTCGAGCGAGCCGTAGGTCGAGGAGATGCCGACGAGGTTCGAATAGATCCGGTTGGCCTCGATGCGGGCGCCGACGCCGTCGAGGCGGATGCCGCTCTGGGCGTTGGAGAAGACGCGGTTGCCCTCGACCAGGGTCCGGCCGCCGGCGGCGATGCCGGTGGTGTTGCCGTAGACGGTGTTGTCGAGGAGCCGGAGCGACAGCGCCGCCGACGCATTGTAGGCGCGAATGCCGAAGCTCGACGAATTGTTGGTCGATCCGGTCACGATGTTGCCGGAGACCGTGCCCTGACGCGAGACGTCGATGGCGTAGTCGCGGTTGTTGGTGAAGCGGTTGCCGAGGATCTGGGCATCGCCCCAGGCGTCGACGTAGAGGCCGTACTGGTTGTCGCGGACGATCGACGATTCCAGGCGGAAGTCGTAGGTGCCGTAGAGGTAGAGACCGTAGGTGCTGCCGAAGATCTCGCTGTCGTGGACCCTCAGACCGGTGGTGTAGTAATTGGCGTAGATGCCATAGGTCTGATTGAAGATACGGGTGCGGCCGACCTCGATGTCGGAGGCGATCGTGGCGCCAGAGCTCGTGTCGAAGTAGAGGCCGGTGTTGGAATTGCCCCAGATCTGGCTGTCGAGGATCGCGATGCCGTGCGAGTCGCTCTGGTTGGCGAAGCGGACGCCGTAGCGCGAGCCGGTGATCTCGAGATCGGCGAGGGTCACGAAGTCGGCGCCGTCGAAGAACTCCGTGTTCTCGACACCCGCGAGGA
>ERZ1645187.3940-NODE-3940-length-12243-cov-6.522727_pt1 | contig 12243 bp, 16 predicted proteins | sample MGYA00575352_ERZ1645187 | MGnify/ENA primary metagenome ERZ1645187 (study PRJEB40837, sample SAMN11349314) | freshwater sediment metagenome | isolation source: river sediment | host: Sediment | place: India: Wazaribad , New Delhi | collected 2017-02-21 ... | reverse complement strand
AACAAAGAGGCCATGCTCAACGAGCCCGACGCCGTGCGCGGCATCGCGGGCATCACCATCGTGAGCGGGGTGGAAGACTTCATCGTCAGCCCGTTCGAGCAGCAGGCGGAGGCCGCATGAGCGCCGCGCCGGGCCGCCCCAAGCAAGCTCGCACCGCAGTGCGTAGCACGGAGGTTACCCAATGAGCCGCGTCGCCAAGCCCTACACGCCTGAGGCCGGCACCATCCCGGCGCGCGTGGTGGATCATTTCCGCGAGCGGCCGGATCTGTACGAGCTCTCCAGCAAAGAGGTCGCCGGGATGTTCGGCATGGGCGTCACCGCGGTGAGCGGCGTGCTGGCCAGGCCGGTGAAGGCCGGCCTGCTGGCCGTGCGCCGGCAGGGCCGTCAGTGCTTCTACCGCAAGGGCGACGGCAAGCCGCTGGCGCCGTCCAGACCGGTGTTCTCGCTCAGCGACCCTGTGCCCCAAGAGCCCGCGCCCAAGCCCATGCCAACCGCCCACGGCCTGACGGCCGCGCTGTACAACGACGGCGAGCTCTACCTGTTTGGTGCGCAGCGCATGGAAGACGGCGGCGTGCTGCTCGATGCCGCGCAGACCGCCGAGCTGCGCGCCTACCTGCTGCACACCGGCCAGGTGTCGGCCGTGGCCATGGCCAACGGCGGGAGCCTGACATGAGCGCCGCAGAAACGAAGCGCCCCGTGCAGCTGCAGGTCAACAACAGCGGCGCGTGGAAGACCGTGATCCGTTTCGACGCGGGCGACGAAGGCTGGGTGGAGCAGGCGCAACGCGCGGCCCAGCAACTTTGGGAGGTGGATCAACGCACCAGCTGGCGCATCGCCACCGACGAGCGGCACCCGCTGGTGCTGCGCGCCATGAGCGCTGGCACCTACGGTGTCTGGATGAAGGCGGAGGCCGCATGAGGCCCACCCCCATCGACCGCCTGAAGAAGGAGTCGGGCTTCCTCTACGGCAACCAGCGGCCAGCCTGCCAAAACTGCGCGCACGTGCACGAGGTTTCCCCAACCGGCGCCATGAACGACCGCTGGGCCTTGCGGTGCCAAAAGCAGGGCTTCGGCGTGACGGCGTTGGCGATTTGCAACTGGTGGTTTTTGGGGTCAGAGTCCAAATTCGCCGGGCCTGCGGCCCGCCCGCAGGGTGCGCCGCGAAGCGTCGCAGCGAAATTGGCGTCTGACCCCAATAACCAGGGCACCTGAATGCCATACGCGCAGCCGGCCACTCTGGGGCGCGCCAGGCCGGTGGGGCAAGCGGTGGGTGCCCCGGGCGTCATACACCCGCAACTGCCGCAGGCTTTGAACGCGATCACGCCGGGGCTCACCTTCCCCGCCGTGCGCCTCCCGCCCCGCAAGGGGTGCGCGTGGCAAAGCCCGGTTTCCGGTGTCCGTCAACACCGGATTCATTCAGATCGGCCTTGCAAATGGCCGAAAACGCGATTCAAAACGATTCAAAGCGCTCCGGCATCCATCCGGCGCCAAAACTCCCGGAAACGCGCCATAGGCCGTTTTGATTGATCAGCCCAAACCCGGAGATCCAGCCCATGACCTTCACCGAACTTTTCGCCGCCGCCTTCGGCCTGATCGGCACGCTGCTGCTGGCCACCCGCAGCCGCCACGCCGGCTGGGGTTTCCTCTGCTTCCTGGCCAGCAACGCCGGCTGGCTGGTGTTTGCCTACACACGCGGGCACTGGCCGCTGTTCGTCCAGCAGTTGGGCTTCGCGCTCAGCAGCCTGCTGGGCATCTGGGTGTGGGTCGCCCGGCCCTGGTTGCGGGAGTGGCGCAACGAGCGCTGGGAGCGCCAGCGCGAGCGCGACATCGCCGCCGGGGCCAAAGCCTGGCGCGAGGCCGGCGAGCGTGACGCGAGGGGGCAGTGATGGCCAGGCCGAGCGCCCGCCATGCGCAGCTCGCGGCCGTGCACATTGCGCAGAAGGCGCTGGGCCTGGGCAAGGATGACGCCGAGGCGCTGAAGCGCGCCGTGACCGGTGTGGCCAGCGCGGGCGACATGACGGTGCCACAGCTCCGCAAATACCTGGCGCACCTGTCGCAGTTGCAGGCGTCGGCGGCGCGCGCTCGCGGCGAGCGGCCCGCGCACGACTCCAGCCGCCCACCCGTGCAGCGCACCGTGGCCGACCGGGGCGACGGCCGCTGGGGCAAGGCCCGCGTGCTGTGGCAGGCGCTGGCCTGCAACGGCCAAGTGCGCATCGACACCGACGCCGCGCTGATGGCCTACGTCAAGCGCCAGACCGGCCTGGAGCACTGGCGCTTTCTGAACGACGCGCAGGTCAACACCGTGATCGAGTCGCTCAAGCGCTGGTGCCTGCGCGCCGGTGTGGACCACCGCCCGGAGTTCCGCCGTGCTTGAGCGCCCCATCTCCGCCGCCGAGCTGGCCGTGCTCGAAGGCATGCTGCCCGATGGCCTGACGCCGGTCATGCAGGATGTGGCGGTGTGCCTGTTCACGGCGCTGGTCAAGCGCGACGAGCGCATCGGTACCGCCGCACCGGCCGGGGCGTGGCTGGAGCTGCTCGAATCCATGGCCCGCATGGTGCTGGCGCAGCTGCAGTACCTGTGCGACGAAATGGGCGGCGCGCCGCTGTACCTGGCCAAGGGCGTGGCGGTGCACCTGAGCGCACGAGACCGCCGCATGTGCGTAGAGTTCCGGGGCGACTACAGGGTGCTGGCCAAAAAGTACGGCCTCACCGAAATGCGCGTGCGCCAGATCGTCGACGCCTGGCAGCGCGAGAAATACCTGGCCCGCCAGCGCGGATTGCCGGGGCTGGACTGACCATTTCCCCGACGCCAGGAAAATGGTCCGTGGGCGCAACCGCCCTTCAAAAAGTAAAGCCTTTTAGTTCTCCCTGAGCGGCGGCCCGCGCGACAGTGCGGCCCATGCCCCAAGCAGCCGCCCCCTCCCAGTCGGTCAAGCCGATCCAGATCTTCAAGCCCGGCCGCCATGTCGCCATGAGCGGCCAGGCGCTCGCGTTTGCCGAGTCGGACCTGCGCGCCACCGTGGCCGCCTACGACCCGGCCAGGCACGAGGCCCCGATCGTCGTCGGCCATCCCAAGACGGATGCCCCGGCCTACGGCTGGATTCAGACGCTGGCGTTTGCAGACGGCGGCATCGACGCCCAGCCGCACCAGGTCAACCCGGAGTTCGCCGAGCTGGTGGACCAGGGTGCCTTCAAGAAGATCAGCGCCAGCTTCTACGCCCCCGACGCACCCGGCAATCCGGTGCCCGGCGTGTACTACCTGCGCCACGTGGGCTTTCTGGGTGCGCAGCCGCCCGCCGTGAAGGGCCTGCGCCAGCCGTCCTTTGCCGACGCCGAAGAAGGCGTGGTCGAGTTCTCCGAGTGGGACGACGTGACCAACGCCAGCCTGTGGCGCGGCCTGCGCGAATGGATCCTGGCCAAGTTCGGCACCGAAGAGGCCGACAAGGTGATTCCCGGCTACGCCGTCGCCGACCTGGAGCGCGGCGCCCAGGAAGAGCTGGCCAAGGACCGTGCCGAGGCCGCCGCTGAAGGCCAAACCGCACCCGCATTTTCCGACCCCAACCCCCAACCGGAGACCTCCGTGACCCCTGAACAGATCGCCGCCCTCGAGGCGGAAAACGAGCGCCTGCGCACGCAGATCGCGCAGAGCGCCGCCGACCAGCGGCACGCCGCCAACGTGGCATTCGCCGATGGCCTGGTGGCCGAGGGCCGCATGCTGCCCGCCGCGCGCGACGTGGTGGTGGCCACGCTGGACCACCTGGCCGCCCAGGCAGAGCCGGTGGAGTTTGGCGAGGGCGACGCCAAGGCGCCGCTGGCCGACGCCTACAAGGCCATGCTGCAGGCCCAGCCCAAGATCGTGGAGTTCGGCGAGCAGGCCACGCGCGAGCGGGCAGCTGGCGCCACGGCTGCCGACGACGAAGACACCCAGTTCGCCGAGGGCGCCGACCCCGAGCGCCTGGCACAGCACAAGGCGATCCGCGCCCACATGGCCGAGCACAAGGTGGACTACGCCACCGCCGCGCGCGCCGTCCTCAAGTAACCCACCCCCAGCACAGGAGCACTGAAAAATGGGACGTTTGAGCAACCTACGGGTCGTCGACCCGGTCCTGACCAACCTGGCCACCGGCTACACCAACGAACAGTTCGTGGGCGACCAGCTCATGCCGTTCGTGATGGTGGACAAGGAGGGCGGCAAGATCCCGCTCTTCGGCAAGGAGCACTTCAAGGTCTACGCCACCGAGCGCGCGCTGCGCGCCAAGTCCAACCGCATCAACCCCGAGGACATCGGCTCGGTGGACGTGGCCCTGGACGAGCACGACCTGGAATACCCGATCGACTACCGCGAAGACGCCGAAAGCGCCTTCCCGCTGCAGGCCCGCGCCGTGAACACCGTGGTGGAGGGCATCCGCCTGCGCCATGAAGTGATGGTGGCCGAGACCGCCCAGAACGTGGCCAACTACGCCGCTGGCAACAAGATCGTGCTCAGCGGCACCAGCCAGTTCACGCACGCCAGTTCCGACCCCGAGGGTGTGGTGAGCGACGCCAAGGCCGCCATCCGAGCCAAGGTCGTCAAGGAGCCCAACACCCTGGTGATCGGCTACGCCACCTGGCGCGTGCTCAAGCGGCATGCGCAGCTCAAGGCGATCCTGAGCGACACGCGCCCGCGCCTGGTGCAGCTGGCCGACCTGCGCGACATCTTCGAGATCGAGAACATCGTGATCGGCCGCGCAGTGAAGGCCAGCGATGCCGGCGTCACCAGCGACATCTGGGGCGACGCCATGGTGCTGGCCTATGTGCCCCGCACCAGCGGCGACCGCAGCCCCTACGAGCCGAGCTACGGCTACACCCTGCGCAAAAAGGGCAACCCGGTGGTGGACACGCGCACCGAGGACGGCAAGATCGAGCTGGTGCGCAACACCGACATCTTCCGCCCCTTCCTGCTGGGCGCCGACGCCGGCTACCTGGTGAGCGACACCAACGCCTGACCATGAGCAAGACGCCCGTGAAAGCGGCCCCCAAGGCCGCGCCCAAGCCGGTCACGCCGGCCGCGCAGCGCAAGGCCGACGAGGCCGGCGCCACCGCCACCAAAGCCGCCTACCTGGTGGGCGGCTGCCCGATCCAGCACGACGGCGTGCTGTACCAGCCAGGGCACGAGATTGCCCTGACCCCGGAGCAGGCCACACGCCTGCGCCGACACGTGGTGGCCATCCCGGCCGCCAAGCCCGGCCAACCTACCACTGTGGAGTAAGCATCCATCATGAAAACTGAAAAAATCCTGTTGACGGTCACCGTGCTGGCCGCCGCCGCGCTGACTCGCTTTCGCATGGTCGGCCATGACGGCAATGTGCCGGATGCCAATGATCCGGTGCTCGGCGTGGCCAACGCCGACTATGCCGCTGGCGAACAGGCCGGCGTGGCCGTCCATGGCGAGATCCTGGTGGAGGCCGGTGGGCCGATCGACGTCGGCGGTCCGATCAATACAGACTCTGTCGGCCGCGCGGTCGCAAGCTTCACTGGTGAACGAATCTGCGGCATTGCGCGTGACGCCGCGTCGGCGGCCGGCGACGTCATCCGCATGATCGCAATCCCGACCGGCAGCGATCAGAGCGAGTAATAAGGACGCTCCTTGCCCGCCTACGCCACCCAGGCCGATCTGACCGACCGCTTTGGAGCGGTCGAGCTCGCCCAGCTGACCGACCGCGACAGCGGCCAGGTCATCGACACGGCGGTGCTGGACCGGGCGCTGGCGGACGCGGACGCGGAGATCAACAGCTACCTGGCCACCCGGTACGCCTTGCCGCTGGCCACCACGCCCACCGTGCTGGTGCGCCTGGCCGCCGACATGGCCCGCTACCGCCTGTACGACGAGCGGGTGACCGACGCCGTGCGCGCCCGCTACCAAGATGCCGTGAGCCTGCTCAAGCGCCTGGCCAGCGGCGAGGTGCGGCTGGACGGCGCCACCCTGCAGCCCGAGCCCGCCAGCGGCTCTGTGGCCGTGACGGTGCGCGCGCCCGCCCGGGTGTTCGGCTCCGATGCCCTGGCCGGCTACTGACTCAAGCAACCCGGGCCATGGACCTCTCGCTCGTCATTGACCGCCTGAAAGCCACATTGGCCGGCTTCAAAGACATCGGCGGCGCGGCCGACCTGGGCGCCGCCATGGCCGGCGCCGTGGTGGTGCCGGCGGCCTATGTGGTGCCGCTGGCCGACAGCGCGCAGCCGTCGCAACTGACTGGCGTTCACGAGCAGCTCGTCACCCAGTCGTTCGGCGTGATCCTGGTGGTCTCCAACCGACGCGACGCCAAGGGCGCCGCCGCCCTGGGCGAACTGGCGCCGCTGCGCCTGCAGGTGCGCGCCGCGCTGACCGGCTGGGCGCCCACGACTGAGGGCCTGCCAGTGGAGATGGCCGGCGGGCGACTGCTCAACCTGGACGGCGATGGCCGCCTGTGGTGGAGCGATGAATTCATTTTGAAAACCTACTACCGGAGCGCCTGATGGCCAAGAAAGACGCAATCGACCCCGATACCCGCGCCACCGAGACGCCGGCCATGCCAGCGGCAGACCGCATGGGCTTTTTGCCATCCGGCCTCGGCCTCTTGCGCAACCTTGACACAGCCGAGCCCGCCGCCGGCGGCAGCTACACCCGCGACCCGGCCACCGGCGCGCTCACCTGCGCCACGCCTGCCACGGCAGACCGAGCGGCCATGCGCAAGGTGCAGGACCCCGTCACCGGCGCCATCACCCGCGTGCCTTTTACCAAACCGGAGTAACCCGCCATGCCCAACCGCCTCATCCGCAACACCGCCATCCTGCTCAAGCCCGAGGCCACCTACGGGGTGGACCCCACGCCCACCGGCGCCGCCGACGCGCTGGTGGTGAGCAACCTCAGCATCAACCCGCTCAACGCCACGCAGGTGGACCGCGACATCATCCGCTCCTACTTGGGCGCGGGCGAGCTGCTGCTGGGCAGCCGCTACGTGGAGATGGGCTTCGACCTCGAATTGACGGGCGCCGGCACCGTGGCCGTGGCCCCGGCCTGGGGCAAGAGCCTGCTGGCCTGCGCGATGGCCGAGACCATCACCGCCACCTTCCGGGTGGACTACACGCCGGTGAGCAGCGGCATGGGCAGCTGCGCCATCTACTGGTATGACGATGGCCTGGTGCACAAGGCGCTGGGCGTGCGCGGCGCGCCGCAGTTCAAGATGGGCATCAACCAGCGCCCGGTGATCAGCTACAAGTTCATCGGCCTGTACAGCACGCCCACGGCCGCCAGCAACCCGGCCACCACGCTGACCGCGTGGAAGCAGCCGCAGCTGATCAGCGAGGCCAACACGATGGACGTGACCTTCGGTGGCACCCACGCCACCGGCGTGGCCCCGGTCATCACCGCCGGCACGCCGTACCCCAGCCAGGGCATCGAGGTGGACATGGGCGTCAAGGTCGACTTCAACGCCCTGCTGGGCGGCGAGACGGTGGACATCACCGACCGCAAGGCCACCGCCAAGGTCACGCTGGACCTGACGGCCGCGCAAGAGGCCGCCATGTACACCGCCGCCGAAGCCGGCACCCTGCAGACCGTGGGCCTCTCCCACGGCACCGTGGCCAATCAGAAGGTGCTGCTGTGGCTGCCCAACTGCCAGATCACCAACGTGCAGAAGGCCGAGGCAAACGGCAAGCGCCTGGTGGCGCTGGACCTGCGCTGCATGCCGACCACGGCGGGCAATGACGAGGTGCGCATCGTCACCAGCTTCTAACCCGTTTTGCGCGCGGCAGCGGCGCGATAAGGCGCCGTGCCATCCCCGCCCGAGTGGCCGCCGCGCGCACCCCTTGCATCGGGCCGAATCAATTAAATCGGGCACTCCATGACCTACAAACTCGCGATCTCGGACACGGTCCACTTTCAGATCAAGCTTTCGCTCAACGACTCGGGCGTGAAGCGCGACTTCAGCGTCTGGCTGGAGGCCAACCGCGTCAGCGTCGAAACGCTGCAGGCCAACATCGAAGAACACGGCGAAATGAAGGTGGTGGACTTTCAGCGCAAGGTCTGCCGCGACAACATCACCGGCTGGCGCGACCAGCGCCTGGTGCTGCAGGACGACGGCGCGCCGGCGCCTTTCAGCCCCGAAGCGCTGGATCTGATGTTTTCCGTGCCGGGCGCCGTTCAGGTTACCCACGGTGCGTATCTGGAGGCGATCACCGCCGCCGCGGGCCCGGTGGGCCGGCTAAAAAACTCGTAGCGGTCGCGCGCCTGTGGGCGCGTGGCCAGCTCAAAGCCCCCAACCGTTTCCCCACCGACGAAGAACAGGACGATCCCCATGCCCCAGCAGACACCACCGACGCGGCGCTCGCCGCCTTCGGGCTGCGGGCTGAGTGGCCAGACCCTGACGACGAGCAGGCCGTCCCGGTTGACCCTGACACGCCGGTGCACCTCTGGCCCGAAAACTGGCCGGTGTGGTGCCTGTGGCGCGACGTTGAGACCCAGTGGCGCGCCGACCACGTCGGCCTGGATTACGCGGAGGTGCGCCGCTTCATCGCCGAGCGCTTTCGCAGGCGCCAGCGACGCCTGGTGTTGTGGCTCGTTCAGGGCATGGAGGAAGCCACGCTGGCTGTCTGGCGCGAGCGGGACGCCGCAGCTACTGGGTGACGATCAGCGCGGATGCGCTTTTTCCCAGCGCACCTGCCAGGCGGCTACCAATGTGAGCGGAGCCACGATGGCCAGCCAGGACCAGAAGCCGTCCACGACGGCGGGAATTCCGAACATCACGATCGCCAACACCAGGATGGCCGGCAAGGATTTTGAGGTCATGAGGAGGACAGTTTAATGGCCAATGAGCCTAATCTCAAGATCAGGCTGGCCATTGACGGATCGGCGGAGGTGGAAACAGCTCTGGGCGCCACCGGCGCCGGCGTTGACAGGCTTGGCCAAAGTAGCCGAAAGGCGCAGAGCGAGCTTGCAAACCTCACCGCCCAGCTGGGTGCCTTTGGGCTGGCGGCCGGGAGCGCCATGACCGTCCAGAAGGCTTTGACCGCCGCCAGCGACTACTCCGCGCTGACCGCACGCGTGAAGCTGCTGGTCGGCACCACGGCAGAGGCAGCGGAGTCCATGCGCACGGTGTACGACATTGCACAGCGCCAGGGCACCGCGCTGGCAGCCGTGGGCGACTCCTACGTCAAGATCGGCACGGCGATGCGTTCGCTCGGCGGTACCTCTCAAGACACCGCCCGCATGGTGGAGACGGTGGCGGCCTCCCTGCGCCTGGGCAACGCCAGCACGGCCGAGGCGGCCAGCACGATGCGCCAGTTTGGCCAGGCGATGGCCAAGGGCAAGCTCAACGGCGACGAGTTTGTCTCCCTGATGGAAAACGCCTCGCCGCTGATGGACGCGGTGGCGCAGTCGCTGGGCAAGACCAAGGGCGAATTGTTCGCAATGGCCGAGGCCGGCGATCTGACCGCTCAGGTGTTCGGCGACGCGGTGCTAGCGTCTTTCAGTTCGGTGACTTCCAAGGCCAGCGCGCTGCCGCAGACCATTGGCCAGGCGATGGAGAACGTGACGACGTCGTTCACCAAGGCCGCCGCCGAATCCAAGATGGTGGGCGTGGCCAGCAGCCTGGCCTTTGCCGCGATGGGCGAGGCGGGGCAGCACGCCGGGCTGATCGTGGACACCGTGGTCAAAGGCGCCATGCTGGCCCTTGCCAAATCGGCCATGACGGCCACGCAGGCGGTCTGGCAGCACGTCGCCGCAACGATGGCCACCTCGGCGGCGAACATCGAGGCGCTTCGCACCACGGTCGCGGCGGCCGAGGCGAAGACGGCGCACACAGTCATCGTGTTGCGCGACGCCGAGGCCCAGCTGGCCAGGACGGTCGGGATGGGCGCCACGGCCGCAGCGGAAAACGCCGTGACTGCCGCCACGAAGGCCCACACGGCGGCGCTGGCTGAGCAGACCGCCGCGCAAGCCGCGCTGGGCTCTGCCACCAGCCTGGGTACTCGTGCGCTCGGAGCGCTTGGTGGGCCGATCGGTGCCGTCACAGCGCTGTTGGGCCTGGGCCTGACCGCCTGGCAGCTGTGGGGCAGCAGCGCCAAGGAGGGCGAGGAAAAGGCCACCAAGGCCGTCGAAGCGTCCACGCCGGACATCCTGAACAACATCAACCAGCAGATCGAGCGCCTGCAGCGGCGCAACGCGCTGGCCGCCGCGAAATTGACCGTCCCCGGCGGGCTGGACCTGGCCAGCGCCGAGGCGGACCGGCTGGGCGCGATCCAGCTCAAGATCGACCAGGTCAGGAGCCGGCGCAATGAGACCCAGCGCGAGGAGGTGCTGGGCCTGGAGGAGATCAACAAGCTGCTGGTCGAGCAAGGGCAGATTCAAGTGGCGATGGCGCAGCGCGAGAAGCTGGCCGCGCCGGAGCGCAAGCTCAAGCTGCAGCAGGACCTGACCCAGGCGATGGGGGAATACGCCACCAAGGTCGAGAAGGCTGACAAGGCGGTGGAGGCGATGCGCAAAACCTATGGCGCGCTGTTCACGCCGGAGATGGAAAAACGCATGCGCGCCGTGATGGACCCGCCCAAAACCGGCAAGTCAGACGCGGAGAAGCGGCTCGAGAACGAGGCCAAGCTGCTGGCGGACCTGTCTGGCGTGCAGGACGACTACGTTGAAAAGCTTCGGCTGCTGCAGGGCGTTCGCGACAAGGGCAACGTTAGCGAAGAGCGCTACGTCGAGCTGGTCAAGGAGCTGATCGCCCGCCAGCCGGGGGCGAAGAAGCAGATGGAGGAAGAGGCCAAGGCCCTGAAGGACCTGGTCGAGACCCGTCAGCAGGCGCGCGCAAAGGAAGAGGCCAGCATCGCCGCCTTCATGGAGGCCCAGACCGAGGCCGCCAGCAAGAGCCTGAAGACCGTCGCCGATCGCGTGCAGGCCCTGCAGGACGAAGAGCAGGCCGTGGCCATCTCCCAACAGCAGAACGTCAGCCTGGCCGCCGCCGTGGAGATGGTGGCGATCGCGCGGCTGAAGGAAGAGCAGGCCCGCAAGTTTGTGCCCGGCTCCGAAGGCTGGGAAGCCATCCAGCGCGAGATCGACAAACGCCAGGAGCTGCTGGGCCTGATGAACACCAAGGACCTGCGCGAGCGCGAGCAGTCCGGCTGGCTGGCCTTCTACAACAGCCTGGACCGGGCCGCGCAGGACACCTTCACCAACGTGCTCGAAGGCGGGCAGGGCATCTGGACCAAGATCAAGAACACCGCCAAGAGCGTTTTCTTCGACTGGCTGTACCAGATGACGGCAAAGAAGTGGCTGTTCAACCTGACCGTCTCGGCCAGCGGCGGGGCGCTGCCGGCCAGCGCCGGGGCCAGTTCACTCGGCGGGTCTGGCGGCTTGGGCAATCTCACCACCCTGGCTGGTATGGGCGGAACCTTCAGCGCGGGCGTTGGCGCCGGGTTCAGCTCCTTGATCGGCGAGGCGGGCATCATGGGCGGCTTGGACGCCGGCATGATCGCCCTCCAGGCCGGCAACATTGCCGGCGGCCTGGGCACGCTGGCGGGCGTGCTGGGGCCGATTGCACTGGGCATTGGCGCGGTGTACATGCTGGCCAAGAATTTGGATCACAGCGGCACCCCGCACATCGGCGGTGGCTCCCAGTACGCCGCCGCAACCGGCCTGCAGACCACGGCCAACGCCACCTTCAACGGCGGCTTCACCGGCATCGGTGCCTCGCAGTCCACCATCGACATGACCAGCGGCATCGTGCAGAGCGTGGTGTCGATCCTTGACTCGACGGCCACCGCCTTCGGCAAGACCGCTGGCTACGCCGCCGCTACCAGCTTTGCCGACGACAGCTCGCGGGACGGCAGCTGGGGAAGCCTGGTGATCAGCAAGCTCGGTGAAACCGTGGTGGACTGGGCAGCGACCCAAAGCAGCAAGTGGGCGCCCAAGGTGTTCGCGGACGGTTCGGCCGGCTCGGCGGAATACCTGGCGGCGATCACGGCCGACGTGCGCAACGTGATCAACGGGATCGACATGGAGGGCTGGGCCCGCAAGATGCTGGACGCCCTGCCGGTGGACGCCACGCTGGAGCAGCTGGGCGCCACCGTCGCCCTCATCAACAAGACCAAGGTGGCGTTCGATCAGTTGGACCGCACCCTCAGCGGCTTCGGGGGCATGAGCGACGACGCCAAGGCCCGCCTGGCGGCCGCGTCTGGCGGCATCGACGCCCTGGTCACCAACGCCAGCGCCTACTACGAGAACTTCTACAGCGAG
>ERZ1645187.3939-NODE-3939-length-12243-cov-31.459386_pt1 | contig 12243 bp, 10 predicted proteins | sample MGYA00575352_ERZ1645187 | MGnify/ENA primary metagenome ERZ1645187 (study PRJEB40837, sample SAMN11349314) | freshwater sediment metagenome | isolation source: river sediment | host: Sediment | place: India: Wazaribad , New Delhi | collected 2017-02-21 ... | reverse complement strand
CTGTGCGGCATCTGCCCGGTCAGCCACCACCTCGCCGCGGTCAAGGCGATGGACCTCATCGCCGGCTACGGCCCGCTGCCCTCGACCGCCGAGAAGCTGCGCCGCCTGATGCACTACGGACAGGTGGTGCAGTCCCATGCGGTGCACTTCTTCCACCTCGCCTCGCCCGACCTGCTGCTCGGCTTCGACAGCGACCACACCCGGCGCAACATCGTCGGCGTGGCGCTCGACTTCCCCGAGATCGCCAAGCAGGGCGTGCTGATCCGCAAATACGGCCAGGAGGTCATCCGCCACACCGCCGGCAAGCGCATCCACGGCACCGGCGCCATCCCCGGCGGCATGAACAAGGCGCTGACCCAGGCCGAGCGCGACGAGCTGCGCAAGGACATCGACCAGATCATCGAGTGGTCGCTCGGCTCCGTGCACATGGTCGAGCGTCTGCATCTGACCAAGCCGGAGTTCTACAACCGCTTCGGCGAATTCGACAGTTCGATGATGGGCCTCGTCGACGAACGCGGCGCGCTCGACTTCTATCACGGCGGCCTGCGCGCGGTGGATTCGATGGGCAAGACCATCTTCGACCACGTCGACTACGCCACCTACGAAGAGGTGCTGCAGGAAGAGGCCAAGTCCTGGTCCTACATGAAGTTCCCGCACATCCGTTCGCTCGGCGCCGAGAAGGGCTGGTACAAGGTGGGTCCGCTCGCCCGCGTCCAGGCCTGCGACTTCATCCCCTCGCCGCTCGCCGAGATCGAACGCCGGAAGATGATGGCGCTCGGCCACGGCAAGCCGGTGATGGGCACCCTGTTCTTCCACTGGGCGCGTCTCATCGAAGTGCTGCACGCGGCCGAACTCATCCGCGACCTGCTCGACGATCCGGAGATCATGGGTTCCGACCTGATGGCCGACAAGGGCGCGCGGCGGGAAGAGGCGGTGGGCGTCATCGAGGCGCCGCGCGGCACGCTGTTCCACCACTACCGCGTCGACGAGAACGATCAGGTCACCTTCTGCAACCTCATCGTCTCCACGACCAACAACAATCAGGCGATGAACGAGGCGATCCGCTCGGTCGCCAAGACCTATCTCGACGGTCGGGTGGTGACCGAAGGGCTGCTCAATCACATCGAGGTGGCGATCCGCGCCTACGATCCGTGCCTCTCCTGCGCCACCCATGCGCTGGGCCAGATGCCGCTCGAGGTCGACCTCGTCGATGCCGACGGCCAGCTCGTCCACCGCGCCCGGCGCAACATGGCCGGCGCCGCATGAGCCCGGCCTCGTCCGACGGGATCGCCGCCGATCCCGTCGGCGCTCACTCCGGTTCCCCCGCCGGTTCGGCCGGGGACGACGCGGCGGCGAGCGGAGGCGACACGGTGACCGGGGGGACCGAGACGGCGAAGATCGTCGTCCTGGGCTGGGGCAATACGTCGCGTGGCGACGATGGTCTCGGCCCGCTTCTGCTCGCCCGCGTCGAGGCGCTCGGCCTCGCCCACGTCACCACCCACGAAGACTTCCAACTCCAGCTCGAACACGCCCTCGACCTGAAGGGCGCCGACATCGCCCTGTTCCTCGACGCCGGGCACGGCACGCCCGCCCCCTTCGTCTTCTTCGAGACCGGGCCGAAACTCGGCCTCACCCATACGAGCCACGCCATGGCGCCGGAAGCGGTGCTCGACGTCTATGCCCGCGTGCTCGGCGAGGCGCCGCCGCCGGCCTTCGTGATGGCGATCCGCGGCGAGGCCTTCGAGCTGGGCACCGGGCTCGGCCCGGAAGCGCAAGCACGGCTCGATCTCGCATGGGCCTTTCTCAGGCCGCTGATCGAGGCGGCGAATGTCGAGACGTGGCGTGCGGCCGTGACGGCGGACGGGCTCGAAGGGTGAGGTCGGCAGCTCGGGGCTGCGTCATCCGGCTCCGAGGAGGTTCTTCATGGTGGCGCCCGGCGACGCCGGGCCTCGAACCACGAAGAACCGGGCCGCGCGTTCGGCACCGTCCGTACCCATCGGCTCTTCGCGCCTCACGAAGCTCGTTCGCGCTCGCACCTCCGGATGAAGAGCCTGCGCTCGGATCCGGGCGCGCGGGCGTATCGTTCGTCGACGCGAACGTCCCCTCCCTTTCCCTCGGTTGATCGACCTCAAAGACAGAGCGCGCCGTCCCGTGGAAACGTCGCCGGACGCCGCGACGGCCGATGATCGGACGCGTCGGCGCGCGAGCGAGACCCTCATGACCGAAGCCATTCCCCGCTTCCCCCACCTGATCGATCGGATGATGAGCCGCCTGCCGACCCTGCCGCTCGACATGGCGCTGCGCCGCTTCGTCACGTCGTTGGCGGATCGTCACCCGAGCCTGTTCTCCCGGCTCGGCGACTACGCGACCCGGAAGTTCCTGATCGAGCCGACCGATCTCGCCTTCGCCTTTCTGCTCGCGCCCGATCCGGCGCTGCCGCGGCTCGAGGCGGTCAAGCGCGGCGCCGACGGGGTGGTGAACGCCGCCCACGACGCCCGCATCGCCGGCCCGCTCGCCGCCCTGGTCGGCATGGTGCACGGAGCGATGGACGGCGACGCGCTGTTCTTCTCGCGCGACATCGTCATCGAAGGCGACACCGAGGCGGTACTGGCGCTCCGGAACGCGGTCGACGACGCCGAGATCGATCTGGCGGAAGAAGTCGCGGCGATGGCGGGCCCGGCCTCGCGTTTCGTCTCGGAAGTGTTCCGCCACGCCAAGCCGCTGGCCGAGAAGGTCTCCGGCGTGGCGCTCGGCCGGGTCGAGGGCGTGCGATGAACGCGCCCACCCGCATTCGCCCGGAACTCGTCTGCCCCGCCGGCACACCGGCCGCTCTGCGCACCGCCGTCGAGGCCGGCGCCGACGCGATCTATTGCGGCTTCCGCGACGAGACCAACGCCCGCAACTTCCCCGGTCTCAACTTCTCGCCGGCCGAACTCGCCGAGGGCATCCGCTTCGCCCACGACCACGGCGCCAAGGTCCTGGTGGCGATCAACACCTTTCCGCGCGCCGGTGCGGCCAAGCTCTGGCACGAGGCGGTGGCCCGCGCCGAGGGCTCGGGCGCCGACGCGGTGATCCTGGCCGATCTCGGCGTGGTGGCCCACGCGGCGGAGAAGCATCCGAACCTGCGACGTCATCTCTCGGTCCAGGCGGCGGCGTCGAACCCGGATGCGATCCGCTACTGGGTCGAGACCTGGGGCATCCGCCGGGTGGTGCTGCCGCGCGTCCTGTCGGTGCCGGAGATCGCGGCGATCAACAAGGAGATCGCCTGCGAGACCGAGGTCTTCGTGTTCGGCGGGCTGTGCGTGATGGCCGAGGGCCGCTGCTCACTGTCCAGCCACGCCACCGGCAAGTCGCCCAACATGAACGGCGTGTGCTCGCCGCCGAGCCACGTTCTCTACGAGGAGGATCACGGCGATCTGGTCGCCAAGCTCGGTGCCTTCACCATCGACCGCACGCCGAAGGGGGTGGCTGCCCCCTATCCGACCCTGTGCAAGGGCCGCTTCACCGCCGGCGACTATTCCGGCCACGTGTTCGAGGATCCCGTGAGCCTCGATGCGGCGCAACTGATCCCCGGCCTGATCGAGGCCGGCGTCACCGCCTTCAAGATCGAGGGCCGGCAGCGCAGCCGCGCCTATACCCAGGCCGTGGTCGCCGCCTTCCGCAAGGCGGTCGACGACCACATGGCCGGCCGGCCGATCGCCGCGGAGATGACCCGCGCCCTGGCGGAGGGTCAGTCGACCACCGCCGGAGCCTACAAGAAGACGTGGCGGTGACCGGGTCATGAGCGAGCAGACGACGAACGAGACGACGAAGCCGGCCGTGGTGATGGGACCGGTGTTGTTCAACTGGTCGGTCGAGGAATGGGTCGACTTCCACGCCCGCATCGCCGACGAGGCGGAAGTCGACCGCGTCCACGTCGGCGAGGTGGTGTGCTCCAAGCGCGAGCCGTTCTGGGCCGACCGCCTGCCCGAGGTGATCGAACGCCTCCAGCGCGGCGGCAAGACGGTGGTGGTCGACACCCTCGCCCTCGTCACGCTGAAGCGCGAGCGCCAGATCGTCGCCGATCTCGCCGGCCTCGACGGGGTGGAGCTCGAGATCAACGACTTCTCGCCGCTGGTGCATCTGGCGCCGGGCCGACGCTTCGCGGTGTCGCCGCTGGTCAACGTCTACGACGAGGGTACGCTCGGCGTATTGGCGAAGCGCGGCGCATGGTCGGTGTGCCTGCCGCCGGAACTGCCGATCACCCAGGTCGAGGCGCTGGCCGCCGAGGGCCGGCGGATCGGCGTGGAGACCCAGGTCTTCGCCTTCGGCCGTCTGCCGCTGGCGATTTCCGGCCGCTGCTATCACGCCCGCGTCCACGGGCTGGCCAAGGACAGCTGTCAGTTCGTCTGCAACAAGGATCCGGACGGCCTCGCGGTCGACACCCTCGACGGCGAGCGCTTCCTGGCGATCAACGGCGTGCAGACCATGTCGCAGGCGGCGATCGCCGTCCTCGACGAATGCGAACGCCTCGTCGCCGCCGGCGTCTCCGCCTTCCGCTTGAGCCCGCACCACTGCGACATGGGCGCCGTGGCGCGCATCTTCCGCGATCGCCTCGCCGGCCGCATCGACGCCGCCGAGGCCCGATCGCGTCTCGGCACGGTCGGGCTCGCGGTGCCGCTCACCGGGCCGATGATGACGGGGACGTGGCCGGTGCCGACGCCGCGGGCGGCCGCGCGCGGGTGAGGCCAATCCAATGAGTTTCGACCCCTTCGAAGGAGGTTCTTCATGCTGAGGTGGCCGCGCGAGCGGTCCTCGAACCACGAAGAGCCGGACCACGGAGACGGCGAGTTCCATGCTCATCGGCCCTTCGTGGTTCGAGGCACCCCTGCGGGGTGCGCCTCACCATGAAGGACCTCCGCTCCACTCCGAAGAGGTCGGGACTTCATCGGGTTTGTGAAACTCATCGGCAGCCGCTGCCGCCTTGATCCCGCCGCGTCGATCGCGCAAGGCTGCGCGCGACCAACGGTGGGCGAGGAGCGATTCATGAGCGGGGGACGGTATGCGGGGCTCGACGGGCTGAGAGGCCTCGCCGCCTTCGCCGTGGTGATCCATCACTCGCTGATCCTCGGCACCGACATCGGCGGCCTGTCGGTGTTCCTGTTCTTCATCCTGTCCGGCTTCCTCATCACCGGCATCCTGCATCGCTCGCGCGAGAAGGTGGAGGCGGGCCGCACGACCGTGACGGCGGCGCTGACCGACTTCTGGATCCGCCGCGCGCTGAGGATCTTCCCGGCCTACTACCTGTGGCTCGGCCTCTTCGTGGTGTTCGACGTGGCGTTCCGCAAGGGCGAGATCGTGCCGAACCTTTGGTGGTACATCGTCTATCTGCAGAACTTCATGCTCGGCTTCGTCACCTACCAGTGGTCGGACTTCACCCACGTGTGGAGCCTCGCCGTCGAGCAGCAGTATTACGTTTTCTTCGCGCCGCTGGTGGCCGTTCTGCCGCTCAAATGGCATTCGAAGCTGATGGTGGTGACCATCGCGCTGTGTTTGGCGGTGATCCAGGCGTTGCAGAGCGCCGGTTACGAGATGATCACCCTCTACACCTCGCCCGCCAACGGTTTCGTCTTCATGGCGGCCGGCGCGCTGATGACCCTCGAACGCGCGCGCACGCCGGCTTGGCTGGGCGCGCCGGCGACCGCACTCCTCGCGACGGCGGTGGTGGCCGCACTCGCCTGCTATCCGATCGCCGAGCGCACGCTGAGCTTCCATCTGCCCTACGTCGTGTTGCAGGTCCTGTCGGTTTCGGCGCTGTCGATCTGGATGATCCACGTCCTGCAGCACCCCGATGGCTGGGCCTCGCGGGTGCTGGAGACGCGGCCGTTCAAGTTCCTCGGCCTGATCTCCTACGGGCTCTACGTCATCCACCTGCCGGTCGGCGTGTTCATGGAGGCGTGGCTGCCGCTGGAGGCCTGGGCCCACGCCACCCGGCTGCCGAAGAACGTGGTCGACTTCGCGGTGATGTCGACGATCTCGATCGCGCTCGCCTCCGCCTCCTACTTCTGGTTCGAGGTGAAGTTCCTGGCGCTCAAGGACCGCTTCGCCCGCGGCTGAGGCGGCCGTCTCCTCACCGCTTCGGCCAGTGGCGTTCGATCACCCGGAAGAGGGCGCGGATCGCCTGCGCCTCGCCGCCTTCGGGGCGACCGGGGCGCGCCGTCGGGGTCCAGGCGAAGATGTCGACGTGGACCCAGGCGCGGGTCGCCTCGACGAAGCGTTGCAGGAACAGCGCCGCGGTGATCGAGCCGGCGAAGCCGCCGGCCGGCGCGTTGTTGAGATCGGCGATCTTGCCGTCGAGCATCGCCCGATACCCCGGCCACAGCGGCAGCCGCCACAGCGGATCGAAGGTCTCGGCCGCGGCCACCGCGAGATCGGCGGCCAGCGCCTCGTCGTCGGTGTAGAACGGCGGAATGTCGGGGCCGAGCGCCACCCGCGCCGCACCGGTCAGGGTGGCGAGATCGATCAGCAGATCGGGCGCCTCCTCGTCGGCCAGCGCCAGCGCATCGGCGAGCACCAGCCGGCCCTCGGCGTCGGTGTTGCCGATCTCCACCGTCGGACCTTTTCGCGAGCGCACCACGTCGCCGGGGCGGAAGGCGCGGCCGGAGACCGAATTCTCCACCGCCGGCACGATCAGCCGCAGCCGCACCGGCAACCCCGCACCGATGATCATCGAGGCGAGCGCCAGCGCATTGGCGGCCCCGCCCATGTCCTTCTTCATCAAGAGCATGGCGCTGTCGGGCTTGATGTCGAGGCCGCCCGAATCGAACACCACGCCCTTGCCCACCAGCGTCACCTTGGGTGCGGAAGCCTCGCCCCAGGTGGCGTCGATCAACCGCGGCGGCCGATCGGAGCCGTTGCCGACGGCGTGGACGAGGGGAAAATTCGCGGCGAGGAGTTCGTCGCCGACGATCTCGGTGACGCGCCCGCCGGCCGCTTCGAACAGATCGCGCACCGCCCGGGTCAGTTCGGCCGGGCCGAGGTCGTTGGCCGGCGTGTTGACGAGGTCGCGGGCGAGGAACACCGCCTGCGCCGTGCGTTCGATCTCGGCCCGATCGACCCCCTCGGGCACCACCAGACGGATGTCGCGCGCCGGCGACGCCTTGTAGCGCCGGAATCGATAGCTCTCGAGCGCGAAGGCGAGCGTGGCCAGGGTCGCATCCTCGAGCGGGCCGTCGAGGCGCCAGATGCCGAGCGGCAGCGTCGAGGCGAGCTTGCCGATCAGGAACGGCGTGCGCGCCGCATCACCCCGCCGTCCGAGGCCGAACAGTGCTCCGGCGATGGCACCGTCCGCGTCCGGCACCGCGAGAAGCGTCCCGGCTCCCCCCTCGAAGGCGGAGGCACGGGCGAAGGCGGCGACGGCGGGGCCGAGATCGGCGAGGCGGGCGGCCAGCCCGTCGGCGGGCACCAGCCAGACGGGCAGGGCGGTGGTGGCGAGATCGGCGGAGACGAGCGGCAGGTCCACGGCGGAGGAACTCCCCAGACACGACGGGGCGGCGACGCGCGCCGCGATTCGACCGCAGTCGAACACGGGCGAACGGCGGCGTCCACCGTCGCGGCGCCGGCGATCGCATCGGGTGCCCCCGAGGGTGTCGGCGGCTTAACCGGCCGTTAGGGTTAACGGGGGCATAACAGGGCGAGCCACCTCTTCCGCTCGGCGGAAGGTGTGGGGTGTTGCAGCGTGGAGTAGACCCCATGAAGCTCGATCGCTTCGGGCGTGACCGCCGGATTCCGACCCTCTTCGCCGTGGTGATCGCGGCGGGGCTCCTCGGCGGTTGCGTCACTTCGCGTTCCTCCGATCCGGCCACCACCGGTTCGATCCCGCAAGGGGTCGGCTCCAGTGCGGAATGGACCCGCCGCTATCAGGCCACCCCCGACGATCCCGCCGTGGCGCTCGGCTTCGCAGATGCGCTGCGCCGCGACGGCCGTGCGCCCCAGGCGGTGGAGGTGCTGCAACGCGCCCTTCTCCAGAACCCCAAGAGCGTGGCGCTCGCCTCCGCCTACGGCAAGGCGCTGGCCGAGGCCGGCCAGTTCCAGGAGGCACTGAAGGTGGTGCGCGACGCCAATTCGCCGCGCACTCCCGATTGGCGTCTGACCTCGGCGGAAGGGGCGATCCAGGATCAGCTCGGCAATCCGCAGGAGGCGCGCCGGCTCTACGACGAAGCGCTCAAGATCTCGCCGCAGGAACCCTCGGTGATGAACAACATGGCGCTGTCCTACGTGCTCACCAACGAGCTGCCGAAGGCGGAGAAGACCCTGCGCGAGGCCGTGACCTCGCCGCGGGCCGATGCCCGCGTGCGCCAGAATCTGGCGCTGGTGATCGGCCTTCAGGGCCGCTTCGACGAGGCCACCCGCGTCGCCTCGCAGGACCTGCCGCCCGATCAGGCCCAGGCCAACGTCGCCTATCTGCGCTCGATGCTGAGCCAGCCCAACACCTGGAAGCAGTTGCGGCAGGCCGATCGCAAGCCCGGGTGAGGCGCAGGACCGATCTCGAACCCCGAACATGAAAATGCCCGCCGAGAGGCGGGCATCGTCGTTGCGGGGGAGCGGATCGCGCGTCCGATCACTCGCCGGCCGGCTTGACGTCGGCGAACTGGTCGAACGCCTCGACCGCCTGTGCCGCATACATGTAGGCCGGGCCCGCACCCATGTAGATGGCGGTGGCGACGGTCTCCATCACCTCCTCGCGGGTGGCGCCGGCGGCGCGGGCGGCCTTGGCGTGGAAGGCGATGCAGGGGTCGCAACGCACGGTGACGCCGATCGCCAGGGCGATCAGTTCCTTGGTGCGGGTGTCGAGAGCGCCGTTCTTGAGCGAGCCGGCGGCCATCTGCGAGAAGCCCTTGAGGGTCTCGGGCGCGCCGGTACGCACCTCCTTCAGGAGAACCGACATCTCGGCTGCGATCTTGTGCCAGTCCTTGTGCATCTGGAACCTCATGGCATTTCGAGGAGGAGAGGCGCACGCCTCCGATCGGAGGTTGCTTAGACCGCATCCGAATATGCGTCAATTCTGATGGGTCGAGAGCTGCCGTGCGAGAGGCGCGGAACGGCTCAGTTCCAGCCGAACACCTGGATCAGCGCCGGGCCGAGGATGACGCCGATCAGCACCGGCAGGAAGAACACGATCATCGGCACGGTGAGCTTGGGCGGCAACGCCGCCGCCTTTTTCTCGGCTTCCGCCATGCGGGCGTCGCGGCTCTCCTGAGAGAGCACGCGCAGCGCCTGTCCGAGCGGCGTGCCGTAGCGCTCCGCCTGAACCAGTGCGGTGACGGCGGAGCGCACCGATTCCAGGCCGACGCGGGTGCCGAGATTCTCGTAGGCCTTGCGCCGCTCCTGGAGATAGGAGAGCTCGGCCGCGGTCAGCGACATCTCTTCGGCCAGACCGATCGACTGGGCGCCGATCTCGTCGGCGACGCGCCGGAACGACGGCTCCACCGACATGCCGGACTCGATGCAGATCAGCAGCAGGTCGAGCGCATCCGGCCACGCGCGGCGGATCGACTGCTGCCGCTTGGAGATGAGGTTGCGGATGTAGATGTTGGGCAGATAGAGGCCGACGCCGGCCGCCAGCACCGAGTAGGCGATCTTCATGCCGTCGTCGATCTCGAAGTCGCCGAGCAGGAAGAGATAGGCGAACACCACCGCGAAACAGGCGAAGGGCGCGGCGAAGCGGGCGAAGAGGAACACCGTCATCGGCGCCTGACCGCGGAAGCCGGCCATGCGCAGCGTGTCGGCGGTCTTCTCGTCGGCCAGCGCGTTGCGCAGCTGCAGCCGTTCGACGAGGTGCTTCATGTAGGCCTTGGGCTCGACCCGCAGCGCCACCTTCTTCTCGGGCATGCGCGCCCGCTCGCGGGCGCGGATCTTCTCGCGCTCCAGCGATACCGCCTTCATCCGCGACTTCATCTCGTCGCGCTCGAGCATCGGCAGACCGACCGAGATCACCGTGGCGGCGACGCCGACCGCGGTCAGCAGCATGACCAGATTGTGCTTGTCGGTGAGGAGTTCGGAGATCGCCATCCTTGTCCCCTCAGAAGTCGAACCGGATCATCTGGATCATCACGAAGATGCCGATCGACATGTAGAGCCCGCTGCCGATCAGGATCATGTTGCCCATCGAGGTGGTGAACAGCAGCGCGATGTAGCTGGGGCTGGTCATCCACACCAGACCGCCGACGATGAACGGCAGCGAGCCGATGATGTAGCCGGAGGCCTTGGCCTCCATCGACATGGCGGCGATCTTGCCCTTCATCTTCTTGCGGTCGCGCAGCACCTTGGACAGGTTGCCGAGCGCCTCGGAGAGATTGCCGCCGGCCTTCTGTTGGATGGCGATGACGATGCCGAAGAAGTTGGCCTCCTGCAGCGGCATGCGCTCGTAGAGCTTCTGGCAGGCGTCGGAGACCGTCACGCCGAGTTGGGTCGCCTCGATGATCTGGCGGAACTCGGAGGCGACCGGCTCCTGGGTCTCGGTGGCGATCATGCGGATGCAGTCGCCGAGCGGCAGACCGGAGCGGATACCGCGGACGATCAGGTCGACGGCGTTGGGAAACTCTTCGAGGAACTTCGACTGCCGCCGCCGACGCAGGAAGTTGACGACCCAGTTGGGCAGACCGAAGCCGCCGACCACGGCGCCGCCGAGACCGGCCAGCAGGTTGCCGCTGACCAGCCAGACGACGAGCAGGGTCACCACCCCGAGGATGCCGGAGAAGATCCAGAAGGTGTTCTTGCTCCAGCTCAGACCGGCCTGCTGCAGGCGAACCATCAGCGGCGGGTTCTTCATCTGCTTGTCGCGCGCCTTCTGCTTCTCCTCGAACTCCTTCAGCGCGCTCTGCATGTTGACGCGGCGCTTGGTGCCGACCTCGTCGCCGCCGCCGGCGGAGCCGGCCTCGGTGATACGGCCGATGCGGCGGGCGACCTGATTTTCGGCTTCGGCCTTGTCGAACAGGAGAGCATAGGCGATGCCGCCGGCGCTCAACATCGCCAGCGCCACCAGGGCGAGGATGGTGATGTTCATCCCAAACACGACGTTCGTCCTCTGCGCTGGTCGCGACGGCCGGCCCTCGAGCGGAGCGGCGGCGCCGGACGCGATCCCTTCGTCCTCTCGTTTCTACCGGGAGGACGCCAATGATCCGTTAACCGTGCCCGGGTCGCGGTGCGAGATCGCCTCAATTGGCGGCGACTTCCGCCGCGTCGAGGGCTGCGGCCAGACGCTTCTCCTCGCCGTAGTAACGGGCGCGATCCCACATCTTCGGCCGGCCGATGCCGGTGGAGCGATGGCGACCGATCAGACGGCCGAGTTCGTCCTCGCCGAGGATCTCGTAGAGGAAGAGATCCTGGGTGATGATGATGTCGCCTTCCATGCCCATCACCTCGGTGATGTGGGTGATGCGGCGCGAACCGTCGCGCAGGCGCGCCGCCTGGACGATGATGTCGACCGAGGAGACGATCATCTCGCGGATGGTCTTCGACGGCAGGGCGTAGCCGCCCATGGTGATCATCGATTCCATGCGGCTGAGCGCTTCGCGCGGCGAGTTGGCGTGCAGCGTGCCCATCGATCCGTCGTGGCCGGTGTTCATCGCCTGCAGCAGGTCGAACGCCTCCGGGCCGCGCACCTCGCCGACGATGATGCGTTCGGGACGCATGCGCAGGCAGTTCTTGATCAGCTCGCGCATGGTGATCTGGCCCTCGCCCTCGATGTTGGGCGGGCGGGTTTCCAGGCGCACCACGTGCGGCTGTTGCAGCTGCAGTTCGGCGGCGTCTTCGCAGGTGATGATGCGCTCGGTCGATTCGATGTAGCGCGTCAGGCAGTTGAGCAACGTCGTCTTGCCCGAGCCCGTGCCGCCCGAGACGACCACGTTGCAGCGCACCTTGCCGATGACCTCCAGCACCTGCGCGCCTTCCGGCGTGATCGAGCCGAACTTCACCAGATTTTCGAGGGTGAGCTTGTCCTTCTTGAACTTGCGGATGGTCAGCGCGGCGCCGTCGATGGCCAGCGGCGGAGCGATGACGTTGACGCGGGACCCGTCCGGCAGACGCGCGTCGCAGATCGGGCTCGCCTCGTCGACGCGCCGGCCGACCTGGGAGACGATGCGCTGACAGATGTTCATCAGCTGCTGATTGTCGCGGAAGCGGATGTTGGTCAGCTGCACCTTGCCGGCGACTTCGATGTAGGTCTTCTCGGCGCCGTTGACCATGATGTCGGCGATGTCGTCG
>ERZ1645187.3938-NODE-3938-length-12245-cov-122.090812_pt1 | contig 12245 bp, 11 predicted proteins | sample MGYA00575352_ERZ1645187 | MGnify/ENA primary metagenome ERZ1645187 (study PRJEB40837, sample SAMN11349314) | freshwater sediment metagenome | isolation source: river sediment | host: Sediment | place: India: Wazaribad , New Delhi | collected 2017-02-21 ... | reverse complement strand
TCACATACTGTGTAGAACTCATCCATTCCCCCACCAGAGGTGGGGGTTTCTTTTTATTAAAACGAAGACCGCCGCGGACGAGGTCCGCGGCGGTCGGAAACGTGCGGCGATCGGTCGATCGATCAGCGGGCGCCGCGACGACGCTGCTGGCCGAGACCCATCTTCTTGGCGAGGTCGGAACGCGCCTGGGCGTAGTTCGGAGCGACCATCGGATAGTCGGCCGGCAGGCCCCACTTCTCGCGATACTCTTCCGGGGTCATGTTGTACTGGGTGCGCAGGTGGCGCTTCAGCGACTTGAACTTCTTGCCGTCCTCGAGGCAGACGATGAAGTCGGGGTTGACCGACTTCTTCACCGGAACGGCCGGCTTCAGCGGCTCGGGCGCCGGCTCCGGCGCGACGCCGGACGAGGTGCGCTGCAGGGCGGCGTAGACCTCGGCGATGAGACCGGACAGTTCGCCGGCCGGAACGGTATTGTTGCTGACGTAAGCCGAAACGATGTCCGCCGCCAGATCGATGAGGTTGGCGCCACCAGAAGAGTCGGTCATCTATCACCTGTGTTGTGGGCGGAACGACCCGGGGCCGTGCCGACGTGTACGAAAAGCAATGCGACGCTCGCTGAAACTCTTCGATCGACGGCACCGGGAAACCGTGAACCGGACGTTGAATCGATCAGCGGGAAGATCCGTCGTCTTCGTATAGACACGGATCAAGCCGAGCACAAGATGTCGAGCATGAACTCGGTCGCTTTTTCGCAGTCGACCTCAAATTCGTACAGCCGATCGCCCCAGATGACATGATGGCATTGCGCAACACCAAAGAAACGGGCAAGCGGAGCGAGGGGCGCAGTGCGTGACTCGCACAGCCTGCCGTGGCAAGAGCCGGGGTGAGGGCCGCCCGTACCGGCTTCTCGCGAGCGAACACGATCTCGGGATCGGAAACTCGACCGCGCTCGATTGTCGCATTGCCGGTCCCGCCCTATCTGAACGGCGACGGAATGCCGGATTCCAGTGCATTCGAAGTCGGAGAACGCATCGCCATGGTCGACGACGAAGAACTGCGTCGGCGTCTGACGCCCGATCAGTACCGAATCACCCGCTGCGGCGCGACCGAGCGGGCCTTCACCGGACCCTACTGGAACGAGAAGCGCGCCGGGCTCTATGCTTGCGTGGTGTGCGACAAATCGCTCTTTCGCTCCGAGACGAAATACGACTCCGGAAGTGGTTGGCCGAGCTACTTCGCCCCGGTCGACGCCGACGCGATCGCAGAACATCGCGACACCTCGCACGGCATGATCCGCACCGAGATTCGCTGCGCCGGTTGCGGCAGTCATCTCGGCCATGTCTTCGACGACGGGCCGCGCCCGACCGGTCTGCGCTATTGCATCAACGGCAACTCGCTCACCCTCCATCTCGACGAAGCGGATCCCGCATGAGCTTTCCCTCGAACGTCCCCGCCCCGGTGGCGGCGCGGCACCCGGTGACGACCACCGTCCACGGCGTCGCCATCACCGACGACTACGGCTGGCTGCGCGCCGCGAACTGGCAGGAGGTGATGCGCGATCCGGCGACCCTCGACGCCGAGATCCGCGCCCATCTCGATGCCGAGAACGCCTACGCGGCCGCGATGACGGCCGGCACCGAGGACCTCCAGGCGAGGCTCTTCGAGGAGATGAAGGGGCGCATCAAGCAGGACGACTCGAGCGTCCCGTCGAAGGACGGGCCCTTCGCCTACGCGGTGCGCTGGGTGGTCGGCGGCCAGCATCCGCTCCACGTCCGCACGCCCCGCGACGGCGGCCCCGAGGAGGTCCTCCTCGACGGCGATGCGCGGGCGGCGGGCAAGGCCTATTTCCGGCTCTCCGGCGTCGCCCATGCGCCCGACCACGGCAAGATCGCCTGGGGGGCGGACGAGAACGGTTCCGAATACTTCACGCTGCGGGTGCGCGACCTCACCACGGGCGTCGATCTCGACGACGTGGTCGAGGCGACCGGCGGCGAGGCGGTGTGGACCGCGGCTTCCGACGGCTTCTTCTACGTCCGGCTCGACGACAACCATCGTCCCTCGAAGGTGTTCCTGCATCGGCTCGGCACACCGGCGGCGGACGATCTCCTGGTCTACGAGGAGGCCGATCCGGGGTTCTTCGTCGGGCTGGGCAAGACGCTGTCGGGGCGCTTCGTGGTGATCTCGATCCACGATCACGAGACCTCGGAAGTCCGGCTGATCCCGGCCGCGGCGCCGACGACCCCTCCCCTCCTGGTGGCGCCGCGGGTGACGGCGGAGGAATACGACGTCGAGCACGCCGGCGAGACCCTCTATCTCCTGACCAACCACGGCGGCGCCGAGGACTTCCAGATCCTGACCGCGCCGGTCGACGCTCCGGGGCGGGAACACTGGCGGCCGTGGGTGGCACATGCGCCCGGCCGGTTGATCCTGGCCCATTCGGTGCTGGCGGGTCACCACGTGCGGCTCGAGCGGGTCGAGGGCCTGCCGCGCATCGTCGTGCGGCGGCTCGCCGACGGGGCCGAGCACGCGATCGCCTTCGACGAGGAGGCCTATTCGCTCGGTCTGTCGACCGGGTTCGAATTCGAGACCACCGAGATCCGCTTCACCTATTCGTCGATGACGACGCCGGCGCGGGTCTACGACTACGACATGGAGAGCCGCGCGCGGACGTTGCGCAAGGAACAGGAAGTGCCGAGCGGGCACGATCCCTCGGCTTACGTCACCCGGCGGATCTTCGCGCCGGCGGCCGACGGCGAGACGGTGCCGGTGTCGATCCTCCACCGCCGCGACACCCCCCTCGACGGGACGGCGCCGACGCTGCTCTACGGCTACGGCTCCTACGGCATCACCATCCCCGCCGCCTTCTCCACCACCGCCCTGTCGCTGGTCGATCGCGGCTTCGTCTACGCCATCGCTCACATCCGCGGCGGCAAGGACAAGGGCTTCCGCTGGTACGCGCAGGGTCGGCGGGAGTTCAAGACCAACACGTTCGACGACTTCGTCGCGGCGGCGAAGGGGCTGATCGCGGAGCGCTGCGGCTCGGCGGGGCGGATCGTCGCCCAGGGCGGCTCGGCCGGCGGCATGCTGATGGGGGCGATCGCCAACCGGGCGGGCGAACTCTTCGGCGGCATCGTCGCCGAGGTGCCCTTCGTCGACGTGCTCGCCACCATGCTCGACGAGACGTTGCCGCTGACCCCGCCGGAATGGCCGGAGTGGGGCAACCCGATCGAGGACGAGGCGGCGTTCCGCGCCATCCTCTCCTATTCGCCGTACGACAACGTCGCGGCGAAGCCCTATCCGCCGATCCTGGCGCTCGCCGGCTTGACCGATCCGCGGGTCACCTATTGGGAGCCGGCGAAGTGGGTGGCGCGGCTCAGGGCCACCAAGACCGACGACGCGCCGGTGCTGCTCAAGACCAACATGGACGCCGGCCACGGCGGCGCGGCGGGGCGTTTCGACCGGCTGAAGGAAGTGGCGTTGATCCAAGCCTTCGCGCTGCGCTGCGTCGGACGAGAGACGTCCTGATGCCGGGCGGATGAACCTCGGACTCGTCCGACTTTCATCCGCGTCACGGCCCGACCGACCGCCGCCCATTCGGGCTCGCCTTCGCACGCGAAGTTTCGAAGAGGTCGAAACTCAGCGTGCTCGGTATGACCACACCCCGCCCGGAGTTCCACCGATCGGCCGTCGACACGGATCCGTCCCCGGACGGGTCGCGTCGACGGCCGACGGATTTCCGCGTTCGCGTCGGTCGCAATCCGAACAATCGTTCGCACTGCAATCACTACGTGATTGTACTCAATCGCACGACATCGGACACTCGACGAGGGACGGCACCGGAGAGGGACGGGGCCGGACGAGGAGAACCGCTCGAAATGCCGTGTCCTTCCGACTCCGATCGGGCGAGGAGGGCGTCGATCGGTCGCGATGCGAGGGCGGAGCATGACGATCTACGACATCCACCTGATCAAGCCGACGCGCTACGACGACGACGGCTATCCGCTTCAATGGTGGCGGTCGACCATCCCGTCGAATTCGCTCGCCTGCGTCGCCGGCCTGGTGCGCGAGGCGATCGGCCGGGGGGCGCTCGGCGAGGGCGTCGAGGGGCGGGTCCACATCCTCGACGAGATCCATTCGAAGGTCGATCCGGAGAAGATCGTCGCGGAAGTGCGGCGGCACGGACGCCCTACCGTGGTGTTCCTGGTCGGGGTGCAGACCAACCAGTTTCCCCGTGCCGTCGACATCGCCCGACCGCTGCGGGCGGCGGGCATTCCGGTGGCGATCGGCGGCTTCCACGTCTCCGGATGTCTGGCGATGCTGCCGACGATGCCGCCCGATCTGGTCGAGGCGCAGAACCTCGGCATCGCCTTCTTCCTCGGCGAGGCGGAGGAAGGACGGATCGACACGGTGCTGCGCGACGGGCTCGCGGGCGGGCTGGCGCCGCTCTACGACCACCTGAAGGCGACACCGGGTCTCGGCGGAGCGCCGACGCCGTTCCTCGACAGCGAAGAGATCGGTCGCAACCTCACGCGCTTCGCCAGCCTGGACCTCGGTCGCGGCTGCCCGTTCGAATGTTCGTTCTGCACGATCATCAACGTCCAGGGCCGCAAGAGCCGCTTCCGCACCCCGGACGACCTCGAAGCGATCGTCCGCGAGAACGCCGCCCACGACATCCACCGCTTCTTCGTCACCGACGACAACTTCGCCCGCAACCGTAACTGGGAGGCCTTCGCCGACCGGTTGATCGCGTTGAAGAAGCAGGGTCTCGAGGTGCGGCTGGCGATTCAGGTCGATGCGCTCGCCCACAAGATCGCCGGCTTCGTCGACAAGATGTGTGACGCCGGCGTCGATCAGATCTTCATCGGCCTGGAAAACATCAACCCGGACAACCTCGAGTCCGTCAAAAAACGTCAGAACCGCATCGAGGACTACAAGGCGACGATGCTCGCCTGGAAGAAGCACTCGGTGATCATCATCTGTGGATACATCATAGGCTTCCCGTTCGACACGCGAGAGTCGGTTCGACAGGACATCGAGACGCTGAAGCGCGAGCTCGCGATCGACATGGTCTTCCTCAATTTCCTGACCCCTCTGCCGGGCAGCGAGGACCATGCGCGGCTCGCCCGGGAGGGTGTCTGGATGGATCCGGACATGAACCGCTACGACATCAACCACCGCGTCACCCGCCATGCGAAGATGAGCGACGCCGAGTGGGAAGCGGCCCATCGCGAGGCGCACGAGGCGTTCTACGATTGGGACCACATGCGGACCATCATCCGCCGACTGGTGGCACTGAGGTCGAAGAAGCGGCGGTCGACGGCCTCTCGACTCACCCTCTACCGCGAAGCGTTGCGGCTCGAGGGCGTCGCGGCGCTGGAGGCGGGGCTGTTTCGGATCCGGCGGCGGCGGCAACGACGGCCGGGTCTGCCGCGGCCCAACCCGCTCGTCTTCTATCCCTGGCACTGGTGGCGGGTGGCGCGGGCGACGACGGGCATGCTCGCCACCTACGGCCGTCTGCGTTGGATCCTGCGCCGCAGCCTCGCCGATCCGACCCGCTTCGACTACACCGATGCCGCCATCCGACCGGTGGCGCGAGACGAAGAGATCGACGGACTGGTCGCCGCGACCCGCGCGACCGCCATCTCCGAGCGCCGGCAAAAGCGGGCGGCGGACACCATGGAGCGCCGCCGCGACGCGGTCTGATACTGGGCGGAAGAAATTCGGACTCGTCCGAATTTCTTCCGCATCACGGCCTGACCGGCCGACGCCCGTTCGGGCTCGCCTTCGCACACGAAGCGTCGAAAGGTTCGAAACTTCGTGTGCTCGGTCTGAGACCCGCCGGAACGCGAAACGGGGGACGGCGTGGTGCGCCGTCCCCCGTTCTTCATTGCTCGCGCGCCCCCGCGGGGGCGTGACGTCACTTCTTCATCGGGCAGGTGTTGAGCCCGAGCAGCGGGTAGAACGGGCAGAAGTTGAACAGCCCGGTCAGCAGCGGCACCACGCCGACCCAACCGATCCACTTCCAAGAGATGGTGGCGGGGCCGAGCAGGGCGAAGGCGATCAACGCCAAGCCGACCACGATGCGCAGGATCTTGTCGATTCCACCGACGTTGGCGGTCATTTGAAGGTCTCCATACTGTTTCGGCGAACGGTGACCGAGAGCCCCTCCCCCGGTCGCCACCGTCGCGATCGCAGACACTCTGTCAGGTCGGAGACCCGGCGTCGGTGATCAAGTCACCGACGCGGCGGATGAGATCTCACGAATTCGTGACCCCCGCGGCGTCACGACCCGATCGGCCGACGCTCGTTCGGCCTCGCCGTCGCACACGACGTTTCGAGAAGGCCGAAACTCCGTTCGCGCGGTGTCACTGGTCCGCAGCGGCCATCCGGTCGAGGCCGGAGCGGTCGACGATCTCGATCGTGCCCCGGCCGCGGCGCACCAGACCGCGGCGTTCGAAGGCGTCGAGATGGCGGGAGACCACTTCGCGGGCGGTGCCGAGTTCGGCGGCGATCTCGCGGTGGGTGGCGCCGATCGGTGCGGCGGCGGCGAGGAGCAGGCGGGCGAGGCGGACGTCGATGCGGTGGAAGACCGCCGCCTGCATGGTCGCGAGGATCTCGGCCACCCGGCGGCCGAAGCCGGCGAAGACGAAGCGGCGGAAGGCGTCGGAGCCGGCGACGAGGTCGTCGAAGACGGCCCGCGGCACGGTGACCGCGGCGGTCGGCGTCTCGACCACGCCCTCGGCCGAATAGGCCTCCTCGCCGACCAGCGCCGCAGTGGTGAGGACGCAGCTCTCGCCGCGGCGAACCCGATAGAGCACGATCTCGCGGCCGGTGTCGGCGATCATCTGGACGCGCACCGAGCCGTCGAGCACCAGGATGTAGGCGCCGCAGGGGGCGCCGGGCGTGAAGACCACGGCGCCGGCGGGCAGGTCGACGCGATGGGCGCGTTCGACCAGACGCCGACGATCGGCGTCGCCGAGACCGGCGAGTTCGGGGAAGAGGGAGAGCCAGTCGGTCGACGGGGTCACGATGCCTCCCTGTGCCACGATCGGACCGCGGACGTCGGCGCCGCCGACGATCGCAGCGGGCTCCGGATCAATCGAGGAACGTCTGTTCGGCATCGTAATCCGTCCGACGGCGCAGTTCCACATGCAGGCCGGGAAGGCTGCGGCGCGCGGCGCGCTCGCCGAGATCTCCGGGCTGGGCGGCCCGCAGCGGCGTCGCGAACGCCGCGTCGCGGCGCAGGCGGGGCAGGACGCTCTGCATGTCGGGGCCGAAATAGCCGTCGGTGCCGCGGACATAGGGCAGCGGATGGCGCAGGAGCCGCGCGACGTGACGATGGAGCGTCGAGGGCGCCAGCGGTTTGACCAGCACGTCGTCGACGCCGGCGGCGATCGCCGCCTCGAGCACGCGGCGGTCGACGTGGCCGCTGACCAGGGCGATCGGCATGGTCGGATTGGCGAGAAGGGTGGTGCGGCGGACGCTGCGGACCCAGTCGATTCCGTTCAGACGCGGCATCATCACATCGACGAAGGCGACGTCGACCGGCGTTTCGGAAACGAAGGTCCGCGCCTCCACGGCATCGCCGAAGACGTCGACGCGACGAAAGCCCATGCCGCGCAGCAGAGTGCGGAACAAATTCTGGAAATGGCGGCTGTCGTCGACGATGCAGACACGAACGTCGGCCCAGGTCGCGACACTGCCCACCGGCTTCCTCTCCCCTGATCGCACGCCTCGTCGGACCGGGATTAAGTGATGTTCGCTAATATTCTGTTGCCTCGTGCCGCTACGTCATGTCGCAACGGGACACGCCCGACCCCGACTTTCGACGCATCTCGCGCCGAAACGCGGACGGCCGGGCTCTCGCCCGGCCGTCGTCGTTCGGTGGACGGCGCGATCGCGGCGCCGATCCGATGAAGGCTCGATCAGGCGACCGCCTCGTAGGACTCGAGCACGTAGTCCCAATTGAGCAGGTGATCGACGAAGGCCTCGAGGAACTTCAGACGCAGGTTGCGGTAGTCGATGTAGTAGCCGTGCTCCCACACGTCGGCGGTGAGGATCGGCGTCGCACCCTGGGTCATCGGGTTCTCGGCGTTCGAGGTCTTGGTGATCGACAGCTTGCCGTCCTTGAACACCAGCCAGGCCCAACCCGAGCCGAACTGGGTCATGCCGGCCTGGATGAAGTCGGCGCGGAACTTGTCGTAGCCGCCGAGGTCGCGGTCGATCAGGGTCTGGATCTTGCCCGGGACCTTGGTGCCGCCGCCGCCCTTCTTCTGCCAGAGCCAGAAGTGGTGATGGTTCCAGTGCTGGGCGGCGTTGTTGAACACCGGCACGTTCTTGCCGGCGCTGGCCTTGATCACCTCTTCGAGGGACATCGACTCGAACTCGGTGCCCTTGATCAGGTTGTTGAGGTTGGTGACGTAGGCGGCGTGGTGCTTGTCGTGATGATACTCGAGCGTCTCGGCCGAGGTGTAGGGCGCGAGCGCGTCGTAGGCGTAAGGCAGGGGAGCGAGTTCGAAAGCCATCGGGATACTCCTTCGAAGGCATTGACCGGACGCATTCCGGGCCGACACATGGGGACGGCGCGCTCCGGCGGGAAGGGCCGGCCGCAGAATAAGGACCTATACGGATCCGAGCAACCGTCACGGACGGTCGGGATGCGAATTCGTCCAGTTGTGATCGGATTGCAGACATGAGCGACGAAAACGCCGACGCCGACCGTCGTGGGAGAGTGCCCGAGGGAGCCGGCACAGCCGCAGCGAGGCTGCCGATCGCAGGGATCCTGGTCGGGGCGGCGATCCTGGCGGCCGGTGTCGGCGCGTTGCTCGTCGGCGTCGGGCGGAACGGCCCCGACGGCGAGGCACAGCCCCCCCCGGCGAAGCCGGCCGAACGGATCGCGGCGCCGAGCGAGGAGCCGCCGGCGTCGCGGGAGCGACAGACGGCGATCCGGATGCTCGACTCCTGGCGCAGCGACCCGGCCGAGCCGCTCGCCGAGGCCGATCCGGCGGCCGGTCGATTCGAACCGGCGATCCACCCGCAACCACCCTACGACGCCGTCGATTCGACCCTGTTCGACGCCCTCGACCGGCGCTTCCGCCTCGCCCAGGCGCGGGCGGTGCCGCGGGAGGAAGTCTGCCGCGACGCCTCCGGGCGCCGCTTCGCCTGCGGGCTGCAGGGGCGGGCGTCGCTGCAGAACAACATCGTCGGCAAGACGGTGGTCTGCCGGCGGCTGTTCCTCGGCGATCCGGACAAGACCGGCATCGTCGACGCGCGGTGCAGCGTCGACGGGGAGGATCTGGCGCTCTTCCAGATCCGCGCCGGTTGGGCCCTGCCGAGCGAGCACGCCGACGCCGAGCACCGCGCCGCCTTCGAAGAGGCGCGGGCGCGGCGCGTCGGCGTCTGGGCCGGCGCCTGGGAGGCCCCGGTTCGCGATGCCAGCGAGATCGACGCGCGCGAGGTGCCGTTCGGCTCGTTGCGCCTCGGCGAGGCGGGGGCGAAGCCTGCGCCGTGACCGCCGGGCGATCCGGCCGTCACCGGGCACCGGACGCCGCTCAGGCGTGGGCGAAGTCCCAATAGAGACGGCGGGCGAGGCGGTACATCGGGCCGGGCTCGAGAGTGCGGCCCTCGATACGGGTGATCGGCACCACCTTGGAATAATTGCCGGTGGAGAAGATCTCGTCGGCGTCGAGGAAGTCCTGATACCGCAGGGTCTTCTCGACCACCGGCTGGCCGGCCTTGCGCAACAGGTCGATGGTGCGGGCGCGGGTGATGCCGGCGAGGAAGGTGCCGTTGGCGGCGGGGGTGACGACCACGCCGTCCTTGGCGAGGAAGACGTTGGCGGAGGCGAGCTCCGCGACGTTGCCGAGCATGTCGAGGACGACGGCGTTGTCGAAGCCCTTGGCCTTGGCCTCGAGGGTGGCGCGGGCGTTGTTGGGGTAGAGGCAACCGGCCTTGGCATTGACCGGCATGCACTCGAGCGTCGGGCGACGATAGCTCGCCAGCGTCACCGAGAGGCCGTTCGGCGCCGGCATCGGCGCTTCCCACAGGGTCAGGGCGAAGCGGGTGGAGGCGGGATCGCAGGCGATGAGGGTCGAGGGGTGGTTGCCTTCGGCCCAGTAGCTCGGGCGGATGTAGACGGCCGCCTCGCGATCGAACAGGCGCAGGCCGTCACGGGTCAATTCGACGACCTCCTCCCAGCGCATGGTCGGCGTCATCGACAGCGCCTCGGCGGAGGCGTTGACGCGCCGGCAGTGGCGATCGAGGTCGGGGGTGACGCCCTCGAAGGCGCGGGCGCCGTCGAAGACGGTCGAGCCCAGCCAGAAGGCATGGCTCATCGGCCCGATCAACGGCGGATTGCCCTCGATCCACTGGCCGTCGAACCAGGTCCAGGTCTTCGCCGCGCTGCCGTGTCCCATCGCCGTACTCCCTTCCGAGGTCGCCTGAATCGTCTGTCCGGCGGTCGGAACCGCCCGTCGAGCCATCCGATCATGCGACAGGTCGGCGCGGAAGTCGCCTTTTCGCAGATCCGCCCTCCATTGGCGGGTTCCCTCGCGGGCCGTCTCGGGTCATTCTCCCCCCGTCATTCCAGCGGAGCAACCGATGGCCCACTCGATCTACGTCTTCGACGCCTACGGCACCCTGTTCGACGTCCATGCGGCGGTCCGCCGGCATGCCGACGAGGTCGGGCCGGAAGGACAGCTGCTCTCGGCGCTGTGGCGGGCGAAACAGCTCGAGTATTCGTGGATGCTGACGATGATGGGGCGCTATCGCGACTTCTGGTCGCTGACCGAAGAGGCGCTCGACTACGCCTTCGCGCGGGTGCCCGAGGCCAATCGGGCGAGCCGCCAGCATCTGCTCGACAGCTACTGGACCTGCGACGTCTATCCGGACGTGCCGGAGGTGATCAAGCAGTTGAAGCTGCGCGGGGCGAAGCTGGTCATGCTGTCGAACGGCACGCACCAGATGCTGCGCGCCGCCGCCCGCTCCGCCGGTATCGAGGACGAGTTCGACGACATCCTGTCGGTCGACGACATCAAGGTCTACAAGCCCGATCCGCGGGTCTACGACATGGTGGCGACGCGCTACCGGGTGTTTCCGGAGGCCGTGTCGTTCCAGTCGTCGAACCGTTGGGACGCGGCCGGCGCCACCGCCTTCGGCTTCCGCTCGGTGTGGGTGAACCGCACCGGCCTGCCGGAAGAATACAACGACTTCCGCCCGGCCGCGGTACTGCCGAGCCTCGAAGGGCTGTTGGCGCTGGGGTGAGCCGCCCCCCTTCCTTCCCGCCCGAGACGCGACGGCGGCGACCCGAGGGCCGCCGCACGTTCCGCGCATGGTCGGTTCACGGCGTGTCGACGCGGTCGAGACGCCGTGAGCGCGGAATCACCCGGCGAGGCCGGCGAGGATCCGCGCCCAGGAGCGGGCGCCCTTGTGGAAGCTCTCGAGGTCGTACTTCTCGTTGGGCGAGTGGATGCGGTCGTCGTCGAGGCCGAAGCCGACGAAGAGCGACGGCATCGCGAGAATGCGCTGGAACGCCTCGCCGACGGGGATCGAACCGCCACCGCCGATGACCACCGCCGGGGTCGCCCACTCCTCGCTCAGCGCCGCGAGGCCGGCCTTCAGCCACGGGCTGTCGTAGGGCATGGCGAAGCCGGGGCTGCCGCCGTGGGGGTGGAACTCGACTTGCCCCTCGGGCGGCAGCATCGCGCGGACGCGCTCGCGGAAGGCGGCGCGGATCTTCTCCGGGTCCTGATGGCCGACGAGGCGGAAGGAAACTTTCGCGGAGGCCTTCGCCGGCAGGACGGTCTTGAAGCCGTCGCCGGTGTAGCCGCCGACCACGCCGTTGAACTCGCAGGTCGGCCGCGCCCACACCTGTTCGAGCACCGAGAGACCGGCCTCGCCGGCCAGCGTCTTCAGACCGACGGGGGCGAGGAAGCTCTCGGTCGAGGTGCCGAGCGTCTGCCACGACGCGCGGACCTCGTCCGGCACCTCGGGCACGCCGTCGTAGAAGCCGGGCAGCGTGACGCGGCCGGCGTCGTCGTGGAGCGAGGCGAGGATCTTGGTCAGCACCCGAATCGGGTTCCAGGCGGCGCCGCCGAAGAGGCCCGAATGGAGGTCGCGATCGGCGCAGCGGATGGTCACCGCCTCGCCGACGAGACCGCGCAACGAGGCGGTGATCGCCGGGCGGCGGCGGTCCCACATGTTGGTGTCGCAGATCAGCGCCAGGTCGTGGGAGAGTTCGGCGGCGT
>ERZ1645187.3937-NODE-3937-length-12247-cov-5.741142_pt1 | contig 12247 bp, 12 predicted proteins | sample MGYA00575352_ERZ1645187 | MGnify/ENA primary metagenome ERZ1645187 (study PRJEB40837, sample SAMN11349314) | freshwater sediment metagenome | isolation source: river sediment | host: Sediment | place: India: Wazaribad , New Delhi | collected 2017-02-21 ... | reverse complement strand
ACCTGTTCACCTAGAACCCGGTCGACAATCGGGGCGATGTCCGCGATCTTCATCAAAGGATTCGTCGGCGTCTCGACGAGGAGCGCGCGCGTCGTCGGACGGAATGCGTTTTCGGCCATCGACGGATCGGAGCAGTCGATGAAGCTGGCCGTGATCGGCGAACACGTCGATTCCTTCGCGACCCTGTCGGCGCTGCGCCACTGCGGCGTCGAATACGCCCAGGGCCACTGGCTCGGCGCGCCGCGCCGCCTCGCCGGACTCGACCTCGCGGCCCTGCTGCCGCGCTGAGCATGGCCGGCGATCGCAGGCTGCGCGTCGCGGTCGGACTGTTCGTCCTGCTCGCGGCCGCCAGCCTGGTCGGACCCTGGCTGCGGCCCTTCGACGCCTGGCACACGGATTGGGCGCAGTTGCAGATCGCGCCTGGCCTCGCCCATGGCCACTGGCTCGGTTCCGATGCGATCGGTCGCGACGTGTTCGTGCGCACTCTGCTGGCGGGGCGGGTCTCGCTGCTGCTCGGTTTCGGCGCAGGCCTGGTTGCGCTGCTGTTCGGACTTGCCTACGGCGCCCTGGCCGGCACGCTCGGAGGCGGCGCGGAACGGGCGATGATGCGTGCGCTCGATGTCGTGTCGGCGCTGCCCTTCCTGCTGATCGTGGTCCTGCTGCTGACCCTGTTCGGGCGCAGCGCCGTGCTGCTGGTGCTGGCCGTCGGGGCCTATGCCTGCATCGACCTCGCGCGCATGCTGCGCGCCGAAGCCGCACGCTTGCGCGTCCTGCCCTTCGTGCAGGCGGCGCGCGCGCTCGGGGCCGGACCGTGGTGGCTGCTGACGCGGCACATCGGGCCGAACCAGCTCGGTTTCGCCTTCGTCTACCTCAGCCTCGCGGTGCCGCAGGCCATCCTCGTCGAATCCTTCCTGAGCTTCCTCGGCCTCGGCCTCGACGAGCCCTCGGTCAGCCTCGGCGGCCTGCTCGCCGAGGGCGTGCAGGAACTCGAGGATGCGCCCTGGGTCCTGCTGGCGCCGGCGACCTTCCTGGCCTTGCTGCTGATCGCCTTCACCCTGCTCGGCGACGCCTTGCGTGCGCGCCTGGCGGTACGTTCGGCATGAACGCGCCGCTGCTGTCGGCGCATGCCCTGCGGATCGGATATCGCGACGGTCCCGACGTGCTGCACGAGGTCGGCTTCGATCTCGCGGCCGGGGAGTGCCTGGCCGTGCTCGGCGAATCCGGCAGCGGCAAGTCGACGATCGCGCGAGCCCTGATCGGACTGCTGCCGAAGGGCACGCGATGCGCGGGCGAGCTGCGCTTCGACGGTGCCCCGCTCGATGCTGCGCGCATCGCCGCGTGCCGCGGCCGTGACATCGCGATGGTGTTCCAGGACGCCGCGGCCAGCCTGCATCCGCTGCGGCGCATCGGCGCGCAGCTCGACGAAGCCCTGCGTCGTGCCGGCAACGCCTGCGCCGTCGTCGCGGCCCTGCGCGAGGTCGGGCTCGACGATGCCCCGGTCTTGGCCGCGCGTTATCCGCACGAACTCTCCGGCGGACAACGCCAGCGCGTGATGATCGCGCTGGCGCTGGCGTCGTCGCCGCGCCTGCTGATCGCCGACGAAGTCACCGCCGCGCTCGATCCGCTGGCCGCGGCCGGCGTGCTCGATCTGCTCGACCGCCTGCGTCGCGAGCGTGGCCTGTCGCTGCTGTTCATCAGCCACGACCTGCACGCGGTGCGGCGCATCGCCGACCGCGTGCTGTTGTTGCGCGCCGGTCGCGTCGACGCGAGCGCCGACCGGGAGACGTTCTTCGCCGCCGCACCGAGCGAGGCCGCGCGCGACTTGCTGGCGGCGGCCAGGCGCGGCGAGGCTCCGCCCGCGGTGATCGGCGAACCGATCCTGCAGGTCGTCGCCTTGCAGGCCGACTACGCCCGGCGCCCGGCCCTGCGCGAGGTGTCGTTCGTGTTGCCGCGGGGTGCGGCGCTCGGCGTCGTCGGCGCCTCGGGCAGCGGCAAGTCGACGCTGGCGCGCGTGCTGCTGGCCTTGCAGCGCGGACATGCGCAAACGCTCCGCGTCGCCGGCGCCGATCCGTTCCTGCTGACGGGCTCCGCCCGCAAGGCCTGGCGGCGCCGCGTGCAGATCGTGTTCCAGGATCCGGGCAGCGCGCTCGATCCGCGCTTCAGCGTCGCCGACAGCCTGCGCGAACCGTTGCGCCTGCATGGCCTCGGCGATGTCGCCGCGCAGCGCGCGACGGTCGGCGAACTGCTCGCCGCGGTGCGGCTCGACGTGGCGCTTGCGGATCGACGGCCGCACGCGTTGTCGGGCGGGCAGAAGCAGCGCGTCGCGATCGCGCGCGCCTTGGCCCTGGACCCCGAGGTTCTGGTTTGCGACGAGGCGGTGTCGGCGCTGGACCTGTCGGTGCAGGCCGGCATCCTCGACCTGTTGCGCGACCTGCAGCGCAGCCGCGGCCTGAGCCTGGTCTTCGTCTCGCACGACCTCGAGGCCGTGCGCGCGCTCTGCGACCGCGTACTGGTGCTGGAAGGCGGACGCGTGGTCGAGCAGGGCGACACCCGCAGCGTATTCGCGCACCCGCAGCACGCGCATACCCGCGCCTTGCTCGCGGCTTCAGGCCTGGGGCCGACGTAGCCGGGTCGACGCCGGATTGACCGTCGGCGACTGCCGCAGATGCCGCTCCAGGCGCGCGCCGGCATCGCGGCACAGCTTGCGCAGGCGCAGGCCTTGCAGGGTCTGCGCCAGCAGGTTCGGTGCGCGCGGCGACTCGATCGCCAGGCTCAGCGTCGTTGCCGTCTCGTCGCCGCGCACGCGCAGGTCGACCAGGACGCGACCGCTCGGCAACAGCATCGACAAGACGATGCGTCGCCCCGGCTTGTAGGCGATCACGTGCACGCCGGCGCGCTCCGGCCCCAAGCTCAACAGGGCGGCGTCGCCGGCGCCGTACACGCCTGGCGGCAAGGCATCGATGCCGGTCGCACCGGGCCACCAGTCGGCGAGACGGGCCAGGTTGCGCAGGCCGTCGAACACGCGGTTCGAAGCGAACGGCAACGGAATCCGGGACTGCGCGCAGAGCACGGCTTCCGGGCAGGCGGCATGAATCGTGCTGCGTTCTTCAGGCCGGGGCGCGGGCGCCGCGGCCGGTCCCGGGGACGAGGAGCATTCGAGGCGCTGTGTCATCAATGATGTCCCATGAATCACGTGAATGAGAATGATTCGCAATCGCAAGAGATTCGGCGTCAAGTCCGCTTGCAGACCCGTGATATTGAGGAGTAAATTTAAGTAAAGCTCATAAGAGATTGATTTTATGTGGCTCTGGTTTCTGATCTTGGCGACCCCCTTGGTCCTGTTCGCAGGACTGCGCCGTGTGCGCGAAGGTGAAGTGGCGCGATTGAGCCGCTTCGGCCGTCCCGCGGGCGTGCTGACGCCGGGCGTGCACTGGCTGCTGCCGGGCGAAGCCATCGCGACCCGCGTCTCCCTGCTCGGGCGCCATCTCGAGCTCGCGCCGCGCCGCGTCCATGCCGGCGCACACATGGCGCGCGTGGCCGGACGCATCTACTTCCAGGTGCTGGACGCCGAACGTGCCCTGGCCAGCGACGCCGACATCGACGCCCGGGTGCAGGATGCGGTGCTGACGCAACTCTCGGGTTCGCTGCCGCAATTGGCCGAACTCTCGCCGGCCGAACGCAATCGCTGCCTGCGCGACGACCTGCGCCAGAGCCTGCGCGATGAAGGCATCCTGCTGACGCGGCTCGAACTCGCGATCCTGACCAACTGCATCGGCTGAACGGTTGTCGTTCCTCGTCCGGCTGCCGATACTCGCGGTCCCTTCGCGTCGGGATCGGCCATGCGTGCATCGAGCGTTCTCCTGGGTTTGATCGTCGCAGCCGCGACCCATGCGGCTCCGCCTGCGGCCGACCTGATCGTGCACGACGCGCGCATCCACACCGTCGACGCGGCGCGGCCCTTGGCCCGGGCGATGGCGATCCGCGACGGGCGCGTCGTCTTCGTCGGCAGCGAACGCGAGGCGATGAGCCTGCGCGGCGCGAACACGCGGCTGCTCGACCTCGATGGACGCACCGTCATCCCCGGCATGATCGATGCGCACGCGCACCTGCTCGGGCTCGGCCAGGGCCTGCAGACCCTGGACCTGCGCGGCACGAGCTCGTACGACGCGGTGATCGCGAAGGTGCTCGAACGCCGCGACGCGACCCCGGCCGGACGCTGGATCGTCGGTCGCGGCTGGGACCAGAACGACTGGGCCGATACCCGCTTTCCCGAGCATGCGGCCCTGAGCGCGAAGACGGGCGAACACCCGGTGCTGCTCGAACGCGTCGACGGCCATGCCGTGCTCGTCAATGCCGCGGCGCTGCAAGCCGCCGGCATCGGCCGCGACACGCTCGACCCGGAAGGCGGCCGCATCGAGCGCGATGCCGAGGGCGAACCGACCGGCGTGCTGGTGGACAATGCCATCGACCTGGTCACGAAGGTGATGCCGGCGCCGACCGAGGACGAGCTTCGCGACGCCGTCGGCCGCGCCATCGCCGAACTGCAGCGCTGGGGCCTCACCGGCATCCATGATGCCGGCGTGCCGCGCGACGTGATCGCGGTCTACGAGGCCCTGGCGCGCGAAGGCCGCTTCGGCTTGCGCAACTACGTGATGGTGGCCGGCAGTGATGGCGACATCGACTGGGCGCTCGCGCGCGGCGCCCGGAACGGTCTGCACGACGGTCGCCTGTGGCTCCGCTCGATCAAGCTCTCGGCCGACGGCGCCCTCGGTTCACGCGGTGCCTGGCTGCTCGAACCCTATGCCGATGCGCCGGGGCATTCGGGGCTGGCGACCTTGCCGGCCGGCCGCGTGCGCGCGGTCGCGACGAGGGCATTGAAGGCCGGTTTCCAGGTCAACACGCATGCCATCGGCGACCGCGCCAATCGCGTCGTGCTCGACGAGCTTGCGCAGGCCTTCGACGCGGTGCCGGTCGCCGACCATCGCTTCCGCATCGAACACGCGCAGATCCTGCATCCGGACGAGATCGCGCGCTTCGCCGAGCTCGGCGTGATCCCGAGCATGCAGGGCAGCCACCAGACCAGCGACATGTACTGGGCCGGCGCGCGCATCGGCCCGACGCGCGAGCTCGGCGCCTATGCCTGGCGTTCCTTGCTCGATACCGGCGTCATCGTGCCGAATGGTTCCGACTTGCCGGTGGAACTGCCGAATCCGCTGATCTCGTTCCATGCCTCGGTGTCGCGCCAGGACGCGAACGACTGGCCGGCCGGCGGCTGGCATCCGGAACAGCGCATGACCCGCGAGGAAGCGCTGAGGTCGATGACGCTGTGGCCGGCGCAGGCCGCCTTCATGGAGGCCGAGGTCGGTTCGCTCAGCCCAGGCAAGCGCGCCGATTTCGTGGTGCTCGACCAGGACCTGATGCGCGTGCCGGCGGAGCTGATCCTGCGCACGCGCGTGCTCCAGACCTGGCTCGGCGGCGTGCGCGTCTACGCGGCGAACTGATCAGATCGTCGTCGCGCGGACGAGCATGCCCTGGAACACGGCGACGGCGACCAGCAGCACGGTCAGGCCGTCGCCCAACAGGGCGCCGACGTGATTGAGCGTCGGCAGCCAGTCACCGTCGATGCCCTGTGCCTGTTCCTGCCGCTGCACCCGGCGGCGCAGCGCGAACAGCCCGAGTTGCAGGGCCAGTCCGGCGCCGACGAGCATCCACGGCGGCGCGATCGGCGCATTCGGCAGGCCGGGCAGCCAAGCCAGTCCCAGCGCCAGCAGGCCGATGACGAGACCGCGAAACCGGTCGCCGATCATTGCTGCGCTCAGCGATGCAGGTCGCCGGCGCGTTCCGGTTGATAGACGAGTTCGGACACGCGCACCGCGATCGGCTCGCCGTTCGGACCCGGCCACTCGATGCTGTCGCCGACCGACAGGCCGAGCATGGCCGCGCCGACCGGCGCCAGCACCGAGACCTTGCCGCCGTCGGCGTGGGCGTCGCGCGGATAGACCAGGGTGCGTTCGAAGACTTCGCCGTTGCCGGTGCGGAATCGCACCACCGAATTCATCGTGACCACGTTCGGCGGGATCTGGGCCGGTTCCACCACCTCGGCGCGATCGAGCTCGGCCTGCAACTGCGTGCGGGCCGGCGCATCGAAGGGCAGGGTCGCGAGTACGGCCTCCAGACGTTCGAGATCGCGCGACGACACCGTGATGGCGGGTTTCGGGTTCATGTCCACTCCAATCAAAGCCGCTAGCTTGGACAGGCCGTGCGGCAAAGGCAAGTCAGGGCCGGGCGCCGGCCAGCGCAGTCCGGAATTCGCGCAGCTTGGCCTTGACCGCGGCCTCGTGTTTCGGACCCAGCCGCATCAGGAACTTCTGGCCGGCGGACGCGGATTCAAGGGCGGCCTCGGCATAGACCCAGTTGCCCTGGTCATCCATCGTCACGGACACCGGCGCGCCGGGCTCCGGCGCGGCCAGCAGGTGGTCGAGCACGGCGACGATGCGGTCGTTGAAGTGCCGATCCGGGTAACCGAGATCGCGATAGGCCTGCTGCAACAGCGGATACAGGCGCAGGTAGACGGCCACCGCGGCGCCGGTGTCGACGCCGACGAGCGTGGCGACGTGGGCGTCGTAGCGCGCACTGTTGGCGGGTCCGATGACGGTGCCGGCGTCGCCCTGCTGGACGAAGAAGCGGCCGCTGGCGGGTTTGGCCGGCCAGAGGTTGGTCGAGACCTTGCGATTCGGCAGCGCGTCGACGAAGGCGACGAAGCGTTGCACCAGGTGCTCGGGCACCAGCCATTGCGCGAGCTGCGGCTGCGCGAACAGGGCGACGAGCGCGTCGCGCACGTAGGCATCGCTGTCGAACAGGTCCGGCAGCGGGCCTTCGGCCGCGGCGGGCGGCGGACGGATCGCCTCGACCGGATACTGCGGCGCAGTCGGCGCGGCCGCTGCCGGGGTCTCGGCCGGCGGCGGCACGGCGATGGGCGTGGGCGCCTTCGGGGCGGGTTTCTGCAGCACGTACCAGGCGCCGCTACCGGCGCCGACGATGACCACGGCCAACAGCGCCATGCGCAGCAGCGGACTGCGTTCCTCTTCCATCGCGAACTCCTCGATCGGCGGGCGGACCGGCTCAATCTGCCCCCGCGCAACTGAACGCAGGCCGCATCGCCGACGCTGCTATCGTGCGCGGCTCCCTCCAGGATGCAAGGACCCCGACGCGATGGCGGACAGCCGATTCCTGCGCCGCGACGACGCCACCATCGAATACGCCGTCGACGGACCCGATGCCGGCCAGCCCTTGCTGCTGGTCATGGGCCTGGGCATGCAGCGCACGGCCTGGCCGGACGCGCTGGTCGAGGCGCTGGTGTCGCAGGGCTTCCGGTGCATTCGTTTCGACAACCGCGACATCGGACTCAGCACGCGCTATGACGAACACGGCGTGCCGCCCCTGCATCGCGTCGTCGCGGCACGCCTGCTGCGCCGCCCGTACCGCACGCCTTACACCCTGGCCGACATCGCCGACGACGGCATGGCCGTGCTCGATGCGCTCGGCATCGAACACGCCCATGTGCTCGGCATGTCGATGGGCGGCATGATCGCCCAGCACATCGCGGTGCGGCACGCGCCGCGACTGCGGTCGCTGACCCTGATGTCGACCAGCAGCGGCCGCCTTGGCCTGCCCTTGCCGTCGTCCAAGGTGCTGCAACTGATGCTGTCGCGGCCGAACCAGCGCACCAGCCTCGATGCCGCGACCGGCTATCTGGTGCGATTGTTCAGCGCCATCGGCAGCCCGAATTTCCCGACGCCGCGCGAGGAGATGCTGCGCCGCGCCCGCGACAGCCTCCTGCGTGCGCCCACCGGTTCCGGTGTCGCGCGTAAGTTGGCCGCGATCATCAGCGACGGCGATCGCACCCCGCTGCTGCGGCGCATCGCCGTGCCGACCCTGGTCATGCACGGCACCCACGATGCGATGGTGCCGCTCGCCCACGGCCGCCATCTCGCCCACGTGATCCCGGGTGCACGCCTGCACACGATTCGCGGCTGGGGCCATGACCTGCCCGATGCGCTCAGCTCGGAGTTCGCGGGCGTGATCGCGGCGCACGCCTTGCGGCGGGCGCCGGTCGCGACCCCTTGAACGCGGGGTAGTGCGGTCGCAGCGGCCTGTCTACCGTGGCGGCGTCGTCTCAGGATGTCCCGCCATGGTTCGTATCGCCCTCGCCCTGCTGTCGTCGCTGTGCGCCTTCGCTGTTCTGGCGGCCGAGCCGGTGCCGCCGGGTGCGCAGGGCTTCGTTCCGAACCTCGGACAGTTCGACGCGCGTGTCGCCTACCAGGCCCAACTTGCGGACCGTGCCGTGTTCGTGGCCCGTGACGGCGCAGTCGTGCAGCAGTTCGTCGACTCCGCGGGGCGTGCCTGGGCGCTGGTCGAACGCTGGTCCGATGCCGGCAGCGACTGGCGCGCGGTCGGTCCCGAACGCGCGTCGGTGACCTGGATCGGCGACCGCGACCGCCGTCACGGCGGCATCCACGCGCGCCTGCGCCGCGACGAGGTGTGGCCGGGCGTGTCCGCCGAGCTGCGCCTGGGCGATGGCGGCGTCGAGTCGCAGTTCGATCTCGCGCCGGGTACCGACGCCTCGGTGGTCGCAGTGCAGATCGCGGGCGCCGATGCGATCGCCGCGCGCGACGATGGCGGATTGCAAATCGCGACCGGGATCGGTGCGCTGGCGGTCAGTCCGCCGCTGGCCTGGCAGGTGATCGACGGCGTGCGCACCGAAGTTCCGGTGCGCTACGCGCTGCGCGAGGGCGGCTACGGCTTCGCGGTCGGCGCACACGACCCGAACCACGCCCTGCACATCGATCCGGTGCTGCGCTCGACCTTCGTTGGCGGCGGCAGCGACGAATGGGTCGACGATCTGGTGCTCGCCGACGACAGCGTCTATGTCTCGGGCTACAGCAAGTCCGCGAATTTTCCCGGCACGACCGGCGGCTTCCAGCCCGCGATCATCCGCAGCTCGACCCTGCTCGGGAACGCCTTCGTCGCGCGTTACAGCCGCGACCTGACCCAGCTGCTGCAGGCCACCTATTTCGGCAGCGCCAACGGCTCGGCGCTGACGATCCAGCAGATGGCGCTCGGCAACGACAGCCTCTACATCGTCGGCAATGCACCGGCGGGCAGCCTGCCGACGGGGCAGTCTCCGGGGGCGCAGGCCAGTGCCGGCAGCGGGCAAGATGCCTTCGTCGCGCGCCTCGCGACCGACCTGAGATCGCTGCAGGCCAGCAGCTATTTCGGGGGCGACCAGAACGACAGCGCACACGGCGTGTCCGTGGGCGGCGACGGCGTATACGTTGCCGGCAGCACGTCCTCGAGCAACTTGCCCGGCCGAATGGCCGGCGCCGTGCCGACCATTGTCAACCAGTTCAACGCCGATGCCTTCGTCGCGCGCTTCTCGGCGGACCTCGGGACGCTGCACGCCAGTTCGTACCTGAGCGGTGCCGGCAACGGCGGCGCCGACGCCCGCGATGTCCTGGTCGATGCCGACGGCGTCTACATCGCCGGCCACAGCAGCGGCGGGCTGCTGAACACGGCGGGCGCATTCCAGCCCGGTCGCGGCAATGGCGGATTCACCTGGGACGGCTTCATTGCGCGCTTCTCGCACGACCTCGGCACCCTGCATCGCGCGACCTATCTCGGCGGCAGCGGCGAAGACCGCGTCTGGCGTCTGGCCGCGAACGACACCGCGATCTACGGCGCCGGCGACACGAAGTCGGGCAACTTCCCGATCGCGGCGAACGCGCCGGATACGACCGCCGGCGGCGGCGAGGGCTTCGTGTTCGCGATCTCGCGCGATCTGTCGACGCGGATCGGCGGTACCTTCCTCGGCGGCTCGGGCGGCACCGGCGACAGCGTGGGCGGACTGGTCGTCGACGCCACGCGCGTGTTCGTTGCCGGCACGACGGCGTCGACCGACTTTCCGGGCGCGACCGGCGGCGCCGAACCGGCCAACCCGAGCGGCGCGATCGTCGGTTTCGTCGCCCGCTTCGATCCGGTCCTGTCGGTGCTGCAGCAATCCAGCTACTACGGCGTCGGCACCGGGCAGAAGCAGGTCTACGGCTTTGGCGTCGACGCCGGCGACGTCTATCTCGGCGGCCGCATGCCCGGCGGCACGCTGCCGAACAGTGCCGGTTCGGCCCAACCCAACCACGGCGGCGGCGCCTACGACGGCTTCATCGGCCTGTTCAGCGCCGACCTGCAGCCGCCGCAGCCGCAATCGGACCTGGCCATCACCAAGACCGGATCGCCCGACCTCGAATACAACCACTACCTGATCTACACGATCGAGGTGCGCAATCTCGGTCCCGACGCCGTGTCCGGTGCCGCGGTCAGCGATCTGTTGCCGGGTGCGCAACTGATCGCCGCGAACTGGATGTGCGGCGGCAGCGCCGGCGGCAGTTGCGGCAGCGCCAGCGGCAGCGGCTCGATCTCGACCCTGGTCAGCCTGCCGGTAGGCGGCGTCGCGACCTTCACGCTCTGCGCACGTTACGACGGCGGCGGCGCCGAAGTCGTCAATACCGCCACGGTCGCGCCGCCGGCGAATCATGGCGATCCTAACCCGGGCAACAACAGCGCGACGCATGCTGTCGCCGATCCGTCGCTGTTCAAGGACGGCTTCGAGGAGGCGATGCCGCCGAGCTTGTGCAGCGGGCTCTAAGCGGCCCCCGCGTTTGCGGGGCTGCCAGCCGCGGCGAGACCGTCTAGTGTGGCCGTCCATGGACCGCTTCCGGAACGACATGCGCCCGATCCTCCTGTTCGCACTCGCCCTGGCCGCGCTGCCGGTGCTCGCCAATCCCAATGTCACGCTGACCATTCGCCCTGCGCTCAGCGGCACCGCGCTCGGCCAGCCCTTCCTGCGCGGCAGCGAAGGCGTGATCTCGCTGTATTTCGAGAACTGCGCCGGCTGCGGTTTCGTCAATCAGAGCAACGCCTACGTGCGTCTGCCGCCGGGGCTGGTGTTCGATCGTTCCCAGGGCTACAACGCCACCTACATGACTTGCACGGCCGGACCGGTCGAGGCCACGGGCCAGACCGTCTCGTGTTCGGGGAGCTACCTGAGCGACAACCCGAACGCCGTGACGCGGACCAGCGCACTCGACGTCTGGGTCGACGTCGCGCCCGATGCGCCGCTGGGCAATGCGCCGATCCACGCCGGATTCGACGACGCGGTCGCGCAGCCGACCGGCACGCTGGCCGCCTGCATGGCCAATCCGGCGCCGGCGAACTGCGATGTCTGGAACGCCACGATCGCCGTGCCGCCCTTGCCCGACATCGAGATCCTGGGCGTGACCCATTCGCCCGAGGTGTTCGCGGTCGGTGTCGTCGATCCGCGCCTGACCATCAGCTTCCGCAATCGCGGCACCACCGCGACCACATCCACCCACATCGACCTCAGCCTGCCGCCGGGCCTGACGCTGGCCGCCGGCTCCGGCGCCACGCCGCTGGGCATGAGCTGCGCGGTGCTGGCGAACGCGCCGGCCGGGCAGAGCGTGCGCTGCAGCGGCGGCGCACTGTTGCCCGGGGACGCCGGGACGCCGCGCATCGTCACCCTGGTCGTGCGCCTCGGCATCGATGCCGCCCTGGCCACGCCCGGGCCGGTCGCCGTGCTGGTCGGCGCCGATGCCAGCGGCGCCGCCAGCAGCAACACCCTGCTCGATTGCAGCGCCGATCCGGAGCAGGACCGCTGCGCCCTGCATCTGATCGGCAGCGGCGTGTTCTGCGCCGACCGCATCGTGCCCGAAGGGCTGTATTGCGACGGGTTCGAACAACGCTGAACCGCGGTCGCGCGATCCGCCTGCCGCCCTGCCTGCGACCCGTGGATGCCCCTACACTGGCGGCTTCCGAATCGATGCAGGCAGGGCGCACATGGGCGGCTGGATGTTGTACGGCGCGAACGGCTACACCGCGAAGCTGATCCTCGATCTCGCGCTGAAGGCCGGGCATCGGCCGGTCCTCGCCGGGCGCAATCGTGCGGCGATCGAGGCGCTGGCGAAACAGCACGACCTGCCGGCGCGCATCTTCGATCTCGAACACCCGGACACGCTGGCCTCGGCGCTGAGCGGCATCGACGCGGTGCTGCATTGCGCGGGACCGTTCTCGGCGACCGCGGCGCCGATGCTCGAAGGCTGCCTGCAGGTCGGCGCGCACTACCTCGACATCACCGGCGAGATCTCGGTGTTCAAGCACTGCCACGAGCAGCACGAGC
>ERZ1645187.3936-NODE-3936-length-12253-cov-19.339564_pt1 | contig 12253 bp, 6 predicted proteins | sample MGYA00575352_ERZ1645187 | MGnify/ENA primary metagenome ERZ1645187 (study PRJEB40837, sample SAMN11349314) | freshwater sediment metagenome | isolation source: river sediment | host: Sediment | place: India: Wazaribad , New Delhi | collected 2017-02-21 ... | reverse complement strand
AGATCATGGCGATCCCGTTCTTCATCCTCGCCGGCAACTTCCTCACCCACGGCGGTGTCGCAAGGCGCATGATCCGCTTCGCCTCGTCGATGGTCGGCCACTGGGCTGGCGGTCTCGGCCTCGCCGCCGTGTTCGCCTGCGCCCTGTTCGCCGCTGTCTCCGGCTCGTCGCCCGCAACCGTCGTCGCCATCGGCTCGATCCTGCTGCCGGCGATGGTGAAGCAGGGGTTCCCGACCCGCTTCGGCGTCGGCTCCATCGCCTCGGCCGGTGCGCTCGGCATCCTCATTCCGCCGTCGATCGTGATGGTGATGTACTGCGTTGCCACCTCCGGCATGCTGGTCGAGGGACCGACCGGCGAGCGCGTCTCGGCGGCCTCGGTCGGGCAGATGTTCGTCGCCGGCGTGGTGCCCGGCGCGATGCTGGCGCTCATGCTCGGCGGCATCACCTGGTGGCGCGCATATCACAACGACTACCCGCGCCTGCCGAAGGCGTCGTGGGGAGAGCGGCTGCGCGCCTTCCTCGACAGCTTCTGGGGCCTGTTCCTGATCGTCATCGTCATGGGCGGCATTTACGCCGGCATCTTCACGCCGACGGAAGCCGCGGCCATGAGCGCGGTCTATGCCTTCATCGTCTCCGTGTTCGTCTACAAGGACATGGGGCTGAGGGACGTGCCCAAGGTCCTGCTCGCCTCCGCCAACATGAGCGCGATGCTGCTCTACATCATCACCAACGCCATCCTGTTCTCGTTCCTCATGACGCACGAGAACATCCCGCAGGCGATCGCCAACTGGATCGTCGCGCAGGGCCTCGGCTGGATCGGCTTCCTGCTGATCGTCAACGTGCTGCTGCTGATCGCCGGTACCGTCATGGAGCCGTCGTCGATCACGCTGATCATGGCGCCTATCCTGTTCCCGGTCGCCGCCAAGCTCGGCATCGATCCCGTGCACTTCGGCATCCTCATCATCGTCAACATGGAGATCGGCATGATCACGCCGCCGGTCGGCCTCAACCTCTATGTGGCGAGCGGCATCTCCAAGATGGGATTGACCGAGACATCGGTGGCGGTGCTGCCGTGGCTGTTCACCATGCTCACGTTCCTCGCGATCATCACCTACATCCCCGAGGTGACGCTGTTCCTGCCGCGCCTGCTCGGCATGTTGTGACACGACACGTGACGAGCGCGGTGGCAAGCTCTCGCGCTCGACACATCAGCAAACGGCGATACGCTTTCTGATTGGCACGTCTTCAGATTTGCAAGTCGCCCTGCCTACACACGCGAATGCGATTGCTGCGCTCGAACGCGCGCAGCATGATCCCTGCATCCCCCTCGTCGCCTTCCCCCCGGTGACGACCAGCGACTGCACGAGGACTCCATGACCAGATCGGACGATGCCGCCGAGCGGCGCGAATGGATCGACGCCATCAACTCGGTGATCGCCTTCGAAGGCACCGGCGAAGCTGATGACATCCTATCCGAAGTCGTCGCCACCGCGCGGCGCTCGGGCGCCAAGCTGCCGTTCGCCGCCAACACGGCGTACATGAACACCATCCCCGTCGAGGAGCAGCCGCCCTATCCGGGAAACCGCGAACTCGAGAACAAGGTGCGCGCCGCCATCCGCTGGAATGCGGCGGCGATCGTCGTCAAGGCCAACAAGGAGAGCAGCGAACTCGGCGGACACATCGCCTCGTTCCAGTCGGCGGCGACGCTCTACGCCACCGGCTTCACGCACTTCTGGCACGCACCCCACGAGGGCCACGGCGGCGATCTCATCTTCGTGCAAGGCCACTCGGCGCCCGGCATCTACGCGCGCGCTTTTCTCGAAGGGCGCCTGACCGAGGACCAGTTGAAGAACTTCCGTCAGGAGGTCGACGGCAAGGGCATCTCGTCGTATCCGCATCCGTGGCTGATGCCGGACTTCTGGCAGTTCCCGACCGTGTCGATGGGCCTCGGCCCGCTGATGGCGATCTATCAGGCGCGGTTCCTGAAATATCTGCACGGGCGCGGCATCGCCGACACGTCGAACCGTCACGTCTGGTGCTTCTGCGGCGATGGCGAGATGGACGAGCCGGAGAGCCTCGGCGCCATCGGTCTTGCGGGCCGCGAGAAGCTCGACAACCTCATCTTCGTCGTCAACTGCAACCTGCAGCGGCTCGACGGTCCGGTGCGCGGCAACGGCAAGATCATCCAGGAACTCGAGGGTGATTTCCGTGGCGCCGGCTGGAACGTCATCAAGGTGATCTGGGGTTCGACCTGGGACGAGCTGATCGCCAAGGACACCACCGGCCGCCTGCGCCAGCTCATGGAAGAATGCGTCGACGGCGACTACCAGGACTTCAAGTCGAAGGACGGCGCCTACATCCGCAAGCACTTCTTCGGCCGCTACCCGGAGACGGCAGCCATGGTCGCCGACTGGTCGGACGCGCGCATCTGGTCACTGACGCGCGGCGGCCACGACGCAGTGAAGGTCTATGCCGCCTACAAGGCCGCCGTCGATCACGAGGGCCAGCCGAACGTGATCCTTGCGAAGACCGTCAAGGGCTACGGCATGGGCTCGGCCGGTGAAGCGCAGATGATCACGCACCAGCAGAAGAAGATGGGCTACGAGAGTCTGATCGCTTTCCGTGACCGCTTCTCGATCCCGCTGACCGACGAGCAGGTGAAGAACGTCGAGTTCATCAGGCTGCCCGAGGACGCACCCGAAGTCGTGTCATGGCGGGAGTGCCGCAAGCGGCTCGGCGGATATCTGCCGCAGCGCCGGCGGAAGTCATCGGAAGCCCTCGTGGTGCCGCCGCTCGAGACGTTCAAGGCGCAGCTCGATGCAAGCGGCGCCGGCCGCGAAATCTCGACCACCATGGCGTTCGTGCGCGTGTTGAACGCGCTGCTGCGCGACAAGAGCCTCGGTGAGCGCATCGTGCCGATCGTGCCGGACGAGAGCCGCACCTTCGGCATGGAGGGCATGTTCCGCCAATACGGCATCTTCTCGCAGGTCGGCCAGCTCTACCGCCCGCAGGATGCCGACACGCTCATGTACTACAAGGAGGACAAGAGCGGTCAGATGCTGCAGGAGGGCATCAACGAGGCCGGTGCCATGTCGTCGTGGATCGCGGCGGCGACGAGCTATTCGGTCTCCGATCGCATGATGATCCCGTTCTACATCTACTACTCCATGTTCGGTTTTCAGCGCATCGGCGACCTCGCGTGGGCTGCCGGCGATTCACGCGCCCGCGGCTTTCTCGTCGGCGGCACCTCGGGGCGCACCACGCTCAACGGCGAGGGGCTGCAGCACGAGGACGGCCACAGCCACATCATCTCGGCGACCATCCCGAACTGCATCAACTACGACCCGACGTTCTCCTACGAGGTCGCCGTGATCGTACATGACGGCCTCAAGCGGATGGTCGAGAAGCAGGAGGACGTCTTCTACTATCTCACCGTGCTCAACGAGAACTACGAGCACCCGGCGATGCCGAAGGGGGCCGAGGAAGGCATCATCAAGGGCATGTACCTGTTCAAGGCCGCCGACGCGAAAGCGAAGGGCCACAAGGTGCAGCTGATGGGATCGGGCGCCATCCTGCGCGAGGTGATCGCCGGCGCCGAACTGCTGGAGAAGGACTTCGGCATCTCGGCCGACATCTGGAGCGTGACGAGCTTCACCGAGTTGCAGCGCGAAGCTGCGGCAGTGGAACGCTGGAACCTGCTGCATCCGGAGGAGAAGCCGCGCGTTCCCTACGTCACCGGCAAACTCGCCGAGCGTGGCGAAGCTCCCGTCATCGCCTCGACCGACTACATGCGCGCGTTCGCCGAGCAGATCCGCCCGTATGTGCCGTCGAAGTATCGCGTGCTCGGCACCGACGGCTTCGGCCGCTCCGACTTCCGCCGCAAGCTGCGCCACCACTTCGAGGTCGATCGTCACTTCGTCGCCGTCGCCGCGCTGAAGTCACTCGCCGACGAGAACAAGGTGCCGTCGACCAAGGTTTCGGAAGCCATCCGCAAGTACGGCATCGATCCCGACAAGCCGAACCCTGCGACAGCGTAGCAAGCCAACCAGGTCGGCCAGCTACTGAAAGCAGCAGGTCCGATCGCAACAACTTCAACATCATTCCCGCGCAGGCGGGAACCCGGACAAACCACAAGTGGACTTGCCGCCATGTGTCTGGGTCCCGGCCTTCGCCGGGATGACGGCAGTGGAAAATCCAAAGCCCGCCCCCGCGAGGAAACAACAATGTCCCTCATCGACGTCAAGGTTCCCGACATCGGCGACTTCAAGAACGTGCCCGTCATCGAAATCCTCGTGAAGCCGGGCGACACGGTGAAGGCCGACGCGCCGCTGGTCACGCTCGAGAGCGACAAGGCCACCATGGAGGTGCCGTCGCCGCAGGCCGGCCGCGTCGCTGAAATCCTGGTCAAGCTCGGCGACAAGGTGTCCGAGGGCGCGCTGATCGTGAAGCTCGAGGACATCGCCAGCGGCACCGGCGCGACGCCAGCGGCGCCGCAAGCCGCGACACCGGGCCCGTCCGCGCCGCCAGCGCAATCGACTGAGCCCGACAAGGTGAAGCCGCCTTCCGACGATGTCGATGTGAAGCCGACCACGACGCGCTCGATCCCGGCGCCGATGGACTTCGGCGGCGTGCACGCGAGCCCGAGCGTGCGCCGCCTCGCGCGCGATCTCGAAATCGACCTCACCAAGATCGCCGGAACCGGCGACAAGGGCCGCGTCACCAAGGACGACGTGAAGCGCGCGCTTGGCGGCAACGCTGCGGGTGCGGGCGCAGCGAGCGGCGGCTCCGGCATCCCGGAGATTCCAGCGCAGGATTTCTCGAAGTTCGGCCCGATCGAGACGAAACCGCTGTCGCGCCTGAAGAAGCTGTCGGGTCCGCACCTGCATCGCGCGTGGCTTAATATCCCGCACGTCACGCACACCGACGAAGCCGACATCACCGAACTCGAGGACTATCGCAAGTCGCTCGACAAGGCCGGCAAGGAGAAGGGCTACCGCGTCACGCTGCTGTCGTTCCTGATGAAGGCATCGGTGGCGTGCCTCAAGGAGTTCCCCGAGTTCAACGCCTCGCTAAATCCGGCGAAGGATGCGCTGATCTACAAGAAATACTGGAACATCGGCGTCGCCGTCGACACGCCCGACGGGCTCGTCGTGCCGGTCATCAAGGACGTCAACGCCAAGGGCATCATCGAGCTGTCGAAGGAACTCGGCGACGTCTCGGCGAAGATGCGCGACGGCAAGATCACGCCTGCCGACATCTCGGGCGCGACGTTCTCCATCTCGTCGCTCGGCGGTATCGGTGGCACCAGCTTCACGCCGATCGTCAATGCGCCCGAGGTCGCCATCCTCGGCGTGGTGCGATCGAGCATGAAGCCGGTGTGGAACGGCAAGGAGTTCGCGCCGCGCCTGATGCTGCCGCTGTGCGTCTCTTACGATCACCGCATCATCGACGGCGCGCTGGCCGCACGCTTCACGCGACGTCTCGCCGACATTCTCGGCGACGTGCGCCAGCTGGTGCTGTGAATGCCGGACGGGTTTGGTGCCCTTGCACCATAACCCGCCGCTTCGAGACACCGGCGGATGCGCTGCCCGACGCGCCGGTGCCACTCCCCGGCGGATTGCGCTGCGTTGATCCGCCCTACGGTTACTCCGGCTCAAGCCGCAACCGAGGCCCGACATGGCAATCGAAATCAAGGTTCCCGACATCGGCGACTTCAAGAACGTCCCCGTGATCGAGGTGCTCGTGAAGCCCGGCGACGACGTGAAGGTCGATACGCCGCTGGTGACGCTCGAAAGCGACAAGGCGACGATGGAGGTGCCGTCGTCAGCCGCCGGCAAGGTTGTCGAGGTGAAGGTCAAGGTCGGCGACAGACTGAGCGAAGGCAGCGTGGTCGTCACGCTCGACGCCGCCGGCGCCAGCGCAAGCGCGTCGCCCGCCGCAGCGACGCCTCCACCAGCAGCCACGAGCAGCACACCCGCACCGACCGCCGCAAAGCACGCAGGCGGCGCCGACATCACCTGCGACATGCTCGTGCTCGGCGCGGGACCGGGCGGCTACTCGGCCGCGTTTCGCTCCGCCGACCTCGGCATGAAGACCGTGCTCGTCGAGCGCTGGAGCGTGCTCGGCGGCGTCTGCCTCAACGTCGGCTGCATCCCGTCGAAAGCGCTGCTGCACACCGCCGCGATCATGGACGAGGTGAAGGCGCTGTCGAAGCACGGCATCGCCTATGCCGCACCGACCATCGACCTCGGCGCGCTACGTGATCAGAAGGACAAGGTCGTCGGCAAGCTCACCAACGGTCTCGCCGGCATGGCGAAGGCGCGCAAGGTCGAGGTCGTCACCGGCACGGGCCGCTTCCTCGATCCGCATCACGTCGAGGTGACGCTCTCCGACGGCTCTGGAAAAAAGACCGTGCGCTTCGAGAAGGCGATCATCGCCGCGGGCTCTGAATCCGTGAAGCTGCCATTCATGCCGGACGATCCACGCGTCGTCGATTCGACCGGCGCGCTGGAGCTGCGCCAGATCCCGAAGCGCATGCTGGTGATCGGCGGCGGCATCATCGGCCTCGAAATGGCGACGGTTTATTCGACGCTCGGCGCGCGCATCGACGTCGTGGAAATGCTGGACGGCCTGATGCCGGGCGCGGATCGCGATCTCGTCAAGGTGTGGGAGAAGATGAACGCGCCGCGTTTCGATAATCTGATGCTGAAAACGAAGACGGTCGGCGCGGAAGCGAAGGCCGACGGCATCCACGTCGCCTTCGAAGGCGAGAAGGCGCCGCAGGGCACGCAGATATACGATCTCGTGCTGGTCGCGGTCGGCCGCTCGCCGAACGGCAAGCTCATCGACGCTGGCAAGGCCGGGGTCGCGGTGACGGATCGCGGCTTCATCGACGTCGACAAGCAGCAGCGCACCAACGTCGCGCACATCTTCGCCATCGGCGACATCGTCGGCCAGCCGATGCTGGCGCACAAGGCGGTGCACGAAGGCCACGTCGCGGCCGAAGTCGCCGCCGGGCAGAAGAGCGTGTTCGACGCCCGTCAGATTCCGTCCGTCGCCTACACCGATCCCGAGATCGCATGGGCCGGCCTCACCGAGATCGAGGCGAAGGCCAAGGGGCTTGCGGTCGAGAAGGCCGTGTTCCCGTGGGCCGCATCGGGTCGCGCCATCGCCAACGGCCGCGACGAAGGCTTCACCAAACTGCTGTTCGACAAGGAGACGCACCGGATCGTCGGCGGCGGCATCGTCGGCACGCATGCCGGCGATCTGATCGGCGAGGTCTGCCTCGCCATCGAAATGGGCGCCGACGCGGTCGACATCGGCAAGACCATCCATCCGCATCCGACACTCGGTGAATCGATCGGCATGGCGGCGGAGGTCGCGCACGGAACCTGCACCGACCTGCCACCACAACGGAAGAAGTAGCGATGACTGCCTCTCCCCGTCCTTACGGGGAGAGGGTTGGGGTGAGGGGCGGCTGCTCGCATAGCGCCGTCATGTTGCCGCCCCGCGGACGCATTCCCGATAGACGGCCGTAAGCGATCGGCAAGCGAGGACACCATGGAAGAGAAGCTGCGCCAGGCCGCACTCGAGTATCATCGGTTGCCGACGCCCGGAAAGATTTCGGTGCAGCCGACCAAGGGCCTCACCAACCAGCTCGACCTGTCGCTCGCGTATTCGCCGGGCGTCGCCTACGCCTGTACCGCCATCCAGCACGATCCGGCCGAAGCGGCGACGCTCACCTCGCGCTCGAACCTCGTCGGCGTCGTCACGAACGGCACCGCCGTGCTCGGCCTCGGCAATATCGGCCCGCTTGCCGGCAAGCCGGTGATGGAGGGCAAGGGCTGCCTGTTCAAGAAGTTCGCCGGCATCGACGTGTTCGACATCGAGATCGCCGAGAACGATCCCGACAAGCTGGTCGACATCGTCGCCGCGCTGGAGCCGACCTTCGGCGGTATCAACCTCGAGGACATCAAGGCGCCCGAGTGCTTCATCGTCGAGAAGAAGCTGCGCGAGCGCATGAACATCCCCGTGTTTCACGACGATCAGCACGGCACCGCGATCATCGTCGGCGCCGCCGTGAAGAACGCGCTGTCACTGGTCGGCAAGGACATCGGCGCGGTGAAGCTCGCAGGCTCGGGCGCGGGTGCGGCGGCGCTCGCCTGCCTCGACATGCTCGTCGCACTCGGCGTGAAGCGCGAGAACATCACCATCTCCGACATCGCCGGCGTGGTCTACGAGGGCCGCACCGAGCTGATGGACGAATACAAGGCGCGCTTCGCGCAAAAGACGGACAAGCGGACGCTTGCCGAGATCCTCGAAGGCGCGGACATCTTTCTCGGTCTGTCGGCCGGCGGCATCCTGAAGCCCGACATGCTCCGATCGATGGCGGAGAAGCCGATCATCATGGCACTCGCCAACCCGGAACCGGAAATCCGCCCGGAGCTGGCGCGCGAAGTGCGCCCCGATGCGCTGATCTGCACGGGGCGCTCGGACTACCCGAACCAGGTCAACAACGTGCTGTGCTTTCCTTTCATCTTCCGCGGTGCGCTCGATGTCGGCGCCACCGGCATCACGGAAGATATGAAACTCGCAGCGGTCGAAGCCATTGCAGGTCTCGCACGCGCCGAAGCCTCCGACGTGGTCGCCTCTGCCTATGGTGCCGAGCAGAAATCCTTCGGCCCCGACTACCTGATCCCGACGCCGTTCGATCCGCGCCTGATCGAGCGCATCGCGCCGGCCGTTGCCAAAGCGGCGATGGAAAGCGGCGTCGCCACGCGTCCGATGGACGACCTCGAAGCCTACCGCCAGCGACTCGCCCGCTTCGTCTACCGCTCCGGCCCGGCGATGAAGCCGGTGCTCGATGCCGCCAAGCGTACGCTGAGGCGCATCGTGTTTGCCGAGGGCGAGGACGAACGCGTGCTGCGCGCGGCGCAGATCCTCGCCGACGAGAAGCTCGCCTTCCCTGTGCTGATCGGCCGCGACTACGTCATCAACACGCGCATCAAGCAGCTCGGGCTGCGTCTCAAATCCGGCGAGACGATCGAGATCATCCACGGCCAATCCAGCCACCAGCAGCAGGATGTCGAGCGCGAATACTACGAGCTGATGAAGCGTGCCGGCGTCACCATGGCGATGGCGCGCGAGGAAATGCGTTCGCGGCAGACGCTGATCGGCGCGATGTATCTGAGGCGCGGCTACGTCGACGGCATGCTGTGCGGCATGCGCGGTACCTTCGACGAGCACCTTCAGTATGTCTGCCGCGTCATCGGCCCGCGCGCAGGCGTTTCGACACTCGCCGCCATGAACATGCTGATGCTGCCGGATCGCCAGCTCTTCATCTGCGACACCTACGTCAACCGTTATCCCTCGGCCGACCAGCTCTGCGAGATAACGCTGCTCGCCGCCGAGGAAGTGCGCCGCTTCGGCGTCGCCCCGAGCGTGGCGCTGCTGTCGCATTCGAGCTTTGGCAGCTCCGACGCGCTCGAGGCCCGCACCATGCGTGCCGCACGCGAGAAGATAACCGCCGCCGCACCCGACCTCGAGATCGACGGCGAGATGCGCGGCGATGCCGCTCTCATGCATCCGCTGCTCGACGACGTGTTCCCGCAATCCCGGCTGACGCGTGATGCCAACCTGCTCATCATGCCGACTGTCGACGCCGCCAACATCGCCTACAACCTGCTGAAGGTCGCCGCCTCGAACAACATCACCGTCGGCCCGATGCTGATCGGCACGGCGATGCCCGCGCACATCCTGGAGCCGACCGCCAGCGTGCGCCGTATCGTCAACATGGCCGCCCTCGCCGCTGTCGAGGCCGCACAGCGACAAGCGTGAGGCGGCGGGCCGATCGTTCTACCGCAACAGCCGCTCGATCTCGCTATACAGCAGCGCGAGATCCTGCGGGCGCGACATGCGGTGCTCGCCGTCGGCGACTTCGATGAGCCGCGCCCACCCGCCGGTGAGAAAGCCCGCCAGACGGCGCGCGTGCGCCACCGGCACGTCGGCGTCCTGCACGCCTTGCAGGATCACCACCGGTCGGCCCGGATCGAACGGCTCACCCTTGAACAGATGATTGCGACCCTCCTCGATAAAGCGGCGCGTGATGGCGTACGGTTCGCCATAAGCGGATGGCCGATAAAACACGCCGTTCTCCGTCAGCTCGCGGCGGGCCTCCGCGTCGAACTCGTTCCACATCAGCTCTTCGGTCAGGTCCCAGGCCGGCGCGATCAACACCAGCGCCTTGATGCGCGCCGCCTCGGCTGGCGCTGTGCGCAACAGATCGCGCAGCAGCAGCAGCGCCACGTGCCCGCCCGTCGACGAGCCGACCAGGATCTGCGTCCCACGCGTCAGGCGGGTGAAGACCGCGCGCGCTTCCTCGAGCCAGTCACCGACCACAGCATCCTCGAAGCGCCCACTCGACCGGCCGTGACCGGAATAGTCGAACCGCGTCATCGGCAAGCCCCGCGTCCCGGCCCATTCGGCCAGCGCCGCCGCCTTGGTCGACACCATGTCCGACTTGAGCCCCGCCAGCCAGACGAGGCCAGGCCCTGCCTCCGCGCGTCCCGTGTCCATCAGATATGCGATCCGCCGCTCGTGCTCCGGCGTGCCGACATGGAAGAATTGCGGTTCCGTCGCCGTCATCCTATGACACCTCGTTGCCTTTGAAGTCGCCGAGCCAGTGCCTTGAATTCGCGAGCCCGATGAAGCGCCCGACCATACTGCAGATCATTCCCGATCTCGACACCGGCGGCGCCGAGCGCACCACGGTCGAAATCGCCGAAGCGATCGTCGCTGCCGGAGGGCGCGCCATCGTGCTGAGCGAGGGCGGACGCATGGAAGGTGATCTCGCGGCAGCAGGCGGCGAGTTCGTGCGCTTTGCAGCCGCGACCAAGAACCCGGCGAAGCTGCTCGCCAATGCGACGGCCATCGCCAGATTGATCGACCGGGAGGGCGTCGATCTCGTGCATGCGAGGAGCCGCGCGCCCGCCTGGAGCGCACTGGCCGCGGCGCGCCGCACCGGACGGCCCTTCGTCACGACCTATCACGGCGCCTATAACGAAGCGGGCGCCGCCAAGAAGCTCTATAACAGCGTCATGGCGCGCGGCGATCTGGTCATCGCCAACTCCAACTTCACCGCCGACCTCGTGCGTGCGCGCTACGCCACACCGGCAGAACGGATCCGCGTCATCCATCGCGGCGTCGACGGCGCCATTTTCGACCCCGGCCGCATCGCACCCGAACGGGTCGCCGCCCTGCGCGCGGCATGGGGCGTGCGTGACGGGGAGCGCGTCGTACTGCAGGCCGCGCGCCTGACGTCGTGGAAGGGACAGGGCGTCCTGATCGAGGCGGCGCGCCTTCTGCGCGACGCGCCGGGCGACCCGGGACGCGACGCGGTCATCGTGCTGGCTGGCGACGCGCAGGGCCGCGAGGACTATGCCCGCGGGCTCGCGCAGCAGATCGAGGCGGCCGGGCTGCAGCAGACCGTTCGCCTGGTCGGGCACGTCTCGGACATCCCGGCGGCGTTCGCGGCCTCGTATCTCGGGGTCGTCGCCTCGACCGAGCCCGAGGCGTTCGGGCGGGCGGCGGCGGAATCGCAGATCATGCGCTGCCCGGTGATCGCGACGGCCATCGGCGCGCCGCAGGAAACCGTGCTCACGCGCGAGAATTCGGGCCCGGACCGCCGCACCGGCTGGCTGGTGGCGGCGGGCGACGCCCGGGCGCTGGCGGACGCCCTGCGCGAGGGCCTGACGCTGCCGCCGGAGGAGCACGCCCGCATAGGCGACCGGGCGCGCGGCAACGTCATCGAGCGCTTTTCCCTCCGCGCCATGCGCGCAAAGACCCTCTCCGTCTACGACGAGCTGCTCGATACCCGCCTCGCGGCAGCCTTCATGACCGCCGCAGAGCAAGCCGAGGCAGCCGCCAATTCGTAACCTCGACGGCCGGTAAACACGCCGACTGCGCCAGGTGAGCTTGACTTGGCAGCCAAATTCCAATCTGTTGTCCAGATTGCCTTGCTGTGGCAACGCTGCCAACCGAACGGTTGGACAGGGTGCGGCTGGCAATCCCTATCCGGCTGATCGGGCTGCGGCGATTTTGTCACGCTGCGGCCGAAACCGGCTATATCGCAATACAATGTCAACCGCTGGACCGCCGGGTGTGATCCACGGGCATTGAGCGCGAAGCCGGAATTCGCGAGAATGCCGCATTATTTCATGTGTCCGAGGCTACAACAGGAGAGACCAACATCCGT
>ERZ1645187.3935-NODE-3935-length-12254-cov-17.005574_pt1 | contig 12254 bp, 10 predicted proteins | sample MGYA00575352_ERZ1645187 | MGnify/ENA primary metagenome ERZ1645187 (study PRJEB40837, sample SAMN11349314) | freshwater sediment metagenome | isolation source: river sediment | host: Sediment | place: India: Wazaribad , New Delhi | collected 2017-02-21 ... | reverse complement strand
AGACTTGCTCCTTTCGGATTTCAAAGCGACGACATGTTAATTGTACTGCAATAAGGTGAAAAACTCAGAAACTGGGGAGGAGAAACTGGGGAGGATAATCCAATCATTTATAAATATCAAGAATCACAGGTGACGATAAAAATTACATCAATAGGATCGGCGAATTGCTTCGTTTATCCAAAAGCTACGGGAAAATGGTCTTAAAGCGACTAAGCGCGTTTTCAGCAAGTTTATCAGGCAGTTAATACCGTCCTCTCTTCGCTCAGCCCTCTGGTATGACCACCGGTCCATCATGGCAGACCAGGAAGCCGGAGGAAATTCCCAGCAGTTGGCAGGTCTCCTCGCTTAGTTCGCACGAGCCGCACAAGCCTATGCCGCAGCGGATCAGCGCTTCAAACGAGAGCTGCGCGGGCACCTGGACGCTGCGACATAGCTGCCACACAGCCAGCAGCATGCCGGTGGGTCCGCAAGCGTAAACGCCCGCCGCCATGTTCTGCTCCATTGCGCGCAGCAGCGGCAAGCTGACCAGCCCTTGCTCGCCGGCGCTGCCGTCTTCGGTAGCAAGCAGGACCTGGCAGCCCAGATCCTCAAACTGTTCAACCATAATGAGGTCAGCTTTCGTCTTAGCGCCCAGGCAAACTGTAACTTCCTGTCCCAACTCGCGGGCTTGCTTTGCCAGGAAGTTCAACGGCGCCGCTCCGTATCCCCCGCCCACCAAAATATGAGCCTCACCCGACAACACAAAGCCCTTCCCCAGCGGTCCGCGCACCCACAACCGATTACCTGCTTCTAACTGGCACAGGGCGTGGCTGACCGGACCAACGTCGCACACAGTCAGGGTCAGGGGATCATTTCCGCTGATGCTGAACGGTTTCTCTCCGATACCGGGCAGCCATGCCATCACGAACTGCCCGGGGTAGGCGTCCGGTAAGCTGGCATTCATCATGAGGGTTTGGGTGTGTGCATTCTCTTTACGAATTCTATTAATTCGGAGAACCTGGAACAGGCCGTTTTCTTTATGAGGCATTTTTGACTAACTCCAATATTTCGTTACAGGCCTGAATGGTGTCATCGTAATTAATTCCCGAAGCGTATGGATTTTGTCTTGCGAAAGCATTCCAGCGTGTTTGCATTAAGGGGTCATCTCTCAATGTTGGTAGCAACTGAGAAAATTGATCGAAATTGAGTGCTGTGTGCCGATGGGCAAATGTGTTCTCAAAAGCTGCTCTTAAAATCTGTCTGTCGACTTGACCGCTCTTCAATTTGACGATCGCATAAATATCATAAAAATCTTTACTACGGCTGTTGGCTAAGCCCTTGTAGGTAATTATGTGAAATTTTTCTGCCAGAATCGTTTCAAAATTCACGCTTAGGATGGATATTGGTTCTTTACCAAAAAGTGGTTGATAAGCAAAGTTTTCTGCACCGGGCGTTATCGGGTCACCTGCGGCGATATCAATTGCTACAGTTTGTTTAATGTTCTCCAACATACAAACAATTTTGCAGCGCAAACCGCCATAAGGATCCAATTCCCGGATTGGCTCGAAGCCAATAATTTCGTAGTAGATGTGGTCATCAATCTCTAAGCTCAGGATATCCCTAAATACAGTGATCAGGCTTTTGGGTTCTATGTCAATACCCTGAACCTCAAGAACTAAATCTTTGGTTGTCCGGAGCTTAACCCCCAGAGAGGATGAAAGTAAAAAACCACCTTTAAAAACGAAAGCTTCTTTTTTTTCACTTATAGAAATACGTCTTAATATTGATTCCAGGAAGTAAAGGGTCAGAATAGTATTGGAATTTACGCCAGTATGTTCCCTGAGCGCGTGAACGCGACTGCTAAGTTGGTCTTTATTCAATCATAACCTCGATTAATTCCTGGGTTTGCCGAAGGATTTTCATCCTGGCAGCGTAGTCAAACAGTCTGGGCAGGTTTTTCTCGGGGTATCTGACATAATTCCGCAGCGCTTGTGAGAAAACTTCGCCTTCAATGACCGATCTGTTTTTGATAAGGTCGCACAGAGTTCTCTCGCGGTTGTATACCTCCACTGGATTTCCAAAAATTGACAGAGCCTGGGTGATACCCAGGGGATAAATATCTTGATTGACATAATGGACACGAACATGCTCTGCAATACGATGCGCATTGTAGCCGCGATAGACCGTTACTTCCATTCTACCGGGCAGACGATCAATCATGCCGTGCAGACTGAGGGCAGAGTGATAAGAAAAAATGCAGCGTTTGTTTCTGGACTGAAAGATAAATTCTTCATCTTCGAGAACCTGAGCAGAAGCATAAACACCTCTGCCAACTCTTTGAATGGTGCCCTCGCGCACCAGCTGCGTCAGATAGACAGAAGGAATGCCGAGGCGTCGACAGGCTGCTGCGGTGACATAAGCGCTGTTTTGGTTCAGGAGGCTCATAATTTGCTGTTTATAAGACACAATAATTTCCATATGTGCTTACATTATACCATAATGTAAGCATAAAAAGAAATATTACTGAGTGATCGCCCTTCCGCGCAGCGACCCGACCGTATCGTACCCAGCTGCCTGCATAAATGCCAGCAGTTCCGAGCCAATCCGGGCAAAAGCTGCCGGCCCGTCCTGCCAGACGGCAGAGCCAATTCCTACCAGGCTGGCGCCAGCCATGAGCATTTCCGCGGCATCCGTCCCGGTCGAAATACCGCCGGTGCCGATGATCGGCAGCGAAACACACCGGGCAATCTCATACACACAGCGCAGCGCGATAGGTTTTAGCGCGGGTCCGGAAAGTCCGCCGCTGCGGTTATACAAGATAGGTTTTCCAGCCGCCGCGTCAATCAGCATGGCTGGCATGGTATTAATCGCGGTAACGGCATCCGCGCCTTCCTCCGCGACCGCTCTGGCGATCTGACCGATGTTAGCTACGTTGGGCGCCAGCTTGACGCTGATCGGCAGGTTGACTGCCGCCCGCACCGCGCGGGTGACGGCGGCTGCGCTCTCAGCTGAGGCCGAGAAGGGCGTGCCAAACTCACTGGCGACGTTCGGGCAGGAGATGTTGACCTCAATCAGGTCTGGGTCAGCCTCGGCGATGATACGGGCTACCTCCGCAAATTGCTCCGTGGTGGGCGCGAAGATACTGGCAAAAAGCGGCACGCCCAGCGCTGCGAGCCGCTGTTTGGCCGCCTGCAGCAAGGGTACTTCCTCGTGCGCGCCGGGGTTGGTCAGTCCGACCGCGTTGATGACCCCGCCGTCCCATGCCAGGGCAACCGGGTTGGGGTGCCCCGCTCTGGGTTCGGGTCCGCAACTTTTTGTGGTTACCGCCCCCGCGCCTTCTAAGGCTGCTCTTTCCAGCAGGCTGGCACTGGTGCCCAGAATCCCGGAAGCCAGCACCAGCGGGTTGTGCATGGTCTGCCTCAGGAAGCTGCAGGATAGCTTGTATTCAGTCATGCTGCTCCGTCAAGATATTGTTTTACTTCGAGCAAAGTACCCTGGTCGATAAGGCCTTGTGCTTGCAAGCGTTCGAGGATCTGGCGCATGCTGAGCACCGCGTGCACATTTATTCCCTGCTTTGCGAGCGCGTTCACGCCGCCTTGCTCGCGGTCTACCAACACCACCGCGTCCCGCACGGATAAACCCGCAGCGCTCAGCGTTTCCGCGGCTGTCAGAATACTGCCGCCGCTGGTGATGACGTCTTCCAGAAGCACCGCGCGCTGCCCCTGTTGAAAGACGCCTTCTACCATCTGTGAGGTGCCGTGCGTCTTGGCTTCCTTGCGCGGATAAACCATCGGGCGCTTAAGCCTGGAGGCAGCAATCGCGGCGATCGGCAGCGCAGCGTAGGGCACCCCGGCAACACAGTCATATTCAAGGGAAATCATTCGGTCAATGTAGGCTTCCACTGCCAGGTCCAGCACATCCGGGTAAGAGACGAGACGGCGCAGGTCGAGATAAACCGGCGATTGTTTGCCAGACGCCAGAGTGAAGCTGCCAAATTTCACGCAGCCGGTCGAGAACAAACCGTTCACGAGCGCACGAAATGGATCGAGCGGGCTCGGAGAAATTTCGCTGATGACCGCATTAATTTGCGCGCGCAGTTGTTCGGCGGCTTTGCGCGGGGAGGCCGCCGCGATAACAGCGCGGGAGACAGGCACAAGGATACCTTTTTTATCTGTGCGCAGACCGGCAGTAAGCGCGGTTTTCAGGTCTGCGCCTTGCGCACCGACCCCCGGTGCCAGGAACCAGGTATCCGGGCAAATCGTGCGCACGCGCTGCAGCGCTTCGGGCTGGGTAGCGCCGATGACCAGCCCGACCTGTTCGGAAGAGCCCCAATTTTGGCTGACGCGGGCAATGTACTCGTACAGCGGCGGCGAGCCGTGGCCTTGTATCTCTTTCGCGGAGGGATTGGATGTCTGGCACAGGATGAACGCAAATTTTTCCGGATCCGCAAGGAAAGGCTTGATGCTGTCCTGCCCAAGGTAGGGGCTGAGAGTCACCGCGTCTGCATGAAATTGTTCGTATGCGGCGCGGGCGTAGGCTTGCGCGGTGGAGCCGATGTCTCCGCGCTTGGCATCCAGCACAACCGGGATGTCCGCTGGAATAGCTCTGATGGTTTCCTGCAGCGCACGCAGGCCGGCGGGTCCGTATTGTTCGTAGAAGGCCATGTTGGGCTTGTAACCGCATACCTGGTCGCTAGTCTGTTCAATAATCGCTTTACCCCAATCTGTCAGGCGCGTGTAGATATCCCCGGTCCCGGGTAGGAATTCCTCCTGCGGGTCTAATCCAACCATTAGCAAGCTGCGGTTCCTTTCGACAGCGCCTTCCAATTTTTCAATGAAGTTCATTCTGCCTCCTACGGCTAAACACGCATCTGTATCGCGGAATAACTAGTCGGGCTGCGCTCTGACACTTGCTCAAAGCTTCGTCAGCCCATGTCATTAATGTGTCAGGTTACGCCTGACCAAGTACTGCAGCCAGCAGCGCCATGCGGATGTAGAGGCCGTTTTGCACCTGACGGAAGTAGGCCGCCCGCGGGTCGCGGTCAACCTTGTAGTGAATTTCCCCGACGCGCGGCAGCGGGTGCATCACAATCATCTTTTGCTTAGCCTGTTCCATAAGCTCGGGGGTAATTTCAAAGTAATTTTTGACTTCCTCGTACTGCGCCAGGTCTGAAAAGCGTTCTTTCTGGATGCGGGTTACGTAAAGCACATCCGCGTTTTCAATAACGTCCGCGACTTTGTTGGTCTCGCGGACTTTTACGCCCTTGTCAATCAGGTCATTCATCAGGTCAAGAGGCAGGCGCAGCATGTCGGGGGAAACGAAGCGCAGTGAAACGTCGTATTGCGAGAGCAGGCGCGTCAGGCTGTGGACGGTGCGACCATTACGCAAATCGCCAATCATGGCTACTTTCAGCCCGTCCAAAGTGCCAAGCTCACTCTTAATGGTGTACAAGTCCAGGAGCGCCTGGGTGGGGTGCTCCCCCGCGCCGTCGCCGGCGTTGATGATCGGAACCTTCGCGTATTTTGCAGCTGTGGCAGAAGAACCAATTTCGGGGTGGCGCAGGACGATCACATCGCAGTATTGCTCAAGCGTAAGCATGCTGTCAATCAGGGATTCCCCTTTGGATACAGAAGAGTACTGAATACCTTCCGTGATCGGAATTACCTTGCCGCCCAGGCGCACCATCGCGGAGATAAAGGAGGAACTGGTGCGGGTGCTGGGTTCGTAAAACACACAAGCCAGGGTGTAATCCTTGAGCAGGTCGCAGGTACCCCAACGCCGGCTCATTTCCAGCATTTCGTCCGCCCTGTGAAATATGTAATCCATATCGTCTTTGGTAAATTGATTCACGGAAAGGATGTCCTGCTGGTAAAACACGCTTTGGTGTTTTGCTTCGCGTTGGTATTTATCCAGCTTGAAAAGAGGTTCGAGGTTGTCAGTCATCATGTTGTCAGCTCCAATGGTGAAGAATTAAGGATTTTGGTAATTTAAAACAATTCCATCGCGGACGACTTCCTGTCCGCGCAGTACAACGTGGGTAACTCTGCCTCGCAGGCGCATGCCTGTGAAAGGAGACCAACCGCATTTTGTGTAAAGCGGACGCTCCGGGAATACAAATTCAGCCTCCGGATCCACTTCTACCCAGGTCTCGGGCTGCTCCGGCAGCTTGAAGATCCGGCGGGGGTTGATGGCAAGCAGCTCTGTCAGGCGGGCGGCGCTCAGGCGGCCTTGCGACACAGCCGTCAGCATCAGAGGTAGGGTGGATTCCAGCCCCGGTACGCCCGGCGGCGCGCCTTCTGGGCGCTCTTTTTCGGCGCGGGTATGCGGGGCGTGGTCGCTGGCGATGCAATCAATTGTGCTGTTGAGGTGCTCCCAGAGGGCCGCCTGGTCGCTGGGGGCAGCCAGAGTAGGGCGCATGTCCCCGTATGGTCCCAGCCTGAGGGCGTCGGCTTCGTTCAGGAACAGATGGTGCGGTGCCACCTCGCAGGTAACCGGCAGGCCGCGTTCTTTGGCGCGGGCAATCAGTTCTATTTCCGCTTTGTGCGAAACGTGACAAAAATGGATGTGTTTGCCATAAAGCGAAGCCAGAGCGATGCCGACGGCCACGGATTCTTCTTCCGCATGCAGGCAGATGGGTTTGTCGGCGTTCCAGCCGGCCATCACTCCCGCCAGCGCGCCTAATCCGCGCACCCTCAGTGGGCCGTAGGTTTGGTCCAGATAGATTTTGAGTGCCGGCGCGTGCATGCAAAGCAGGGAGAGTTGATCGAGGTGCTCGGCTGAAGCGCCTGCGTATAAAAAAACATCGCACAGACTTTGCGAATTTGCTTGTGTCTGTGCGACGCGCCAAATGTCATAGGAGACTAAAGGCGGCTGCGTGTTGGGCATGGCCAGGAGGGTGGTGAAACCGCCAGCCAGCGCAGACGCGCTGCCGGTGCGGAAATCCTCTTTGTGCTCACCGCCGGGACTGCGCAGGTGAACATGCACATCGACTAAACCCGGTAAGATCATCAGACCACCTGTAATTAAACTAATCCATTATACGGAAACAGGCAGCTTTTCGTCAAGACCTCCGCATCAGTTCGCATTGGGAGGATTAGTTATCTTCACAAGACGACCCAAAATGTGCAGAGCATAAGACTCTTCGCTTTGGCTCGTAACCCTTCAGGGTATCGCAATAACAGATCGGCAATCCTATTTTTCCAACCTCCCCAGATCAGGAAGTGTGCCTATCGAATGTCTTTTAGGGGCGAAGCATCGCAATAGATATTTATTTACCACCTGAGTGGCTCTCGTCAAGAAGGCTTCGCCCGTCCGGTCAAATGGCTGCGTTCAAGACAGCGATTTGGGAGGGAGTTCATCATCCATTGAAAATAACAAGACTGTATCGCTTGTACGGATTGCGTAGGATCAGATATTTCACTGCTTTATAACCGGATAGGTGCTGCCTTCGGGTTCACTATTTTCACGAGCGTCCCAGAAGTTCGTTCAACAAAGCCTGCGTTTCGGTCGAGACCTCGCTGCCAATCTCCCGGTTTAGCGCTTGCTGACATTGCTGGAAGGTCTGCAGCACGCTGCCCGGATTGCCCATGCGGTGATGAAGAATCATCAGGCTGCGATAAGCGGGCTCCCACAGCGCGTCCCGGCTGAGCAGCGTCTTGCTGTAATTTAGCGCTTTTTCCCCTTCTCCGGCGTTCATTGCAGCCTGGATAAGCTGGTCCATCACGCGCAGATAGTGCTCGTGGTAATACTGCCCTTCCGCAATGAAGTATTGCCCGACGGCTTCATTCTCAAAGTAGCGTCCTTGATAGAGGCGCGCTGCCGATTCCAAAGAGCTTACGTCGGAGGACCGGCTGAGTTGGTCGAAACGCTCCGTGTCGATAATAATGCCCACGTTCGGGTTCAGCATGTACTGGCTCCCGCGCCTTAAGACAAACAACGGCTTTGCGCCCTCCGGTCTGTCCGGTTCGAGCGTTTGATTCAGGCTGCTGAGGGTCACCTTCAGGTTGTTTGAAGCGGTTGCTGGTTCCGCATCGGGCCAAAGAACCAGGGTCAACTGGTCGCGGCTTATCCATTTGCCAAAATTGCCGACCAGCACCTGCAGGAGCTGGCGCGCTTTTTCGCGCTTCCAGTCAGTTGTCTCCAGCAATTGTGTGCCGCGCCATACGGCAAACTCCCCGAAGGTTTTGATGCGCAGGGTGTAGCCGGGGTGGTAGTCCAGGTTATCAACGCCAATTTCCTCCAGGATTTGCTGCGCGAGCGCGGGTTGGATTCCCTGCCGCTGCGCCTGCAGCAGCAGAGGTAGAAATATGATTGGATTGTCTCCGCCGAGCATGGTTGGTTTGGTTAACAGGAACTGGTACTGGTGCTGATGAATCAGTGCCAGGCCTTGTTCGAGATAGAGCCACAGCGAACTCTCGAAGCCCTGATGAAGCGCGCAGTACCCCAGCCACAGCAGCGCAGCCGAACGTGAAAGCTCATCCCCAGCGCGGGCAGCAATTGATTCCGCAATCGAAAGCTCAAGATTGGCAGCTTCATACTGCCCGGATAACGCCAGGCTGGCGCCCAGGGAGAGCCGCACCAGCATCCCGATCCAGATATCCCCGGAGCTGTTGGCAATGGAAAGCGCGTCTTCTGCAACCTTGCGGGCTTCTTCCAGTCGGCCTGAAAACCCCAGCAGCCGGCACATACCCCACAAGGGTTCCACATGAATGCGGACGATATCCACAGCCCGCATTGATTCCTCGTATAAGTTGCTGACCTTTCTGTACTCACTTTCATCTTCGTCAAAGGCGCGGCTGAGCTGAAGCGCGTGGCCAAGGCGCATAAATCCAACGCTGCGCACGAAAACGGAGCGGTAGTGCTGCCCGATTTCAATTCCGCGCTGGGCGTAGCGCAAAGATTTGTCCAGCTCGCCATTGAACGCATAGAATAATGAGAGCAGGAGGGACGCTTCGCGGTGGAAACGCTGCGGACGGCTCATCTGCAGAGCGCTTATTGTGTTTTCCAGGTCAGGGGCTGGTTCCAATTTCTGCAGGAGCTGAATTCCCTCTTTGATGCGGCCGGTGCGTAAATACAGCCGGGCCTGGATGTAATCATTTTCCTCGGAGTCACTGCGCGCAAATTCCCTGGAACGCTGCAGGTTCTGCTCAGCTTGCTCCATTTCTCCCTGATTAACTTGATTTTCTGCCATCTGCGTCAGCAGTTGTGCCATTTCCTGCCTGTTTTCCGCCGGGTCCAGGAGCGCGAGCGCGCGGTGCAGGAGTTGGTTGGCATTAATCGGCCGAATCGTGTCCAGGTAGACCTGCGCTTGCCCGCGCAAAGCCAGGCTGACGCCCCACTGATTGCCGCTTTGCTGGTATCCGCGCTGGGCGGTGCGGTAGTCTTCCAGGGCAATATCAAAGTAACCGTTGTACCGGTTCACTTCGCCGGAAAGGAAGTTTACGTACGGGTACTGCGCTCGCTGAGTTTCCGGGAACTGCTCAATCCAGTAGCGCACGCTCTCGTGCCGATTGGTGAGGATGAAATCCCTCCCGACGTTTTCCAGCAGTAGATTAATCTGCGGATAATCGCCTACTTTGAGCAAATGCCCGATGGCGTTTTCCCAGTACTGATGCGCGGCGAAGTAACTGCCAATTTTGCGGTGCAGCTCGCGCTCAAGCTCCTGGTTTGTGCTCAGGCGGCTTTCCAGAAACTCCCGGAACATGTGGTGGTAGCGATAAACTCCCGGACGCAGCTGCTCCAGAAACAAACCTGACCGGTAAAGTTCGCTCAGGATGTCAATGCTGTTCTGACTGTCCATCAGGAAATCGCAGGTTTCTGTGTCCAGGAATGAAAGAACTGACGTCCTGAGCAGGAAGTTTTGGTACGCTGGCGGCTGGTTTTCCAGAACCTCCTCCGCCAGGTAAGCGAACAGGTTCTTGCGCGATTCACTTTCCTCCTTAAGCATTTCCAGAACAGTTCCCTGCGGCTGCCTCTTGAGCGACTGCCAGACCATCTGTAAGCCGATAACCCAGCCCTCCGTGCGTTGGATGAGCTGCTCCACCTCTTCCCCGCTCAGTTCCAGCTGGTATTGGGAGCGAAATAGCATCTCGACTTCTTCTGGGGTGAAGGTCAGGTCGCGCTTGCCAATTTCGAGCACGCTTCCTTTGGCGCGCCAGCGGTGGATGGAAGGGAACTCAAGCGTGCGGCGGGTGGATAGGATGACGTGCAGGGAGCGCGGCAAATGGTCGATGAACCAGTTCAACAGGTTCAGGATGACCGGGGACTTGTCGACGTACTGCACATCGTCTAAAACCAGCAGGCACTGGTTGGATATCTGGTTGGCAATGGCATTCACCAGCGCGATTAACCCGTCTGTTGGCTCGGAATCGGGCGTATTAAGGATGCGCAGCGCCTCCGCTCCCATGCTGTAGCCGTGCTGATTAAAGGCCGTGTAGAGGTTCATCAGGAACAAAGTCGGGTCGCGGTCGTCCGCGGAGACAGAAAACCAGAACACCGGAAAATCCAGCTTTTCGATGAAGGTCAGCAAGGATGTGCTTTTGCCGTATCCCGTGCCGGCCTGGAGAATCGTGGCAGGGTACTCAAGGGAGCCGCGCAGCAATGCGGTGACGCGCTCCCGGGGGAGGACGTTGGAGCGCTGGGCGGGCGGCGCCAGCCGGCTGAGGATAATCAGACTGCGGTTGCTCATGGATGTAATTTTACCAGCCCGTAAAACCCCTCCTGAGCTGGTTTTTCATAAAATCCTTGGCAGGTGAAATAAGCTTGAATGAAATTTGGACATGCGCCGGGCTTTAAGTAAAACCTTGAAAATGAGATGCTTTGCGCGTGTCAATTATTATTAAAACCTGCCGGAATTTATCCTGCTCCGGCAGGTCTGATTGTTCTAATTTGCTTCTGCTTATTTCTTTTCGTTAATTTCCGCCAGGACTTTGGTAACCATCTCGTTGGTCAACCCGGCGCTCTTGGCTTGCGGCATATCCAGCAGGGACTGCAAGGTTTTGCCTTTTGCCAGCATGATGAGGGGATTCTTAGTAATCCCAGGGACGTAGCGCTCGATGACCTGGACCGCGCGGGGATCTTTCAATAGCTCGCCGACTTTGGAAAGTAATGTGTATGCCATTTTTTCTCCTTTTTCTATACACCGTATCGGTATTTTATCGCATTCCCCCAGGCATTAAAAATAAACGTATAGGAGACTCGCAGACGGCCGCATTTACAGCCTGCCATTTTCGCAGACATCAATTGTGGGCGTGGAGAACGAAAAAAGCCCCCGCAAACCCATAAAAACAGGCAAATTCTGTAAAAATCAACACAATTACCAAAGAGACCTATTGACTTTGCACATCAATTGCTCTACTATATAGGTAGTCTATTTTGCCCCTTTTTCTGTCCTTTTTTCGACCACGTCCTTAGCAATCGCTCATATCCTAAATAAGCACAATTTTGATGTGCTTGGCTTCAATGTTCTGATACCGCCTATTTTCTAAAGGCAAAGCTATTGGTTAATCCACTAAGAATTGGAGGAAGAATGTCTCACAAGCGTGTTTGGATTGTAGCCGCTTCTGTGCTGATTCTGCTGGCGCTTGCCACAGTAACAGTTGTAGCGGATCCGTTTTCCTGGCTTTCCAGCGAGGACGGGGTGGAAAATTTTGAAGAGTGGATCGGAACAAGAGATACCGTCATTGGCGATGATCCCGATGAGAACGGGTATACCGGCGCAGTGGTAACCAGCCCCGGCGTTGAGGTCCCCTCGGAAAGTGCGAGCGACCTGGAGACTTTGCCCGCTGAACCAGGGAGCGAAGGAGAATTCCGGCCGGATGAAATGAGCCCAGAAGTCATTGACAGCGAGCCGCAGTGGTCTGGGGTCTACTACGATTTCTCGGCTGGTTCGACTATGCGTCCGCGCTCCAGTTCAACAAACTGGGCCTACCCAGGCAACGGCTGTGTCTATGCATCAAAAGACACAGATCTCTTTACCCTGCCTTTGAATTTACCTGATGGAGCGCGCATAGATTACCTGCGCCTGTACTTTTATGACACGAGCATAACGGATTATTCACGTGCCTATATCACTATCTATAACGGTTCTGGAGGAGTAACGGATTTGGTATCTGTCTCATCGACCGGCTTCACAGGTTATGGATGGATTGTGAGTGATTTTGTTGACCACGTGGTTGATAACGAGACCTACGCGTATGTGCTTCAGTATGATCCAAAAATTGTCGGCTCTTCGCTCCGCCTTTGCGGTCTGCGCGTGGCCTACCGGCTGCCCTGAT
>ERZ1645187.3934-NODE-3934-length-12257-cov-5.008933_pt1 | contig 12257 bp, 11 predicted proteins | sample MGYA00575352_ERZ1645187 | MGnify/ENA primary metagenome ERZ1645187 (study PRJEB40837, sample SAMN11349314) | freshwater sediment metagenome | isolation source: river sediment | host: Sediment | place: India: Wazaribad , New Delhi | collected 2017-02-21 ... | reverse complement strand
CGAAGAGGAGGGCCCCGAGCATCGGAGCCAGCACGGCGATGCAGCCGATGATGAGCAAGGCGACCAGGGCGATCTGGGCCAGACGCTTGGGATCTTCGTTGAGCATCCTAGACTTTCGAGAGCAGCTTCAGCGCCTGGCGGATGCCGTCCGAGGTACCGACGTCCGCTGGCAGGGCCTTCATCGCCGACGCGGCTTCCTTGTCGTTGTAGCCGAGCGCGAGCAGGGCATTCAAAATGTCCTGTTTTGCATCGTCTACCGCGACAATCGGCGTCGCGCCGGTCGCATCGGCCAGTTTGCCCTTGAGTTCGAGCAGCAGTCGCTCCGCGGTTTTCTTGCCGATACCGGGAATCTTCACCAGCCGGCCGACTTCCTGGCGCGCTACGGCGGCGGCCAGATCGCCGACCGACAGGCCGGAAAGCACGGAAAGCGCGGTGCGTGCGCCGATGCCGGAAATTTTCAGCAGTTGGCGAAAGGCGAAGCGCTCGCTTTCGGTCAGGAAACCGTAGAGGAAATGACCGTCCTCGCGCACGGCGAAATGGGTCAGCAGCGTGACACGCTCGCCGGCCGCCGGCAGGTTGTAAAAACTGCTCATCGGCACATCCAGTTCGTAGCCGACGCCATTGACGTCAAGCACGATCTGCGGCGGGTTCTTTTCGGCCAGAAGGCCAGTCAATCGTCCAATCATGACGCCATGTTAACCGATCACACGACCGCCGCGAATGCGCCGGCCGGTCGTCTGTAGCACCCCGGTGCCCTGCCCGGCGTGCGCATGGCAGATGGCACAGGCCAGCGCATCCGCCGCATCGGCAGCAGGCGTCCCGGGCAGGTTGAGCAGACGCACCACCATGTGCTGCACCTGTTCCTTGGCCGCCTTGCCATGGCCGACCACGGCCTGCTTGAGCTGGAGCGCCGTGTATTCCGCCACCGGCAAGCCGCTGCTGACCAGCGCGGCAATTGCCGCACCGCGGGCCTGCCCGAGCAGCAAGGTGGCTTGAGGATTGACGTTGACGAATACTTTTTCGATGGCCGCTTGGTTTGGGGCGTAGGTGGCAACGACTTCCCCGATGCCCGAAAAAATGCTCGAAATCCGCTCCGGGAGGGCCTGATCGGCATTCGATTTGATGCAGCCGCTGGCCACGTAGATCAACTGAGCACCCTGGCGCTCGATGACACCAAAGCCGGTCACGCGCAGACCGGGATCGATACCCAGAATGCGGGTCGTGCTCATCGGGCCGGCCTGGCGACGAGATAAACGCCGCTAACGGCCAGCGCCATGCCGATTGTCGCGGTCAACGTCAATTTTTCGCCAAAAACCACCCAGGCGATCAGCGCTGTTGTGGGCGGAGTCAGGTAAAACAGGCTCGCCACGTTGACCGCGCTGCCGCTGCGGATCAGCAGATTGAGCAGGCTGATCGCGCCAATCGACAGCACCAGCACGAGCCAGCCGAGGGCAAAAACGAATTCCCCGGTCCATACGATGCGGTAGTGCTCAAAATACGCCACGGCGACGGCTGTGACCAGTGCCGTCGGCACGAACTGGATGACCGAGCCGGTACGCAAGTCGAACTGGGCGCAAAAGCGTTTCTGGTAAAGCGTCCCGGCGGTAATGCCGAAGAGTGCAATCAGCGCCGGGATGACCATCGGCCCCAGCGCGGTGTCGCCAAACTTGCCGGAAACGACGAGCAGCACGCCGACGAAGCCCAGCGCCAGCCCCAGCCATTGTCGGGAACTCACCCGTTCGCCGAGCAGCCAGCCGGCGCCAAGCGCGGTCAACAGTGGTTGCATGCCGACGACCAAAGCGGTCACGCCTGCCGGCAACCCGTGGCTGATGGCCACGAAAACGCCCCCCAGATAGACCGCATGCACCAGCACGCCTGAAATGCCGATATGTACCCATTGCATCGGCGCCTTGGGCCATGGCGCGCGGGTAAGCAGCGCGATGGCGGTCATCAGGGTGATGACCAGGCCGTAGCGGGTGAGCAGGAACGACAAGGGTTCGGCGTACGGCAGGCCGTACTTCGCCCCGATGAAGCCGGTGCTCCACAGAAAGACGAAGAGAAAAGGAAAAAAGCGCTGCATCAAACAAAAAGGCGGCTTTCGATGCCGCCTTGGTTTGGAACGCGGGAGGCGCTCACTCTTCCATCACCGCGGTGGTGTAGATTTCCTGGACATCGTCCAGGCCTTCGAGCGCATCGAGCAATTTCTGCATCTTCACCGCATCGTCGCCGGTGAACACGTTTTCGCTCTCCGGCTTCATCGTTACTTCGCCGAATTCCGGCTTGAAGCCGGCAGCTTCCAGCGCATCCTTCACGGTAACGAAATCGGCCGGTGCGGTAATCACTTCGATGGAACCGTCGTCGTTGGTCGCCACATCTTCGGCGCCGGCTTCGATGGCCGCATCCATGAGCGCCGCTTCGTCGGTGCCGGGGGCGAAGATCATCTGGCCGCAATGCTTGAACTGGAAAGCCACGCAACCATCGGTGCCCATGTTGCCGCCGTACTTGTTGAAGGCATGGCGCACTTCGGCCACGGTGCGGGTCTTGTTGTCGGTCAGGCAGTCGACCATGATCGCCGCGCCGCCAATGCCGTAACCCTCGTAGCGGATCTCGACGTAATCGACGCCTTCCAGTTCGCCGGTGCCCTTCTTGATCGCGGTGTCGATCTTGTCCTTGGGCATGTTGGCGGCCTTGCCCTTATCGACAGCGACACGCAAACGCGGATTGAAGGCGATATCGCCCCCGCCCATCTTCGCGGCCACGGTGATTTCCTTGGCGATCTTGGAGAAGGCTGCGCCGCGCTTTTCGTCCTGACGACCCTTGCGGTGCTGGATGTTGGCCCATTTGGAGTGTCCGGCCATGGTTTACCTCGACAAATGCTTTGCATTGATAGAATCGCAGGATTTTATCACGCCGGAGATTTCGTCATGTCCGAACCCCTCTACATCGCCAAGTCCGAAGACGGCTTTCCGGCGCTGTTGCCGCAAATGGCCAACCGCCACGGGCTGATTACCGGCGCCACCGGCACGGGCAAGACCGTGACCTTGCAATCCATCGCCGAACGTTTGTCCTACGCCGGTGTGCCGGTGTTCATGGCGGATGTGAAGGGCGATCTGTCCGGCATGGGCGCGGCCGGCAAGCTGACCCCCAAGCTGGAGGCGCGGATCAAGGAACTTGGCCTCGAAGGGTTCGAGCCTTACGCCAACCCGGTGGCGTTCTGGGATGTTTTCGAAAAGAGCGGTATGCCGGTCCGGGCGACGATTTCGGACATGGGGCCGTTGCTGCTGGCGCGACTGCTCAACCTGAACGATACGCAGACCGGCGTTCTGCAACTGGTGTTCAAGATCGCCGACGATCAGGGCCTGTTGCTGCTCGATCTCAAGGATTTGCGGGCGATGGTTCAGCACGTGGGCGACAACGCCAAGCAATTCACCACCGAGTACGGCAATGTTTCCGCCGCCTCGGTCGGGGCGATTCAGCGCGGCTTGCTGACGCTGGAGCAACAAGGCGGCGAGCTCTTTTTCGGGGAGCCGATGCTCGACATCAACGATTTGATGAAAACCGACGATAACGGGCGCGGGGTCATCAACATCCTGGCTGCCGAGCAATTGGTTCAGGCCCCGGCGCTTTACTCCACCTTCCTGCTCTGGCTGCTCTCGGAATTGTTCGAACAACTGCCTGAAGCCGGCGATCTGGATAAACCCAAGCTGGTTTTCTTCTTCGACGAAGCCCACCTGCTGTTCACCGATGCCCCGGCGGCGCTGGTCGATAAGGTCGAACAGGTCGTGCGCCTGATTCGTTCGAAGGGGGTGGGCGTCTATTTCGTCACGCAGAACCCGCTCGATGTGCCGGAAAAGATTCTGGGCCAGTTGGGCAATCGGGTTCAACACGCCTTGCGCGCCTTTACCCCGCGTGACCAGAAGGCCGTGCAAGCGGCCGCGCAGACCATGCGCGCCAACCCGAAGTTCGATGCGGCGACGGTCATTACCGAACTCGGTGTCGGCGAGGCGCTGGTCTCCTGTCTCGATGAAAAGGGGCGACCCAATGTGGTCGAGCGCAGCGTCATCTTCCCGCCGGCTTCCCGCCTGGGGCCGCTGACGCCGGAAGAGCGCAACGCCATGATTCAAGCCTCGCCCCTGCGCGCCGTTTATGCGCAGGCTGTCGATCGCGAATCGGCCTTTGAAATCCTCCGCGGACAGCCTGCCAAACCGGCTGCGCGCGGCCCGGGCGCCATCCCGGCACCGGCCTCGCGGCCGAAAGCCAGTGCGCCGGATGCCGGTGATTGGGGCAACCACGGCACCAGCCAGCCGCCAAGCCGCCCTGCCCCGCAGCCTCGTTCCGCACCAGCGCCGCAGGAATCCGGGGGCGGCTTGCTGGACGGGCTGGGCGACATCCTCATGGGCAGCACCGGGCCGCGTGGCGGCAAGCGCGAAGGCGTCCTCGAAAGCGCTGCCAAAAGCGCAGCACGCGGGATGGCGGGGACGGTCGGCCGCGAGATCGGCAAGCAGATTCTGCGCGGGGTGCTGGGCTCGATTCTCGGCGGGCGCAAGTAAGGCCGGCAGACAAATCCGGGATCGGCCGCGGGTTGAAATTTGGGGGGGGCACCCCCATAATGGATACATGGCTGTAATTCCGGCGAGTCGGAAGCGCTTCGGACGCGGGTTCGATTCCCGCCACCTCCACCACTGGGGGGGTGTACTGGTTTCGACGGGGTGAATGAGGATGAGCAGGCAGCTCGAGAGGCGACGGACGTAATCCGCGCAAATCCATAATTGCCAACGATGAGCAATTCGCTATTGCTGCCTAAACAGCATAGCTGGGGCCGCTGAAGCCTTATTACCCAAGACAGCCGGCGGGGACTTCGGTCCCCGTCGTCACGTCTACGCCTAGCCGATAGGGTTCAAACCACGATCCGCCTAGCCGTCCAGGCGAAAGGCGATGGGTACGATGACGACGCCCTCGACGGCCTCTTCCCCATGGTGGGCGGGCACAAAGCGCCAACGCTGTACGGCGTTGCGCGCCGCTTCGTCGAGGCGTTCGAAATTACTGGTTTTTTCGATGTCGACCGCGACAGATCGCCCTTCCGGGCTAACCCGAACCCGCAGCAGGACTTTGCCCTCTTCCCCCAGGCGCCGCGAGGCCGTGGGGTAGGCGGGGGCCGGATTGTGCAGGTAAGCCGCATCGAAGCGCGGTGGCGTGCGGGCATTGCCTTGGGTGTGGCTGGCGCCTGCGCCACTGCTACTGGCGGTGTGGGTAGGCTCGGGTAGCGATGACGGGGCGACGCTTGCCAGCGGCTGCGCCTCGGGCGAGGGTGCCGCAACGATGGTCGGCGGGCGACGCGGGGTGGGCACCGGGGCGTGCTGGGCTACCGTGGCTTTGCTTGGCGAAGGGGTGTGTGCCGCGGCCATCGGGGCAGCCGGGGTGGGCGCTGTGTGGATGACTACGGCCAATTCGGCGATTGGCGCGGGCGCAGGGGCATGCGCCGACCAGGCCATGGGCCAGGCCAACAGCACAAGGTGCAGTGCGATGGCGAGCAGCAGATAGGGCAGGCAGTGCCATCGCGAACCGGAGGACGACGAAGAGGCAAGAATGTTGGCCTTCATCCGCACATTTTAGCCTTTCGCGACATTTGGCCCCGCGCAGGCGGGGCCAAATGGGGCGTTAGAACTGCACTGTCGCGCCGAGATAGAAGGAGCGGCCCATGCCAGAGACCGGGGTGCCCCAGACCATTGGCCGTTCGCCAAGGTAGGCGCCACCCAGCGGCAGGAAGTAGTTCTTGTCGAGCAGGTTTTCGATGCCTGCATCGATGCGGAAGCGCGTCCATTGATAGCTGGTGCGCAGGTTGACCAAGCCATAACCCGGGGTTTTCAGCTCGTTACGTACCCATTGGGTATCGTCCTTGGCGGCCACGAGTTGCAGTTCCAGGGTATTGGACCATTGGCCGAGTTGATGATCGGCCGCGAGTTTCGCCTGGAAGGGCATCATGTGATACAGGTTGTCGTCGGTGTCGAGATTCTTCCCGTTCACATAGCCGATCATGCCGCGCGTGGTGAAGGTGCCGATGTCGGCGACCTCGCCCAGCGGCATGCGGCCGGAGATGTCGATGCCGTAGATCCGCGCATCGTGGTTGGCGAACTGGAGGAACACGAAGCCCGTATTTGCGGTTTGGTTGCTCATGGCTTTGCATGCGCCGCCAACGGCCGGACCGCATCGATTGACGTCGATGTAGTCCTGAACGTAGGTGTAGTACGGGGTGATGCGCAGTTCCGCGGTCTTGGCGGCATTGTTCCATGTCGCCGAGGCGTTGAGGGTATGGGCGACCTCGGGCTTGAGGTTGATGTCGCCGATGTAGCCGTTGCCATCGCCAAACCAGCCGTTCATGTACATGGCCATTGCGCCGTTGCCCCAGGCGTAGCGTTCATAGAGATTGGGGGCGCGGCTTTTGCGGGCGTAGCCCATTTCGTAGCGGCTGTTTTCCGAGGCGATATAGCGGGCCAGCGCGGTGACATCGAAGAGATTGTCGGTCCGTTTGCGATCCTGAGCATTGAATGCGGTGGCCGCCGGGGCATCGGGGTTGGGCATGCCCATGGCCATGCCGCCCATCCCACCCATACCGCCCATCCCACCCATGCCCCCCATCGGAATCGGGTTGCGCCAGTCGTACGGTGCCACGTCGCCGGTGTTCATGCTGACAAAATCGTGACGCAGGCCAAGCAGCGTGACCCATTCGGGCGTCCATTTGGCTTCCCATTCGGCAAAAGTGCCTAAACGGTCGCGTTGTCCGTTATTGATGTTCTGGAAGGTACCAGGGCCCATCATCATGCTGCCCGGCACGGGTGGCCACCAGTCGTCAAGCTTGAAGCGATGAAATTCGTTGCCGACACGCAAGGTGTCGCGGGCGTTAAGGGGGATTTCAGCCTTGATCGAGTAGCCTGCGTTAACCCCTTCGGTGTTCATTGGCATGGCCCCGCCCTTGTCGGCGAGGAAGCCCATTTCATGGGTGATCGACTGGTAGTAGAGCCGGGCGTCGAGGGTGCCCCAGTTGTAGCTGCCTTGATAACGGCCGTTGATGTAATAGCTTTCGTTGCCGGTCATATCCATCCGGGCATTGACGAAGGCTTGGTACGGGATGTTCTGGTGACCGAAATTGAGGACGAACAGGTCGCTTTCCCCGCGCAAGGCGATGCTTACGGACTGGTTCTGGGCATCGTACTGGGTCGATTTGATCTCCTGCCCGCTACCGGATTTGTAGTTTTCCGATTTGGCATAGCCGGCGGTGGCGGAAATGGCCAGATTATCGGTTGCCGCGTAGGCTTTCACGGTGCCGCCGTTGGCGCTGCCATTGCTGCGCACGAAACCGGACAGGCTGCCGCCGGCAATGGTTTGGCCGGCTTGGGCGAAGAGCGGGGTGATCGAATCGATGACGATCGTGCCGCCGATGCTGTCGCCACCGGAGCTGACTGGCGTCAGACCGGCCTGGAGGCCGATCTGGGCCACGTTGCTCGGGTCGATGTAGGACATGGCCGGGTTCATGTGATTGCCACAGGCCGATTGGAGATCCATGCCGTCGATGCTGACGCGCACCCGGTCGTCGGCGAAGCCGCGAATCGAAGGCAGATTGGCAACGCCGCCGCCGGTCCAGGTGTTATATCCGGGCGAAGTGCCTTCCAGCAGGCGGGCAGTATCGCTGACATAGGCTTGCTGGCGGGCGACCGCGGAACGATCCAGCGTGTCGCCGTTGAGTGGAAACGCCGTTTCCATGCGCGTCGCGGAAACGACGACTTCGGACATGACGGCCGTCTGGGCAAAGGCGGCCGCAGGGAGCAGGAATGCGGACGCCACCGCAATTGCTGCGGGGCAGCGACGATGATGCATGAGTTTTCCCCCGATAGTGATTTTCAGGGGCGGGATTGTGCGGGCCGGTCCGTTGCTACGGAATGTGGCAAATCGCCGCACCTCCCCTGCTGATTGGCGGGCAAGGTGGCGAATTTGGCCTGTTTTTCGCGGTCGACCGCGACAATCGGTAAAACTCAGGCGTTGAGCTTTTCCAGGGCTTCCTGAAGCTTGATCGGCTCGTCCAGCCGCAACAAACGGCGCACGGTGGGGGCGAGGTCGCTCACATCCGCTTTGAGCACCCGATGTTTGACTTCGAGAATCTGCGACGGGTGCATCGAGAAAATGCGCAAACCCATGCCGAGCAGCAAGCGGGTGAGTTTCGGATCGCCGGCCATCTCACCGCACAGGGAAACGGGAATGCCCTGTTTTTCGGCGCTGGAAAGGGTGTGGGCGATCAGCATCAGGACGGCCGGATGCAAGGGGTCGTAGAGGTTGGCCACTTGCTCGTCGGAACGGTCGATGGCTAGGGTGTACTGGATGAGATCGTTGGTGCCGATGGAGAGAAAATCCAGGCGGCGCAGGAAGAGCCCGATGGCCAGCGCTGCGGCCGGAATCTCGATCATGCCGCCAACCGGGATGTTTTCGTCGAAAGCGACCTTTTCACCACGCAAGCTGGATTTGGCCTGCTCCAGCGCGGCCAGCGTCTGGTCGATCTCGTGGGCATGCGCCAGCATCGGGATCAGCAACTTGATCGGGCCGTGTTTGGAAGCGCGCAGGATGGCGCGCAACTGTGTCTGGAACATCTGCGGTTCGGCCAGCGAGAGGCGGATGGCGCGGCGTCCCAGCGCGGGATTGGTCTTGACGCGATCATTGGCCAGCCCGTCCGGGTGCAGATCCTTGTCGTTGCCGAGATCGAAGGTGCGGATCGTGACCGGACGCCCGGCCATACCCTTGACCACTTTTTTGTACGCCTCGTACTGCTCCTGTTCGTCGGGCATGTCACCGCGATCGAGGAAGAGGAATTCGGTGCGGAACAGGCCAATGCCCTCGGCGCCGGCCTCCAGCGCTTCGGGCACGTCGCCCGGCAGTTCGATGTTGGCGTAAAGCTCGACTGCCACGCCATCGATGGTTTCGGAGCGCGCCGTCTTGAGGCGCTTGAGCTTGGATTTTTCCAGCTCGATCTGATTCTTGCGGAGTTGGTACTCCTCCAGAATCCGCAGATCGGGATTGACGATGACGATCCCACGCGTACCGTCGATGATCAGCTGTTCGCCATCGCGAATCAGGGCGCGGGCGTTTTCCAGGCCGACGACGGAAGGAATGGCCATGCTGCGGGCGAGAATGGCCGTATGCGAGGTCGCGCCGCCGACATCGGTGATGAACGAGGCGAAACGTTGTTCCTTGAAGGCGATGGTGTCAGCAGGTGAAAGATCGTGCGCGACGACGATCAGGGCCTCTTCCTTGGCGCCTTTGGCGGTCTTGAGCCGCGAGCGGCCAGCGTGGCCGAGCAATTCCTCGACGACACGCTCGACAACCTGCACCACGTCGAACTTGCGTTCGCGCAGGTAGGTGTCTTCGAATTGCTCGAACTGGTCGACGAGGTGCTCCATCTGCTGGACGAGCGCCCATTCGGCGTTGCAGCGCCGCTCGCGGATGATTTCGCGCGGCTTGTCCACGAGTTCCGGGTCTTCGAGGAACATGGTGTGGATGTCGATGAACGCCCCCAGTTCAGCCGGGGCATGCCCGGCCGAGGTGGCCTTCATCGTTTCCAGCTCGCGCTTGACGGTGGCCACCGCCGTATCGAAGCGGGCAATTTCCTTGTCCACCATGCGCGGCGGGATGGTCAGGTGCGCCACCTCCAGCGTCGCGTGGGACATGAGCATGGCCCGCCCGATGGCGATGCCGCCGGAAACGCCCAAGCCATGCAGGGTGAAGCTCATGCCGCTTACTCCCCTTCGCCGAAGTAATCGGCAATCAGGGCCAGCAAGGCATCCATCGCTTCCTGCTCGTCCGGTCCGTTGGTTTCGAGAGTGACTTTCGAGCCTTTGCCGGCCGCCAGCATCATCACGCCCATGATGCTTTTGGCGTTGATCCGGCGCGGTCCCTTGCTCATCCAGACCTCGCATTTGAACTTGCCGGCCAGTTGGGTCAGCTTGGCCGAAGCGCGCGCATGCAGGCCCAGTTTGTTGATGATTTCGGTTTCCGTCGTCAGCATTTCAATATTCCTGCATGTTGAGTACGCCGTCGCGTCCGCCTGCGATGGCTCGGGTAAGCAAGGTCTCCATACCCTTTTCGCGGTAGGTCAGGGCACGCAACAGCATCGGGAGGTTGACCCCGGCGATGCCTTCGACACGCCCCGGCTGAAGCAGCTTGAGCGCCAGATTGGAGGGTGAGGCACCGAAAATGTCCGTCAACACCAAGGCGCCCTCCCCGGTATCGACCAAGCCGAGCATCTGGCGCGCCAGATGCAGCAGGTCGAGCGGGTCGTCCTGGGCCGACACGCCGAGCTGGTTCAGCTGCTGCGGGCGCCGGTTGAGGACGTGGCAGGCGTTTTGAACCAGCGCTTCGCCGTAGCTGCCGTGGGTGATGAGGAGAATTCCGATCATGCACCGGATTCTAACCCAGTGCTGGCGGCCGTCCAGACCCCGTCGGTGCGGGATTAGCGGCGCGAAACCATCATCACTCCGGCCAGCACCAGTCCGGTACCGGCGAGCTGTGCTGCGGAAATCGGTTCATCGAGCAGCCACCAGCCGAAGAAGATGGTAAGCATGGGGCCAATGGTGCCGACCAGCACGGCCTTGGCCGAGCCGATCCGGCGAATCGCTGCCGACTGCATGAAGACCGGCAAGACCGTGGCGAATAGCGCCATGGCGATTCCGTAGACGTAGATCGGCAAGGGCTGAATCAAGGCCGTGAGCGGTTGCGTGGTGAAGAAATGCAACTGCGTTGCCGCGGTCGAAACCAGCATGGCCAAGGCGGTAAAGCGCGCAGCGCCAAGGCGCTGGATCATCGGGGCGCTGCCGGCGAGATAAAAGGCGTAGGAGAGCGAAGAGGCAAAGACGAATGCGGCGCCGATCAATACCGGCCGGAGGTCTTCCGCCAGATGGAGATCGTGGGCGAAGGCGAGGCCAATACCGGCGTAGGAGAGGACGAGCGCCCCGATTTCGCGTCGGGAGATCGTCTTGCCCATGAAGAGGACGCCGATCAGCACGGTGAGCGTTGGGTAGGTGAACAGGATCAGGCGTTCGAGGCCGGCACTGATGTAACGCAAACCGATGAAGTCGAGGATGCTGGCGCCGTAGTAGCCGAGCAAGCCCAGGGCCACCAGCACGGCCCAGTCGCGACGGCTGAGCGGCGGAGCCGAACGGCTGGCCTGGAACCCGACCCAGAGGAAAACCGGCAAGGAGAACACCATGCGCAAGGAAAGCAGGGTGACGGCATCGACGGGGTGCGGCTGCGGCACGGCATAGGCGAGCTTGACGAAAATGGCCTTGAGCGAAAAGCCGAATGCGGCGCCGAAGGCCAGCCACAGACCGATGCGATGGGTGCGGCTATCCGGCATGGCAGGGCGCTGCGAGGCGATGACTCAAGGGGGAAGCAGCATTCGGTTTTGGCGAAGACATGGTGGCGATTTTTGGTTGGATATGTCGTGATCTCTATTGAATACGCGATTTGATGGCGGGACAATTGAAAATATTTGAAGTCAGGGTTCGAAGAGGACGAATTCATGCGCTATGACCTTCCCGACCTGCGACTGATTGCTGCGATAGCCGACTGCGGCAGCCTGACGCGCGCAGCCGAGCAGATTCATCTGGCGCCCTCGTCGGCCAGCCACCGGCTGACCCAGCTCGAAAGCACCTTGGGTGTCGCCCTCTTCCGCCGCCATGCGCGCGGTCTGATGCCCACGCCGGCCGGGGAGTCTCTGCTCCGCCATGCGCGCCAGGTTTTCGCCCAGCTCGAACAGATGCATGCGGATCTGGCACCTTATGCCAGCGGCCTGCACAGTCAGGTCCGGATCTTTGCCAATACCAATGCCATCAACTGCTTTCTGCCTGAGGATTTGGGCGATTTTCTCCATGCCCATCCGAACGTTCGCATCAGTCTTGAAGAGCAGCCGAGTCCGGCCATCGTCCAGGCGGTTGCTGCCGGTCAAGTCGAGATTGGGGTTGTCGCCGCGGAAGGCGGCGTCGGCGAACTGGAAACGGTGCCCTATCGTCGGGATCGTCTGGTGGTGATCGTGCCGGTGTCACACCCGCTTGCGGCGCGCCGCTCGGTCGGCTTTTCCGAGGTACTGGGCGAGCCCTTTGTTTGCCTGCACGCAGGCAGTGCAATCCATACCTTCATGATGAACCACGCGGCGCGATTGGGCGGGCACCTGGACGTGCGCATCCAGGTGCGCAGCTTCAATGCCGTCTGCCGGATGG
>ERZ1645187.3933-NODE-3933-length-12258-cov-33.825535_pt1 | contig 12258 bp, 3 predicted proteins | sample MGYA00575352_ERZ1645187 | MGnify/ENA primary metagenome ERZ1645187 (study PRJEB40837, sample SAMN11349314) | freshwater sediment metagenome | isolation source: river sediment | host: Sediment | place: India: Wazaribad , New Delhi | collected 2017-02-21 ... | reverse complement strand
TAAAGCCTTGCAAATGGGTTTATTTGGGAACAAAAAAGAAATCCCCAGCCTCATGGCCGGCATTATTAATCGCCGCATACTGCGGTGTTTGCTCAAACCGCAATCGGGAAGCATCAAGAGACACTTTTTGGCCGATAGTCTGGTAAACTTTTAGCCCTTCGATAACGCCTTGGCTATTTTCAAGAAAGCTTACCAGCGCTTTGTTAAATATGGAATGAAGACCATCACCATCACTATCGAGAACTGGCGCCAAGCCGCCTGACGTAAGCGCCGTGCGCGATCGTTTTGTGGAAATCTGCTTCAGCGCCTGCAAGCGTTTTTCGTCCGACAGCCCTACTGAGAGATTGGGTACAGAAGACAGGGTCATTGCGCCGGAGTAGCACGAATCGGCAATCACCAGCACTTCCTTTGCATCCATTATATTCAGCATGTCAGTAATATCAAATGTTGATATCCAGTTGGCCCTGTTACCCACTTCAGCATCAACAGGTTGCCAATAGCCGCGCATATTCACCGGATCAAGCGTGCCATGACCTGCATAGTAGATCAACAGATTGTCCTTATTAGTCAAACTTCCACGCAACTTATTAATTGCCGAAAGTATCTGGTAACGATTAGCGTTGAGCAACACACTATTGTTGAAACCATATCGGTCATGTAGAATTTTTGCGACAGCGTTGGCATCATTAACCGGGGTGCCCAGTTTTGGAAGATGCTTGTAATCCTGATTGCCAATAATGAGCGCATAAAAGTTGCCAAAATCGACTTGCTGCTGAATAGCCGAAACGGTGACGGCTGACGAAGCAGCAATCTGGGGAGTTTCCTCTTGAGCACCCGCTTCCGTAGAGTCCGGCACCAGGATAATCCGTAAAGACCCCGTTTTTCCCTTATTGTCAATCGCGACTATTTCTACTGGCTGACTGTTGCTGGCGACCTGAATCTCGCCCCGAAACAAACCCTGAGCGTCAACATTTAGTGACTGGTTATTCAATAGCAACTGGTTAATGCCGGTTGGGGCAATCACCCGTCCAACGATGGCGCGGGACTGATTCGAGCGCGTTTTAATACTCGGCGCATCAAGGCTACCGCGCGCCTTCACCGGCGGCTCAATCAGCTCAATTTGTGGAAGGGCTTCCTTGGTATTGGAAGTCGGTAAAGATTTTCCGGTTTTTTGCTCCCCGGCAGGCTGGCTCTCCAGGGTAATAACTTCCGGCATGCCGGCGGCTTTGCGGTACCAGCTCAGCGCGATGTTCGGGTCGCGATTGACCCCAAGGCCGCGTTCATAAAGGTATCCCAGGCTGATCTGCGCCCGCACGTTGCCCTGGTCAGCCGCTTTGCGGTACCAGTGGGCGGCAGTAGCGTAGTCGGGTGGCACGCCCATACCCTTTTCGAAAATTTCGCCGACATACACTTGAGCCAAGGCATCGCCCTTTTCCGCGATGGGTAACCAGACTTTCAGTGAGGTGGCGTAATTGGCCCGGTCATAGGCCACATATTCACCGCCGCGAATCTCGCAATCGGATGCGGTCGTGCGTATAGCGCGCCGGGCCGTGAGATAGGTTTTGGCGGCGCCCAGTTTGCGAAGTTGACCCGGTAGCAGACAATCAACCACCATGAATGAATTGGGATCGCCGGTGGTCGCATCTGGTGACAGAGTAGAGACGCCGGTCGGAGCGTTGCCTGCACATCCGGCAAGACCCAACAGACCCACCAGCAACAGCACGATGGACAAGCCACGCAGGAAGGGAGTGGAACTGGGGCGATCTTTGTCGAACATGGCGCTTTTGAATATGCAATGGGTTGAGGGAAACCGGCCAAAAGTCCTGAATGATCCTGATTTACATCATAGTCGAAGCTCTGGAAATGCCCACCCGGAAGGGGCGGGCAATCCAGGAGAGAGGCGGATCAGAACTCGAAACGGACACCCGCGGTGATCTGGTTATCCGTGTAGTTTTGCTTGCCCAGGGTGGGCTGGTAGAACAGGAACGCCTGGACGCCGTGGCTGAACACGGCACTGGCGCCGACGCCGAGCAGGAAGTAGTCGGAATCCTGCTTGTCAGACTGGTAGGTGAAGCTGTTGGTGGTCCCGCCAATCGGGTCGGCGACCAGCCAGCCGCCAATCGGCACCGAATTACCCTCAAACTCATGCACCCAGTCGGCGCGCAGCCGGGGCGTCAGGACACCCCAGGACAGGCTGAAGGTGCGGGAAATCTCTCCACTCAAATTGAAGGTCACCGACTTCAGGGTGTTCTGATCGAGATGGAGGTTAAAGGATTCAGCGCCGCTCTCGTCATAACTGTCCAGGGTGGCCTTAAGGTAGTTCAGATGCCCGGACAGAGTGGCCTGGGTGCCCCGGTCGTCGAATTTGAAATCGTAGCCACCGCCCAGGCTGGCGCCCCATTGCTGGGCGTCTGGACTGGCGCTGGCGGTGAAGAACTCCGCGGTCACCCCGGGGATCAGGTAGTTGATGTTGCGCTTCAAATCAAAATTACCCCGGCCGTATTGCACCACCCCGTCCAGAAACACGTTATCGCCGAAGAAGTAGTTGGCATAACCGGCCAGGTTATAGGCGCTGCCGTCCAGATTGCCGCCACTGTCGTTCAGGTCGGAACGGGTGGACGAGTAGCCAAGGGCGAAACCGGTAACGAATCGATCGGTGAAGCGGTAATCCATCCCAGCGGTGATATCGTAGGCATCGTATTCGAAGCCGGATTCCTGGGTGGTGCGGCTCTTGTCGCCCCGGTTGATGGTGCCATTAACGAAGATACCCAAGCGACCACCCAGGTCCGCGCCAGGCTCGTCGCCAGCGGCGCCCCCTTTTTGTTGGGCGAACGCCTTGCCCAGAGCGCTGGCAGACAGGGTTTGGCCGTTCTGGCTGATGCTAAGCCCGGTCAAGCTGACGCCGCTAGCCCCGTGCCGCAGGGCGGCCAGTCGGGACAGGACATTCCCCAGTTGCCGGCTGTTGAAATTCTGGCCCAGATTGGCGGCTTCCGGGTTATTGCGCGGGGTCAACTGGTTCATGACATATGCGGCGTCCGCCGGGTTGGTGATCTGCATCAACTGGCCACACCGGAACAGCAATCCCTGAGCAGCCGGGTTGGGCGCGCCATTCTGGAAAAGATTGGCGCAGGCCCGGTCTATATAGAGGGCCATGGCGCCTTCTGGCGTGGTGGGATTCTCAACCAGGGGTGCCAGACCAACGGCGATGGTAAAGGTAGCGATTTTTGGCCCACTCTGAGTGTTGACCGTAGCAGTGATCCGGTAATTGAACTGCTGGCCGCCGGTCTCAAACTGGTTGGTGGCGACACCGTCGGCGCCGGTTTGCGTCTGAGCCGCGCGCAGTTTGCCGGTGACGGTGGTGGGCAGGGGCTGACCGTCCCCTGCGGTCGCCACCCAGCTAATCGTGGCATTGGGGATGGGTTGCTGCTCTTGCGCGAATCTCACTGACAGATTGACGGTTTGATTCGGGCCGGCGCTGTCCGGCGCTTGCAGAGGCTCCAGGGAACCCTCCTGGGGCGCCGCAACCACGCAATTAGTCGTTTGTTGCACTGATTGCTGGGGCGATGAGGCGTCGGTCGCCTTCAAGTTGACGCTGAAAACGCCGGTCTGGTTGAAAATCACGTCCGCCTTGGTTTGATTACCACTTGTCGTGGCATTGGCCACGGTCCCTTGAGGCGCGGACCAGGTGAACGCATAAGGCGGAATGCCGCCGGTCGCTTGACCGGTCAGGGGAATCGGCGTCCCTTGCTGGCCGGTGCAGGTCCCGTTAATGGTTGCCGATAGCGGGGCCTGGACCTGACTGAATTCGGCTGATACGGTTTTGTCGTCGTTCATCAACATGACGCAGGGGTTAATCGTTCCGCTGCAGGCGCCGCCCCAGCCAGTAAATTCCGACCCCGGTTCGGCAGTGGCGGTCAGCCTGACCGTGGCCACACCATAGGATTCCGTACAGTCAAAATTGACAGGACCGCAATCAATGCCTGGCGGGCTACTGGTCACGGTGCCAGAACCCGAACCGGTCACATTCACGGTGAGCGTCTGCGCCAGTGCTGCCGGTGCTGGTCCCGCCAGACCGGCGGCAAACATTCCTCCCAACAGCATCAACCGGGCTTGTTTATCGAGAATGGATTGATGTTTTTCTTCAAAGTTCGTCATCAGGCTACTCCCTGGATAGGCTAGCAATTTTTAGAATATCCAACAGCAGATGACGTTTAGCCGAATTGACATGGCACAAATTGTCTACCCTCTTGCGCCAACTCAGCATAGTGCTTGGCAGGATATAGCCACCGGCTTCGGGATATGCTGATATTTTTATTAGCAAGGTTTTGGCGTTTTTCAAACAAAATGGTGCATATTTGCCACAAATATTTTAACTTATTATTTTAGTTGTTACTTTAATGTATCAGGCAACAAAGCGCCCAGCCAATCATCGAGATGTTGATCCAGCAGCCAGTAATTCAATACCCAGTTTTGCAACTCGGCGCCGGCTGCCTTGCTGGCTTCTGGATCGTTAACATGCTCGCGGATCGCCCTGATCCAGGCGGCCGGGTTATTGGGCGTGCGGGTGACCGGCGCCTTCTGGTACGGCAATAGGTCGGTGCAGACCACCGGCCAGCCCAGGACGCCGTACTCCAGCAACCGCAGATTGCTCTTGGCCTGGTTAAAGCGGTTCAGCTCGAGCGGCGCTACGGCGAGATCGAGATCCAGCGCCGCCAGCGCCGCCGGATAGGCGTCAAATGGCACGCCAGGATGCACTTCGGCCACGTAAGGTCTGGCCTGCTTCAGACACAGGCCCATGAAGATCCAGTCCACTTCTGCGGCGGTCGCTTCGATCACCGGTTGCAGCACCGCCAAATCCCCGGCGTGATGAATGCCGCCCGCCCACCCCACCCGGGGTTTGCGATGTTCCCGGCGCGGGATGCTCAGTCCGGTCCAGCGCACGCGATCCAGATAGTTTGGCACCACCCGGATATCCGCGATCATCCCACGCAGGGCTTCGGCCAGCGGCTCGCTGGTGACGACCGCGCGGTCGCACCGCGCCAGCCCGCGCCGCAGCCGCGTCTTGATGTCCTTGCCCACCTGCTGGCGCGCCGGGTTGTGGGGCGGCAGGGCGAAGACCAGATCATCCAGGCCAAAGACCGTGAACAGGTCCGGATTGAGTTGGGCGTATATCTCCAGGGCCGATAACTGCTGGTCCGTGAAGGCGTTCTGCACCAGCAGGACCTGCGCCTTGAGGCGACCGAGTTCAACCGGCTCGGGCATGAACCAGCGTGGATGGTGGCGGTCGGGCAGCAGCAGGCTGCGGATGCGACCCTGACTGGTCAAGGCGCTAACCGGACCGATGGTTCGATAATGCCCCACGCCAGCGGTGTCGCAAGGCAAGGCGACCACTCGCGGCAACGGGTCGAATTCGGGATGCCAGGCCCCATCCATCGCCTCATCCACCCGCCAGTCGCGGTAACGCAGACTCAAATGCCGGTTGTAGGCCGGATCGTGGATCAGGCGCGCCCGCCATTTCTCGATCAGGGCGAACTGCTCGCGCCGGCTGCGCGCCAGGCGTCCGGCGTCAGCACTAGCCTGCAAGGTGCTGGAACCCTGATGGATCAGCGTGACGGCCGGCGTCCAGACGATCCGGTAGCCCCGCGCGCCCAGCTTGAGACAGAAATCCACATCGTTGAACAGTACGGCGAAGTCCTGCTCATCCAAGCCGTCCACCTCCAGGAACACCCCACGCCGCACCAGCAGGCAGGCCGCGGTGACCGCCGAGAAATTCTGGCTCAACTGAGCGCGGCCCATGTATCCCGGTTTCCCCAACGGCAGGCCAATGCCGATATGGTCCGCCCCCCCACCCAAGCCGACAATGATGCCGGCATGTTGAACGGAGTGATTGGGGTAAATCAGCCGACAGCCCACTGCGCCTACATCGGGCCGCAGCCCGATTGTCACCAGGGTGTCCAGCCAGTCTTCCTGCAAAATGACGGTGTCGTTGTTGAGCAGCAGCAGGAATTCGCCCTGGGCTAGCCGGGCAGCGTGGTTATTGATCGCCGAATAATTGTATTCAGCGGGATAGGGGATCACTCGGACCCGGGCGTCCCGCCCGGCTTGTGTCTGCAGGTAATCCAGAACAGCCGGTTCGTCGCTGCGATTGTCCATCACCAGCACTTCAAAGCGCGGGTAGCGCGTCCCCGCCAGCAGGCTGTCCAGACAGGCCTGGATCAGGTCCAGGCGATTACGGGTGGGAATAATGATGGACACCAGCGGGGTTTGCGTCAGCCGGTAATTCACCTGGAAGGTGCCCGGCAGAGGTCCGGCGCTGACGGTTGCCGGCAGGTTCTGGCGCTGTAGATGTTCCCTTAACAGCGGCAGGGCGTCCCGGCCAAAGGCCAGCCAGTCGACCGGCGCTGTTTCGGGACGGTGAAATACCATCTCATCAACGTGGCCTACCGCCGCTTCGCCGAAATATTCGAAACAGCGCAGAGCGGCGGCATAATTCAGCAACAGCCCGGGGCGCAATTCAACAACGGGCAGACTTTCCCACAAGGCCCGATGCACCAGCACCGCATGGCCGATATAGCCGCTGGAACGCAATAAATCCAGGTTAGCGTCCGGTTTGAACAGGGGCCGGCTCCAGGATTCCTGATCTGATCCTTGCGCGACGACATCTTCATCAGTGTAAGCCAGCCGCCATTGCGGATGGCGGCTGATCAACTCCACTGCCAGATTGATGAAAACCGGTTCCCACTGAACACCGGCCTGGCCGCACCAGAACCATTCCGCCGGCGATTGCCGCGCCTGCTCGGCCAGGACATCGCTCAGCTCCTCCCAAGTGTTGATAGTCACCCAGGCTAATTCATCCATCTGCGCGAATTCCGGCGATGGGCAGGCGAAATCGGCGATCACCGTCAGGCGCCACGCCGCCAAGGTTTGCCGGGCCAGCGCGATCAGGGTCGGCCCCAGCAACGCGCTTTGCGCAGCGGGTAGCACAATCAACAGGTGGATCAGCGGCAGCACCGCCCGCTTCTGGGCCAGACCCAGCAGATGGTGGCAGGCCGGTTCATCCCAGCAGTGGCGCCGTAACCAGGCTTCATAAGCTACATAAGGAGGTAGTTGTAGATTGGCGCGCGCTACCGCCGTTTCGTAGTCCAGGGGATTAATGCTGGAGTAAAGATTTTTATAAATTTTCTCGTATTCTTTAACAACATTGTCAATATGAAACCGGCTGGCGGCTTTAAAAGAAAGTGAACGGGATTTTTCATAAGTTTCTGGATTTATCACAAATTCAGCAACCAGCGCTGCCGCTTCAGTAACCGGGATTTCCCAGTCATGAAGCGAAAACGTAGCGCCAGCCATACCTTCTTTCAAGGTAAGTATATTATGAATTTCACCAATATCGCTAGCAATGACCGGCCGCTTCGAAAAAAGGCACTCAATAATTGATAAAGGAAAGCTTTCTCCACTGAATCGCGATGGTAAAAATCCCATGTCTGACATTGCATAATAATCGACAGGGTTATTTTTAAAGCCTAGAACATGAATATACTCTGGGATTTCTTGCAAAAGCAGGGATTCATATTCCAAGCCATCGCCTAATAGAAGCAAATGAATATCTTTTCTACATAAAGCTCTTGCTTCAGAAATAATTTTTATTGCCTCACGCCAACCTTTTTCTGGCATGGCCCTGCTGGCCAGGCATAAGACAAAAGCATTATCCGGTATACCTAAACATCTCCGTTCAACCGGCTGAATAACGGGTGGCTCCATTCCATTAGCGATTTTAATAAATTTTTTTTCATTGTAACAATTATAAATTTTAAATAACTCAAGATTTTTCTCGGCAATATAAACCCATGTATCTACACTTTTGATAATAACAGGCAGATTGTTATCTATATGAATTTTTTCCAGCATCTCGTACATACCATGCATAGTAGCGATATGTTTAATAATTTTCCTTTCTTTCATATAGGTTGCAAAAAAATGCTCAGTACTGGCATGATGAGTATGAACAATTTCAATACCAAAATTGATCAGTAATTTGTCCAAGTTACCAATCCACCCCGTATATTCATAAACAGGTATATCATTGGAAAGCATTTTTCTGACGTTGCTATTCAGGGGCTCCTGATTAAAGTTGAAAAATGTTACTCCATAACCAATTAATTTTAATTTATTAGCAAGGCGAATAGGGAATATTTCACCTCCACCCGTGGAAAATGCATATGAAGCCATCAATATATTAGGAAGCCTTTTTTGTTTTGACTCCATTACTCTATCGAAATCATATAATTTATCAAAACCAGAAGGGTCTAAATAATTTTTATTGTGTTCCCAGAAACGCTTTACAAATTTCTGGTGAATGTCTAATGTTTCATCTGGTACTTTATATAATTTTGCAATAGTCCTGGCAACGTGCTCATGTTCCTCATAATAAATTGATTTTTGATAGGTCTTTGCTGAAGAATTCGCCGAATGAAATCTAAAGTAGTTCAGTGTTCTATTAGTAAAACCAAGTTTCGCTCCACGAATCAGATATAAATAAAAAACCCAGTCGCCGCATATTTTCATATTGAGCCAGAAATCGTCCATGAATAGTGAACAATTTTGGGGCTTCCTGAACAATACGCTGCTAACATTTGGAATAGTATTTTTTTTACCCAAGGCATTCACGACTTCATTATGAGCAAATTCAACATAGTCAGCCAGCCACTTTTTTGAGTCAATCTCGGATAAATAATGATCAAAAGAGAATGTTACGGGCTGATTATCGATCCCAATAAAAACGGATTTAGCATAAGCCAGATAAACAGCTTCATCCATAAAAAAAGGAACCAGAACTTCAAGAAAATTTTTATCACAAAAATCATCACTTTCTGCTATCCAGACAATATCACTATCAGCTAATTCAATACCCTTTTTCCACTGTAAAAAAGTACTGCCAGAGTTTTTTTCATTAAAAAAGGTTTTAGTAATTTCAGAATAATGGCCCGCATATTCATTAAGGATTGCTCTGCTATTATCAGACGAAGCATCATCTAGCAAAATAACATTGAAATTTTTATATGTTTGCTGATATATACTATCGAGGCGTTTATTCAAAAACTGGCTGTGATTATAATTCGGAACGATAACGGTTACTCTGGGATTAAAGGCTTCGATAAAAGATTTTAGATGTCTGCTGGGATTAAAATGAGGCAGATCAAGAAGCGGGTGCCCGTCTGACAGGCTCAGGATATCCTGAGCGAGGGCTGATCGGTTCGCCGGCACTATTTCTTCGGGTTGGTGAAACACGACCTCATCGAGGTTTTTCGCGGTTATTTTTTCGAGTTGCAACCAAGCCGTGCAATCCTGTTCAGCAGGCGGCGCGATAACAGCACAAGTATGAAACAGGGTTGCAAGGCCATCAGGAATGTGCGCAGGTCTGCCTGATGCATCGGCCGGGGGCTGGAGATAATCAAAAGGGTAATCAAAATCCACAGTCGGCACTGCGCCAGATAATACGGGAGGTGAAAGATCGCTGGCAAAATACTGCTTTCGCAGCGCCACGAAAAAATCATTCCATACTGCTGTACCGGTTTGCCAAGGCCGTATCCAGCTCCAAGGGCGTTGCGCCAGTCGTTCCGGGAAAGCGCCTAAATTTGTAGCGACGATGGGTAAACCCGCTTGCAGACAAGCACTCAGGGCATAGCAATAGGTTTCCGGCCATTGCGCCGGGAACCAGGCGAGATGGGGTTTAATCGCCGCCAACCACCTGGGTAAATCGTCGTCGGCATAGGCGCCGAAAACCCGTAACCGGCTGTTCGGCTCGACCGTCAAATCACGCTGCGCACTGCCCAACAGGTGATAGGTCAACGGTAAGTCACGTTGCCTGGCATCCAGCGCGCAGGCTTCCAGCACATCCGCACCCTTGGCCTGGGTGAGTCTGCCAAGAACAACAATTCGCAATGGTTCAGTGGCTGCTAACAAGGCAGGCGATGGCTGTTGATTAATCGACCTGGTTTCGGGGTGCGGGGCAAAGACAAGATTAGCCGCCAGCGAATAATGCGACATTCTGCTTTTGACATCTTGGGTTGGCGCAAATACCCGTTCTGCCGCATTCAACAATTGAAGAGAGCGGGTCCTCCAATTCTGAATGGTTATATCCTTGATCACCGGTTCAGTTGTCTGTAAACAGCGGTTGCACCCTGCTTCATCCGGTTCACCGCAATAACAGCCTGGCGCATTAAATAAGTTGATGCGCGGGCATACCGGATAATAATCATGCAGGGTATAGTCGTAGGGTATCCGCAAATCCTGCGGCAGTTGCCATATGCTGGAATCTACATTCAGCAGATGATGAAAATGAATTCTCCCGACGTTCAAAGCCCGCAAGACATCGCACAGCAAAGAATAATCCGCTGGCAACGTAAACCGGAACTCCAGCTTTTCTCCGTCCCGGAGCCAGCACAGGGCATGGATTTGGCCGACCGTCGGAAAAAGCACCAGAGTCTGTATCCGCTCGCTCAGCAACGTCGCCAGTTCCCGAACATGCTTGAGGGTGCCGCCGCCAAGGTTATGGTTGATAAACAGCACAATGGGTAGTCGGCTGTCGAGCAAGCGAGCGGCGTCAATAGCCTGGCGCAAGGGTTTGGCTGGGTCGGCAGCGATATGAGCCTGAACTGCAATCTCATAACCGGGATGCATCTGCCGCAGCGTAGCGATCGCTTGCTGCTGGAGAAGATCACGCTCAGCGCCAAAACTGGCACCGCCCCAGTGATAAACAAACACATCGCCGCACAACAGATGACGCCAGCCAACAGCAGCGGCGCGCATGCAGAAATCATTTTCCTCGCCATAACCCCGGCCAAAATGGGCCGCGTCAAACGGACCCACAGCGCGCAGGCAATCGCGACGGATGTACATGCAAAACCCGACCGCAGTAGGAATAGGTATTGATTGCCCGGAATTGACGCGCCGAAACAGGGCATCCAGCGTTTCCACGGTATACCCAGGCGGCAAGGCGTTATCTGCGCAGGTTTTTGGATAACTGCAAATAGTGGCGTTATTGGAAAATGGCGTGACGGTTCCGATATCCGGGCTGCTATAGGCGCACTGCGTCAACCGGTCCAGCCAGTCTCCGGCAACCTCGGTATCGCTGTTTAACAGCACCACATCACGTTCTTCATGCAGGGCCATGCCGCGATTGACGGTCTGCAAAAAGCCCAGATTCTGTGTGTTGCGCAGAAGCGTAATACGGCCTGCCATCGCCAGCTCGCGAAGATAATCGGCCAGCGCCGGTTCAGGACTGGCATCGTCAATTACGATAATCTCATGGGGAACGCTCTGCTGAGCGCGCAGAACGCTGGACAGACAGGCGCGAGTTTCGGCAAGGCCGCGATAAACCGGAATAATGATGTCCACCAATTGGGCCGGCGCCGGCGCTGGGATCTTGCCAGCCTCAGACGCGACACGCGCCTCGACCAGCACTTGATAGGTCAGGGCGTCAGGCTGCGCCAGCAACGCTTGCTGGAGAAGCCGGGGAAGCCGATCCAGTCGGTCGTGAAACTCCGAGGACGCCAATTCCAGCGTCACCCCATCTTGGCGGCAGATAGCAAAGCCATGCGTGCTTAACCAGCGTTCCAGGGATTGGCGGGTAAAAAAACGCAAGTGGGTTTCGTCCAGCAATCCCTCCGGGCGGTACGAGAATTCGCCTGCTAATAATTCCGCAATCAAGCCGGCATAGGCGACATTGGGAACGGAAAGTAACAACCGGCCCTGGGCAGCGAACATTTTTGCCGCCTGCACGAGAATACGCTCCGGATTGCGTAGATGTTCCAGGATATCGGCGCAGATGATGTAGTCATATCGCACCCCCTGAAATAAAGCGGGCAAATACGCCTGTTCCAGATCGGCGATGGCCAGATGGCGATACCAGGGTGCCGCCAGGCGCGCTGCCGCCGGGTTATACTCGACGCCATCGACCGTGCAGCCCAGCGTTTCAACCAGATAGCGGCCCAGGATACCGGGACCACAGCCTACATCCAGCACTGCACTGCCTTGACCCACCCACCGGGCGATTCGTCTCAGAGAATCCTCTCGGTCTGGATCGAGGGTGCGAAGATAGAGGTGCGGTTTATGGTCACACTCCACCAGTTTAGCTCCAATCTTTTATGGAGCCGGCTTCCAGCCGGCTGGAAGCGGTTCCACTGTCATACAGGTTAAAGACTTAGTTTTTAGACATCATCATTACACCCGCACGTCCGTCATCAGCGCAAACGCCCG
>ERZ1645187.3932-NODE-3932-length-12258-cov-36.320987_pt1 | contig 12258 bp, 12 predicted proteins | sample MGYA00575352_ERZ1645187 | MGnify/ENA primary metagenome ERZ1645187 (study PRJEB40837, sample SAMN11349314) | freshwater sediment metagenome | isolation source: river sediment | host: Sediment | place: India: Wazaribad , New Delhi | collected 2017-02-21 ... | reverse complement strand
CTTGTTGATCTTGCCGGTCGCCGTGTGCGGGATTTCCTCGACGAACTGCACGTCGTCGGGCATCCACCATTTGGCGATCTTGCCCTCAAGGAACTTGAGAATGTCGTCGCGGCTCGACGACTTGCCTTCCTTGACGACGATGACCAGCAGCGGGCGCTCGTCCCATTTGGCGTGATGAATGCCGATGACCGCGGCTTCCGCCACGTCGGGGTGGCCGACGGCGACATTTTCAATGTCGATGGAGGAAATCCACTCGCCGCCGGACTTGATCACGTCCTTGGCGCGGTCGGTGATCTGCATGTAGCCGTTGGGATCGATGGTCGCCACGTCGCCGGTGTCGAAGAAACCGTCCTCGTCGAGCACGTTCTCGTTCTCGCGGCGGAAATAGGCCTTGGTGATGGCGACGCCGCGCACCTTGAGCTTGCCGAAGACCTTGCCGTCCCACGGCAATTCCTTGTTATCGTCGTCGACGATCTTCATCTCGACGCTGAAGGGAGCAAAGCCCTGCTTCGACTTGAGGTCGTAAAGCTCCTTGTCCTTCAGGTCCTGCACCACATATTTCAGTGTGCCGACGGAGCCGATCGGGCTCATCTCGGTCATGCCCCAGGCGTGGTAGACCTTGACGTTGTAAACCTTCTCAAAGGCTTCGAGCATGGCGCGCGGACAGGCCGAGCCGCCGATAGCGACGCGGTTCATGCTGGTGAGGCGTTTGCCGGTCTTCTGCAGATATTGCAGCAGCATCAGCCAGACGGTCGGCACGGCGGCCGAGAAGGTCACCTGCTCCGCTTCCAGCAATTCGTAAATCGATTCGCCGTCGAGCTTGGCGCCTGGCATGACGAGCTTCGCGCCTGTCATCGGCGCCGAGAAAGCCAGCGACCACGAATTGGCGTGGAACATCGGCACGACGGGCAGAATCGAGTCCCGCGACGAGCAGGCCAGCGTGTCGTTGAAACTGGCCGTCATCGAGTGAATGACGTTGGAGCGATGCGAATAGAGCACGCCCTTGGGATCGCCGGTGGTGCCGGACGTGTAGCAAAGACCGGCGGCGGTGTTCTCGTCGAAGCTGCGCCATTTGAAGTCGCTGTCGACCTCGGCGATCCAGTCTTCGTAGGCGACGGCGTTTTTGAGCTTCGTCGCCGGCATATGCGCCTTGTCGGTGAGGATGATGTATTTCTCGACCGTCGGCAGCTTGTCGGCGATGGCCTCCAGCAGCGGCACGAAAGTCAGGTCGGTCATCATCATGCGGTCCTGCGCATGATTGACGATCCAGACGATCTGTTCGGGGAAGAGGCGCGGATTGACGGTGTGGTAGATCGCGCCGACGCCGGTGATGCCATACCAGGCTTCGAGATGGCGCCAGGTGTTCCAGGCGAGCGTGCCGATGCGATCGCCGACCTGCACCCCGTCCTTGGTCAGGCGCTTGGCGACCTGAAGGGAGCGCTGGCGGATCTGCCGGTAATTCGTGCGATGGATCGGACCTTCGACGCTGCGGGTGACGACCTCGCGCTCCCCGTGCTGCTGCGCCGCGTAATCAATGATCCTGTTGATCAGAAGCGGCCAGTCCTGCATCAAACCAAGCATCGAAATCCTCCCGACATTGAACTTTCATCCCGCCGTCCCTGCTTTCACATTCAAGAGCTCGGCGATCAGGCAGCGGATTTTCGTTGTTCCCGGGGCGCCGTCAAGTGATCGTTCCGACGTAGACTGTCTCGGCGCATCGCCTGCGACGGCTTGCCGCGACGCCGCTTAGGCTCTAGCGTCCAGCCAAGCCTTGGAAGACAGATGAAAGCCATGCCCCAAACCGCCGACGCCGAACGAGTCTGGTTTCGATTTCTTCGCCTTGAGACGCGCATTCGTCTGGAAATCGGCGGACGGCTGAAAGGCATCGGCCTCTCGGTGCCGCAATGCGACGTGCTGACGACACTGACCGAACAGGAAGGCCTGAGCCAGCAGGATCTGGCGCAGCGGCTCTATGTCACGAAGGGCAATATTTCCGGCCTCATTGACCGGCTGGAGGCGGCGGGCCTTGTGGAGCGGCGCTCCATCCGCGGCGATCGCCGCTCGCACGCCATTTTCCTTACAGAAACAGGCCGCCGGTCGGCGCTGGAAGGCATCGCCCTGCAACGGGAGTTCGTGCAGGAGACGATTGGACGCCTGCCCGGCGACAAGCTGGCGCTGTTTGAACAGATGCTGCTCGACATGCGCGACCTTGTGCGCGCCAAAGCCGCCCAGGACTCGGCAACCACGCCGCAAATCAAAAAGAAAGCTGCGTCATGAGCGATCTTCTTCGGCCCGCCGGGGCGCATCTCGCCGATCTCGCCGCCGGTCGGCTGACGGCCGTCGATCTTCTTGAGGCGACGATCGCGCAGGTCGGCAAGATCAATCCGGCGCTCAACGCGGTGGTCCACACCGATTTCGCCAACGCCCGCAAGGCCGCTGCGGCCTCCGACGCCCGCCGCGCCGCCGGCAAGGCCGGGCCGCTTGAGGGGTTGCCGATCACGATCAAGGACGGCTTCGACGTCGCCGGCATGGTCACCGCCTCGGGCGCGCCCGTCTATAAAGACCGCGTCGCGGCGGAAGACGCCGCCGCCGTCGCCCACCTGCGCAACGCCGGCGCAATCATCTACGGCAAGAGCAATGTGCCGTTCTTCTGCGGCGACTTTCAAAGCTACAACCCCGTCTACGGGACGACGAACAATCCGTGGGACGCCGCGCGCAGCCCCGGCGGATCGTCGGGCGGCGCAGCTGCGGCGGTCGCGACGGGAATGAGCGCGTTCGAGCTTGGCTCCGATCTCGGCGGCTCCATCCGCTGGCCGGCGCATGCGACGGGGCTTTTCGGCCTCAAGACGACATGGGGCCTCGTTTCGACATGGGGTCATGTGCCGCCGCCGCCCGAGCGGCGGATCGAGCGCAATGGAGAGCTGACCGTCACGGGGCCGCTGGCGCGCAGCGCCGACGATCTGTCGCTCGTTCTCGACGTCATCGCCGGCCCGCGCGATCCGGCGCAGGCGGCCGAGCCTTACGCCGCGGCGCGTCAAACGTCGCCGAAAGGCCTGCGCGTCGCGCTGTGGATCGACGAGAGCATGGCGCCGGTCGATGCGAGCGTCGCCGACGCCGCCCGCAAGGCCGCCGACGCGCTGGCGCGCGAAGGCGCGCTCATCGACGAGCGGGCGCGCCCGCCGTTCTCGCTGGCTGAGGCTTACGAAATCTACGCGGTGCTGAACCACGCCATCGTCGCCTCGGGACTGCCGGACAAGGTGCGCGACAAGATCGTCGCGGCGGCGGCCGGCCTGCCGAAGGGCGACCTCTCGCATCGCGCCTTGCAGGCGCGCGGCGCGCGCATGGCGGCTGAGGATTTCGCCGATATTTCGGCGCGCCGCAAAGCAGTGCTCGCCGGCTGGGCCGATTTTTTCAAAGGCGTCGATGTGCTGCTTTGCCCACCGGCGCCGGTGGGCGCCATCGCGCATGATCACAACCCCGACATTCACGCGCGCCGACTCAAGGTGAACGACCGGGAGATTCCCTATCTCGACTTCCTGCTGTGGTCGTCGCTGGCGACGGGCGGCAATCTTCCGGCCGCCGTTGCGCCGATCCTGCGCGCGGCCGATGGCGCGCCGCGCGGCGTGCAGATCATCGCCGGCGCTTTCGAGGATCGCACCGCCGTCGCGGTGGCCAAAATGCTGGAAGGTCTGTGCGGCGGCTTCGTTGCGCCGCCGTCGGCGCGCGCCTGAGACACCCGAATACCGCTTTGTCGACGGCTCGAAACGGGACCGCGCGCCACAGGCGCGCTTTACGGCGATTTAACCTCAATCCGTAAAATTCGACGGATCGTTAGTCCCGTATCCGCGAGTACCCCCATGACCGAGATGCCCGTTCCGCAGATGCCGCAGCAGCAAGAGCGTTGCGACGCGCGCGACCTCCTCGCCCGCCTCTATCGTGAAATCGGCATTTCCGCCGTGGCCGCCGCGCTGCATGTGTCGCCGAAAGACGAAGCGATTGCGTCGGCCGCTGAGCACGAGCCGTTCGATGGCGTGCTGATTAACCGTTTGCGTGGCGTCGCGGCCTAAGCGGATTCACGCCGTCTGCATAAAAAATGCGACAGACGGCGCCAAATGAGCCACAATTATCAGCTTGAAGTGAGACGTATCGTCGCACCGTCGGGTTGTTCATGGCTCTTCTGACCCGCCGCCGTTTCCTGCAGGGAGCCGGCGGCCTCGCGTTAAGCTCTTTCGGTCTTGGCTCCTACGCCTTCGCGCTGGAGCCGGGCTATATGCTCGACATCACGTCCTATCAGGTGCTGCCCCGCCGCTGGACGCCGGGGCTGACGCTGCGCGTCGGCGTGATCGCCGATCTGCACGCCTGCGAGCCGTGGATGGGGCCGGCGCGCATTCGCCGCATCGCCGAAACCGTCAACGCCATGAAGGCGGACATGATCGTCCTTCTCGGCGACTTCAACGGCGGCCAACGCATCGCAAGCCGCCCCGTCTATCCCGATCAATGGGCCGAAGCGCTTTCCATCCTGCGGGCGCCGCTGGGCGTCTACGCTATTCTCGGCAACCATGATTTCTGGCATGGGCCGCTGCCCGGGATGCCTTCCGGCGACGGCGAGCCGATCCGCGCGGGCCTCAGGAAAGCCGGCATCCGCCTGCTCGAAAACGACGCCCTGCGCCTGACGAAAGACGGCAAACCGTTCTGGATCGCCGGCCTCGCCGATCAGATCGCGCATTGGAAGTCGCATGCGATCTCACAGCCGCTCGACGATCTGCCGGGAACGCTGCGTCAAGTGAGCGACGACGCCCCGCTGCTGTTGCTGGCGCACGAACCTTACATCTATCGGCATCTGACGGATCGCGTGTCGCTGACGCTTTGCGGCCATACGCATGGCGGTCAGGTGAAACTGCCGGTGCTGGGGCCGGTCGCCGCCGCCTATCGATTCGGACCGGACCTGGTCTATGGGCTCGTCGGCGACGAAAACCGGCAGATGATCATTTCCGCGGGGCTCGGCACATCGGGTTTGCCGGTGCGCTTCATGCGGCCGCCGGAACTCGTGCATGTGACGATCGGCGCGCCGCCGCCGATCGCGTGACAATAAAAAACCCCAGCCAAAGCCGGGGTTTTTGCATGTCTGACAAATCGCAGGATCAGCGGACGATGACTTTCGTGCCAACCTTGACGCGGCTGTAAAGGTCGATCGCGTCAACATTGGTCATGCGGATGCAGCCCGACGAGGCGCCGCGACCGATCGATTCCGGCTCGTTGGTGCCGTGAATGCGATAGAGCGTGTCCTTGCCGCCCTGATGCAGATAGAGCGCGCGGGCGCCGAGCGGATTGTCGGGACCGCCGGGCAGACCGCCGGCGTCGGCCGTCGGCTTCAGATGCGGCCAGCGCTGCAGCATGTCGGACGGCGGCATCCAGCGCGGCCATTCCTTCTTCTCGCCGATCGTGGCGACGCCGGTCCAGCCAGCGGCTTCCGTGCCCGAGGCGACGCCGTAGCGAATCGCCTTACGGCCGGGCTCGACGAGGTAGAGATAGTTCGACTTGGTGTCGACGACGATGGTTCCGGCCGGCTCGCCGGTCGGATCGTCGACGCGATAGCGCAGATATTCGCGATCGATGTCGAATCTTGGCACGAGCGCCATGTATTCCTTGTCCTTTCCCGACAGGGAAGGATCCGGAAACGACTGATAATTGCAGCCCGCCAGCGTCAGCGCCGCGAGAGCGGCCAAGGCCGCAGTGCGAAAGGTCATGACAAATTGCCCCGAAAACTCATGACCGGATTACCCCATTCAGGATTCCTTGACCATAAACTTCCGCGTCATCAGGTCGCATTCGACGCCGAAACCCGCCGCCCTGTTGCGGGAAAGAAACAGTCGGGGCCTGTTCGGCGGCCCCTCCCCCGCATAAGGGGGCATGGACAGAGCCGAGCGTTAAGGCGAAACTGTTTCTTGAAACAAGAAAACAGGCCTGCCTTGCTGAACACCCTCCTTCTGAGCCACCGATCCGCACTTGGCCACGACATGGGCCCCGGCCATCCGGAGCGGCCCGATCGCGTTCGCGTCATCGAGCGCATCCTCGAACACGAGAAATTTCACGCCCTGCTGCGCGATCAGGCGCCGCTCGGCACGAAGGAGGCCGTGCTGCGCGTCCATCCGGCCGCCTATTTTCAGGCTATCGAGGACACGTCGCCATCCGAAGGCATGGCGCGGCTCGACAGCGACACCGCCATGTGTCCGGGCACGATGGAGGCGGTGATGCGCGCCATCGGCGGCGCGATGATGGCCGTCGACGAAGTCATGACGCGCAAGGTCGACAACGCCTTTCTCGCCATGCGGCCGCCGGGGCATCACGCCGAGCGCGCGACGCCAATGGGCTTCTGCTTCTTCAACACGGCCGCCGTCGCCGCCCGGCATGCGCAGGCCGTGCATGGGGCCGAACGCGTTGTGATTATGGATTGGGACGTCCATCACGGCAACGGCACGCAGGACATCTTCTGGAACGACCCGACCGTGATGTATTGCTCCACGCACGAGATGCCGCTTTATCCCGGCACCGGCGCGGCGAGCGAACGCGGCGAGCACAACAACATCGTCAACGCGCCGCTGGCGGCGGGCGACGACGGCGCGGTGTTCCGCGAGGCGATGGAAGTGGCGGTGCTGCCGCGCATCGAGGCGTTCAACCCCGATCTCGTCATCATTTCCGCCGGCTTCGACGCGCATCGGCGCGATCCGCTCGGCAATCTCAATCTCGTCGAGGCGGATTACGCCTGGGCGACGCGCAAGCTGATGGACATCGCCGACCAGAAAGCCGGCGGCCGCCTCGTGTCGCTGCTCGAAGGCGGCTACGACCTCGAAGGTCTTGCGCGCTCCACCGCCGCGCATGTGCTGGCGCTGATGGGGGCGTGACGATGCTGGAGGCCGCGCTCAAGGAATGGCATCGCATCGCGGCCGAGAAGGACGTGAAGGGGCTTGACGCCGCTCTCGCCGACGACGTCGTGTTCCAGTCGCCCGTCGTGCACACGCCGCAGCGAGGCAAGGCGATCACCAAAGCCTATCTGACCGCCGCGCTGCATGTGCTCAACAACGAGCAATTCCACTATACCGGCGAATGGACGGGGCCGAATTCAGCCGTGCTGAACTTCGCCACCACGCTCGACGGCATCGAGATCGACGGCGTCGACATCATCACGTGGAACGACGAAGGCAAGATCACCAATTTCAAGGTGATGGTGCGCCCGCTCAAGGCCGTCAACATGCTGCATCAGATGATGGGCGCCATGCTGGCCAGGATGAAGCCGGCCTGAGCCGCTTTCACAAGCCCTTCAGAACCTGCAAGAACGCGGCCTTCTCGCGCTCGATCACCTGTTCGTTGGCGTGGCTTAAGCCGGCTATGAAAACGAAGCGATTGCCCTTGGCGTCGACATGCTCGGCCCAGCCGACATATTCGAGCGGCTGGCGCGGGTTTGACGGGTTGCGGTAGCGATAAAGGCGGAACGGCGCCTCGCCGCTGGCGCGCGCGAGATCCGGCAGACGTTCGATCTGCACATCCGGCTGGCGTTCGCGCCAATCCGCCTCGCTGCGCGCGATCCGCGCGTCCAGATTATCTTTCGCGCCGTTATAGGATGTGTTGACGTAGATCAGCGGGTCGGCCGCAGCATTGTTCGCGAGCATGAGAACAGAAGACTTGCGCGCCTTGCCGAAGTTCTCGTCGATCTTCCAGCCTTTTGGCGGAGCCAGTTTCACCTGCCACCAAGGGCAAAGCTTGCCGCCCTCGCAATTGCTCATCAGCCAGGCGATCTCCGCCGCCTGCGCCGGCGCGCCGACGCTCGCCAGCGACAAGGCGAGAAGAGCGCTGCGACCAAAAGAGGCGAATGCCATGACAGCGCCCTCCAAAACGATTCAGCGAAACTCGGCCGTCGAGGCGTCGCAGACGCTTTGCGGCGCGGGCTTCAGGATGAAGACATTATCGTCGCTGGTCTTGCCGCCGAAGGCGATGAAATCGTCGCCCTCGATGGAAAGCTCACTCGTCAAACGCATTTCCAGACCGTCGCCGGAGGGCTGCAGGTCGAACTGGCCGCCGTCGCTTTCGAGCGAACAGGCGACGCCGCCCATGGCGCGCTCGTTGCACAGCATCGAGTTCGTATACCAGCCCTTTTTGCCCTTGAGCCTGACGCCCAGACCAGCGGCGAAACGGGAAGGACGATTGCCCTCGCTTTCGGCGTTCTTGGCGTCGTAATCCAGTTCGATTTCGACAACCTTCTGGCGGGGATGCGCGGCCATATGCGCCTCATCATAAAGCCTGGCGTAGCAGGCGACGCCGCCCGGCTTGCCGGCGAACCAGTTCTCATAATCTCCGGCGAGCCCGGGCGCGGCGAGACCGAACGACAATGCGGCGGAGATGATGAGGACGCTGCGCACGGGTTCCTCCTCGAAAATCGCTTCCCAACGGGCGCGAAGTGCTGTCAGCTTAGCGTCAAGGCCGCGAAACGCCATATGATTTCGCCGGTAGGGGAGATAAATCCATGACCCGCTTCATCAATCCGACGCGCGAGGCGTTCAAGGCGATCTTCGGGCTCGCGCTCGACAGGCCGGTGCATATGCTCAACCTGCTGCAATTCCGCGCCACCGCGCAATATGCGCCGGAAGACCCGGAGGCGAAGCAGCCGCCGATTTCAGGGGCGGAAGCCTACGCCCGCTATTCGAAAGAGGCTGGCCCGATCTTTTCAGCCGTCGGCGGCAAGCAGGTCTGGATTGGCGAGCCGGAGCAGATGTTCATCGGCCCGCAGGATTCCGAGAGCTGGGATCTCGCTTTCATCGCCTACTATCCGACGGCGCAGGCCTTCGTGGATATGCTGAAAAACCCCGCCTACCACAAGGCGACGCGCCATCGCACCGCGGCGACGGTCGACAGCCGGCTCGTGCGTTGCGCGCCCTTGCCGCTCGGCGAGACATTCACAGCGGGCCATTGAAGCCATTTGACATGCCCGTCAGGGCCGGACAGAGAATGGCGCATTGTTGCAGCTTCCGAGCCGCGAGTTTCATTGCGCCATGCACATTTCCCCGCAAACCGGCCAGCCTGAACCCACCTCATTCTTCAAGCATCTGACGAGCGATCGGCGCATCGCGATGATGCTCGTGCTCGGCTTTTCGTCGGGCATACCCTATCTGCTCGTCTACGCCACGCAATCGGCGTGGCTGTCGGAAGCCAAGGTGCCGATCAAGACGATCGGCCTCCTCAGCGAATTGACGCTCGCCTATAAATTCAAATGGGTCTGGGCGCCGTTCCTCGAGGAATATGACGCGCCGATTTTTTCGAAATGGCTGGGGCGACGGCGCGGCTGGATCGTGCTGTCGCAGATCGCGGTGATGATCGCGCTGTGCGGCGTCGCCTTCGGCGATCCCGCCAACTGGCTGTGGTGGACCATCGGCTTTTCCTTCGCGCTGGGCGTCGCGGGGGCGACGCAGGACATCACCATCGACGGCTGGCGCATCACCGCCACGGGGCGCGAGTTGCAGCCCTTGATGTCCTCGACGCATGAGATGGGCTATCGCGTCGGCGTGCTGGCGGCCGGCGCCGGCGCGCTCTACATCGCCGACGCCTGGGGCTGGAAGGCGTCCTATCTGTGCATGGCGGCGCTGATGAGCATCGGCATGGTCGCGGCCTTCCTCGCGCCGGAGCCGGCCTCGGACCTGAAGCCGCATCGCGAGAAACCCGGCTTTATTTTCACCATCACGGCGCCCATCAAGGAATTGTGGACGCGGCTTGGCGCCATGGCCGTCCCGATCTTTCTGATGATCGCAGGCTTCCGCATGCCGGGATATGTGGCGCACGCCATGGCGATCCCGCTGTTCAAGCACCTCGAATACAGCGATAGCGAAATCGCCACCGTCACCAAGATTTTCGGGTTCGGCATTGCGCTGGCCGGCACGTTCCTGTCGGCGTTCCTCGTGCGCAAGCTCGGCATGATGACGAGCCTGCTCATCGGCACGGTGTTCGGCTCGGCCTCGCATCTGAGCCTTGCGTGGCTCGCCGCCAACGGCCATGCGAATTTCTGGATTTTCGCCTTCGCCGTCGGCATCGACGGCTTCGCCGCGTCTTTCGCGACGGTCGTGCTCATCACCTATATGTCGTCGCTGGCCTCGACCGAACTGGCGGCGAGCCAATATGCGTTGATGACCTCGATCTGCGCCCTGCCCGGCTCCATCCTCGCCGGCTTCTCGGGCTATATCATCAAGTCGACCGGCTTCACCTGGTTCTTCATCTGGACGTCGCTGATCGGCATCCCGGTCGCGTTGCTCGCGGCGTGGGTCTGGAAGAAGCAGCAAAGCATGCATCTCTACGCCGAGGACCGCGACGGCGACGGCATTCCCGACCCGCCGCCGGGCGCGCTGGGGCATTGAATGTTCGTGTCAGCCGGTAAACGCCTCAAGCGTGTGCAGGCAGCCTCGTAAATGGCCGCTTCCCTCCCGAGGGGCGCGCCATTGATGCGAAGGCCATAGCCCGGCCGCATGAAGACCTGGCCGATATTCATGGTGAACCAGCCAAGCGCCGCCCTGCAGAAATGCACGCGCGGCATGGGCGCAAGAAAGACGCCCGCGAATTTGCGCTGGGCAATGTCGCCGACGGCGCGCGGCATGGGCTGGTATCCTCGCAGGGAGATCGCAAAAGGCGCGCGCCATCGGCTTCCGCGATCCGCCGGAACAAGAAAAAGATTGACGTAATCCTCGTCTCGTCGCCGCACGGCGACGACCGAGAAAAGCTGACGCTCCCGCTGCGCGTTATAGGCTTCTACATGCGCAACGCTGAAATTATTTCCGCCGTTGGCCGCCTCGCCCGGCTCAACCAGCCATTGCGCGCCGGCGAAATGCGTCGCGAGCCCGAACCAATCGATCTCGACTTCGAATAATTCGCGGATGTCCTTGTGCGGCGTTTCGTCCATCCTGACGAGCAAGGCCGGCGACACTCCCATCCTGTTGAGATAGGCCCGCAGCCTGCGTTGCAATTCGGGGTTCGAACCTTCGCGCGTGGAGGTGCGCGTTTCCCGCCTTTCGCTGACCAATTGGCGATCGGTCGTCGTCTCGGTTTCGGTGACGCGCTGGCGCACCAGATATTTGCGATGGACCGTGACCGTCGTTCTTTTCTGCAAGACGCGATGGAGACCGATACGCGCGCCGGAGGGCGCGTATCGACGCAAGCCGGCGGCGAAGGCGAAAGGACATGCGGACAAGCAGACGCCGGGCCGGAAACGCCCGGCTGCATCGACAAATGCGACTGCGGTGTCGAGATTTCGCGCGCGGATCAGCTCGCCAACGGCGAGCGCCTCGTTCATGTCGCCGCCGCCCGACATGAACAGGATCGGCAGGCGTCTGCCGTCAAGACCGGCCAAGAGCTTTTCCAACTCCCGGGCGACGCCTTTGACGAAGGCGCCCTGCGCCGCGATCCATTCCGCGCACGACGGCTCGCAGCCGGATGTCCTGGACCGCATGAGCGTGAAGCGCATCGGGCTTTCACCGCGCGGCGCGGGCTGAGTCGCGGCCAGCGCCTCTGCGCTGACAGCCATGACAATCAGGGCCGCCATACTAAGCAGCCTCAACATCATTCGCCGCACGCTTTGCCCTCGACGTCGCCTCAGCGGCAGCTTCTGGCAGCCTCACTCCATCCCTTCAATACCCGAAATCTCGATGCCGAAGCCTGACAGGCCGACGTAGTTGCGGGCGACCGAGGTGCGCAGGCGGATGGAGGAAACGCCGAGGTCGCGCAGGATTTGCGCGCCGAGGCCGACTTCGCGCCATTCCTTCTTGCGCTGGCTTTCGGAATCGGCAGGCTCGCTCGAATGGACATTGAGCGGCACGCCGGCGGCGCCGTCGCGCAGATAGATCAGCACGCCTCGCCCCCTGGCCTTGAAGCGCTCCAGCGTCTTGCGGATGGAGGCGCCGCCTTCGATCACGTCCGCGATGATGTCGGCGCGATGCAGGCGCGCGGGAACATCCCGGCCGTCGCCGAGATCGCCGAAGACGAAAGCGTAATGCTGCACGTCGTCGAAAGCCGTCTTGTAGACATAGCCCGTCAGATCGCCCGTCTCGCTTTTGACCGGGAAGGACCCGACGCGTTCGACCAGTTTCTCGCGCGCCTGACGATAGGCGATGAGATCGGCGACGGAGATACGGCGCAGATTGTGCTTCTCGGCGAAAGCCTCGATCTGTGCGCCCATCATCACCGTGCCGTCGTCATTGGCGAGTTCGCAGATGACGCCGACCGGCG
>ERZ1645187.3931-NODE-3931-length-12262-cov-13.356353_pt1 | contig 12262 bp, 15 predicted proteins | sample MGYA00575352_ERZ1645187 | MGnify/ENA primary metagenome ERZ1645187 (study PRJEB40837, sample SAMN11349314) | freshwater sediment metagenome | isolation source: river sediment | host: Sediment | place: India: Wazaribad , New Delhi | collected 2017-02-21 ... | reverse complement strand
GGGCGCCGCCGGCATGGCGATGTACGACCCGGAATACCTGCGCCTCGCCCGCCAGTTGTGCGACCGCTACGAGGTGCACCTGATCTGCGACGAAATCGCCGTCGGCTGCGGCCGCACTGGCACTTTCTTCGCCCACGAGCAGGCGGACATTCGCCCCGACCTGATGTGCCTGTCGAAAGGCATCTCCGGCGGCTACCTGCCGCTCTCCATCGTGCTGTGCAGCGACACGATCTACGCCGCCTTCCTTGACGATTCCGTCGCCCGCGCCTTCCTGCATTCGCACAGCTACACCGGCAACCCGCTGGCCTGCCGCGCCGCGCTGGCGACGCTCGACATCTTCGAACAGGACGACGTGATTGCCGCCAACCGCGCCAAGGCCCGGGCCATCGGCACCGCCCTCGCGCCGCTGGCCGACCACCCGCAGGTTCGCCACTTGCGCCAGCGCGGCATGATCGCGGCCTTCGATGTCGCCAGCGACGACCCGCATTTCTCGCGCAAATTCTATCGCGCCGCCCTCGACCGCTCAGCGCTGATCCGGCCGATCGGCAACACGGTCTATCTGATGCCCCCCTACATCGTCGGCGACGACGAAATCGCCCATCTCGCCCAGGCGATCGAGGGCGCGCTGGCCGCAGTGCTTTGACCCCAATCTTGTCCTCCGCATTGTTTTGTATTACCGTTAATACACCACCTTCCGGAGGAAACCGATGACCACCACCGTCCGCATCCCCCCGCGCCTCGAACAGGCTCTGGCGCGCTATTGCGTCGAAACGCGGCGCAGCAAGTCCGAGGTGATCATCGAGTTGCTGGAAAAACGCTTTGTCGCCGAGGCCCCGCCACGCACGCCCTACGAACTGGCCTGTGAAACCGGTTTCGTCGGCGCGCTGGAACTTGACGAGAATGCCGCCGAAAACAGCCGTCACGCCGTGCGCGCCGCTATTGCCCGCAAACACGGCCAGGCCGCCGAATGAACCTGCTGCTGGTCGATACCGGCCCGCTGGTCGCCCTCGCCAACCGGCGCGACAAGCACCATGCCGCTTGCACGGCCCGCCTCAAGCAGCACCAGGGGCGCCTGCTGACCACGTGGGCCGTGCTGACTGAATTCGCCCATCTGACCGATACGGTGGGCGCCACGCTACCGCTCTATCACTGGATCGAACGCGGCGGGCTCGAATTGCTGCCGCTCGGCCGCGAGGAACTGGTAACAGCTATCGACTGGATCGAACGCTATGCCGACCGCCCGATGGATCTGGCCGATGCCTCGCTGGTCGTCGCTGCGCTGAAAACCGGCTGCACCGACATCTGGACACTCGACCGCGCCGATTTCGAAACCTACCGCCTGCCCGGGCGCAAGCATTTCACTCTTGCCTGACATGAGCGCCTCCCGTCTCGACACCCAACTCGCGGCCGAACTGGCCGACATCGCCGCCGCCGGCCTGACCCGCCGCCGCCGTGTGCTCGATTCGCCGGCCGGGCGCATCGCCCGGGTCGATGGCCAGGAGGTGCTCAATTTTGCCAGCAACGATTACCTGGGCCTGGCCGGCAATGCGGAAATCGCCCAGGCACTCGCCGACGGCGCGCTGCGCTGGGGGGCCGGCAGCGGCGCCTCGCACCTGGTCAGCGGCCACCTGACGCCACATGACCAGCTGGAAAACGAAATCGCTGCCTTCACCGGTTTCGAACGCGCCCTGACCTTCTCCACCGGCTACCTCGCCAACCTGGCCGTCACGCCGACCCTGGCCGGCCGTGGCGACGCGGTATTCGCCGACAAGCTGAACCACGCCTCGCTGATCGACGCCATGCAACTGGCCAAGGCCAACGGCGCCGAGGTACAGCGCTACCCGCACAACGACGTGGCCGCACTGGAACGGCAACTGGCCGCCAGCAATGCTGCCCGCAAGGTGATCGTCACCGACGCCGTATTCAGCATGGACGGCGACCTCGCCCCGCTGCCTTTGATTTTCGAACTGGCCGAGCGCCACGATGCCTGGCTGGTCATCGACGACGCGCACGGCTTCGGCGTCCTCGGCCGGCATGGCGAGGGCAGCCTGGCCCACTTCAACCTGCCCGCCTCGCCGCGCATCCTGCTCATGGGTACGCTGGGCAAGGCAGCCGGTGTCGGCGGCGCCTTCGTTGCCGGCTCGGCCACCGCCATCGAGTACCTGCTCAACAAGGGCCGCAGCTACATCTTCACCACCGCCGCCCCGCCCGCCATCGCCTTCGCGCTGTCGAAGAGCCTGCACATTATTCGCAGCGGCGACTCCCTGCGCGCCAACCTGATGGCCCGCATCGCCCAGTTGCGCGAGGGCCTGGCCGGCAAGCCGCTGCTCCCCTCGGCCACCGCCATCCAGCCCTACATCGTCGGCGACAACGAGGCTGCTGTCGCCCTGTCGAAAGCCTTGTGGGAGCGCGGCCTGTGGGTGCCGGCCATCCGCCCGCCAACAGTGCCCAAGGGCACGGCCCGCCTGCGCATTTCCGTCTCGGCCGCCCACACCGCCGGCGATATCGACCACCTGCTCTCCGCCCTCAAGGAACTCGCATGAGCGCTCCCTTCGTCTTTCTCCCCGGCTGGTGCGTCGGCCGTACGCCGGTTGCCGCCACAGTCGCCGCCCTCGGTGGCCAGATCATCGACCTCCCCGGCTACGGCAGTGAACCGTTGATCGCCGATTTCGATGCCGCGGTCGACGCCATCGCCGGCCGCCTGCAGCCGGGCACCGCGCTCGGCGGCTGGTCGCTCGGCGCCCAGATGGCACTGGCCGTCGCCGCCCGCCATCCGGACAAGGTCGGCAAGCTGCTGCTCGTCGCCGGCACCGCCTCCTTCGTGCAGCGCGACGGCTGGCCGCACGCCATGCCGCCGGCCATGCTGGCCGAATTCACCGCCGGCATCGCGGCCGATGTCGAGGCCATGCTGCCGCGCTTCGTCGGCGGCTTCAATCGCGGCGATGCCCGTGCCAAGAGCGTCACGGCCGAATTGCTACAACTGGCCGACCCGCGCCCGAGCGGGGAAGTCCTGGCCACCGGCCTGCGCTGGCTGCGCGATGTCGACCTGCGCCCCGCCGCTGCCCAAGTCGCCTGCCCGACCCTGCTCGTGCACGGCGCCGCCGATCCGCTGATGCCGCTCGGCGCCGCCGACGCACTGGCCGCGCTGATCCCCGGTGCGCAAGTCGCCGCCTTCGCCGAGTGCGCCCACGCCCCCTTCCTGTCCCGCGCCGATGATTTCGTGACCCGGGCACGCAGCTTCCTGCATGAATAGACCGAGCAAGGCGCGCATCCGGCAGTCCTTCGAACGCGCCGCCCCGACCTACGACAGTGCGGCCGACATTCAGCGCCGCATCTGTCACCAGCTGGCCGAGCAGTTGCCGCCCGGGCCGGTCGGCCGGCTGCTCGATGCCGGCTGCGGCACGGGCTATGCGCTGCCCGAGCTCCGCCAGCGCTTTCCACAGGCCCATGTCGTCGCGCTGGATTTGTCCCCGGCCATGCTGCGGCATGTCGTCACGCCCTGCTGCCGCATGGCCGGCGACCTCGAACACCTGCCGCTGGCCGATGCCTGCCTCGACCTTTTCTGGTCCAGCCTGGCCGTGCAATGGTGCGACCTGGCGGCCGTACTGCGCGAAGCCCGCCGCCTGTTACGCCCGGCCGGCCACCTGGCGCTGGCCAGCCTCGGCCCGGACACCTTCCACGAACTGCGCCGCGCTTTCGCCGGGGTCGATGAGTACCGCCACACCCTGGCCTTCCACACGGCCGACGAAATCGGGCAGATGGCCGTCGCCGCCGGCCTGTCTGCGGTCAGCGTGCAGCGCACGACGCAGATGGCGCACTATGCCGATTTCAAGTCCCTGCTGCGCGCGGTCAAGGCCGTTGGCGCCAACCAGGTCGGCGACGGGCGGCGCACCGGACTGATGAGCCGAGCCTCCTTCCTGCGCGCCGAGGCGGCCTACGAAGCGCAGCGCACGGCTGACGGCCTGCCTCTCACCTACGATGTCCTGACCCTGCACGCCCACCCATGAATCACGCTTATTTCCTGACCGGCACCGATACCGAGATCGGCAAGACCTTCATCACCTGCGCCCTGCTCCACCGTGCCCGGCGCGACGGACTGCGTGCCGCCGGCCTCAAGCCGGTCGCTGCCGGCACCGATGCCGCCGGCCTGAACGAGGATGTGGAGAACATCCGGGCGGCGAGCAGCGTCGATCTGCCGCGCGCGCTGGTCAATCCCTACTGTTTCGCCCCGGCTGTTGCGCCACACATCGCGGCGGCCGAAGCGGGCGTGGTCATCGACTTTGCGCCGATCCGGGCGGCCTGCGCTGCGGCACGGCAAGAGGCCGATGTGGTCATTGTCGAGGGGGTGGGCGGCTTCTGCGTACCGCTCGGCGCAGACCAGGGCAGCGATGATCTGGCGGTCGACCTCGGCCTGCCGGTGATCCTGGTCGTCGGCATGCGCCTGGGCTGTATCAGCCACGCCCTGCTGACGGCGGAAGCGATTGCCGCCCGCGGCCTGCAACTGGCCGGCTGGGTGGCCAACCGCATCGATCCGGCCATGTCGCGTTTCGAGGAAAACCTGGCGGCGCTGCAGTCACGCCTGAAGGCGCCGCTGCTTGGCGTCGTGCCGCACGCCCCGGCTGGCGGGGCGGCGGGCGCCGCGGACTGCTTACGCCTGCCCGGCGCTTAGGACAGCAGACACTTCACGCAGGCGGGACTGAATATCCGCAACGGCGGGGCCCAGGTTGGCGAGTTCGTCTTCCCGGGCATTTTTCTCGACGAAATTCGCTTCAACGGCACCGTCATCATCCGAGAAGGTCGCCAGCAGGCCCTTGACGGTATGCGCCGCGCGCTTCAGCGACTCCACGTCACCGGCCGCGAGTGCCGTGGCGAGTGCGGTGCAGTTGTTCTCCACATCGGCGACAAACATGTCGACCATCATGGCGTAGATTTCCTCGTCGCCCCCCAGGCGTTCGAGGATGGAAGCGCGGTCCAGTACAAAAGCTGCAGCCATTCTCATCTCCCTGGCGCCGGCATCGCGGGGCGGTGCGGCGCACTGACACGTATTCAGATTTGCGGAACTTCCTCGTCGCGAAAGCGCTGACGAATTTCCAGGATGTCTTCCCAGCCGGCCAGAAAGGCTTCGACGCACAAGGGGTCGAAATGCTTGCTGCGCCCTTCTTCCAGAAAGCGGCAGGCATCGTCCAGCGACCAGGCCCGCTTGTAGGGGCGCTCCGAGGTCAGGGCATCGAACACGTCAGCCACCGCGACGATGCGTCCCAGTTGCGGAATCTGCGTGCCCTTCAGCCCGAAGGGATAGCCCGAGCCATCGTATTTCTCGTGATGCGACATCGCCACTTCGGCACCGGCGCGCAGGATTTCCGAACCGCTGTCCTTGAGCAGTTCGTAGCCGAGCCGGGCATGCCCTTTCATCACCTCGAATTCCTCGGGCGTCAGCTTGCCCGGCTTGAGCAGGATGTAATCGGGAATGCCGATCTTGCCCACGTCGTGCATCGGCGCCGCTTCGAGCACCAGCTTTTCCATGGCCGGCCCGAGATCGAGGCCACGGGCGATGATCTGCGAGTAATGCGCCATGCGCTGGATGTGGGCGCCGGTTTCCGGATCGCGGAATTCGGCCGCCCGCGACATTCGGAAGATGAGCTCCTTCTCGCGCTCGCGAATCTCGCTGGTGCGCTCATCGACCAGCGCGGCGAGATGTTCGGCCCGGTCGGCAAGGAATTTCTGGCCGGTACGCAAGGACAGCATGTTGCGCGCCCGGGCGCTGAACTCGATGCGGTCGATCGGCTTGGTCAGGAAATCGTTGGCGCCGCCGAGCAGGGCTTCGTAGCGGATGTCCCGCTGGTCGTTGGCGGTGATCATCAGCACCGGGATTTCATTGCGGCCGTGCAGGGCGCGAAAGGCGGCGATGAATTTCAGGCCGTCCATTTCCGGCATCATGTAATCGACGATGACCAGGTCGGGCACGTTGTCGCGGCACCATTCGAGCGCGGCCACCGGCCGGTCGAAGAGCACCGGGCTGCACTCCCCCAGCTTGAGAACCAGGGCCTTGATCAAGGCCAGGTTGATGTCGCTGTCATCGACAATCAGGACGGTGTGCATGGTGTTCGCGGCTTGCAGGACGGGATTGGCACTGAGTATATAATGCCCCGCCATGAAACTGCTCTTCGACCTCTTCCCCGTCATCCTCTTTTTCGCCGCCTTCAAGTACTCGGAAAAGAACCCGGAAACCGCCGCCAGCTGGGTGGCCTCGCTGCTCGGCTCGGCTTTGGTCGACGCCAAGCAGGCCCCCATCCTGCTCGCCACCGTCGTCGTCATTGCCGCCACCGTCGCCCAGATCGCCTGGGTGCATTTCCGCCACGGCAAGGTCGACAAGATGCTGTGGATCAGCCTTGGCCTGGTTGTCGTCTTCGGCGGCCTGACCCTGGCCTTCCAGAACGAATCCTTCATCAAGTGGAAGCCGACCATCCTGTACTGGGTATTCGCCGGCAGCATGGCCTTCAGTGCCCTGCTGCTCAAGAAGAACCCGATCAAGGCCATGCTCGGCGAGCAATTGACGCTGCCCGAGCCGGTCTGGGGCAAGCTCAACCTGGCGTGGATCGCCTTCTTCGCCGTCATGGGCGTGCTCAACCTGGTCATCGCCTTCAATTTCCCGACCGATACCTGGGTCAATTTCAAACTGTTCGGCGGCATGGGCCTGATGCTGGTATTCGTGCTCGGCCAGGGCATGCTGCTGTCGAAGTACATCGAGGAAAAATGATGCTTTACGCCTTTATCGCCGAAGACCGCGCCGGCACGCTCGACCAGCGCCTCGCCGCCCGCCCCGCCCACCTGGCGCGCCTGCAGGCCCTGCAGGCTGAAGGTCGGCTGGTCATCGCCGGCCCCTGCCCGGCCATCGACTCGCCCGATCCGGGTCCGGCCGGCTTCTCGGGCAGCCTGATCATCGCCGAATTCGCCTCGCTGGAAGCTGCCAGGGCCTGGGCCGATGCCGACCCGTACATTGCCGCCGGCGTCTACGAAAAGGTCACCGTCAAGCCTTTCAAGAAAGCCCTGCCGGCGTGAGCGGCGAAACCGTCAACCTGTTGCAGCAGCGCCTGACTGCCGCCCTGCAACCTACGGCGCTGGCCATCCGCGACGACTCCCACCTGCATGCCGGACATGTCGGTGCGCGTAGCGGCGGCGGCCACTATCACATCGATATCGTCGCCGCAGCCTTTGCCGGCAAAAACACCGTCGCCCGCCACCGCATGATTTATGATGCGGCCGGTGAACTGATGCGCGGCCCGGTGCATGCGCTCAGCATCAACGCCAAAGCTGTCGGCGAAGTATAATTTTCAAGTTGTTCCCTCCACCCAAGGATAGATACATGCTCAAGCTCTCCCGCCTGGCCGGCCTTCTCGTTGCTGGCGCCATCATTTCCGCCCCGGCACTCGCCGCCGAAAAAGGCAAGGCTTTCGCCACCGTGAATGGCCAGCCGATCTCGCAAACCGTCTACAACGCCTTCGTGGCCGAGCAGAAGGCCCAGGGCGCTCCGGATTCGCCGGAACTGCAAAATGCGGTCAAGGAAGAACTGGTCCGCCGCGAAATCCTCGCCCAGGAAGCCAAGAAAAAGGGCATGGACAAGAACCCGAACATCCAGGGCCAGATCGAACTGGCCAAGCAGGCCGTCCTGATCCGCGCCTACCTGTCCGACTACGTCAAGGCCAACCCGATCAGCGAAGCCCAGCTCAAGGCCGAGTACGACGTGATCAAGAACAACCTGGGCAGCACCGAATACAAGTCCCGCCATGTGCTGGTCGAGAAGGAAGAAGAGGCCAAGGCCATCATCGCCAAGCTGGACAAGGGCGAGAAGTTCTCCGAACTGGCCAAGCAATCGAAGGATCCGGGTTCCAAGGACAAGGGCGGCGAACTGGGCTGGAGCTCTCCGGCCGCCTACGTCAAGCCGTTCGGCGAAGCCCTGACCAAGCTGAAGAAGGGTGAATACACCAAGACCCCGGTGCAGTCCGACTTCGGCTACCACGTCATCCAGCTCGACGATTCCCGCCCGGCCAACCCGCCGCCGTTCGATCAGGTCAAGCCGCAAATGCAGCAGCGTGCCAGCCAGCAGCAGATCGAAACCCTGGTCAAGGAACTGCGCAGCAAGGCCAAGGTGGACTAAAGCACCGCCCTGCGTGCGAAAATCGCCACCTGCGGGTGGCCGGAGAATGCCCACCCCCGGTGGGCATTTTCATTTTCGAGGGGAGTCATGTTCAGCAGCCTGAAAAAACTGTTCGGCAACGCGGCCGATGGCGCTGCGCCCCCCCTGGTCGCCAGCCTTCCTGACGAAACCGCCCCCTCTCCCTTCCTCCGCCGCGAGGCAATTTTTGGCCGCGACAACCGGATTGCCGGCCATCTGTTCAGCGTGCACCAGTCATCGGTCCTGGCCGATGGCAAACCACAGACACAACGCGACCTCGACCGGATCCTGCTCGACACCCTGAACGCCAGCCCGGAGGCCTGGAACCGGAGCCCGGCCGTCCTGCCGCTCAGTTCAGCCAGTCTCGACTCGCCCGCCCTGGCCCGCCTGAAGGGCGACAACGTCACACTGCTGCTGCAACTGGCCGCCGATGCCGAAGCCGACCTGGTCTGCGAGTCCATCGACCAACTGCGCCAGCGCGGGCTGCGCTTCGGCCTGTTCCGCCAGCCGACCCACCCGGCCTACGCCAGAATCATCCAGAAAGTCGATTTCGCGGCCATCGACGTCGCCAACAGCGAGGCCGACGCCATCCGCAATTTCTCGGCCGCGGTACGGGCCGGGGTCAGCGCCAACCCGATTCACCTGTTCGCCTGCAATGTGGATACGGTCGACGATCATCAATTCTGCCTGCAGTGGCATTTCGACCTCTGCCACGGCAAGTTCGGCGAGCGCGCCGGCGTTGCCGCCAACGCGCCGTGCGGCGACCCGCACAAGACGCAGTTGCTCAACCTGCTCCACCTCGTTCAGGGCGATGCCGAGACGGCCGAGATCGCTGCCGCGATGAGGCTGGACCCGGTACTCAGCTTCCGCATCCTGCGCTACCTCAACTCGCCCGCCCTGGCCCTGACCCACCGGATCGAATCGCTCGACCAGGCACTGATCATTCTCGGCCGGCAGCGCCTGACCCGCTGGCTGGCCGTGCTGCTCTTCTCGGTCCGCGAGCCGCAGCTCAACGACTGGCTGCTGGTCGAGAACGCATTGACCCGCGGCCGGCTGATGGAAGTGCTCGGGACCCAGTTGCTGCCCGGTCAGCCGCACGACCCGCTGTTCCTGACCGGCATCTTCTCCTGCCTCGACCGCCTGCTGCGCCGGCCGCTGGCCGAGGTGCTGGGCACCATGCCCATCGCCGACGAGATCCGCCTGGCACTGCTCGAGCGTCAGGGGCCTTACGCCGCACTGCTGGCCGTAGCCGAAGCCAGCGAAAGCGTCGACCAGGCAGGCATGGCGGGGCTGGCCCGAGCGGCCGGCGTCGACCCGGACAGGCTCAACCGCGCCTTGCTCGCCGCCACCGCATGGGCCAGCGAAGTGACCGAGTACTGGGAATAGCCCACCATTTCGCCAAAATTGATGCAGGTTGCGGCGTCAGCCCTGGGGTAGGCAGCACAATTCCGGCCCGATGCGCATTCACCTTTTCTTCGTCCTGCCAATCCTTGGCCTGACCCTTCCAGCCCTGGCCAACCAGCCGCTGCAGGCCTGGCTCGACACGGCGCTGCCCGGCACCACCTTGCGCCTGCCGCCAGGCAAGTACCGCGGCCCGGCCATCATCAACAAACCACTCACGGTGGAAGGCAACGGCAAGGTCGTTGTCGATGCCGGCGGTCGCGGCACGGTGCTCACCATCAAGGCTGACCGCGTCACTATCCGGGGCCTGACCCTGCGCGGCAGCGGCGATTCGCACGACACCATCGACGGCGCCATCATGGCCGAAGGCAAGGAACTGCTGATCGAGAACAATGTGCTGGAGGATGTGCTGTTCGGCATCTCGCTGCACAAGACGACCGACAGTATCGTGCGCGGCAACCGCATCCGTTCCCGCCCCGTCGATTCAGCCGAGCGCGGCGATGGCATGCGCCTGTGGTACAGCACCGGCAATCGCATCGAGAACAATGACATTGCCCAGATGCGCGACCTCACGGTCAGCAACTCGCCACGCAACCGCTTCACCGGCAACACCATCCACGACAGCCGGCGCGCCTTCAATTTCCTGTTCTCGCATCGCAGCATCGTCGAGGGCAACCTGCTCGACAAGAACTCGACCGGCGTCATCTCCCTGAATTCGGAGGGGATGGTCATCCGCAACAACCGCATCCTGCACGCCATGGATGCCTCAGGCGCCGGCATCGCGCTCAAGGAAACCTCGGCGGCGCTGATCTACGGTAATGAAATCGTGCATTGCGCCCACGGCATCATGGCCGACTCGCCAATGGACCCGATCAACCGCATCGTGTTCATCAACAACATCATTGCCCACAACGTCACCGGCATCTACTTCTACGGCGCCAAGGGCGGCCATATCGCCATCAACAACACCTTCAAGAGCAACCTGTGGCCGGTGACCATCATCGGCGACGGCGACCCGATGAACGACTTCTGGTGGGGCAACAGCTGGGACAACTACGAGGGGTTCGATCTCGACGGCGATGGCCTGGGCGACAAGCCGCACGAGCTGTACGCCTGGGCCGACCGCATCTGGATGGATACGCCGAGCGCCACGTTTTTCCGCAGCACGCCGGTGCTCGAATTGCTCGATTTTCTCGAACGGCTGGCACCGTTCTCCTCGCCCTCCCTGATCCTGCGCGACACGGCACCGCGCCTGCGCAAATAGGGCTGGCGGCCGGTTCAGTCCAGCCAGTCGCGCATGTCGTCGATCAGATCGTCGACGGCGCCGAGCGACAGATTGAAGTAAGTGCATGCCGCTTCGGCAGCCTTGCCCCACTCGTGCTCGCCATCGCCCGTGTTGTGAATGCGGGTGATGTGTTCGGCCAGCACCACCAGCGCGATCAGTGTGCGTGCCGTCTCCGAAATGCCGTCCGCCCTGGCCAGCACACTGTAGTCATGGTGATGCAGCACCGCTTCGGCGATGAAATCGGCCAGGTGCCAGCGCCGGGCCAGGAAATAGCCGACCACCGCATGATTGGTGCCCAGCTCCGCATCCTCGACATCGGTGAACAAGCGATCCTCGGCCATGTTGGCCTTGGCCAGCACCGCCTTGGTTTGCGGAAAACGCTTGACCAGCAGCGGAATGCCGCAGTCGTGGAACAGCCCGAAGGTATAGGCGATGTCAGGCCGCACGCAACGCAGGCGTTTCGCCAGTTCGGCCGACACCTGGGCAGTCTGTGCCGAGCTCGCCCAGAAGCGCTCCATCGACACATCCTGCCCACCAGCCAGCGCCACGCGCAGCAAGTGGCCGACGATCAGGCTGAACACGCTTTGCGTACCGAGCACATTGACCGCCTGCATGACGGAAACCGCCTTGTTTCCCGTGGAAAAAGCCGGCGAATTGGCGATCAGCATGAGGTGGCCGGAAAGGGCGACATCCTGGCCGATCAGGCGGGAGACTTCCCGCAGATCGGGCATGTCCTTCCTGAGTTCGGCATCGAGCGCAACCAGGACGGCGGGGCAAGGGGGAATATCCACCCCGTTCAACATGCCTTGCAGCAGCTTTTCTTCCGTGATTGCGTTCATGTCGCTTTCTCTTGCCGCTCAGGGCTTATCCTTGCTGATGCTTGTTAAAAATATCAAAAACAACAATACCCACACCGCGTGCATAAGTGAATAGCACAAAGGTCATAGCTGGTATTCCTCCCCGCCGCCCTGCATGGCCATGTCGACCACCCGTTTCGACAAATGCGGTGCGAACAGCGTGATCAGGTCGTAGTCGTAGCGCCGCAGATAGGTGCCCCGGCGCACGGCGAGGCGGGTCGTGTTCGACTCGAACAGGTGGCCGGCATCGAGCGCCACCAGGCCGCTATCGCGCTGCGGGTCGACGGCCAGCGCCGAAATGATGCCCAGGCCGAGGCCGAGGCTGACGTAGGTCTTGATCACGTCGGCATCGAGCGCGGTGAGCGCGATGTTGGGCTGCGCGCCAATCCGCTCGAAAGCCCGGTTGATGCGCGAGCGGCCGGTAAAGGCGGTGTCGTAGGTAATCAGCGGCCAGCGCGCCAGTTCATTGAGCGACAAGGGCTGCGACTTGAGGATGGGGTGACCTTCCGGCGCGATGACGCTGTGCGTCCATTGGCGCACCGGCAG
>ERZ1645187.3930-NODE-3930-length-12263-cov-5.701507_pt1 | contig 12263 bp, 14 predicted proteins | sample MGYA00575352_ERZ1645187 | MGnify/ENA primary metagenome ERZ1645187 (study PRJEB40837, sample SAMN11349314) | freshwater sediment metagenome | isolation source: river sediment | host: Sediment | place: India: Wazaribad , New Delhi | collected 2017-02-21 ... | reverse complement strand
GCAAGGCGCTGTTCTTTGTCACCCGCATGTCCGCATCGGGCGTATTCTCCTGCAACTCCTGCCACAACCTGGCAACGGGTGGCGATGACAACCTTGAGACATCGATTGGCCATGGCTGGCAGAAGGGCCCCCGCAACGCACCGACCGCCCTCAACGCCGTACTCAACGAAGCCCAATTCTGGGATGGCCGCGCCGAAGACCTGAAGGCCCAGGCCAAGGGCCCGGTTCAGGCGGGTGTTGAAATGGCCAACACGCCGGCCAACGTCATCGCCACGCTGAATTCGATGCCGCAGTACAAGGACTGGTTCAAGTCCGCCTTCCCGGGCGAGGCTGATCCCGTGACCTTCGACAACTTCGCCAAGGCCATCGAGGCCTTCGAAGCCACGCTGATCACACCCGCACCCTTCGATGCCTACCTGAACGGTGATGACGCCGCCCTCAGCGACGACCAGAAGGCCGGCATGGCGCTGTTCATCGACAAGGGCTGTTCATCCTGCCACAGCGGCGTGAACGTCGGTGGCCATGGCTACTATCCGTTCGGTGTTGTTGAAACTCCGGGAGGCGATGTGCTTCCGGCAGGCGACAAGGGCCGCTTCTCGGTCACCAAGACGGCGGATGACTCCTACGTCTTCCGCGCCGCCCCCTTGCGCAACATCGCCCTTACGGCCCCATACTTCCACTCCGGCAAGGTGTGGGACCTCAAGCAGGCCGTGGCGATCATGGGCACGTCGCAACTGGGTGCCGACCTGAAGGACGAGGAAGTGAACCAGATCACCGCCTTCCTCGCAGCGCTCACGGGCAAGCTGCCGGAAGTCACCTATCCAGTGCTGCCGCCGGAAACGGCCGACACACCGCGCCCGACAGGTGAAGTGAAGTAGCATCAGCCCAATCGGGGGCAAAACGGGGCGCCATCCTGACCAGACAGGGTGGCGCCTTTCCATTGTCTGCATTCTTTTCAGGCTGTGTTCATCTTGTGATAGGCAAGGGTGGGGGCAGCTTTGATCAATTGCGGAGAATGCATGATGTTCCGACTGACCTTCGCTGCGGCGGCATTGGCGCTTGCACTGTCGACACCGGCACTTGCCGGGAATGCCGAGTTCGTGGCGACATTGCAGCAGGATGCTGCCGGTGCGGCTGATGTGCCACTCACCGGACGATACGAAGGTGCATTCATTGTCGGGCAAACCAAAAAGGCCTTCGACGAACTTGTCCTGCCAAGCGGGCCGGCCGAGGGCGAGGAATATGACGACAACAAGAAGGTCACGGCAAGCGTCACACTGCAAGGCAAGGTGAGCCGCACACTCTATATCTCACCATCGGGCCGCTCCTCCCTGGAGGTGTTTGGCAACCACATCGATGAGTTGAAAGCGAAGGGTTTCGAGAGTGTCTTCGAATGTGCCCGCGAGGCCTGCGGCCCGAGTTTCAAGGTGCTCAAGTATTCCTGGGACAACAAGCAGGCCGTTGTTGTGTCAGAAGGTGCAGAACAGGTCCGCAAGATGGCTTCTGAGGCCATGTTCGACCGTGTGATTGATCCGCGCTATGCACTGCTCAAATCCGGCGAGGCGGGCAATGAAACCTATGTGGCTGTCTTCGCGGCGCAAAACCAGGGTGGCACCTTTGGTGACATGTCGGAGGCCCTGCAGGACCGCGTGGGCGTGTTGCTCGAAGTCGTTGAACCCAAGGCGCGCGAACAGAAAATCGTGACGCTCACGGCAGGCGAAATCGGCAGCAACCTGATCAATGACGGCAAGGCCGTGATCTACGGCATCTACTTTGATTTCGACAAGGCGACGATCAAGCCGGAATCACAGGAGCAGCTGGATGAGATCGTGTCCTTTCTGCAATCGACCGATGGTGCCACCTTCTACATCGTCGGCCACACCGACAACCAGGGCAAGCTGGACTACAACACCAAGCTCTCGCAGGCGCGCGCCGCGGCGGTCGTGAAGGCGCTGGTGCGCATGGGGGTGGATGCGGGCAAACTCTCGCCCAAGGGCGTGGGCCCGCTGGCGCCCGCTGCCACAAACGACACCGAAGAAGGCCGCGCCCTCAACCGCCGGGTGGAGATGGTGCGGCAGTAGCGGTCAGCTGCGATCGGTCAACTCGACAAACCATTCACCATCCCGGAATGCGGTGACGATCTCCGGCCACAGCTTTTCAAGGCGCGAGATGAGGTGTTGTTTGCGGGTGTTGCCCAACCTGATCCACAGGAGGCGTGGGGGCTTCCCGGGGGACAGCCTGTTGCTGAAGTCCTGGTCCTTGGTGACAAGTATGGCATTGTGCCTTGCGGCCCAGGCCCAAATGTCTGCATCGGGGCCGTTGGAAAGACCTTCATAGTCCACATGTGTGGCCTCATGCCGGTTGGACCTGATCCAATGGGCGAGGTGAGGCGGCAGGTTTTCGTCAATGAGGAATGACAGCAAGGTCATTCTGCGGCCAGCACGCGGTGTCCAAGTTGAGCTGAGCTGTATTGAAGCGCCGCAGTGATGTCCTCGTCTTCCAGATAGGGATAGTCCTCCAGAATTTCGGACCGGGAAGCACCCGCTGCCAGCAAATCGAGGATATCCGACACCCGGATGCGCAGGCCACGGATGGTCGGCCGGCCGCCACAGAGGCCGGGGATCATGGTGATGCGTGGATGCTTGCTCATGTCCATCCGGAAAACATAGCATATCCTGACCGTCAAAACCATTCACAGCATGTGCTTCCCCGATTCCGGAGAAGCGGCTATTCCCCTCCCATGGCAGGCACTGACTCCACGCGCAAAACCTACTTTGGCCCGGCACCTTCGGTGGTGCTGGTCAATCCGCAACTGGGCGAGAACATCGGCATGGCGGCGCGGGCCATGGCCAACTTCGGGCTTTTTGACCTGAAGCTCGTGGACCCGCGCGTGGGCTGGGACCGCGAGAAGGCCGTCGCGGCGGCATCCGGGGCCCATGAAACCGTCGAAAATTCAAGTGTTTTCAAAACGCTGGAAGAGGCCCTTCACGAAACACATTATGTCTATGCCACCACCGCGCGGCCGCGTGGCATGACCAAGGAAGTGATGACACCGGAGCAGGCGGGCCTCGACATGCGGGCCCGCATCAAGCGCGGCGAGAAGATTGCGCTCATGTTCGGGCGCGAACGCTACGGCCTCAACAACGAAGAGGTCTCACTGGCGGATGTGATCGTCACGGCCCCGGTGAACCCGGCCTATGCCTCGCTCAACATCGCGCAGGCGGTCCTGCTCATGGGCTATGAGTGGTTCAGGCATGAGGCCACGTCACTGGGGCAGGCGACGCCGGAGCTCCCGGCGCTGGAAGGGCCGGGGCTGCAAATGCCCGACACACAGCCCGCCACCAAGGAGCAGCTCTACGGGTTCTACGACCATCTGGAACGGGAACTGTGGGAGGCGGGCTTCTTCAAGACGCTGGAGAAGCGCCCGGGCATGATGCGCAACATCCGCAACATCTTCGCCCGTACCGCACTGTCCGAACAGGAGGTCAGCACCCTGCGCGGCATCATCTCCTCGCTCACGCGGGTGCATGAACTGCGCAGGCAGAAGAGAAGCGAATAGCAGGTCCCCCCATGACAACGCAGCCCCGCATCCTCCTGTTCGACTCCGGCATGGGCGGCCTCACGGTGGCACGGGCGGTGGCGCGGCAGATGCCCGAGGCGCATCTGGTCTATGCCGCCGACAATGCCGGCTTTCCCTATGGCGCGTGGAAAGAGCGGGATCTGGTCGGGCGCATCGTGATGGTGATCGGCAGGCTGATCGAGGTTGTGAAGCCGGATGTGGTGGTGATTGCCTGCAACACGGCCTCCACCATCGCGCTGGCAGAATTGCGCGCCGCCTACAAGGTGCCTTTCGTGGGCACGGTTCCGGCGATCAAACCAGCGGCGGCGCAGACGAAGACCGGCGTCATTGGGGTGCTCGCCACGCCCGGCACGGTGAGCCGCGAATACACCCATTCGCTGATCCACACCTTCGCCTATCACTGCAAGGTCATCCTGCATGGCGCGCCGCGCCTTGCTGAAATCGCCGAGCGCAAGCTCAAGGGCCACGGCATCGACCTTGACGAGTTGAAGGCGGAAGTGGCGCCCGTGTTCCGCAAGCGTGACGGAAAGCAGACGGATGTGGTGGTGTTGGGCTGCACGCACTATCCGCTTCTCACTGAAGACATCCAGAAGGTGGCGCCCTGGCCAGTCACCTACATTGATCCAGCCCCGGCGATTGCACGGCGCACCGCCGACATCGTGGAGGAAACACCACTCAAGGGGCCGGACCCATCCGTGCCCGAGCACGGCACGGTCATCCTCACCTCGGCCCGCGGCAGCGCCTCGGAAACCCTGGCGGCCTATGGAACCATGGGCTTCCCGAAGCACATGTTGGTTGATCTGCCGGTGTGAATCACCTGTAAATCCCCAGTGTCAGGCCGCGCACCAGGTGTTTCTGCACCAGCAGCACGAAGATGGATGCGGGCACGAGGGCGGTGAAGGTGAGGGCGGAGATGAGGCCCCACATGTTCATCACCAGCACGCCCGCCTGCACCGGCATGGTGCGCATGTTCGTGGAGAGGAAGAGCGAGAGCAGGAACTCCGTCCACGAGAAGATGAAGCAGAGGATCGCGGTGGCAGCGAGACCGCCCTTCATCAACGGCAGGATGACATGGGTGAAAGTTTGCGCGCGGCTGGCGCCATCGAGGCGGGCGGCTTCCGACACTTCATGTGGCACGTCATCGAAGAAGGACTTGAGCAGCAGCACGGCGAAAGGCAGGTTCAGGGCCGCGTGGGCCAGCGCCACGCCAAGGCGCGTGTCGAGCAGACCCACGGAATGATAGAGTCCGACCAGCGGAAAGACGATGGCGATGGGCGGCATGAAGCGCTGCAGGATCACGGTTCGGCGCAGTGCCGCGCTCCAGCGGAAGGTCATCTGCGAGAGGGCATAGGCCATGGGTGTTGCCGCCAGAAGCGAGATGGCGGTGGCGAGCATGGCGACGAGGGTTGAATCCACCAGTGTCTGGCGCGAGTCGAAGATCGTGCCTTCCACACCGAGAATGACGAGGGCGAAGTTGCTGAGTGTCGGCGCGAAGTCGAGCGCCAGCATGCGCGGCAGGTCGAGCAGCACATCGGCGGGCGTGAAAGCAGAGAGCCCCCACCAGAGCAGGGGCAGCACATAGAGGCTGACGAGGATCACGGCGGACACATCCCGCGCCCGCGACTTGAGGTTTCGCATGTTGGTGCAAGGCTAGCGGGCAGATGTGCCCGCGTCCATGTTCACCGTATTCATGCAGCCATGCGCCGAATGACGGACCGTGACCATGGAGGGTCACGCCACGTCGATCAATATCTTCAGGTTCCTGTTGCCGGGTGCGATCAAGGCGTCAAAGCCGCCGGTCACCGCCCGTGCCAGGGGCACATGGCCCGTCACGATCCTTTCCACGGGCAACTTTCCTGCCTCGATCAGGGCGACGACCCGTGGGCCGATTGTCATGGGGAAGCCCCAACTGCCCTGGTAGCGCAGCATCTTCTCGGAAATTTTGAAGGCATTGACGCGCGGCACATCGACGAAGAGGCCGACCTGCACAACCGTTCCCGTCGGCTTGACGGTTTCGATGCAGTTCGCGAGGGCCCTTTCATGCCCTGCGCACTCGATTGCGGCATCGAAGCCGCGACCATCGTCCGTCAGTTTGCGGGCGAGGTCCTGCAATTCCTGAATGTCGCCGCTCGCCGGAACAATGCCATGCAGGTCCGCCAGAAACGTGCGCCGGAACTCGTTCGGCTCGGCCAGAACAACGCAGGATGCACCGCTCGCGAGGGCACAGAGCGCGGCGAGAGAGCCGATCGGGCCACCGCCTGCCACCAGAACCGTGCTGCCTGCGGAGAGATGCGCCAGATCCACGGCGTTCATGGCAACGGAGGCCGGTTCCACGAGAGCCCCTTGCGCATCATCAACGCTGTTGGGCAGCCGCACGCAGTTGTCCTGCGGAAGAATGGCGTATTCCCCCATGCCGCCCCAGGCCCAGCTGAATCCCACCAGCGCCGTTTCCGAGGAGACGTGGCCGAGATTGCGGCGCGCGAAATACTCGCCGGGCACATTGAGGTGCGGAATTGCCGATATGCGGTCACCAACCTTGATGCGGACGACACCTTCGCCGACCGCTTCGACACGGGCCGAGAATTCGTGTCCGAGGATTTGCGGTGCCTTTGCCTGGGTAAAAGGGTGAGGGGCAACGGGGATCAGCTGTGGCCCGTGCGTGTATTCATGAAGGTCTGAACCGCAGATGCCGCATTGGATCACCTTGACCAAAACCTGGCCCGGCCCCGGCCTGTCCGGCGGGGCAATGTCCTCGACGCGCAGGTCGCGGGCCGCGTGGAAACGTAGCGCTTTCATGGTGAGACCTTCCGAACTGCCGTGCCGCAGGATCAGGGCACGGTATAGCCGCCATCAATAACCAGTTCAGCCCCTGTCATGTAGCTCGATTCATCAGAGGCGAGGAAGAGCACGCCGTTGGCGATTTCCTCCGGGCGCCCCAGGCGCTTCATCGGGGTGATGGCAACAATGGCGTCGGTGATGGCCTTGTCCTGCGCCGCGATCATGGGCGTGTCGATGATGCCGGGGTGGAGGGAGTTCACCCGGATGTTGTCAGCGACGTAGGTCAGCGCGGCATTCTTGGTCATGTGCGACACGGCGGCCTTGCTGGCTGTGTAGGCGGAGACTCCGGCAGCGCCCACCTTGCCCCAGATCGACGAGGTGTTGATGATCGAACCGCCGCCGCCCTTGCGCATGTGCGGAATGACCGTGCGCATGCCCAGGAATGGCCCGGTCTGGTTGATGGCGATGACGCGGTCCCAGTCCTCGCGGCTGATTTCCGCGATCCCGAGATAGGACAGGACGGTTCCCGCGTTGTTGAAAAGAATGTCGATGCGGCCTTCCGCCTTGATGACCTTGGCGACGACGGCCTCCCAGTTGGCGGCATCCGTCACATCCAGCTTGTGCGTCACCACGGAAGGTGCGGCGAACGGTTCCGGGAAATCCAGATCGCCCACATGGACCTTGGCACCTTCTCGCGCGAACAGTTCAACCGTGGCACGGCCAATGCCGCGTGCGCCGCCGGTGATCAATGCAATCTTGTTCCGCAAACGCATGCCGCTCACTCCACCACAACCGTGTTTTTGGGTTCAGGCAAGTCGCAGTTGATGGGTTCGGGTTTCTCGCCCATGAAACTGGCTGCAAAGGAGAAGGCGCGGAAGCTCTTGCCCGCCCGTGCCGGCCAGATCGAGTGGCGCGCATTGCGCGGGATGTGGACCAGATCGCCGGGCTGCAGGAGCCGTTGCTCATCCTCGATCTGGATCACGGCTTCGCCTTCCAGGATGCGGTAGAATTCCATGGAGTCATGATAGTGGGGATGAAGGCTCGCGCCCGGCTTCAGTTCGAATTCGGCGACGTACTCAAGATATGAGCCCATGGTCTCCTGGCGGACCGACTCCTTGGGGAACATGAAGTAGGTGAGGCAGGTGCCCTCATGTTCGATGGTTGGTTCGACCTTCGCACTGCGTACGTCCATGGTTTGTCCTCCAGCCGGTTGCGCAGCGGGCCGCTGGGCAACATCCTCTGTAGGCAGACAGCCTATTGTCGGTGCTGGCGATGGGTATTGCGAAGATTCCCAAAGTGAAAATTATTCACAAGCTCTGGCAGTGGCGGATGTAGGTGTGGGACGTTCTCAGCGCTTGCCTGCCGCCAGTGCAAGGCCTGCGAGGATCATCGCCACGCCCGCGAAGAACAGCCCGCCCAGCTTGTCGCCGAAGAGCATGGCGGAGGCGGCGATGCCGAAGACGGGCTGCACATACTGCACGCTGGCGGCGATGCGGGCAGGTACATTGCGCAGCAGGTAGAGCCAGAGCAGGATGCCCATGCCCGTCACCATGGTGCCGAGATAGACGGCGACCCAGATGGCCGTGGCGGTGAACTGGTAGGGTGTCGTTGACATCTCCCAGGCCGCCATGGGCAGGATGGCCACGAAGCCTGCCAGCGCGTTCCATGCTGTTACCGCCATGGTGCCGTGCTGGTCGCTCAGTTCGGCGCTCCAGATGTAGTAATAGGCAATGGCGACGGCGGAGACGAGCATCCAGACCACGCCGATCAGCGTGGTGGGCGAGGCGGGTGCCGCGTCAGAACCGCTGCCGATGGCGACCAGCGCGATGCCCGCGAAGGCGGCGAGCAGGCCCAACCATTGCCGTGGCGTCACCGGTTGCTTCAGGCGGATGGCCGCGAAGACCACGATGAAGACGGGGATGGTGGCGGAGATGATGGTGGCGGCGGAGGCGGACGTGCCCTGGATGCCGAAGGACTGCGCCACATTGCCGAAGGTGATGCCCATCACGCCAAGTGCCGCGATGGGCACGAGTGCCCGCAGCGGCACGCGCAGCTTGCCCCAGGCCAGCAGGAACAGCATCGGCACAGCCACGAGGAAGCGCAGCGCCGTCATCATCATGGGCGGCAGGGCTTCCAGCCCCAGCTTGGTTGCAGGAATGGAAAGTCCCCACACCACCGCGAGGAAAATCATCGCGGCCATGTTGCGCGCGGTCACGCCATCGCCCGGCCCGGTGGCGGCATTTCCCTGCGGGGCGGTGCGGTCAGTCATCATCTTCTCCGTGTGAATCGGGCCAGAAGATAGGCCAAAGGCTCCTCACCTGAATTTCTTATTGCCGGTTATTCGAGAAATCTGATTAACTGATCTGGCATCAGATATTCACCAGATGAGGCCGGAATGGCGAAGACGTCCGAAAGCAAAACCGCCGCCGCGGGCTTTGACGGCATTGACCGGCGCATTCTCGAACTCCTGCAGCGCGACAGTCTCATCGCCAACCAGGACCTGGCAGAACGGGTGGGGCTGTCACCGCCCGCCTGCCTGAAGCGGGTGCGGCGCTTGCGGGAGACGGGCGTGATCGAGCGCAGCGTGGCGCTGGTCTCGCCGCGTCTGGCGGGGCTGCCCTTGCTCACGGTCATCCGGGTGAAGCTGGAACTGCACGTCAAGAATGCCGCCACCCGCTTCGAGAAACTGATGGCGGCGGAGCCGCGCGTGCAGCAGTGCATGATGGTGGCGGGCGAGTTTGACTATATCCTCCTGGTGCGCAGCCGCGACGTGGGCCACTATCAGGAATTCGCCCGCGAAGTGCTGGCCAGCGCGCCAGGCATCCGCTCCTACGCCAGCGAAATCGTGCTGTCGGTCAGCAAGTCAACGACCGAAATTCCGATCGGCGGCTGAGGGCAAGACCTTTGGAAAACGACCAGTGGAAGGTCACGGGCGATGGGCTTGAGACACAGGCCGGGCAGGTCGAGTACGCCATCTCCGCCGCCTCGCTGTCTGAAACCTGTGTGTGCGATGGTGAGACATTCTTCGCACCCCTGATCAGCATCATGGGCCGCGACTGGGTGATCCGCGACAACATCCTGGAGATCTATCCCCACGCGCTGGCGCACCACGCCGCACGGCTGAAGCGCCCGATGGACGAAGCAATGCTCACCCGCTCACTGGCCTTCTACCGGGAAAACGACACCTGGCTGAAGGCGCGGGCGGTGAAGGGGAGGATCGGGAAGGTAAAGGTCAAATGAGGCGTGAGAATTGCGAAGGGTTTCAGAAACGGCCTTTCGATCCACTAGGAAAATAGAAATTGCAACCATGCTAGTATGTCTTAGTCGTGTCCTTCAAGTGTCCCCTCTGGTGATTGGGGGCACATCACTTTGGAATCAGACTGGGTCTGGAACATTCACTGCAAGTTGCCAATTCTGTCCGTTGTGAGTACTTGATTGGCTTTCGCATCGACGGCGCGCCTTGTGAACTTCTGTAGAAGTGCCCAATACAGTCCAATGACAGCAAAGCCCCACATTTTATGTGTCGCAATGAACTCAACTACTTCTGAAAGTTCAAAGTTTAGAAGTTCTACCTGCGTCTCCCATGCATCCTTGGCGCGACCGTTGCGCTTACTCACCATTTCATCAGATCTCACTTGAGATTGAATGAATGCTACAAAGTTAAACTGGTAGTATTTCATGTCGACACCTAAACCCAGTATTTTTATTTGTTCGTGCGTCGGTTTGAATCCTAGTTCCTCGTCACATCCTCTTATTATCGTTTTGTATACGTCGATCTCCGTCCAACTCCCAGAAAGGTCTGCGTCCTTTGTTGGCTCTATTCCCTCTACAATCGAGACGTCATGCTGAGATGGACGCATGCCTGTTCGCGAGCTTCGTCGAACCACAACCAATTTCTGATCTGAAGTCGCAACTACCGCGACCACTCCAACATGTCGCGCTAGAAAAGGAATTGTTTCTCGTGGATTGATGTTCTTGAGATACCTACTGTAGATTGAGCCCTGAAGGTTGCGGTCTTCAGTGGCAATCGCGCCAACAACTGCCTGAAAGGCGGCGTATCTGGACTTGTAGAAGTTCAGGTCGATTGCCAAATTGACTTCATGTTGGTCGCGCAATATGTTGTAGTTCTGCAGACCAACTCCTATTCCATCCCAAATTGTAAGATTGCCCGCTTCGCGCTCCTTCTCCATTTGCATTTCTTTTCGAAGGATGCGATCAGATATGTCGTCCGGACTTTCAGGAGAGCCGTCGCTGTATTTTGCCTTTAGTGATTGAGGTGTGTATTGCGCATGACCATTTCCATCAATCAAGAATAGGGATGTTTCTAGTGCGCCGAGATTGAAATATTCGTCCTTTTTCTTCGTTCCGACTTTTGGGGTCAATGCTGATCTTACTGTAGTGCCAAATCTGCTCCAGAAGTTGCCTGCAAAACCTTTAAGAAAATCCCCAAAAAATGCACCGACTACAAGTGAGAACAAGCCTATTAGGGCGTCTGAAAGCGAGTAGTTTAACATCGGGGGCATATTTTAATTGTGACTATATTTCTTGCACAGTTTTTGGCGTTAGATTTTTGTGATGAAGCGCCAGTCTATCCTGTTCTCAGTGTATCTTCTGGCGCAGATTCTATTTGGTGAGACATCTGGCGCTTAGCTTGTGCAATGGCAGACTGCGCCGATTCAATTTTTAGCGACCACACATAGCATTCGCTGATTTGTTTCTTTCTGGCGGATTCAATGGCTCTTGAATATGCGTAGCGAATTGCTTGTCGCAGCTCGTCGATTTTGATCTGTATTTTTTCGTCGCGTACAATCTTTTGCTGCTCAATCTGCTGTTTGATTACTTCCGCTTCTATGATTTTTGACTGTATAGCGCTTAATTCATCCGACATCAATTCTGGTAATGTTTGAGACAGGATTGAATCTGCGGCGATGGCATTGGCAAATTCTTGTATAGATGACTTTGATAAGTTTCTTACAAGAGGGGGCAGTGAATTTTTGTAAACCAATTCAAATAGACGGCTTTCTGGTGCAGTGGGGTTCTCTAGCTTGAACAGTGCAATATCACGCTTGAGTATGGCTAATATTCTGCCTTTTTCGAATACTGTGTTCGTGCTGCGAGTTGTTTCTTGCTCACTTTGAATTTGTCTATCGTAGAGCCTCACGAGTTGGGTGAGGTAGGTGCTTTTGTAGGCAGTTATTCTCTTCTCAAGATATCCGGCGTTTTGGAAAATCGGATGACTGTCTGGTTCACCGAGCGCAGCATGTAGTAACGCGCCGGAAGCGGTCCTGAAGATTCGAAGGAGGAATCGGGCGTTAAGTTTTGCGAGCGCGATAGCTTCGTCCCGTATTGTTTGGCTGTTTTCATGTGTTTCCATGCTGCCCCCCCTGAAACAAAAATATTTGGAGAATCCTGCCAGACTTGCAACCCTGAGTCACCTTGCAATCGCTACGCCCAGTCAAGGCAGTTCGGTTCCTCGTTGGTGAGTCTTGATTGGCTGGACGCATGGGGGAACCTTATGCAAGGAGCTTAACTGTCTGCGCCCCCCCATTTGACACCGCCCCCCAAATCCCCTAGTACCCCCGCCAACGCCGGGTTTGCCCGGTGTTTTGCTTGCCCGTGGTGCCCGGTTTGGGTGCCTGTCGGCCGGGAGACCGGTGTCTGAGGAGGGTGGGCTCCAACCCAACTGGTTGGGGCCGTAAAGGAGGCCGGGTTCACCCCCGTTTGCCATTTTTACGTCTCTGCCGCATTTTTGAGAAGTGACATGACGAAGCGCGCAAACGCCAAGTACAAAATTGACCGCCGCATGGGCGAAAACATCTGGGGCCGCCCGAAGTCCCCGGTGAACAAGCGTGAATACGGCCCCGGCCAGCACGGCCAGCGCCGCAAGGGCAAGATGAGCGACTTC
>ERZ1645187.3929-NODE-3929-length-12263-cov-11.720593_pt1 | contig 12263 bp, 15 predicted proteins | sample MGYA00575352_ERZ1645187 | MGnify/ENA primary metagenome ERZ1645187 (study PRJEB40837, sample SAMN11349314) | freshwater sediment metagenome | isolation source: river sediment | host: Sediment | place: India: Wazaribad , New Delhi | collected 2017-02-21 ... | reverse complement strand
TTCATCGAATTCCTGCTCGACCGCTTCGGGCCGACGCCCTACTGGGATCGCTAGCGCTGTCTGCGCAGCCAGCCGTCGGAGACAGTATTGCAACAAGCCCCCGGGCTCGACCAGCGGCCCGGGCAGGCCTCCCGCAATGCAAGCACTCCTTTGTTTTCAGGGTACTGGCACACAGGCAGCAAGAACGCCGCATGCTGAAAAACTAGTTATTTCACATGCTGCATTGCAACAATTCGCAAAATTCTTGTTACAATTTGCGGCGGTAATTATTAATTTCTCACTCAAGGAGCGCCCGATGTCCATCAATCCCGAACAGTTCGCCGCCGCCAACAAGGCCGCCGTTGATTCCCTGCTGGCTGTTGCCAACACCGCCCTGGCTTCCGCCGAGCGTATCGCGACCCTGAATCTGGAAACGGCCCGCTCCGTTCTGGAAGACTCCGCCGCCAGCGCCAAGGCGATGATGGCTGCCAAGGATGTCAAGGAAGCCGTCGCCATCCAGGCCTCCCTGGCTCAGCCGGGTGTCGAGAAGGCTGTCGCCTACGGCAAGTCGGTCTACGAAATCTCTGCCCAGATGCAGGAACAGATGAGCAAGATGATCGAAGCCCAGTTTGGCGACTTCCAGAAGAATGTTTCCGGCATGCTGGAAAAGGCAGCCAAGTCGGCACCGGCCGGTTCCGATGTTGCTGTCGCTGCCGTGCAGAGCGCCATCGCTGCCGCCAACTCTGCCTTCGACAACATGCGCAAGGCTGCCCAGCAAGCCAACGAACTGGCCCAGAGCAACATTGCCGCAGCCACCAGCGCCACCGTCAAGGCTGCCAAGAAGGCCACCGGCAAGTAATCCGGCCGGCTTCTCGGCCCACCGCAAGCCCGCGCCCGACGCGGGCTTTTTTGCGCCCGATTGTTCGGGCAACTGGCTGGCAGCCTTGCGCCGCTCAGCGCCTGGCCAAGTGCAGCATGGCGAGGTAGAGCGACTCGACGCGCTCCCGCGCCCACGGGGTACGGCGCAGGAATTTGAGGCTGGAGGCGATGCTCGGCTCGTGATTGAAGCAGCGGATGTCGATCTCCCGCCCCAACGCCTCCCAGCCGTAATGCGCGACGAGTTGCTGGAGAATCATCTCCAGCGTCACGCCATGCAGCGGGTTGTTCGCTTGCTGCCCAGCCATGTCACTTCACCATGGCGGCCCGCACCTTGGCATACTCGCCGAGCAGGCGCTGGTGCAGCTCGCAGCCGGCCAGATCGAGGCCCGGCGAAGGCAAGCCGAAGAAGCGCACGACACCGTCGATCAGGTCGCTGGCCAGATCCAGCGTCTGTTCGCCGAACAGGCTGAGCAGCGCCTCTTCGTAGATGTTCGGGTCTTCCATGTCGAGCAGCGTCGCAATGCAGGCATAGACGCGGCGGCGCCCGGCATCGAGTTGTTCGAACTGGCGCACCCACTCGCAACCCTCGCGAATCGCCCCGGTATCGCCAACCGCCAGTGCCAACATGGCCTTCAGTTCGCCGACACGCAGGTCGGCCCACGGCGAGCCGGCATCCGGCGCCAGGCCGATCAGGGCTGCCACCGGCTTCTCGTCGGCGATATTCAGTTCGTTGAGGATGTCGAGCAACTGCCCGCACTGGTCGTCATCGAGTTCGGCCAGATTGACCACCGCCGGGCGTACGACGGCGCCGTTGCTGTTGTTTTCCCATTCCAGGTCGTCGACCGGATAGATCTCGGACATGCCCGGCACCAGAATGCGACAGGCGTAAACGCCGAGATGATCGAAATCGGCGATATAGATGTCGTGGCCGTCGGCATGAATGCGCTCGGCCAGCCAGGTGTAGTCGTCGGCCGTGCTGCCGCTTTCCAGATCGTTGAAGTTCCAGTCGACAAAATCGAAATCAGGCGTATCGCCGAAGAAATCCCAATGCACGATGCCGCTCGAATCGACGAAGTGGATCTCGATATTCGGCGCGCTGGCCACCTCGTCGAGATCGAAGCCCGGCGGCGGGAAGCCATCCAGCGCCTCCAGGGCACGGCCCTGCAGCAGTTCGGTCAAGGCCCGTTCGAGCGCGATTTCGAAACGCGGGTGGGCGCCGAAGCTGGCGAAGACGCCCTGATCGCGGGGATTGAGCATGGTCACGCAGATGACGGGATACTGGCCGCCGAGCGAGGCATCCTTGACCAGGATGCCGAAGCCGGCCTCGCGCAGGCCCTGGATACCGGCGGCGATGGTCGGGTAGCGGGCGATGACCGCTTCCGGAACATCCGGCAGGCACAGGCCTTCGGCGATCACCTTGAACTTGACTTGGCGCTCCAGGATTTCCGACAGGGCCTGGGCGCGTGCCTCGTTCTGCGTGTTGCCGGCCGACATGCCATTGCTGACGTACAGGTTGCTGATGATATTGACCGGGAAAAAGACCTCGGCCCCGTCGCGCTGGCGCACATACGGAATGGCGCAGATGCCGCGCCCGTAGTGGCCGGTGTTCATGTCGATCAGCGACTCGGCCGGGATGCTGCCTTCCGGGTTGTAGAAAGCCTGCAGTTCCGGCGTCAGCAAGTCGGCCGGCCAGGCTTCACCATCCACCGGGAACCAGCGCTCGCGCGGGTAATGGGCGAAATCGGCATTGGCCACGCTATCGCCCAGGTAGTAGTGATTCCAGAAGTAGTTGCACGACAGACGCTCGAAATACTCACCCAGCGCACTGGCCCGCGCCGCCAGTTGGGTCGCTCCCTTGCCGTTGGTGAACATCAGGTGACAGGCCCGGTTGCGGACATGGACCGACCACACGTTATCGACCGGATTGAGCCAGGAACATTCCTCGATATCGAAACCCAGCGCGGCCAGCTTGGCCTGCATCGAGTCGATGGCGTGTTCCAGCGAGGCGTCCTTGCCGGGGATGAAGTGTTCGTTTTGCATGGGGGCTTTCAAGAAAGGGGATCAGCGCTGGCGCGATTTCGGCAGCGGCTTGCGCTGACGCTGGCCGGGGCGCGCCTTGGCGGCCTCCGGCTTCGGCTTGGGCACCAGCAGGTTCTTGCCGGCAGCGGCCGCAGCGGCGCGATGGGCCAGCATGGCGGCACGCAATGCGTCGGCTGATCGTACGACCGCCGGGGCGTCGCCGCTCGTCACATAGGCGGCCAGCCCGCTGCGCAGGGCGATCAGGCGATCGGGCATTTCCGCCTTGCGCGGCAGCGCTTGAATCAGGCTCTCGGCCGCCGGGGTCAGGGCCACGCCATCGTCACGCTCGACCAGCAGGCCGGACTGGCCCAGGCGCGCGAAGGCTTCGCTCAGCTTTGCCTCATTCGGAATGTTGCCCTGGATCAGGTCGATGGCGGCCATGATTTCAAGCAGTTCGGCCGGGCGGCGCTTGGCGGCGAGGGCCGTGGCAAGCAGGACGAGGGGATCGTGATCGTGAATCGGATACATGGCTGACCTTGGAGAAAAAAGGCAAAGAATCAGCCGGAAATCGACTGTTTTTCGCAAGGTTCGCAGTTTAAAGCCAGCCGCCCGGAATCGCCGGATTCATTTCGCGATTTCGGGAAACAAATCCCTTGAACCGCCAAGGCTGCTCCGCCAACCGACCGTCACTCGCCTTCGCCCGCCACAAAAGGACAAGGCCCGGCAAACCGGGCCTCGCCGACAATACGCCACAAGCCTCAGGCCACCTCGGCCATCGGCACCAGGAAGTCCTTGCTGATGCCGTCGCCGAGCAGGTAGATGCGATCCATGAAGTCCTCCAGCCACTCGTGCAGGCCATGTTCGAGAATGCCCGAGATCCGCCCGTAATGCAGTTGCGCATGCAGCAGGCCGACCTGCCGCGCCGTCTCGCCCGACTGCCGGTTGGCGATCAGGTCGAGCGTCTTGACCACGCCGTTCAGGCAGAAATGCAGCGAGCGCGGCATGTCCTTGTTCAGGATCAGCAACTCAGCCACGCGATCCGGGGTGATCACATCGCGATAGACCTTGCGATAGACCTCGAAGGCCGATACCGAGCGCAACAAGGCCGCCCATTGGTAGAAGTCGGTCGCTCCCTCGTCGCCCTGCGGCCGCAGCACGTGGTACTTGAAGTCCAGGATGCGCGCCGTGTTGTCGGCCCGCTCAAGCAGCGTGCCGAGGCGGATGAAGTGGTAGGCCTCGTCCTGCAGCAGCGTGCCCAGCGTGGTGCCCCGGGTCAGCGAGGAGCGCTTCTTGACCCACTCGAAATACTCGCTGATGCCGGCGCTGAGCAACTGCTCGAAACTGCGCCCGCGCGCCTCCAGCCAGGTGTAGTTCAGTGTTTCCCACATTTCGGTGGTCAGCGTGCCGCGCACGGCGTGGGCATTCTCCCGCGCCATGCGCAGGCAGCTATGGATGGACGAGAAATTATCGGCATCGCTGACCATGAACTTCAGCACGTTCTCGCCATTGACCACCGAGTACTTGGCGGCATAAGCCTCTTCGAGGCTGTTCAGGGCGATGATGGCACTCCAGCTCTGGTTGGCGGCTTCCTCGGATTGCGGCACCAGCGACATCTGGTAGGTCACGTCGAGCAGGCGGGCGAGATTCTCGGCGCGCTCCATGTAGCGCGACATCCAGAACAAATGATCGGCAGTACGACTCAGCATGATTAATCCTCCAGAACCCAGGTGTCCTTGGTACCGCCGCCCTGCGACGAATTGACGACCAGCGAGCCCTTGGTCAGCGCGACGCGGGTCAGACCACCAGGCACCATGTCCACACACTCGCCCGACGACAGCACGAAAGGCCGCAAATCGAGATGGCGCGGCGCGATGCCTTCCTCGACGAAGGTCGGGCAGTTGGACAGGGCCAGCGTCGGCTGCGCGATGTAGCCGTCCGGCTTGGCGATCAGCAACTGGCGGAAATGCTCGATCTGCTCCCTGCTCGACGCCGGCCCGACCAGCATGCCGTAGCCGCCGGCGCCATGCACTTCCTTGACCACCAGTTCGGGCAGGTGATCGAGCACGTACCTCAGGTCATCCGGCTTGCGGCACATATAGGTCGGCACGTTGTTCAGCTTCGGCTCCTCGCCGAGGTAGAAGCGGATCATGTCCGGCACGTAGGGATAGATCGACTTGTCGTCGGCGACGCCAGTGCCGACCGCATTGGCCAGCGTCACGTTGCCGGCCCGATAGGCCTGCATCAACCCCGGTACGCCGAGCGCCGAATCGGCCCGGAAAACCAGTGGGTCGAGGAAGTCGTCATCGATGCGGCGGTAGATCACATCGACCCGTTGCGGCCCCTGCGTCGTGCGCATGTAGACCACCTCGTCCTTGACGAACAGATCGCGCCCCTCGACCAGTTCGACGCCCATCTGCTGGGCCAGGAAGGTATGTTCGAAATAGGCGCTGTTGTAGGCCCCCGGTGTCAGCACCACCACCGTCGGATTGGACACCCCCTTGGGCGACACCGCCCGCAGTTTTTCCAGCAGCAGGTCCGGGTAATGCTGCACCGGCGCCACCTTGTGTTTGGCGAACAGCTCCGGGAAGAGGCGCATCATCATCTTGCGGTCTTCCAGCATGTACGACACGCCGGACGGCACGCGCAGGTTGTCCTCCAGCACGTAGAACTCGCCTTCGCCGGCCCGCACGATGTCGACCCCGGTGATGTGCGCGTAGATGCGGCCCGGCACATCGACACCCTGCATGATCGGCCGGTACTGCGCGTTGTTCAGCACCTGCTCGGCCGGGATGATGCCCGCCTTGAGTATTTCCTGATCGTGGTAGACATCCCACAGGAACATGTTGAGTGCCTTGACCCGCTGGCGCAGTCCGGCCTGCAAGGCTTTCCATTCGGCGGAAGGAATCACGCGCGGAATGATGTCGAACGGGATCAGGCGCTCCTTGCCCGCCTCCTCCCCATACACGGCAAAGGTGATCCCCACCCGGTGAAAGGCCAGGTCGGCCTCGGCCCGCTTGCGCTCGATACGCTCCATCGGCGTTGCCTTGAGCCAGTCTGCATAGCCCTGGTAATGGGGTCGGACGCCGCCTGCGGCGTCATACATCTCGTTATAGAAGTTCATGTCGGGACTCGTCGCTGAGGATGCTCTCAAACTGAATTCAGCAGGTTCCATGCCACCCGCAATTCAGCTTTTAATCATGCGCCGAATACCACTTTGGAACTATTGACGCACCGCAAAGGTGCGAGTGATTTTCAGATTGGTGCAAAACAAAACCCGCCGGATCGCTCCGGCGGGTTTGGGGTTGAAAGCGCAGCGAAAAGCTTAGACGCGTTCGAAAATCACGGCGATACCCTGGCCGCCACCGATACACATGGTGACGAGACAGTACTTGCCGCCGATACGGTTCATTTCGTAGATCGCCTTGGTGGCGATGAAGGCGCCGGAGCAGCCGACCGGGTGGCCGAGGGCGATGGCGCCGCCGTTCGGGTTGGTCTTGGCCGGATCCAGGCCGAGCACCTTGGAAACCGACAGCGCCTGCGCGGCGAAGGCTTCGTTCGACTCGATGACATCCATCTGGTCCAGGGTCAGGCCGGCCTTCTTCAGCGCCAGCTTGGTTGCCGGGATCGGGCCTTCACCCATGATGTCATTCGGCACGCCGGCAACGGCGTAAGAAACCATGCGGGCAATCGGCTTCTGGCCAGCGGCGGCAGCCTTGGCGGCATCGGCCAGCACGAAGAAGGCAGCGGCGTCGTTGATGCCGGAAGCGTTACCGGCAGTGACGGTACCGTCCTTCTTGAAGGCCGGCTTCATCTTGGCCAGCGACTCCATGGTGGTGCCGCGCTTCAGGTGCTCGTCAGTGTCGAACACAACCTCGCCCTTGCGGGTCTGCTTGACGATCGGCATGATCTGCGACTTGAAGTAGCCGGCATCGATGGCGGCGGCAGCGCGACGCTGCGATTCGACAGCGAAGGCATCCTGGTCTTCACGGGAGAAACCGTGCTTGGCAGCCAGGTTCTCGGCGGTGATACCCATGTGGCCGACGCCGAACGGGTCGGTCAGCACGGCAACCATGGCGTCGATGGCCTTGGTGTCGCCCATGCGGGCACCGGAACGCAGCGCCGGCAGCAGGTAGGCCACCTTGGACATCACTTCGACGCCACCACCGATACCGTAGTCGGCATCGCCCAGCATGATGTTCTGGGCGGTGGTGACGATGGCCTGCAGGCCGGAAGCGCACAGGCGGGAAACCTGCATGGCGACGGAATCCATCGACAAACCGGCCTGGATGGAAGCAACGCGGGAGACGTAGGCATAACGGGAGTCAACCGGCATCGTCGTACCGACGGTGACATAGTTGATCTGTTGCGGATCGACGTTGGAACGCGCGATGGCTTCCTTCATCACCATCCCGCCCAGGTCGCACGGGTCCATGTCGGCCAGCGAACCACCGAAAGCACCAACCGGGGAACGAACTGCGCTCAGAACGACAACATCTTTAGTCATGTACCTACCTCCTCAGTGAAATTGATTCAGCCCACCAGACTAGCGAGCCCCAACAAAAAGAGCAACAACAGCCAAACCACCGTGGCACGCCAGACGAGGCCCACGGCACTTTGCATGAAATCGACATCGGCCGGATCGCCCAGCCCCAGTTCGGCCCGGTCGGAAATCTCGACACCTTCGACGACCGGCCTACCCAACTGTACTCCCAAAGCACCCGCACCGGCAGCCAGCACGATACCCAAGTCACGGTCCGGCCATTGCGCCGCCTGGGTGCGCCAGCAATAGGCCGCATCCTCGAAATCACCGACCACGGCGAAGGCCGATGCAGTGACGCGAACGGGCAGCCAGTCGATGATACTGAAGCTTTGTATCGCAAATGTTGCAAAGCCCTTGTCCGCTTCGACCGGGGCCCGGCCCCAGCGCTCACGAACGATCAGGGACAGGCGATAGAGCAGCGCACCGCACGGCCCTGGCAGCAGAACGAACCAGAGCAGAACCGCGAACACATGGCGGTGTGAGGCAGCCAAGGCCCCTTCGATGGATAAGCGGGCGATGTCCGTCGCATCCAGTTTATACGCCGAGTGGCCAAGCCATTCCTCAAGGAGCAGGCGCGCCCGCTCGAGATCCCCCAGGCGCAGGGCAAGCTGGATTTCCGTGTAGTGATGGCTGAACTGGCGGAAGCCCATGGTCAGGTAGAGCACGCCGATGTTGAGAAGCAATCCGAAAAGCGGGTTGAGCGCATAGAGCGCTGCATAAACGCCCCCGACCAGCGCCACCGGCAGCAACACAGCCAGGCACCAGGCCAGCACGCCATGCCGGAAAGCACCGGCATTGAAGCGGGATTCGATGAAATCCGCCCAGGCCCCCAACGGCTCGGCAATGATGCGACGGTAATCGAGAGGTTGCAGTTGCTCGATGAGGAAAACTGCAATCAGCGAGAGAAGACTCATGAGGGGCGGAGATTTGCCGTATTCGGCTTATTTTCGTATTTCAAAATGTCACGATACCACAAGCTCAGGCCGCATGGAGCAGCCCCAGGCGCTCGGACAATGAACGGATCATGCCGGCCGTCGCCCCCCAGATGAAGTATTCGCCATAAGGCATGGCGAAGTAGCTGCGCAAGGCTCCGCGGTAATGCAACGAATGTTGCTGGTGATTGGCCGGGTCGAGCAGGAAGGCCAGGGGCACCTCGAATATTTCTGCAACCTCGAACGGATCGGGCTGCAGATCGAAGGGGGGGCGCACCAAGGCAACGACCGGCGTCACGCGAAAGCCGGTCCCGGTCCGGTACTCGGGCAGGAAGCCGACGATCTCCACCCGCTCCCGCGCCAGGCCGATTTCTTCCTCGGTCTCGCGCAAGGCCGTATCCATCGGTGAGCGATCATGCGCCTCGACACGCCCACCCGGAAAACTGATCTGGCCGGCATGATCGCGCAAATGGGCGGTGCGCTGCGTCAGCAACACGGTATGCCCGCCCTCGTGCAGCACGATCGGAAAGAGCACGGCAGCCGGCGTCAGCGGCTCGTCGCCGGCGCCATCTTCCTGAATGAAATGCCCGGCCCGCGGCTCGGCCAGCAAACTGGCCCGCAGGCGGCCCAGATCGACGACCGTCATGCTGCCGGCGCGTCTTCCTCGATCTCGGCATTGACCGAAGCCAGTGCATCCTGCAGCGTTTCTTCCGACAGGTCGTTGATCGACGTGGCAACCAGGTCGGCCGATTCGACCGCCCCGACCGGCAGGCGCTTGCTGTCCAGGCTGGCGATCAGCACGGCGGCCGAACCGGCCACCCGCAAGAGGGCCTGGCGCTCGCCCATCATCAATTCGATTTCCCGGCGCAACAGCGCGATTTCCTGATCTCTTTGCGGCATGCTCTCTCTCCTAGAATCGTTTTTTCAGTGTCATGGTGCTGCCGTCGCGCTGCATTTCCATCCGGTTCAGGAAGCTCATGCCGAGCAACGCGATCGGCATGTCGGTCTGGTGGATCAGCGCATCGACGTTATGCAGCGTGATATCGCCGATGCGGACGGTGTCGAGCTGGACCTTGCTCACCACGGCCTGACCGTTTGCGGTATTGGTCAGCGCCTTTTGCCCACGATTGAAATCCACGCCAACCCGCCGGGCATCGGTCGCGCCCAGCGAGATCATGGTCGCCCCGGTATCGACGATGAAGCGCACGGAAGTCCCGTTGATCGTCCCCGTGGTGTAAAAATGCCCCTGGCCGTCGGCCGTCATGATGATCTTGCCCGAGCCATCGCCGCTCGAACTGCCGATGGCGTGCTGACCAACCCGCAGCGGACGCTTCTTGCCGCCGATCTCGATCACCGCCTGATCGCCCTGTACCGACAAGACCTTGACGCCGCCGAGGGTCTGCCCCACCGGCACGGCCTGCGGCTCGCCGCCATTGATCATCAGCATCGCCTTGCTGCCCATGATGCCGGCCAGGCCGACCTCCTGCGCCATCGACATGGGTGAGATCAAAGCAATCGTCATGGCGAACAGCTTAGAATGACATCCCGCTTTTCTGGAAATGTCCGCTGCCATGAAACCCGTTGCCATCTTCCGTCACTCCCCAATCGAAGGTCCGGGCTATTTTGCCATATTCCTTGAACAGCACGGGATTCCATGGCAACTGATTGCCATCGATGCGGGCGAGGCGGTACCCGCCAGTCCGGAGGCTTTCTCCGGCCTCTGCTTCATGGGCGGGCCGATGAGCGTCAACGATGATCTGCCCTGGATCGAACAGGCCTGCGCCCTGATCCGGATGGCGGCAGCCCGGAACATTCCGGTCATTGGCCACTGCCTGGGCGGCCAGCTGATGAGCAAGGCGATGGGTGGCGAGATCACCCGCAACCCGGTCAAGGAAATCGGCTGGGGCGAGGTTTTCGGCGAAGCGGATGCGACCGCCCGGCACTGGTTAGGCGATTTCGCCGGTGGTAGCGGCACCGTCTTTCACTGGCATGGCGAAACCTTCAGCATCCCGCCCGGCGCCAGCCGCCTGTGTTCCAACGCCTATTGCGCCAACCAGATGTTTGCGCGCGGCCCGCACCTCGGCATGCAATGCCATGTCGAAATGACACCGGAAATGATCACCAGCTGGAGCGCTCACTGGGCCGATGAAACCACCGGGCTAGCCAAGCAACCCAGCATTCAGACGCCGGAACAAATGATCGGCGAAGCGGCCAGCCGCGTGGCTGCGATGCGCAAGCTATCGGATCAGCTCTACGCAGTCTGGATCACGGGTCTCGCCCGCTGAACCAACACCAAGGGCAGCCGTAGCTGCCCCTGTCGTTCTGCCGGTGCCGAAAAATCGGCTGCCAATCAGTCGCGGAAGTTACCGGCCTTGATCGGGAAGTCGGTGACTTCCTTGCGGATCAGCGCAATGCAATCCTGCAGGTCGTCACGCTTGGCACCCTGGACGCGCACCGCATCGCCCTGGATCGAAGCCTGCACCTTGAGCTTGGCATCCTTGATGATCTTGACGAGCTTCTTGGCCAGTTCGGTCTCGATGCCCATCTTGATCTTCAGTTCCTGCTTGACCTTGTTGCCGGAGACTTTCTGCACCGTCTGGTGATCGAGGCGCTTGGTGCTCTCGACCTCCTTCTTTTCCATGGCCGGAAAGAGGATGTCCTTGATCTGGTCGAGCTGAAAATCGGAATCGCCGTGCAGGGTGATGACCTTGTCCTTCTCGTTGAACTCGACCTTGGCCGAGGTTCCCTTGAAGTCATAGCGGTTGTCGATCTGGCGGGCGGCGACGTCGATGGCGTTCTTCAACGCCACCATGTCGGCTTCGGATGTGAAGTCAAAACTGGGCATGGAATCTCCTGAAGTCAAAAGCCCGGCACGACGGCCGGGCTGGATGGGTCACCGGCCGCTTAGCCGAAGTGGCAAACGTAGTGATACGGCTCGTCGCAGGCAATCTCGAAGCTGGAGTTGCCCGGCACATTGAAGGACTGGCCATCGCCGTAGGTCGTCCACTCGCTCTCGCCCTTCAGCTTGACGCGGCAGGAGCCGCCAACACCTTCCATGATTTCCGGCGCACCGGTATTGAAGGTCAGGCTGGACGGCAGGATAACGCCGACCGTCTTCTTGGTGCCGTCGGCCAGCACCACCGTGTGGCTCACGCACTTGCCATCAAAATAGACATTGGCTTTCTTGACCACCGAAACATTGTCGTATTGCGACATTTAAATACCCCAGATTTTCTGAATGATTCCCTTGGCGATAAAACCGACCATGCCAAACGCCAGCACGAAGAACAGCACGAAGGTGCCCGTCTTGCCGGCCTTGGACTTCCAGGCGATCTCGCCGATGATGAACAGCATGAAGAGGATGAAGGCACCGACACCCCAGGTCGAGAAGAAATCCGCGATCTGTTCTTCGTTGAACCCGAATACGGTGCCTTCCATCGCTTAGCCCTTCTTCTTGGCAGCAGCCTTGGCAGGAGCGGCCTTCTTGGCTGCAGGCTTGGCAACTGCCTTCGCTGCTGCCTTGGCGGCCGGCTTTGCAGCCGCTTCCTTTTTCACGGCAGCCTTGCTGGCAGCAGCCGGCTGGGCCGCCTTGCGTGCAGCCAGGTTGGCGGCGATACGCATGCGCAGCGCGTTCAGTTTGATGAAACCGCCCGCATCGCGCTGGTCGTAGGCACCGGCATCGTCCTCGAAGGTGGCGATGGTCGAATCGAACAGCGAATCGGTCTGCGAATCGCGACCGACGACGATCACGTTGCCCTTATACAGCTTCAGGCGAACCGTACCGTTGACCGTCTGCTGGGTATGATCGATCAACACCTGCAGCGCCTTGCGCTCCGGGCTCCACCAGTAGCCGTTGTACACCAGGCTGGCGTAGCGCGGCATCAGGTCGTCCTTGAGGTGGGCGACTTCGCGGT
>ERZ1645187.3926-NODE-3926-length-12268-cov-44.585524_pt1 | contig 12268 bp, 11 predicted proteins | sample MGYA00575352_ERZ1645187 | MGnify/ENA primary metagenome ERZ1645187 (study PRJEB40837, sample SAMN11349314) | freshwater sediment metagenome | isolation source: river sediment | host: Sediment | place: India: Wazaribad , New Delhi | collected 2017-02-21 ... | reverse complement strand
ACCTTGCCGGCCATCATCACGTCGGTGCCGCGGCGGATGCCGTCGACCAGCGACTCGCGGCAGCCGTAGAGATTGTCGAACTTCGACTTGGTGACGGAATCGTTGACGTTGATCGCCGGCCAGAGAAGCTTGCCTTCCTTCTCCATGACATAAAGGCGATGCACGCCCGTCGTCGTCTCTTCGGTCACGCCCTTCACGGCCGTTCCGATGCGGCCATACCAGCCGGGATTGAGCTTCAGGCGCTTCTTGATCGAGGCGTAGAGAACCTCTTCTTCCTCGTTTGTCGCCATGTCGAGGAAGGCCGTGTCGCCGGCCTCGGCGCGCATGCCGAGATGGATCAGCAGCGTCGCGTCGCCGCCGTCGTCGAGGATCATGTTCGGCGTGCCGCCGTCCGCCCATTCGAAGATCTTGTGGGTGTAGTCCCAGTAATCCTCGAGGTTCTCGCCCTTCTTGGCGAAAACGGGAATGCCGGCCGCCGCGATCGCCGCCGCCGCATGATCCTGCGTCGAGTAGATGTTGCAGGAGGCCCAGCGGATGTCCGCGCCCAGAGCTTTCAGCGTCTCGATCAGCACGCCGGTCTGGATGGTCATGTGAAGCGAGCCGGCGATGCGCGCGCCCTTCAACGGCTGCGACGGGCCATATTCGGCGCGCGTCGCCATCAGGCCGGGCATCTCCGTCTCGGCGATGTTCAGCTCCTTGCGGCCCCAGGCGGCAAGGCCGATGTCGGTGATGGCGTAATCGTTGAAATGATGGGTCATGGCGGGCCTTTCACGGGCGCATGCGGATGGGATTTGGCGGGCTCAATACCAGAGCGGCGCCAGCAAAGCAATAAAGACATAAAGATTTCTTTATATGAATTATTCCGGCGGGCGCCACGCCTTCACGCCGATGCCGAGGACCATCTGGAAGCTGTCGGCGATGCGTTCGGCCCGGTCGATGAAGAAGGCGGCGGCGGCAGGCGGGCAGACGTCGCCCACCGTCTGGCGGAAAAGGCCAAGCCAGCGCTCGAAATGCTCCGGCGCGAGCCCGAGCGGGACATGCGGCGGGAACGGCCGTCCTTTATAGGCGTCCGTCCGCAGCGCCATGCCGGACCAGAAATCGACCAGCTTGGCCAGATGTTCGTCCCATTTGCCGGCGAGTTTGGCCTCGAAAATCGGCCCGATCACCGGCTCCTTCCGCACGCGGGCGTAAAACGTATGGACGAGGTCGCGCACCATCTCGGGCGTGATCTCGGCATGCGGCTCGCGCGTCGGAATGCTCACGCGTTCGGGGGCTGGCCGTTCGTCCTCGCCCTTGTGGTCGCTCATGACCTGATTCCCCTTGTCTTTTGCGCGTCGCATAAACCAAAACGCGAGAATGCCGACGATCCAAGGTCAAGCCGCGCAATTTCTCCTCGAAAGACCAGCGACGAAAGTCTAGAACTTTCCCAGGCGGCTTTTGCAAGAGCGCGCGACCTTCGTCGCGGGCTGACAGGGTTTAGGGAAGAGGCGTTCTCGATGGCAAATGAAAACGTCAAGAAAATTGCGGGGGCGGATCGCGGTCCGACCGAGGAAACGATTTTTCAGGTTCGCGAATTGCTGTTCGGCGACGACAAGCGCTGGACGGAGCGACGCACTCTGGAACTCGACGCCAAGATCGACGCGTTTCGCGCTGAAATGCTCGATCGCCTGACGTCGATTGAAAATCTGATCGCGCAATTGTCGTCCGACACCGAAACGCGGCGTCTGGCGACCGTGCGCGACATCGGCGCCGCCATCGCCGACATCGGCGCCAGCGTGCAGAAGATGGGTTCGACGCGTAACGGCGGCTGACATGGCCGAGGCCCTGCGCCAGGCTCGCACTGAAATCGATCGGCTGAAGGGCCTGCTCTTCGGCGCCGAGGCTGATCGTCTCGACGACATCGCCCGCCGTCTCGACGCGCTCGACGCGCGCGTCGGCACGCCGCAGGCGATGCAGTCCGCCACGGCGGAAGTTCTCGTCGGCGCCTTCAAGCGTGCCGAGCAGGAGCGTCATCGCGACCTCTCGCGCGCCCTCGCGCCTCTGGTCGTCGCCTCGATCCGCAGCGAGATCGCCAATTCCAAGGACATGATGGTCGAGGCGCTGTACCCGATCACGGGCCGCCTCGTCTCGGCTGCGGTGGCGCAAGCTTTCCGCGATCTGGTGGACAGCCTGAACGAGCGCATCGACTCGCTGCTGTCGACGCAATCCTGGCGCCTGCGCTTCAAGGCGATGGCGACCGGCCGCTCGGTGAGCGAAGTCGCGTTGGCCGAGGCGCAGCGCGCCGAATTGCAGCGCATTCTTTTCCTTGAACGTCACAGCGGCAAGCTTGTCGCCGCCTGGTCGCGCGAGGCGGGCGAGGACAAGCCGGAGATCGTCTCGGGCCTGATCGCCGCCATCACCGATTTCGCCGCCGATGTGCTCGGCGCTGAAGGCGGCGAATTGCGAACGCTCGATCTCGGCGGCTCCAGCGTCGCCTTGCGTTCCTCGGCCCGCATGATCGTCGCCGCGCAATATCGCGGCAAGGCGAAGCCCGAGCAGGAGCACGCGCTCGACGCCCTGTTCACCGCGCTGCTTGCCGCGCATGAGCGCGACGAGCCGATCGATCAGCCGATGCTGAGCGACGCCGCGCGGGATTTTTCCGCGGCGGGCGCAGAACCGCAAAAGAAGGGCGGCGCGTTCGGCAAGATTGTTCTCGTTGCGCTGGCGCTGACGCTTGTGGGCTGGGGCGTATGGAGCATGGCGCGCGCATTGATCGAGTGGCGACGCGAGCACGCGGTGACGGCGGCGAGCGAGCAACTGATCGCCGCGCGCCCGGAACTTGCGCCTTTCCCTCTTCACTTCGCTTTCGACCACGCCGCAGGGCGTTTGCAGGTGCGTGGTCTGCTGCCCTCCAATGCCGCGGATATGGACTTGCGCGCGCGCATCGACGCCGCCGCGAAGCCCTACGCTGTGATTTACCAGACCGCGCTGTCGGCCTCGCAGGAGGAGCTTGCGGCCCGCGACGCCCGCCTCGCCGATCTCGAAAAGAGACTGGCGGACGCAACGCAACGCGCCGAAACCTCGGCGCGCGAGCTTGCGGCTCTGAGCGCAGCGCCGCCCGACGCGCGTCTGACGCGCGAAATTTCAGCGGCGCGAAAGGATCACGCCGCCCTGGAGTCGCGATATGACGCGCCTGATGAGAAGCTGGCGCGACTGGCCGCCGTCTCCGCAGTTTTCTTTAGCGACGATGACAGCTTCCGCGATCCCGAAGCGGCGCAAAGAACCATCGGGGCGCTCGCGGAGGCGCTGAAGCCGGCCAATGCGCTCCTGCGCATCGTCGGTCATGCCGACAGCACCGGCACGCCGGCGGGAAACCTGAAGCTGGGCGAGTTGCGCGCACGCGCGGTCGCCGACGCGTTGACGCGCGCCGGGGCCTCGGCTGATCGGTTGCGTATCGCCTCGCGCGGCGACATTCAGTCGATCGGTCCGCGCCGGTCGCCGGCAAACCGCCGCGTCAATTTCGAAATCGTCTTCGCCAATGAGCCGCAGCCATGAGCGCGCCGACGCTCTCCGCCAAGATCCTGTTGCTCGGCGACATCGGCGTCGGCAAGACCTCGCTCGCCAAACGCTTCGTCTTCGACCGCTTTGACGGAACCTACAAGACCACGCTTGGCGTCGATATTCTCACGCACGATCTGTCGTTGGGGCCGGCCTGCGACGACGCGGTGCTGCGCCTTGTTTTGTGGGATACGGACGGCGATTTCGGCGATCGCATTTTCGCCACCGCCTATGCGCTTGGCGCGCAGGGCGCGCTGATCGTCTCCGACGCCAGCCGACCCGACACGATCGCGCATATGGGCCGCCTCGCGAACGATTTCGTCGATCGTTTTCCCGGCCGTCCATTGCGCGTCATCGTCAACAAGATCGATCTCGCGCCGCCGCACGAGCGTCATTTCGTTGTCGAAGACGTCGACGAGGATGATATGGCGCAGACGAGCGCCATGACGGGCGAAGGCGTGCATGAACTCTTTCTGTCGCTCGGCCACGCCATCTGGCGTGGGGCCTGAGGGCGATCCGATGCGCGCCGCGGCGATTGGCGAAGCTCTTTCAGAAATCATCGGTCTCGAAGCGCTCGGCGTATGCCTGATCGACGAGGACGGTCGCGTCCTCGTGCGCGAGGGCGCCTTGGCGCGTTGGGCCCCGGCGGAGGGCGAAGATTTTTTCGCGCATCCGCTGATGGGCGGCTTTCGCGCCCCGACATTCGCCTTGCGCGATGCCGGCGGCCGGCTCGATCTGCCCGGTCTCGGCTTTGATTGCGACGGCGTCGCGCTGCGGATCGATCTTGCTTTTTTCTGGGCGCGCGACCGCGCCAATCTGATCGCGCTTTGTCTGAGTTCAAGCGAACGCCATGCGTTGGAAGGCGCGCTGGCGCAATCGCGGCGCGAACAGCGCATTCTCGCCGAGCGCGTCGCCGCGCAGGAGCGCAAGCTCGCCGAAAATCGCCGGCTGATGCAGCTCTTCATCGCGCATATGCCGGCGGCCGTCGCCATGCTCGACGCCGACCAGAAGTTTGTTTTTGTCAGCCGCCGCTGGCGCGCGGACCTGCGCCTTGGCGAGAGCGACGTCGAAGGCCGCGCCTTCGCCGAATGTTTGCCGCGTCTGGCCCGTCGCTGGGCGCGGCCGCTTGCGTCGGCGCGTGCAGGCGAGGAGCCGCGCGCCTCGATCGGCCGCGTCCGCCACGCCGACGGCGGGCTCGACTGGATGAGTTGGGCGATGATCCCCTGGCGCAACGCCGAAGGTGAATCGGCCGGCGTTCTCATCGCCTGCGAGCGCGTGACCGAAGCCGTCGAACAGCGCCGCGCCCTGGCGCGCCAGCGCGAGCGATTGCGCGACGCCAATCTCGATCTGCAACGCTTCTCCGTCGCGATGTCGCACGATCTGCAAGCGCCCGTGCGCCAGATCGCGATCTTCGCCCGATTGATTGATGAAGACAGCCGTGACGCGTTGCCGGAAAAAGGCCGGAAGTTTCTTGACGAAATCGCCGCCGCGACACAGCGGATGCAGGCGATGATCCAGAGCCTGCTGCGCTACATGCGCGTGGCCTCGCGAGAACCGGCGTTCGCCGATGTGCGTCTTGGCGAAACGATCGAAGCCGCGCGCCGCAACCTGGCGACTGACATCGAGGCGGCGGGCGCGCGCCTTGACGTCGGCGTGTTGCCGCAGATCGACGGCGACGCCGATCTGCTTTGCTCCTTGTTTCAGAATCTCATCGAGAACGCGCTGAAATATGCGAGCGCCGCGCCGCCCGTCATTACGATCGAGACGTTTGTCGGACCGATTCCGCGCATCGCTTTCACCGACAACGGCCCCGGCATTCCGCTGGCCGAGCGCGAAGGCGCTTTCCAGTTGTTTCGCAGATTGTCGCGAGACCGCCATCGCGCCGGGCAGGGCGCAGGCCTTGCGTTGTGCCGTCGCATTGTCGAACTGCATGGCGGGACGATCGAGATCGATCCCGATTATGAAAGCGGTTTGCGCTTCCTGATCGAATTTCCGCGTCGGGCGAAGAAAAAATCTAATTGAGACGGTGGCGCGTCAGCGGCAGGCTGACGATGATTGTCGTGCCCCAATCGAGCTGACTCTCGATCTCGACGGCGCCGTCGTGCAGATCGATGAGCGCGATGGCGACGGCGAGGCCGAGCTGGCCCGTGCTGTCGAGAAAATTCTTCGGCAGGTCCGGATAGACGCGCCGGCGCGTCGCTTCGACGATTTCGTCGCGCGTCATGCCAACGCCTTGGTCGATGACGCTGATGCGCGCGCGCCCGTCCGTCTGCCGCGCGATGACTTCGATTTTCGACTTGCGCGGGCTGAAGAGATGCGCGTTTTCAACGAGCGTCAGAACAAGGCGATGCACGGCCGCCGCATCGGCCTCAGTAAGGATTTCCCGGTCGATCGAAACGAACGACAGCGTTTGCTCTTTTTCGTCGAATTTGGCCTGAACGGCGGACAGGGTCGATCTCAGAACGCCGACGATGTCAACGGGCGCCAGCTTCAAGCGCGCGGCGGAGTTAGGTTCGTCTTTGCGCGTCAGGCGTTGCGAAACGAGCGCGGACAGGCGCGCGACCTCTTCGCCCGCGCTTTCCGGCGCGCTCGCCGCCGCCTGTGCGTCCGGCTTGTCCTGATCGCGCACATTATCGGCGAGGGAGCGGCGCAAATTGGCTTCGGAGGCGCGTGAATGCAAAAGCGTCCGGATCACCGCGTCGAGCGTCGAGGGCGCAAGATCGTTCTTGTGCAGATAGCCATAGGCGCCCGCTTCGAGCCCCATGCCTTGCACATCGGCGACGTCGACGGAGGAGACCAGCAGCGCCGGCATGTTCCACGTCTGCTGCAACGACCGGCGTAGCAGCGACAGCGAGGATTCGCTGCCGACCCAGAAGTCGAGAATCATCAGATCGAAATGCGTCGCCGCCAGCGCCTGCCGGCCCGCGTCGATATCCGCGACATGTTCGACCCGGAATTCGAAATGACGCGAGCGGCTCAGCATTTCGAGCATCAGCGTCGCGTCCGTCCTGTCGTCTTCGACGAGCAGCACCTCAAGCAGCATACGTTCGCGCGCATTCTCGCCCGATCCGCGCCGGGGCGCGGCGGGCGGGCGTGTCGTCTGTCGCGCGTCGCGGCTGGGCTTGTTGCCGCTCATTCTTCTGATCCCCCGCCGAGCGGTCGTTTCTTCGAGCGGGAGGAAACGCGCAAAGCCCCATGTATGTCAAGGGAAAGGCGCATCAGGGGGAGACGCCGGCGTCACGGCAGGCCGCCATGCGCGCCAAGCGCCGCGCCGCCGACGGCGATAAGGCTCAGACTGAGTAGGATAATATGCATCCGTTGCACGATGCGGAACGCGCCCGTCGCGTCGCGCAGCGCGCGCGCGTGAAACCAGCGATGAAGAAACAGCGGTTCGGCGACGAACAGCACGAAGGTGAAGACGGTCCAGATCGCGACCATCAGATGCATCCACCAGAAATCGGCGGGATGCAGAAAACGGTCCCACGCGTCGAGGCGATGCGTCATGTAAAAGCCGGTCGCGCCGACGATCTGCGTCGAAATCCGAGCTTGCGCGGCGAAGCGCCCCTCGATCATCTCGAACAGGCCGAGCCGCGCTTCTGCTGCGACATGACGCGTCAATCCCGGCAACAGCACGAGCGTCACCATGGCGACGCCGCCGATCCAGTGCACGACGCCGAGGATATGCAATGCGCGGGCAAGTGTGATCGCGTCCATCATCAAGCCTCCATGCGCGCATGTCGACACGTCGCGGCGCCTGACGCCTTGACATCGGCGAGTTGGCCGGCTCGGATTCAGCGGCGCCGCGTTTCTCAGCGCGCAACCAAGAACGAACAGGAAGGAACGTCCGAATGATTTATGTCGTCGCCACCGCGCAGGTGAAGCCCGAAAAGCGCGAGGATTTCATGGCGGGCGCGCAGGCCTGCATCGCCGCGACGCGCGCCGAGGCCGGTTGCCTTGGCTACGATCTCAACGCCTCGGTCACGGATCCGACCGCTTTCGTCTTCGTTGAAAAATGGGAGACGCGCGAGGCCCTGACGGCGCATTCCAAGAGCGAACATCTCAAGGCGTGGCGCAAGATCGCCGGCGAATGCCAGAGCGCGCCGACGAAGATCGAGATCGTGCATCCGGCCAAGGTCGAGACGTTCTGAAACGAAAAAGGGGGCGCTTCGCAGCGCCCCTTTCCAAACCGGTTTGCGCCGTTCAGATTTTCAGCCGGTCGACCTGGATCATCGAATGGATGAGCCAGTTCTTGGTGTAGGCGCGCAAGGTGTAGGAGAAATCCGCCGCAGCGCCGTTCGGCAGCTTGTTCTCGGCGAAATCGCGGAACGTGGCCGAGGCCTGATCGATCGCGCCATAGGCCAGCGGATGCAGCGGAGCGATCTTCAGCTCCATGCCGCCTTGACGCTCGAAAGTGGCGCGCACGTCCGACTCGTCCCATTGCGTGAGATCGGCGCCATTGGCCGGGTTGCGCACCACGACATGGCGGGCGCCGTCGAAACGCGGCAGCGAGGCGCGCACTTCCTCGATGGATTCAACCGAGCCGCCCATTACATGCAGGAACATGAGATTGAAGGCGCCGTCGCGCGCCTCGCGGAAGATCATCAGGTCGTCGAACTTGTCGAGAATGTCGAAGAAATAGCCGGCGCGCAGATCAAGCACGAAGACCGAATTGTCGCGCGCTCCGGCCAGTGCGTCAAAAAGCCGCATCTGATCGGAGACTTCGGCGATGTCGATGATCTGCGTCTTGTCCGGGTAGAAGCGCTTCAGCGAGCCTTGCGGATATTCGCTGTCGAAGGCGACATGCGAACGGCGCGTTTCGTCGAGCCAATGCATCAGCAGACGCGCGGTCGTCGTCTTGCCGACGCCGCCCTTCTGGGCGCCGACGCAGACGAGGGTCGGCTTGACGGCGGGCTCTGCGGATTTCTGCCCCCGCGAGGGGATGGGTTGACGCGACACGGGCTCGACTCCACTCAAAAAGGTGGACAGCGCCAGCGGCGCTATCCGTCCCTTTGAGAATTAAACCCGCATGCCTTCCGGCTCAAGCGAAGGCTTAATCTATCGTTAACGATGCCCTGCGCGGCTCAGGCCTTTTGGCCACGCAGGAAGTTGATGATGCCGGAGAAATCCTCGCCCGCATGGCCCGCCGCGTTGAACAGCGCGTAGAGCTGCGTCGCGGCCGAACCCAGCGGCACATTCGCGCCGGCGGAGGACGCCGCCTGCTGCGCCAGCTTGAGATCCTTCAACATCAGCGCCGCCGCGAAGCCCGGCTTGTAGTCGTGGTTGGCGGGCGACGTCGGCACCGGCCCCGGAACCGGGCAATAGCTCGTCAGCGACCAGCACTGGCCCGAGGAGGTCGAGGCCACGTCGTAAAGCGCCTGATGCGACAGGCCGAGCTTTTCGGCGAGCGCGAAGCCTTCGCTGACCGCAATCATCGAAATGCCGAGGATCATATTGTTGCAGATCTTGGCCGCCTGCCCGGCGCCGTCGCCGCCGCAATGGACAATCTTCTTGCCCATTTTTTCGAGAATGGGCTTGGCCGCCGCGAAAGCCCCGTCCGCGCCGCCGCACATGAAGGTCAGCGTCGCGCCCTTGGCGCCGCCCGTGCCGCCGGAGACCGGCGCGTCGACGCTGAGAAGCCCCGCGTCGGCGGCGATCTTGTGCGCGGCCCGCGCCGAATCGACGTCAACCGTCGAGGAATCGATGAACAGCGCGCCTTTCTTCGCCTTGCCGGCGAGGTCGCGCCAGACGGCGATCACATGCGGGCCGGCGGGCAGCATCGTCACGAGAACGTCGGCGTCGGCGATCGCGTCGGCGGCCGAGCCGGCGATGACGACGCCCTCGGCCTTCGCCGCGTCGCAGGACGCCGCCGAAAGGTCGAAGCCCTGGACCTGATGGCCCGCCTTGACCAGATTGCCGGCCATCGGGCCGCCCATGTTGCCGAGGCCGATGAATGCGATTTTGCTCATTGCGCTTCCCCCCGCCCGCACATCGGGCGCTTGTGCGACGAAATCAACGGATAGAAAACGCAGATGCCGCCGTCTGACAAGTCGGACAATGACAGGACGCAATGGGTTTTGCGCAAAGCCGCGCTGCGAATTCTGGCGTCAGCCGGCGGCGGATTGGCTCTGCGCGCTCATATGGGCGCTCACGCCTCGCCGCGCAAAATCGCATTGGCCATGTCGCGCAACTTGACGCGCTGGATTTTGACCCCGTTCGGGCTTTCGGTGACGGGAAAGGCGTCGAGCGTGACGATGCGCGCCGGAATTTTGTAACGCGCCAGATGCGCCTTGCAGGCGGTGAGGATCGCCGCCTCGTCCGGCTGCTCGCCGGGTTTGGCCAGCACGAAGCCGAACGCGACGCGCGCTCCGTCGCGTTCGGCGGCGACCACCTGTGCGCCCGCGACGCCCGGCTGCTTGTGCAGAAAGCCCTCGATCTCCTCCGGCGCGACGAGAAAGCCGCCGAGCCGCAAGCCGTCGCCAAGCCGCATCCGGTAAACGAAGCCGGGCGGGACGAGCGCCGCCGCGTCGCCCGTGCGGAAAAAGCCGTCCGCGTGGAAGGCATTGCGCGTCGCCGCGTCATTGTCGAGATAGCCGTCGAATAGCGACGGCGCCTTGAGGCACAATTCGCCGTCTTCGCCGTCGGCGACAGGCGCGCCCGTTTCCGGATCGCGGATCGAAATCTGCGTCAGCGGCGAAACGGGAACGCCGCCATCCGCCGTGCGGCGCGCGTCGGGCGACAGCGAGAATAACGCGTGCACTTCCGACATTCCATAGACGCCGCGCGGCGTCATGCCGAGCGCCTCGGCCGCCGCAATATGGGTGGCCGCGTTCGGCGTGAAATTGGCGAAGCCGGAAAAAACGAGGCTGTCGAATTCTTCGCCATTCGCGGCTTCCGCGATGCGCCCGAGCATGTCATCGCCCCCGACAGTATGGGTGACGCGGTGGGCGCGGATCAGCGCGCCGGCCTTTGCGGCGTCGAATTGCTCCATCGTCACGACGCGCGCGCCCGCCGCGACGCCCGCCAGCGCCAGCGTCTGTCCGAAGGTGCCGCAAAGCGGCACGACGGCGAGCGCGCAGGCGCCCGCGCGCCCCATGTCGAGGGCGGCTGCGACGTCGCGCGCATGAACCGCGACAGATCGTTGTGTGTGGAGCACGAGTTTGGGCCCGCTCGTCGTGCCGCTGGTGGTGAAGGTCAGGCACGCCGCCTCCGCTTCCGCCGCGTCGGGCGCTGCGCCCTGCGGCGTGAGCGGGACGACCGGCAGGCCGAGAAACGCGCCTGCGGCGGCGTCCCGGCCGATGATGCGGGCGAGATAGGAGCGATCTTCCGGAGAAATCTCGGCGAGGATTTCGGGGAAATCGACCGGTCCGAAGCCCCATTGCGTGATCAGCGTTGCGGCCTTCGAGCGTTTCAGCAGATAGCCGACCTCGTTCGAGCGGAAGCGCGTGTTGACATGGACAGCGGTGGCGGCCAGCCGCGCCAGCGCGAAAATGAGCGCCAGATAATCGACGCTGTTCGGCAGCCAGACGGCGACGCGATCGCCCGCCGTCACACCCTGCCGCGCCAATAATCCGGCGTAGCCTTCGACGAGAGCGGCGAAGTCGCGCCAGTCGAGATCGACGCGCTCGTCGCAAACCGCCCGCGCCTGCGGCGCGCGCGCCACGGTTTTCGCCAGCAGGGCGGAAAGATCGGTTGGGCTGGTCATGCGGCTCTCCGGGCCGGGCCACCGTGGATTCGGCGGTTCGTATCGCCGCAGACTAGGCGGCGCATGGGCCAGATCGCAACATGCTGGCAGCCGGACGCCCGGCGAACATGGTAACTGTTTGGTAAAGAGAAGGCCCCATCCTCGGCGTAAGATCTGTTGATGGAGCCTCGCAATGACCGAGAAGCCCGAGGATAAAGCCGACAAGACGCCGAAGCCCTCGCAGAGCCGGGCTCTGGCCGTATTGCCGGGCGCGCCGAAGGAAGAGGCCAAGACGGGGCCAGGGGCCGCGCAGGCCAAAGCGGAGCGCGCGAATGCTTCCGCCAGCTTCTTTGCCGCCGCGCGGCGCTGGAAGAACGACGCCGGCAAGCGGCTGGCCGCCTTCGCGCCGGTCGTGACGCAAGCCTGGCCGACGGCGGCGGCCGTTCTTTGCGCCATCGGCCTTGGCTGGGCCGGCGGCGCCCTGCATGCAACCGATCCCGAGCCGGCGATTTCCGCCCGCACGGCGGAGCTTGACGCGCGCCTGAGCCAGATGGCGGAGGAGCTGCGCGCCATCCGCGAAATGACGGGCGCCTCGATCCGCGCCGCACGCGCGCCGGCGGATGAATGGAAGCCCTTGTCCGACCGTCTTGGCCATATCGCGGGCGCGCTGGACCGCGTCGAGAAGAATGATCGCGATCTGTCCGCCCGGATGGCGCAGCTCGGCGAGAAATTCGATCGTTTCGAAAAGGCGGCCGGACCGCTCACCACGGCTTCGATCCCGGCGCCGGTGAAATCCGTCGATCCGCACGCGCTGCCGAAACCCGACCCCAAGCTGGTCGCGCCGGCGACCGAAGCGGCGAAGGAGGCTCTGCCGCGCGTCGAAGGCTGGAGCCTGCGCGACATGTCGAACGGCGTGGCGCTTGTCGAAAACCGCCGCGGCGCGCTGATCGAGGTCGAGCCGGGCGACATGTTGCGCGAACTTGGCCGCGTGAAGCGCTTCGAACGGCGCGGGCCCCGCTGGGTTGTCGTCACCGAAAAAGGGGCCATCGT
>ERZ1645187.3925-NODE-3925-length-12269-cov-6.750942_pt1 | contig 12269 bp, 12 predicted proteins | sample MGYA00575352_ERZ1645187 | MGnify/ENA primary metagenome ERZ1645187 (study PRJEB40837, sample SAMN11349314) | freshwater sediment metagenome | isolation source: river sediment | host: Sediment | place: India: Wazaribad , New Delhi | collected 2017-02-21 ... | reverse complement strand
GGTGTAGCTTTACTAGGCTTTGGTCGCTTTATGTGGCGCACTCATCCCGCCGGCTTTCGCTTCAGGGGAAGTCGTTGCTAGATTGAAACTGGCGATAGCCATAGAGGGTAGAGGGATGAAAACCGCTGTGGAGTTACTGGATGTGATCGAAGCAAGCCACTTGCCCGTGACCGGCAAGCTGGTGGAAGGCCGGGATGATGTGATCCGGCTGGTCGAGGATTTCCTGCTGCAGGCCAACGGGAAGGATGATGGTGCAGTGGCCGAGCAGCTGGCAGAGCTGTTGCTCGGTGAGGGCGCTGTGCTGGGCGACCGGGAAAGTCTGCAGGATGTGATTACCGAGTACCTGCATGTCGTCGCTGACGAGAACGGGTCGCTGGGCGAAGATGAAAAGAACTTCCTTGACAGCTTTTTGAAGTAATCACCGTAACATATTGTTTTATAATAAAAAATTTCCATTTTCGTTTTTTCTTAAATTAACAATCAGCTTTCAGTTTCATTCATAACTTTATGATTTAATTATAATTGTATTCGCTGGTCGGCAGCCGTCCCATTTTGTCAAAATCGATAAACCGCTTGCAGCTCTGGTACATCCGCTTCTGGTTTGTCGCCAGCTCCTCGGCTGTTGACCGGCGGTAAAAAGCATCCTGTTCTGTCATGGCGGCGGGGGGGAAATTCTCCTCGACGATCGCATCCACTGGCGGAGCATCCGCCGTCAGCCTCCGGACAACGACGTTCTGCCGGTAACCGAAAGTCTGCTGGGTCTCGATGGCCACAGCGGTATGCCCGTCATGCCAGAGGCTGAGCCATTCTTCACGTGTCAGCCTTGGTGGCACTTGCAGGAAAACGACATGGTTCATGCCATGGGTGCGGGCGCCCCCGGAGGCCGGATGCAGCGTGTTGGGCAGCGGTTCCGATTCAGCCACCGTATAACCGGCGAGTTGCCGGCAGACTTCCTGCAGCAAGGCCTCGTAGGGTGCACGCTGTGAGGCGCTGTCCATCCAGAAAGCGATGATCGCATCCGGCAGCGGGATCCCCGGGCTGGACAGGCGCATGGCTGCGGCCGGTGCGACATCAGCATCGTCCAGGCACAGGCGCAGACGGCACGCGCCTTGTTGGCAAAGTGCACTGGCCAGCTGGTGCATTGCTTGTGGCCAGGCCTGCCCGGCGCCGTCCGGTTTCCACAGCAGGTACATCAGTTTTTCCATGATCGGGCTCCCGGCATGTGCCAGCCATTCTGGAGGGCGGCGGTGACAATCTGGCGGCAACCCTTTCTTGCCCGGGATTCTTGCGCTAAGTTAGGCAAGCAGGCTCAAGGGGCCAGTCTGAATAAGAACAGGTAACAGGATGATTGTACAGACAGGTACACCCGCAACACCTACGATGGGCTCCGTGGCTGGCCAGGAGGCCGGTTATCCCGGTGATGTCGAGCGCTGGCTGCGTACCGCCACACCGAAAACACTGGCCGAGTGGTTGTCCCGCTTGCCGAAGAGCAATGTCGCCGCAGCAGCCCAACAGCAGCTGCAGTTACTGAAACGGCTTGATGAAACCGAACTGCCACCCATGCAGAAATTCGCCTTGCTGGATGTGGTGCGCAGCGGCGCCTACCAGACAGTCGAGGCCTTGACGTGCGGCTTCATGGGCAGTGGCACCGGTTTCTCCGATCACTTCAAGGCCATCATCAACCAAGCGATGCTCCTGCAAGGACAGCTTGTCACCTGTTACACCAATGTTGCCATCAGCGCCCGCCTGCTGGGCGAACAGCAGTTGTTCATCATGGGAAGCGCCTTGCATCGCGCCATGATGGACGAATATTCGATGCTGGGTTTTTACCTGCAACTGCACCTGCTGGTGCCGCAACAACTCTGGCGCCAACTCAACCGGCTCTACAAGGTGGCAGAAGATGCCCACCTGCTCGCGCATGTGATGGGCGACAATGTGTTCGCCAGTGAGCAGATGTTGACGATCAAGCAGATTTATATTGCTGCGGCCTTGCTCGGCAGCGCCCGCACCGGCCAGTTGCATGCCGAGGATGTGATGACGACTGCCAAATGCCTGAAGAAATGGGCATTACAGGCGGAAATCAGCCATCAGTCAGAGTCGGCGCAGGCCTGGCAACTGGTAGTGGATATCGCCGGAGCTAATGCGCCGCATTTCGAATCGCTGGCGACGATCGCCGCTGGTGGCCAATGGCGTTACCTGCATACCCGCAAACTGGCTGCTTACCTGCCCAAGCAGGCAGGTACGGTGATCCGCATCGGCGACCGCAACGCGATCCCTTCCAGCGAACTCGTACGGCACCTTGTCGCAGCCTGGACAGAATATGTCGAGCGCGACAACACGCGCCACTCGCGCGATGATTCAGTGACCGCATGTATCGGCCTCGGTAACGTGCACCATTATTTGTGTGGTGGCCGGGAATTGAATGAATTCATGGGCGATGTACACAAACATGCCCCCTTTGGCGATGACCGGCAGCTGGTGATTGGCCATGTGCCGGAAGTTTTCGGTTTTCACACTTACATGGCCGTTGATGCGTCACAGGTAGCCCAGGATCGCTACCCATCACATGACGTGCGCGTTATCAATGAGAGCAGCACAGGGTATTGCCTCGAATGGCCGCTGTCGTTGTTGTCGCAACTGCCGGTGGGCGCGATTGTCGGGGTGAAGGAAGCTTACGCCCCATACTGGAAACTGGCGGAAGTCGTCTGGAGCAGGAAAGCCGGTGACGGCAAGTTGCGCACAGGCCTGCGCACACTCGCTAACGAGGCAATGCCACTGGCGGTGCGTATTCCCTATGCCACCGGTGAGCGGGCCGAGGCCATTGCCGGTTTCCTGTTGGCGCCTGACCGTGAGCTAGGTACTGACAAGACGATGTTCCTCAGTGCCAATGTGAAGATGAAAATGGGCGAGCATGTGCATTTGATCCAGGAAGGCAATGAGCAGCTGGTGCAGTTGCTGGAGCCGGTCAAGGAAACGCTGCACTACAGCCTGTTCGATTGCGCCTTTGTCGTGCAACCGTAAGAGGGCGATGGAGATGGAGCAGGCAATGTTCGGCATGGGCTGTTTCTGGGGCGCCGAAAAGAAATTCTGGCAAACGCACGGTGTAAGCCGCACCGCCGTTGGCTATGCCGGCGGCAGCACGGTTGATCCCACCTACCGGCAGGTCTGCAGCGGTGTCACCGGTCACGCAGAAGTGGTGCTGGTGGAATATGACCCGGCAGCGATCAGCTATCGCCAGTTGCTGCGCATTTTCTGGGAAGGGCACAACCCGACCCAGGGCATGCGGCAGGGCAACGATATCGGCACCCAGTACCGTTCCTGCATCTACTGTTTTGGCGAGCAGCAACTCACTGAGGCGCGCGATACTGTTGCGTCATACCAGAAGGCGCTGGATGCGGCGGGCAAGGGAACGATCACCACCGAGATCCTGCCTGCCCCGGTGTTCTACCCGGCAGAGGACTACCACCAGCGCTACCTGGAAAAGAACCCGGGCGGTTACTGCCCGGACATCACCTGTCACGCGAGCGGCTTGCCGGCTTTTCCCTCAGCCTGAAGAAGGGCGAACGCCTGCAGCGATTGCTCGATATGCGGCCTGATACGGTCTGATACCTGCGCCACGAAATCCGGCTGGAAGACCTGGCCGCCGCTGGCAGGCAGGTAATCATTGACCAGTTTGGCCAGCACAGGCAGGTCTTCATCCGCAAAGCGCTCGGAAGCGCAGATGCTGAACATGCGGCGGTTTTGCCGGGTATGGCTGGTGGCATGTTTCAGGCGGTAGTCAAAGACCAGCGCATCGCCCGGTTGCGTCGGGATCGTCACACAAGGCACTTCATCCTTTTCCAGCCCGTAATTCTCTTCGTGTTTCCAGACATAGCGCTCCAGCAGGTTGGCAAACTTGTCGCCGAACAGGTGGCTGCCGGGGATGGCGCGGAAGGCACCGCTGTCCTCGTCCAGTGGTTCGAGATAGAGCAGTATCTTGATGTGGCGGTACTTGAAATGGGCGCCGTAGAGATCGGAATGCCAGTAGGTATCGCCAGTGAAGATATTGCCCTCGCTGGCGCGGTACAGGTAATCCTCGCCGAGCAGTGAACGGAAGATGCCGTCGATGACCGGGTGCTCGAGCAGGGCCGTCAGGGCGGGCTCGCGCTCGATAAACTGCAGCAGCACGCGGCGGGATTTCATGTAATGGGCTTCGTGACGCCAGTCGATGATTTCCTTGTCATCCTTGGCATATAGCCGCTCAAAGGCTGCCGTGAATGCAGCAGCGCTGTCCTTGAGGAGGCCAGGCAACACGAGGTAGCCGAAGGTATCAAAGAAGTTTTTCTGCTGGCGGGTCAGTGCCAGGGGGGGACAACTGTTCATGGTGTAGGCATCTGCTGCATATGCATGCGGTATGCCGGATTTTGCGTCATACCGTCGGGTTATTGTTGACGGGCATCAACCTAACACGGATCCGGCACTGCTGCCAGCCACTGCGGCCGTAGCAACTTTCGTTGTAATGGCCGGGCCGTTTCGGCATGATTGGCCGGTTTTAGTGCAGGGATCCCTGATGTCGTTTATCGCCCGAGACAGCTTGGTCATCATCACCGGGGCAGCCGGCCTGGTAGGGCAGAACCTGCTGTTGTTGCTGCGCGAACGCGGCTACCGGAACCTGCTAGCCATTGATGCCCATGCCGGCAACCTGCAGATCGCAGCCCGCCTGAACCCGGGCTTGCGCACGGTCTGTGCCGACCTGTCAGTGCCGGGTGACTGGCAGCAGGCATTTACCGGGGCGGGCGCCGTGATCCAGCTGCATGCGCAGATCACCGGCCTGTACGACAGTGATTTCGAGCGCAACAATATCGAGGCGACCCGCCAGGTGTTGGCAGCCTGCAAGCGCCACGCTGTTCCATACCTCGTGCATGTCAGTTCCTCAGTCCTGCATTCCGTGGCAGACGACGCCTACACCCGCACCAAGCGCGCCCAGGAGGGGTTGGTCGTGGAGAGCGGCATCCCTTGCTGCATCCTGCGGCCGACACTGATGTTTGGCTGGTTTGATCCCAAGCATTTCGGCTGGCTGTCGCGCTTCATGGAAAAGACGCCGGTTTTCCCGATCCCCGGTGATGGCCGTTTCCTGCGCCAGCCGCTCTACAACCGCGATTTCTGCCGGGTGATCATCGCCTGCCTCGAGCAGGGCAGGGCAGGGCAGGCTTATGATATAGTCGGCGCTGAAGACATCGAGTATGTCGATATCATAAGAACCATAAGAGAAGTCAAAGACTTGCGTACGCTGATCCTCCATATCCCCCTCAGTTTCTTTGACTGGTTGCTGCGCGTGGCTGCCTTGTTGTTGCGCAAGCCGCCGTTCACCAGTTCCCAGCTCAGGGCATTGGCAGCGGGTGATTATTTCCGTGGCGTCGACATCGCCAATGAATTCGGCGTGCAGCCAACCCCGTTCGAGGATGCGATGCGGGAAACCTTCACGCATCCCGTTTACGCAGGCATTGTGGTGGGGCGCTGAGTGGCCGACGTGCAGACATTTGCCGTGCTGGGCGGCGGGCCGATGGGCTTGGCCGTTGCCTGGCGCCTGCTGAAGCAGGGCCACCAGGTCACGATCTATGAAGCCGGTGAGCGGTTGGGCGGGATGTCCGCCTCGTTCGATTTTGACGGTTTGCGCATCGAGCGTTTTTTCCATTTCCTGTGCGCCACAGACTACGATTATTTTGACTTGCTGCAGGAGCTCGGCATCGGGGACAAGCTGCACTGGGTCAACACCCGCATGGGCGTGTTCCATGATGGCCGGCTGCATGACTGGGGCGAGCCGTTTGCCCTGCTGAAATTCCCCGGCCTCAGTCTGGTCGAGAAAGTGCGCTACGCACTGAAGGTGCTGTACTGCAAGCACCTGAAAAACTTCGATGCACTGGACCAGACGCGTGCGACCGGTTGGTTGCGCCAGTGGCTGGGTGAGCGAGCCTACAACGTGTTGTGGCATCCGCTGATGTCGCTGAAGTTCTACCAGTTGCAGGACGAAGTGTCGGCGGCCTGGATTGCCGCGCGCGTGCAGCGCGTGGCGCACAGCCGTGAAAGCCTGTTCAAGGAGAAACTCGGCTACATCGAAGGCGGTTCCGATACCTGGCTGTTTGCCATGGAAGCCGCCATCCGCGCCAAAGGCGGAGAAGTCTGCCTCGCCACACCGGTCGAACAAGTGCTGGTCGAGAACGGCACCGTCACCGGCTTGCGCCTGCAGGATGGTGTGCGGCACTTTGACAAGGTCATCAGCACGATCCCGCTGCCATACGTGGCGAAGATGGTGCCGGACCTGCCGGCCGCAGACCTGCAGAAATTGCACGCGGTGCGCAACGTCGGCGTGGCCACCGTCAAGTTCAAGCTGTCCCGGCCACTCACACCGTATTTCTGGCTCAACCTCACCGACACCGCTTTCGGCATACCAGGCATCATCGAGTACAGCAACCTGAACCCGCTGCAGGACAAGGTGCTGTATGTGCCGTATTACATGCCGCAGGACAACCACAAGTTTGCCTGGGACAATGACCAGTTCCGCAGTGAGGCGATCCGCTGCCTGAAAGCCATCAACCCGGCATTTGATGAAAGCTGGATCAAGGCTTTCCACGTCTCGCGTTACTACTATGCCCAGCCGGTTTGCGTCCAGGGTTTCCTCGATACCTTGCCGCCGATGCGCAGTGCGATAAACGGCTTCTACATGGCGGATACCAGTTATTACTATCCGCAGGACCGCTCCATCACCGAGAGTATCAAGCTCGGTAACCAGCTGGCGGACATGGCGGGAAGCGTCCATGGATAAAGCTGTCAAGAAGCTGCTTGGCGAGTTTGTCTCGCTGCAGTTCCTGCGATTTTTCCTGTCGGCGTTGCTCGCGGCGGCAGTCAACTTCTTCTCGCGCTACCTGCTGGATCCCTACCTGGGCTACAACAAGGCGATCGTGGTGTCTTACCTGATCGGTACGGTTTTTGCTTTCTTCCTTTACCAGCATGAAGTGTTTGGCAAGGGGGAGCGGCCGCTGTGGCAGGAGATTGCGCTGTTCGGTTTTGTCACCATGGCCGCGATTGCGCAGACGCTGATCGTCAGCGTCTTGCTGGCTGACCACCTGTTCCCGGCCATCGGCTGGCACTGGCACAGCAAGGAAGTCGCGCATTTCATCGGCATGGGTGTGCCGATGTTCAGCAGCTTCCTCGGCCACAAGTACCTGACCTTCGGTCGTGGCAGCGGGCAAGACTGAGTTCACCTTAACCGGATCATTCGTTGGAGAGTTGTTATGTTGCATCCGTATTTCCATGCGCAGGCCCGGCCAGAGCAGGCCGCCATCATCATGGCCGGCACCGGCGAGCAGATCAGTTATGAACAGCTCGACCAGCGCTCCTGCCAGGCCGCCCAGCTGTTCCGCCACCAGGGTTTGCAGCGCGGCGAGCATATTGCCTTCCTGTTCGACAACCATCCGCGTTTCTTCGAGGTGGTGTGGGGTGCCCAGCGTGCCGGTTTGTACTACACGCCGATCAGCTATTACCTGCAACCGGAAGAGATCGAATACATCATCGACAACTGCGGTGCGAAGATACTGATCGTGGCGGAAAAGTTCGCTGACAAGGTGCGCCCGATCCTGTCGAAGCTGCAAAACGTCAAGGTTACCTACGCCGTGGACAACGTGTTCGACGGCTTGCCGCTCTGGGAAGCGGAAATTGCCAAAATGCCACTCGAGCCTATTGCCGACGAGTCGGAAGGGCGCGAGATGCTGTATTCCTCCGGCACCACTGGCCGGCCGAAAGGCATCAAGTTCCCGTTGAGCGAAGGCGCTATCGGCACGCCGCAGGATATCGTGCGCTCGGTCGGGCTGGCGCAGTTCATGGGCGTGAACCACGACACGGTTGCCTTGTCGACCTCGCCGCTATACCACTCCGCCCCGCTGGGGTTTGTCACCAGCTGCCATCGCCTTGGTGCCACGGTGGTCATCATGGAGAAATTTGACGAGGAAAAAGCGCTGCAGCTGATCGAGAAATACAAGGTGTTCTACAGCCAGTGGGTACCAACGATGTTTGTGCGCCTGCTGAAGCTGCCGGAAGACGTGCGGAAAAAATACGATGTTTCCAGCATGAAGCTGGCAATCCACGGCGCAGCGCCCTGCCCGAAAGAAGTGAAACAGCAGATCATGGACTGGTGGGGGCCGGTGCTGTGGGAGTTTTACTCCGGTTCCGAACGCAATGGCATTTTCATGATCAGCCCGCAGGAATGGCTCGCCCATCCCGGATCGGTTGGCAAATGTGTCGATGCACAAGTGCATATCGTTGACGACGAGACCGGCGAGGAATTGCCTGCTGGGCAGATCGGCACTGTCTATTGCTCCCAGGGAACGCAGTTCGACTACCACGGCGATCCGGACAAGAAAAAATCGGTTACGATCCGCGATGGCTGGACCACGATTGGTGATGTCGGCTATCTCGATGCCGATGGCTATCTCTACCTGACGGATCGCAAGTCCTACATGATCATCAGTGGCGGCGTGAACGTGTATCCGCAGGAAACCGAGGACTGCCTGATCACCCATCCGAAAGTATTCGATGTGGCGGTTTTCGGTGTGCCACACGAAGAGATGGGCGAAGAGGTCAAGGCCGTTGTGCAACCGGCTAACTGGGCAGATGCCGGCCCTGGGCTGGAGAAGGAACTGATCGAGTACTGCCGTTCGAAAATCAGCCCGATCAAGTGCCCGCGCAGTATCGACTTCGACCGCGACCTGCCGCGCGAGGAAACCGGCAAGCTGAAGAAGCGCCTGATCAAGGACCGCTACTGGCAAACCGGCAAGTCCATCAACTGAGGGTGGCAAGATGTCGCGGCCGGTTGAGGTAGTGCTGTTCGATTTCGGTGGCGTCTTTACCGAGTCGCCGTTTTCGGCGGTCGAGGCGATGGCCCGCGACCTCGGGCTGGATGTGGCGCGTTTTGCCGAGCTCATGTTCGGCGCCTACCATCTGGACACTGACCATCCCTGGCACCAGCTGGAGCGCGGGGAGATCAGCTTCGACCAGGCGCGGGAAGCCATCATGGCACTTGGCCAGCAAGCCGGCATGCCGGTCGATCCTGTCGACCTGCTGATGCGTATGGCCGGCGGCAACCTGGTGCGCGAACCCATGGTGCAGACGCTGCGCGACATCAAGGCGGCCGGCTATCCGGTGGGCATCATCACCAACAATGTGAAAGAGTTCCGTGATGGCTGGCGCTCGCTGATCCCGGTTGATGAACTCGTCGACCGCGTGTTCGATTCCAGCGAACTGGGTGTGCGCAAACCGGATCCGGCGATATACCGCCAGGCACTGCAGGGCATGGGAAATATCGACCCACGGCGCGCAGTTTTTCTTGATGACGTGGAACAGAATGTGCTGAGTGCGCGGGATATCGGCCTGCACGGTATCCATGTGCTCGACGATGCCACACCGGCCATGCGCCAGTTGCGCCAGTTGCTGCAGCTCGACTGAGCCTATTCTGCGCTGATACCCAGATAGGCTTCGATGACTTTCGGGTTTTGCTGCACCTCTGCCGGTATGCCTTCAGCAATTTTCTCGCCATAATCGAGCACGGCGATGCGGTCGCACAAGCCCATGACAAGCTTGACGTCATGCTCGATGAGCAATACGGTGATGCCGTCGTTGCGGATTTTCAGTAACAACTCGCGCAGCGCGACCGTTTCGGTCGGGTTCATCCCGGCCGCCGGTTCATCCAGTGCCAGCACCAGTGGATCGGTAGCCAGTGCGCGGGCAATCTCCAGCCGCCGCTGGTCACCATAGGACAGGTCGCCAGCACGCTTGTTGCCAGTGTCCGCCTTCAACCCGCTGTATTCGAGCAGGGCGAGCGCACGCTCGCGGATCGCCTGCTCCTCCTGCCGGGTGCGCTTGCCGCGCAGTACCGCACCGAGCGCACCGGCAGCAGTGCGCACATGGCGACCCACCATCACGTTTTCCAGTGCGGTCATGTTGCTGAACAGGCGGATATTCTGGAAGGTGCGGGCAATGCCGGCGCTGACAATCCGGTGCGGCGGCTGGTTGATAATATCGCTGCCATTGAGCAGCAGTGTGCCGCTATCGGCCTGGTACAGCCCGGTGATGATATTGAACAGCGAGGTCTTGCCTGCACCATTCGGCCCGATGAGGCCATAGATACTGTTGGGCGGCACCGAGAACGACACGTCATTCAGCGCACGCAAGCCGCCAAAGCATTTGCCGATACCGTGCGCCTCGAGGATCGCTGACATCACGACCTCACCTGGCGTGCGCCAGCAGGCCACAGTCCCTGCGGGCGGAACAGCATCGTCGCCACCAGTGCCAGTCCGAACAACAGCATGCGCAGGTTTTCCGGGTCAATGTAACTGCGGCCGAACAATACCTGTTGCACCGGGTTGGCAATATCGCGCAGCCATTCCGGCGTGATCGTCAACAAGGCGGCGCCAAGGATGACGCCGGCAATGTTGCCCATGCCGCCCAGTACCACCATGCACAGCACCATGATCGATTCGAGCAGGACAAAACTTTCCGGGCTGACGAAACCCTGGAAACCGGCAAACAGCCCACCGGCGACGCCGCCGAAGGAGGCACCCATGGCAAACGCCAGCAGCTTGATGTTGCGGGTGTTGATGCCACAGGCTTTGGCGGCCATTTCATCTTCCCTGATCGCCATCCAGGCGCGGCCGATGCGTGAATCCTGCAACCGGATCGACACAAAAACGACCAGCGCAGCAATCAGCAGGAACAGGTAGTAATACAAGTAGACAGCAGTGATACGCAACCCGAACAGCTGCAGCGGTTGTACCAGCGAGACCAGCGGGTCAATCAGGTTGATGCCTTGCGGACCATTGGTGAGGTTGAATGGTCGGTCCAGGTTGTTCATGAACAGGCGCACGATTTCACCGAACCCGAGTGTCACGATGGCCAGGTAGTCGCCGCGCAAGCGCAATGTCGGTGCGCCCAGGATGATGCCGAACAGGCCGGCGACCACGGCGCCAATCGGCAGGATGACAAACGGTGACCAGTGCAAGCCGAAATGCGGTGAGGCCAGCCAGGCATAGATGTAGGCGCCGATGGCATAGAAAGCGATGTAGCCCAGGTCGAGCAGGCCGGCGTAACCGACGACGATATTCAGTCCGAGTGCCAGCATGGCATAGAGCAGCACGAAATCGAGCACACGGACCCAGCCATTGCCGAAGGCAGCGCCCGTCACCAGCGGCAACAGCAATGCGGCGGCAAGCAACAGCGCATAGCCGGCCCAGACTTTTGCCGGTACCGCACGCATCAGGCGCGCTCCACAGCCTGTCGGCCGAGTAGCCCGGACGGTTTCAGCACCAGCACCATGACCAACACGAGGAAGGCGAAGATATCCTGGTAATGGCTGCCGAGCACGCCGCCGGTCAACTGGCCGAGGTAGCCGGCACCGAGGCTTTCGATGAGGCCCAGCAGCAGTCCGCCGACCACAGCGCCGGCAAGGTTGCCGATACCCCCCAGCACGGCGGCAGAAAATGCCTTCAGCCCCAGCATGAAGCCCATGTAGGGATCAGCCTGGCCGTAATTGGCGGCCACCATAAACCCCGCCAGGGCACCCAGGCCGGAACCGAGGGCAAAGGTCGCTGCAATAACCCGGTTGGTATTGACCCCCATCAGCTGTGCCACCTGGCTATCCTGGGCCGTGGCGCGCATGGCGCGGCCCAGCGAGGTGCGGTGGATCAGCAGCCACAGCCCGGCCAGCACCACGGCCGAAACGAGCACGATGGCGACCTTGGTGGGCGTGAGGCTGGCATGGGCAACGGTGAAGGTTGTATCGGGCAGCAGCTCCGGGAAGCGCTGGTAGCCGCGGCCCCAGACGATCATTGCCACATTCTGCAAGACGATGGACACCCCGATGGCGGTGATCAGGGGAGCCAGCCTCGGTGCATGGCGCAGCGGGCGGTAGGCAACGCGCTCAATGCTGACGCCGAGCAACATGCAGGCGGGGATGCTGACGGCCAGCGCAATACCGAGGCAAGCCAACGGTGGTAAGCCCAGGCCGGTGGCAAGCAGGGCATTGAGCACGGCGATGGCAATCATTGCACCCATCATCGTGACTTCACCGTGGGCGAAATTGATCAGCCCGAGGATGCCATAGACCATCGTGTAGCCGAGCGCGATCAGGGCATAGACACTGCCCAGGATGATGCCATTGGCCAGTTGCTGGGCGAGGATTTCCATGGGAAGCAACGGCGAGCCGTTTACTGTTCGCCGGCCGTCTGCATGAATTGCCAGGC
>ERZ1645187.3924-NODE-3924-length-12273-cov-47.431249_pt1 | contig 12273 bp, 9 predicted proteins | sample MGYA00575352_ERZ1645187 | MGnify/ENA primary metagenome ERZ1645187 (study PRJEB40837, sample SAMN11349314) | freshwater sediment metagenome | isolation source: river sediment | host: Sediment | place: India: Wazaribad , New Delhi | collected 2017-02-21 ... | reverse complement strand
ACCCCGGCATCAACCTGGCCGCCCACGCCAGCGAGATCCGCGACGAGATCCGCTCGCTGTGCAGCCTGCACTTCCAGGACGCCGAACTCGCCTACCTCCGCACGCTGCGCTTCATCAAGAGCGACTTCGTCGACTTTCTGGGTCTGTTCCGGCTCAACGAGAAGTACATCACCGTCACCACCCTGCCGTCGGGCGAGATCGACATCACCATCCGCGGGCCCTGGCTGCACACGATCCTGTTTGAAATCCCGGTGCTGGCCATCGTCAACGAGGTTTACTTCCGCAACACCACGCCGGTGCCGGACTTTGTCGAAGGGCGCAAGCGGCTCGACCACAAGATCGCGCTGCTGCAGGCCCAGGGCCTGCACGACCTCAAGATTGCCGACTACGGCACCCGCAGGCGTTTTTCCAAGGCCTGGCACGAAGAGGTGTTGCGGGTGCTGATCGCGCGCCTGCACACCGGCGTGACAGGGCAGTTCGCGGGCACCAGCAACGTGCTGTTCGCGATGAAACTGGGGCTCACCCCACTCGGCACCATGGCTCACGAATACCTGCAGGCCTGCCAGGCGCTGGGGCCGCGCCTGCGCGACAGCCAGGTGTTCGCGTTTGAATCGTGGGCCAAGGAATACCGAGGCGACCTGGGCATTGCGCTGAGCGACGTCTACGGCTTCAACGCCTTCCTGCGCGACTTCGACATGTACTTCTGCAAGCTGTTCGACGGCGCCCGCCACGACAGCGGCGACCCCTTCGCCTGGGGCGAACGCCTGATCGAGCACTACCGAAAGAACCGCGTCGACCCGCTGACCAAGACGCTGATTTTCAGCGACAGCCTGACCGTGCCGCGCACGATCGAGCTGTACGAGCGGTTCCACGGCCGCTGCCTGCTGGCCTTCGGCATCGGCACCAACCTGACCAACGACCTCGGCGATCCGCCCGCGCACGTGCCGCTGCAGATCGTGATCAAGATGACCCGCTGCAACGGGCAGCCGGTTGCCAAGTTGTCCGATTCACCCGGAAAAGGCATGTGCGACGACGAGAAATACCTGGCCTATCTGCGTCAGGTCTTCGAAATCGATGCCCGGCACACGGCGTGATCTGACCCCGGGGAAGGAAGTATTTTTTCCACTGCACCGACAAGGGAAACCACCATGCCAAAAGCTCCCGTGCCGATTCAACGCCCAAGAGCCCTTGCCCTTGCGATGGCGCTCCTCGTGCCCGCGCTCGGTCACGCCGCCGATCTCGACGGCCGCGCGCTGTCGGTTCTCTGGGGTGTGCCTTTTGCGGGCATCCTGCTGTCGATCGCCTTGCTGCCCTTGTTGGCGCCGTTTTTCTGGCATCACCATTTCGGCAAGGTTTCCGCCGCCTGGTCGCTGGCTTTTCTGGTTCCGTTCGCCATCGTTTTCGGGCCGGGTGCGGCGGCGGTTGGTGTGGCGCACGCGCTGCTCGCCGAGTACATCCCGTTCATCATCCTGCTCACAGCCCTGTTCACCGTGGCCGGTGGCATCCATATCCGGGGCAATCTGCACGGCAGTCCTGGGCTGAACACTGCCATCCTGGCCGTCGGCGCGGTGCTGGCGAGTCTCATGGGTACCACCGGCGCGTCGATGCTGCTGATCCGCCCGCTCATTCGTGCCAACGACAACCGCAGACATGTGGTGCACGTGGTCGTCTTCTTCATATTCATCGTGTCCAACGCGGGCGGGGCACTGACCCCGCTGGGCGATCCGCCGCTGTTTCTCGGGTTCCTGAAAGGCGTCGACTTCAGCTGGACGCTGATCCATCTGTTTCCCGAAACCCTGTTCCTCGTCGGTACCTTGCTGGCGCTGTTCTATGCACTCGACTGGTGGTACTACCACAAGAAGGAAGAAATCAAACCCAGGGATCCGACTCCGGACGACAGGCGGTTCGGATTTGACGGCGTGATCAATTTCCTGCTGCTCGGCGGCGTGGTCGCGCTGGTGCTGATGAGTGGTCTGTGGAAGTCTGCCGTTGTCTTCAACATCGCGGGCACCGAGGTCGGCCTTCCGGGCATCGTGCGCGACATCGGCCTGATCATCATCACCGTCGTTTCCCTGCTGGTGACGCCGGGCAGCGTGCATGCGGACAACCAGTTCAGCTGGGGTCCGATGCAGGAAGTCGCGAAGCTGTTCGCCGGCATCTTCCTGACCATCATCCCGGTGATCGCCATGCTCAAGGCCGGCGTGGACGGCCCGTTCGGCGCCGTCGTTCGCGCGGTCACCAACCCCGACGGCACGCCCAACCCGGCGATGTATTTCTGGGCCACCGGGTTGCTCAGCTCGTTCCTGGACAACGCGCCCACCTACCTGGTGTTCTTCAACACCGCCGGCGGCGATGCGCAGGCGTTGATGACCACGATGGCGACGACGCTGGTGGCTGTATCGGCTGGCGCGGTGTTCATGGGTGCCAACAGCTACATCGGCAACGCGCCCAACCTGATGGTCAAGGCCATCGCGGAGGATCGCGGCGTCAAGATGCCCAGCTTTTTCGGCTACATGGCCTGGTCGGCGGGCATCCTGGTGCCACTGTTTGCCATCATGACCTGGATGTTTTTCATCTGACGGAGGGGCGGGACCGGGGCGGCCGTATACCATCTGGGCATGCCTCCATCTCGACCGTCCATCCTGATCGCGCGCGCCGTATTCCCTGAAGCCGTCAAACACCTGGCGCAGCACTTCGAAGTCGAAACCAACCCGGATGACACGGTCTGGACCAAGGCCGAACTGATCGCGCGCCTGCAAGGCAAGGCGGGCGCCTTCACCACGGGCAGTGAGCGCATCGATGCGGAAGTGCTGGCTGCCTGTCCGCAACTGAAGATCGTCGCCAACATGGCGGTGGGCTACAACAACTTCGATGTGCCGGCGATGACTGCCGCCGGGGTGCTGGCCACCAACGCGCCCGACGTGCTGACCGAAACCACCGCCGATTTCGGCTTCGCGCTGCTGATGGCCACGGCCCGGCGGGTGACCGAGAGCGAACATTTCCTGCGGGCCGGACGGTGGACGAAGTGGGGCTACGACCTGTTTGCCGGTGCCGAGGTGCACGGCAGCACACTGGGCATTCTGGGCATGGGCCGCATCGGCCAGGGCATCGCCCGCCGCGGCGCGTTCGGCTTCGGCATGAAGGTCATCTACCACAACCGATCGCGGCTGGCGCCTGAACAGGAAGCGGCCTGCCAGGCCCGCTACGTCGACAAGGACGAATTGCTGCGCAGCGCCGACCATCTGGTGCTCGTGCTGCCGTACTCCGCGCAGTCGCACCATGCGATCGGCGCGGCCGAGCTGGCGGTGATGAAGCCCACGGCCACGCTCATCAACATCGCGCGCGGCGGGATCGTCGATGATGCCGCGTTGGCCGTGGCGCTGCGGCAGCGTCGCATCGCGGCCGCCGGGCTGGACGTGTTCGAGGGTGAACCGCGCGTGCACCCGGATCTGCTCACGGTGCCCAACGTGGTGCTCACGCCCCACATCGCCAGCGCCACCCTCGCCACCCGTCAGGCGATGGCCAACCTGGCGGCGGACAACCTGATTGCCTTCCTGACCGAAGGCCGCGCGCTCACGCCGCTGAATCCACAGGTCATCGCGCCATGAACGACGGGTCTCTGCTGGTCGCCACCCTGACGCTGGGCCTGGTCAATGCGCTGCTACTGATCTGGCTGGTGTTGCGCCGCCCACCTGTGAACACCGACGAGGCTGCGCAGCGCCAGCAGCTGCAGTCCACGCTGGAGCAGCAGGGGCAGGCCAATGCCCAGCGGTTCGAGCGGCTGGAGAGCGAGCTCCGGCGCGAGGTCGGTGACAACGCTCGCGCCGGTCGGCAGGAAATGCAGCAGACCCTGACCACGTTCCAGGAGACGCTGACCCGCCAGGGCGCTGAAGCCACGCGCACCCAGAACGCCCAGCTGGATGCGTTTGCCCAGCAACTCCTGCAACTGCGCGGCACCTTGGGCGACACCCTCACCCAGCAGTTGCAGGCCATCAGTCTGGGCATGACCCAACAGACTCAGGAGGCCACGCGCACCCAGAACGCACAGATCGACGCCTTTGCCCAGCAATTGGTGCAACTGCGCGGCACCTTGGGCGACACATTGGTTCGGCAATTGCAGGAACTGAGCGAGGCCAATGCGAGGCGGCTCACGGAGGTTCGCGCCACGCTGGAAGCCCAGCTGGCTCAGTTGCAGGCGAGCAATGTGGCCAAGCTGGACGAAATGCGCGCCACGGTGGACGAGAAGCTGCAAAGCACGCTGGAGGCCCGGTTGGGCCAGAGTTTCAAGCAGGTGGCCGAGCGGCTGGAGCAGGTCCACAAGGGTCTGGGCGAGATGCAGAACCTCGCGCAGGGCGTGGGCGACCTCAAGCACCTGTTGTCCAACGTGAAGACGCGCGGCATGTTCGGCGAGGCCCAGTTGGGCGCGTTGCTGGAGCAGGTGTTTGCACCCGACCAGTATGCCGAGCAGGTGGCCACGCGGCCTGGCAGCCGCAACCCGGTCGACTTCGCGGTCCGGCTGCCCGGGCGCGGCGACGACGGCGCGCCCTGCTGGCTGCCGATCGACGCCAAATTTCCAAATGAAGACTACGAACGCCTGCTCGACGCCCAGCAGCGTGCCGATGCGGAAGGCGCCGAGCTGGCCTCTCGCGCGCTCGAACAGCGTATCCGGCTCGAAGCCCGGTCCATGGCCGAGAAATACCTGGAGCCGCCGCACACCACCGACTTCGCCATCCTGTTCCTGCCGACCGAAGGTCTGTACGCCGAGGTGCTGCGCCGCCCGGGGCTGATGGAGGCGCTGCAGCGTGAGCACCGCGTGACGTTGACCGGCCCCACGACGCTGATGGCCATGTTGAACGCGTTGCAGATGGGGTTTCGCACGCTGGCGCTGGAAAAACGCAGCTCCGAGGTCTGGCAGGTGCTGGGCGCGGTCAAGACCGAGTTCGGCAAGTTCGGCGACGTGCTGGCCAAGGTCAAGACCCAGACCCAGACCGTGCTCAACACGCTGGACGCCGCCGAGACCCGCAGCCGCGCGATGGGCCGGGCGCTCAAGACCGTGGAGGCCCTGCCGCAGGACCGCGCCCGGTCCCTGCTGCCGGTCGACCCGTCCGAACCCGCAGAGCGCGACGCCACTTGAAAGCCGGCACCCGAACCGCGCTGGCCCACCTGATCGTCGCTCAGGTGTGTGTCCACGCGGGCATGACCGGTTTCCGCATGGCCGCGCCGTTGATGGCGCTGCGCGAGGGCTACAGCGCCGCCGCGGTGGGGGTGCTGCTGGCGCTGTTCGCGCTGGCCCAGGTGTTTCTGGCCTTGCCCGCCGGGCGCTTTGCCCAGCGCCACGGACTGCACACGCCCTTTCTGCTGGCCGGGGCGCTGGCCACTGCCGGGGGCCTGATGGCGGTGGCCTGGCCGACCGTTGGCGTGTTGTGCATGACTGCACTGTGCAGCGGCGCGGCGGTGTGTCTGGCCATGATTGCGCTGCAGCGCCATGTGGGGCATCTGGCGTCCGACGCCACCGAACTGCGCCAGGTGTTCAGCTGGGTTGCCATCGGGCCGTCGGTTTCCAACTTCCTGGGGCCGTTTCTGGCGGGCGTGCTCATTGACGCCAGCAGCTTTCGCAGCGCCTACCTGCTGCTGGCCCTGCTGCCCGCTCTCGCCTGGTGGTGGGTGAGGCGCGTGCCGGCGCATGTTCCCGCCGACGACGAGAACCCTGCAGTCCGGGGTTCCGCCTGGAAGCTGCTGCGGGAGCCGGCTTTTCGCAACCTGATGGTGGTCAACTGGATGCTGTCGTCCTGCTGGGATGTCCACACCTTTCTGGTGCCGGTGCTGGGCCATGAGCGCGGCTACTCGGCCACGGTGATCGGGACGGTCCTGGGCGTGTTCGCCGTGGCCGCGACGCTGATCCGGCTGATCATTCCGCTGCTGGCGGCCCGGTTGCGCGAGGCCGCGGTGATCGCGGGCGCCATGGTCAGCACGGCCGCGCTGTTCGGGATCTATCCCCTGGTTCAGTCGCCCTGGGCGATGGCCGCGCTGTCGGTGGGCCTCGGCCTGGCACTGGGGTCGGTGCAGCCCATGGTCATGAGCACCTTGCACCAGATCACCCCCCGGCACCGGCATGGGGAGGCACTGGGATTGCGGTCCATCGCCATCAACGGCTCCAGTGTGGTGATGCCGCTGCTGTTCGGCTCGGCGGGGGCCGTGATCGGCGCGGGAGCGGTGTTCTGGATCGTGGGCGGTGTGGTTGGCTGTGGAGCGGCGATTGCCGTGCGGCTCAAGCCGCCCGGGCACACCGGCGGATGAGCCGGCCCACCCGCGCGACGGCGCAGATGCCCGCACACCGCGGGGATTTGCCGCGCCCTCCTAGAATGGTCCGCAGCGTGAAAGGCTGATGTGCTGCTGGTTGTTGTTTTACTCCCATTGCTCCTGGGTACCGCGCTGACCGCATGGCTGGGCGCCAGGTCCCGGACCCTCACAGCGGCCGCCGCGGGCCTGGTGACGGCGGCGGCGCTGGCGCTGCTGTTGTCGCACGCTCCGAGTGTCATGGGTGGCGCCACCGTCACGAATGCCTGGCCCTGGGTGCCCGAGATCGGACTGAACCTCACGTTCCGGCTCGACGGCCTGTCGATGATGTTCGCCGGGCTGATCCTGTTCATCGGGCTGCTCATCGTCCTGTACGCGGCCTATTACCTGGCGCCCGAGGACTCGGTCGGCAGGTTTTTCAGCTTCATGATGCTGTTCATGGCCGCCATGCTGGGGGTGGTGCTGTCGGACAACCTGCTGCTGCTGGTGGTGTTCTGGGAACTCACCAGCATCTCGTCGTTCCTGCTCATCGGCTTCTGGAGCCACCGCGCCGACGCCCGGGCCGGCGCCCGCCAGGCATTGGCCATCACCGGCGGTGGCGGCCTGGCCATGCTGGGCGGCTTCGTGCTGCTGGGGCAGATTGCCGGCACTTACGAACTCAGCGCCATGACGGCCAACGTGGCCGCGATCCAGGCCGATCCGCGTTTTGTTCCGGCACTGCTGCTGATCCTGCTGGGGGCCTTCACAAAAAGCGCGCAGTTTCCGTTCCACTTCTGGCTGCCGGACGCGATGGCCGCGCCGACGCCGGTGTCGGCCTACTTGCATTCGGCCACTATGGTCAAGGCAGGCGTGTTCCTGTTGATGCGCATGTACCCGGTGCTGGCCGGCACGGGGCATTTCGAGGTCATCGTGAGCACAGCCGGTCTGGTCACGGTGCTGTTCGCCGCCGTCATCGCCCTGTTCAAGCACGACCTCAAGGGTCTGCTGGCTTACTCGACGGTGAGCCACCTGGGCCTGATCGTGTTCCTGATCGGACTGGGCTCGCCGCTGGCCGGCGTGGCGGCCGTGTTCCACGTGCTCAACCATGCGACGTTCAAGGCCTCGTTGTTCATGATCGCCGGCATCGTGGACCATGAAACCCATTCGCGGGACATGCGCCAGCTCGGCGGCCTTTGGAAGTTCATGCCCTGGACGGCCACGCTGGCGATGGTGGCCTCCGCAGCGATGGCGGGCGTGCCGCTGACCAACGGCTTCCTGTCCAAGGAGATGTTCTTCGCCGAGGCGGTCGCTGGAACGAGCGGCCTGTATGCCTGGCTGGTGCCGGTTCTGGTCACGCTGGCCGGCGTGTTCGGCGTGGCCTATTCGCTGCGTTTTGTGCACGACACCTTTTTCAATGGTGAACCGGGGGACGTCCCGAACACACAACCCCATGAGCCGCCGCTGGGCATGAAGCTTCCCGTCATCCTGCTGGTGGCGATGTGCATCGTGGTCGGTCTGCTGCCGGCGCTGACATTTGGTCCGCTGGTGCATGTGGCGTCCATCGCGATGGCGGGCAAGGCCCTGCCCGAATACCTCCTCGCCATCTGGCACGGTTTTAACCTGCCGCTGCTCATGAGCCTGGTCGCCACGGCGGTCGGTCTGGGGCTGTACCTGTGGCTGGCCAAGGGCAAGCGCCTGCACCGGGTCAACTCCGAGGACTGGTTCGGCGCCGCCACCGGACGCGGGATCTTCGAATGGCTGATCGACCATCTGTTCGGCGTCGCCGGCCGCATCACTGCGCGTCTGGAGACGGGTTCGCTGCAGCGCTACGTCGGCTGGCTTTTGCTGAGCGCGTTGGTTCTGGGCTCGTTGCCCTTGCTGGGCAGTGGCATCGGTACCGGGGAGCGTCCGCAGATGCCGGCCACGCCGCTAGCCTGGGCCATGTGGGCGCTACTGGCGGTCACCTGCGGGGCGATCGTGCGCACGCACCACCAGCGTTTCGTCGCCGTGGTGCTTGTGGGCGTGGTCGGCGTGGCGGCCTCGCTGACGTTCCTTGGCTTTTCCGCCCCCGATCTGGCACTGACCCAGCTGTCGGTCGACATCGTTTCCACCGTGCTGCTGCTCATGGGCCTTGCCCTGCTGCCGCAGACCAGCCCCAGGGAAACCCCGGCGCTAGGCAAGAGCCTGCACGCGCTGTTGGCGCTGGGCTGCGGCGCGGCCATGTCGGTGATCACCTGGCTGGTGCTCACCCGGGACCATGAATCCATCTCCTGGTACTTCCTGGAGCAGTCGCTGCCGAAGGGCGGCGGCTCCAACGTGGTCAATGTGATCCTGGTGGACTTCCGCGGCTACGACACCCTGGGAGAAATCACCGTGTTGGGCATTGCCGCCATCGGCGTGCTGGCACTGATGGATGGCATGCGCACCCGCCGCCCGGGCGCCGACCCGCAAGGCCGGTTGTGGACCTTTGCGCAGCAGCCGCTGCTGTTGCGCGTGGCCGCGTCGGTGGTGTTGCCACTGGCGCTGGTGTTCAGCCTCTACATCTTCATGCGCGGCCACAACCTGCCCGGTGGCGGCTTCATCGCCGGGTTGATCACGGCGGTGGCGCTGGTGCTGCAGTTCATGTCGCTGGGGCAGGCGCGGGCTGAACATCTGCTGCACGCCGAAGGCGGTCGCCGCTTTGTGCGCTGGATCGGCGCCGGCCTGGGCATCGCGGGTCTCACCGGGGTGGGCGCCTTCGTGCTGGGCAGGCCTTTCCTGACCAGCGCGTTCGGTCATCCGCACGTGCCGCTGCTGGGTGAGCTGCCCCTGGCCACCGCCGCGATCTTCGATCTGGGCGTCTACCTGACCGTCGTGGGCAGCACGCTGCTGACCCTCTCGGTGCTGGGTCAGGCTTCGCGCGCGGCGCCCGGTGTCCCTCCCAACCGGAGCCTTTCATGAGCATGGAGTTTCTAGTGGCCACGGGTGTGGGCATGGTGACCGCCACCGGTGTCTACCTGATGCTGCGTGGACGCAGCTTCCCGGTGGTGCTGGGGCTGTCGCTGTTCGGTTACGCGGTCAATGTGTTCATCTTCCTCATGGGCCGGCTGTGGACCAATGCCGCACCGATTCTGGTGGGGGAGGGGCCGGTGGCCGACCCGCTGCCGCAGGCACTGGTGCTGACCGCCATCGTGATCGGCTTCGCCACCACCGGATTCGTCGTCGAACTGGCGCTGCGCAGTCGCCATGAAGCCGGCAGCGACCATGTCGACGGCCACGAGCCAGGAGGGCCGCGCTCATGAGCGGCGCCATCGTGGCCTTCTGGCTGCAGCACGCACCGGTGCTGTCGGTGGTGCTGCCGCTGCTGACCGCGGTGGTGCTGCTGTTGATCGGCGACGCGGGCGGCATGGCCGGTCAGGGCGGGGCCCATGATGATGCGCCGCTGCGCTGGCGCCGGCGCATCAGCCTGGCGTCGGCCTCGCTGGGCCTGCTGATGGCCTTGGGCCTGGTGCAGCATGCGACCGGAGGCGAGCTGCTGGTCTACCGCCTCGGCGATTGGCCGGCGCCGTTCGGCATCGTCATGGTGGTGGACCGCCTCTCGGCGCTGATGGTGCTTTTGACCTACCTGGTGGCGGTGCCGGTGCTCTGGTACGCGGCCAGTGGCTGGGATGCCCGCGGCCGCTACTTCCACGCGGTGTTCCAGTTTCAGCTCATGGGACTGTCGGGCGCGTTCCTCACCGGCGACCTGTTCAACCTGTTTGTGTTCTTCGAGGTGCTGCTGATCGCCTCCTACGTGCTGCTGGTGCACGGTCAGGGGCGCGAGCGCTTCCGTATGGGTGTGCACTACGTGGTGCTCAACCTGGTGGCCTCGGGGCTGTTCCTGGTCGGCCTGTCGCTGGTCTACGCCGCGACCGGCACGCTGAACATGGCCGATGTGGGCCAGCGTCTGGCGCAACTGCAGGACCCCCACCTGTTGTTCGCCCGGGTGGCAGCGCTGGTGCTGCTGGTGGTTTTCGGCCTGAAGGCCGCGATGTTGCCGCTGTATTTCTGGCTGCCCGGGACCTACGCCGCAGCCAGTGCGCCCGTCGCGGCGCTGTTCGCCATCATGACCAAGGTGGGTGTTTACAGCATCGTGCGGGTGCATTGGCAGCTGTTCGGCTCCGAAGCCGGATCGGCCGCGCTGGCGGTGGCCGACTGGCTGTTGCCGCTGGCCCTGACCACCAGCGTACTGGGCGTGCTGGGCGCGCTGGCCGCGCACACCATGGGTCGGCTGGTGGCGTATCTCACCGTCTCTTCGGTGGGTACGATTCTGGCCGGTGTGGGCCTGTTCACGCCGCAGGCCCTTTCGGCGGCGCTCTACTACACGCTGCACAGCACGATCGTGATTGCCGGCCTGTTCCTTCTGGTGGAACTGATCGCCGCGCAGCGCGGCGACGCGGTCGACAGGCTGCAACCGGCCCATGCGGTGCGCGAGCCAGTTGTGCTGGGCGTCATGATGCTGTTCGGGGCTGCGTCAGCAGCCGGCCTGCCGCCGTTACCGGGGTTCCTGGGCAAGCTGATGGTGCTCGAAGCCAGCTCCGGCCTGCTGGCCCAGGCCTGGGTCTGGAGCGTGGTGCTGGGGGTCGGATTTCTGACCATCGTCGGCCTGGCGCGCGCGGGGGTGATCGTGTTCTGGCATGTGCAGCCGGTCGGTGGCGCTGTGACTTCCGGTTCCAGCCGGCGCCTGCTGGCGCCGGTCTGGGCTTTCATGGCGCTGACCCTGGCGCTGGCCGTGCTGGCATCGCCTGTGAAACGCTACACCGACGCGGCCGCGGCCCAGTTGTCGGCGCCGGCGGACTATGTGCGTTCGGTTCTGGGCGCCGACGCGCTCGGCCGCTCGACAACGCGACCTTATGGCGGCCGGCGGGCCCCCATGTCTCAGGAGAAGCCACCATGAAACCCCACCCCGTCGATCGCCGCGGCGGCTGGTTCGACCACCCAGCGCTGTCGCTGTTGCTGGCGGCAACCTGGCTGGCACTTTCGCGCAGCCTGGAGCCGGTGCATCTGATCTCGGCGGCCTTGGTGGGTCTGATCGTGCCGCGCCTGTTGCGCGGCCTGCTGCACGAGGGCAGCCCGATCCGCTGGGGCGCCGCATTTCGGCTGACGCTGGTGGTGATCTGGGACATCGTGCTGTCCAACGTCACGGTGGCCAAGCTGGTGCTTGGCCCCATGAGCCGGCCAAAACCCGCCTGGTTGCGCGTGCCGCTGGCCACCGAGCACCATCGTGTGGACGCGCTGTTCGCCAGCATCATCACCATGACGCCTGGAACGGTCTCGGTCGTGGTGGACGAAGACGCGCGCTGCATCTGGGTGCACGCGCTGAACTGTGACGACGCGCACGCCATGGTAGCCGACATGAAGGCGCGCTACGAAGCGCCGCTGCTGACCATCTTTCGGCTCGACGGGGAGGGTTCGGCATGAGCATCCTGCAAACCGCGCTGACCATCGGCATCGGTGCCGTCGCCATCGCTTTGCCGCTGTGCGGCTGGCGCCTGCTGCGTGGCCCCACCATCGCCGATCGTGTGCTGGCGCTGGACACGCTGTACCTGAGCCTGGTGGCGCTGGTCGTGCTGCTGGGTCTGCGATGGCAGACCACCTTGTTGTTCGAAGCCGCGCTGATCGTGGCGCTGCTCGGCTTCGTTGGCACGGTGGCGCTGGCTCGCTACCTCAGCCGTGGCGACGTGGTGGAGTGAAACCATGGACACACTGCATCCCATGGTCGAGTGGCTCGCGGCGGCATTCGTCCTGATCGGCGCTTTCTTCCTGCTCGTGGGAGCCATCGGCATGGTGCGCCTGCCCGACTTCTACATGCGGCTGCACGCACCCACCAAGGCGTCCACCCTGGGTGTCGGAGGCGTTCTGGCCGCGTCGCTTCTGACAGGTTGGGCCCAGGGGCGGTTTGCGGTGGCCGAACTGCTGATCACGCTGTTCGTCTTTGTCACGGCGCCGGTGTCGGCCAACCTGCTGGCGCAGGCGGCG
>ERZ1645187.3923-NODE-3923-length-12274-cov-7.746297_pt1 | contig 12274 bp, 6 predicted proteins | sample MGYA00575352_ERZ1645187 | MGnify/ENA primary metagenome ERZ1645187 (study PRJEB40837, sample SAMN11349314) | freshwater sediment metagenome | isolation source: river sediment | host: Sediment | place: India: Wazaribad , New Delhi | collected 2017-02-21 ... | reverse complement strand
CGGATACAGGCGATCTTCACCTCAAACGACACGCCACTTGGGGAATGCAGGATAACATCATTTTCGATCTCACCGCTTCGCCCAAGAAAGCGAACCCGCACTCGGCACACCCCCCGCAGGCCGCGCTCCAGATATGAAACCTCATCAGATGCCAAGCTATGCTGCGTCCCCGAAAGGGTATGATCCAAGATAGTATCTGCCACGCGTCTAGCGGTTGAGAGACGCGTCTTCGACGATCCATGAAACCAGATCCGGGAAGGATATGCCCCGGTGCGCCGCAAGCTCCGGCAGCAATGACGTCGGCGTCATACCTGGCTGGGTATTGATCTCAAGCCAGATGACCTCACCGGTCTCAGGATCGTACCGAAAGTCTGATCTGGTCACACCGCGACAGCCAATCGCACGATGGGCCACCTCTGAGTAGCGTCGGACTTTCTCCTCGACATCGAGGGGAAGCACCGCCGGACAGATATGCATTGAGCCCCCTGCCGCGTATTTGGCATTAAAATCGTACCACTCCCCATCTTTGGTGACGATCTCTGTGATGCCGAGCGCCTTCCCACCCATAACGGCGCAAGTCAACTCTCGACCGGCAACATATCTCTCTGCCATCAAAGAAGCAGGCTCACCCTCATGAACCGGCGGCGCATCACCGGCGCGGACAATCCGTACGCCACAAGACGATCCGTCGGAGACAGGTTTCAAAACATATGGAGGCTGCATCACATGCGCCGCTGCTGCGTCCAAAGCGGTCACCTCGATTGCTTCCGCAATTGGGATTCCATGAGCCGAGGCCACGTGCTTTGCATTGACTTTATGCATTGCCAAAGCAGATGCCATTACGCCGGAATGCGTGTAGGGAATTCCCAAGCCTTCCAAAAGCCCTTGAACGACCCCATCTTCACCACCGGTGCCGTGCAGTGCGTTGAACACAACCGTCGGACGGACTTGCAGGAGCTTTTCGGCGATATCGTCGGCAACCTCCAGGCGCGCCACACGGTATCCCGCTGCTGTAAGGCCTTCAGCACAGGCTTTTCCAGATGCGATGCTGACTGAGCGTTCAGAAGAACTGCCCCCCATCAAGACTGCGACAAACGAATCCATAAGAACCTCCCAAGGCGCATGTTTAGATAGACGGGAAATGTCTTACTCCATCAACAAGAATCAGAAGAATGTTGAGTTTCGGATGATGAAATCAACTTATACTATAATAATTCCACTACAGATTGATGCTATTACCGAAATGAATAAAGCACTTGAAAAGTGACAGGATCATCAGTAGAGACAAGCAAGACCGGAATTGGCGGTTGTAGCTCAGTTGGTTAGAGTACCGGCCTGTCACGCCGGGGGTCGCGGGTTCGAGCCCCGTCAACCGCGCCAAGCCCCATCATTCAGCTTACTGTTCGGCTCTATCACTGCTAACGCACCGAAGTCGCACAATCACCACGACATGTAATTTTGAAACGACCTCAAACTTTCGATCAGATCCTCATGTAAATTTCCGGCATCGTTACGCCTCTCTATTGTCGACTCCACGCACAGCTTCGCTTGACGTAGTCCACCATATCGCGAATATCTGCCACCCTATCAGAGTCAGATTGAGCTCCCAAAATAACCGCTACCATTCGGGATCCATCTGGCGCCAGGATAATTGCCGCTATATTGAAGACACCCGGGACAAGCGTTCCAGTTTTTCCGCCAACAAAATCGTAGTCCCTCACGATTCCCACGGTCGAAGCCACATCAATTTTTCGGATCGTTTTATCACGCACACAGATACCCGCATTGGGCAGACTCCAAACGCTGGATATAGCGTCATACTGCGATGCGGCCCAAACAATGGCCGCCATATCCCTTGCAGTCGTCACCTGCCCACGACTAGCTATCCCGCTCGGATTTTGAACCTTCGTGGACAAGGCACCGAGACTCTTGAGCTTGTCACTAATCAAATCAACGAAACCCTTCCCGCCGCCCTTTCCATCGAGCAACAAGTTATCGAAATGTCGACAGACGGCATTCGCGGTAATGTTTGAAGACGGTAACAAGAGATTTACGATCGCATCCCGCAGAGTAATCGCCTCACCGGGCAAGATGTTGCCTCCAGATCCGCTGGAGAGATCTTCTGGCTTAACCCTCATTTCGTGATCAAGATCAAATTTCATTGCCACGGCACAATCGATTGCCACCATGGCGGTAAGAATTTTGACGAGCGAAGCTGGCGGCACAAGCGTGTCCGGGCTCTTCGAGAACAATGTTGACATATTGCCACGTGCCTCCTGGCGGACACCGATGCAAATGGCACTTTTTGCCGAAAGGAGCGGAGGGATAATTTTGCGTTCAAGTGAGTTAAACTTCAATCTCCTCCCTTCGCCAACCACCTCGACATTCGCCTTCTGAAGATCCATCCGGATGTCCAATGCACTGCGACCATTCACCAGTAATACTGCGGCTCTTTTGGCCTGTTCCCCCAACAAATGATGAGCCGGCTTCGGGCCGTGCAAGAAGACGTGCTGAACCGACACCCCGGCGGCACGAAGTCTTCTTGCGTACCTCAGTTGCGAGTAGAAAGGGACTGCCTGATCCTCCGGATCTGAAAGAATGTAGACTGGAGGGGCGCCGCCCTTCCTTATGTCGGCAATCATTGCAAGAGGGTCATAGTATTTAGTTGAATCATAGAGATACCTTCCGGGAACTTCTCGTTTGAACTCCCAGGAAGAGACAACCTGATGTACCGAGAGTAAACCAGATGATATCACCACCCCTGCCAGATCAGAGCGCTCAGATATCAATCCCGCAACAACCTGCCCGCCGCCGGAGTGCCCTACCAGCACAAACTGCTTGATGCTATACTTGGTGCGCAGCTCATCGATGGCTGCATCTATGACATTCAACTCATAGAAGCTTCTTCGCCGGTTATGATCGCCTGAGGACCCATACATACCCGGCCGGGCGAGATATATCGCAGGCACACCAGCCTCCGAAGACCACGCTTGCATTGCCGCAGACAGTCGTGCTGGCGTTTGCTCTGCATAAGCAGAGACAATTCGACGCCGACCCGAGTGATCGCGTGTCATTGCGTCTCCGGCCAAGTATATCATGACTAGAGGATTAGGCCCCTCGGCGAGGCCAGCAGGAAAATAGCGGATGCACTCGCCTCCACTCTCGGCACTCACCCACAAGAGATTACGCCCCGCAGTGCACAGGACCTTGTCTGCAATTGCTCCATGCAACACAGTTCTTGGCAAAAAAGCTACATCGCCCTCATTGAACACAAGAGGAAGTGGCTTCTGCTCTTGAAATGGACCCAGAACATCTTCAAGCAAATCAGCCCTTAGAAGACCGATTTTTGCTAATAGCGGGTACAAGGCACGCACAGCACCCCACTTGACGAGACGCCACCGTCTATCCGCCTTTTTTGCCAGTAACGCGGTAACTTCCTTCACATCAAGTTCTCTTGAAGCCGTAGCATCCACGTTCCCGTCTATACAGCATTGCCTGCAAGCAACCAGGTCACCAATGAATGCATTTTCGTGCTGTGGGATCCTTTGAAAAGCACCGTATCGCCGTCGCGCATGTCCCGCATGATCAAGGCCTTCATCTCTGCGACACTCTCAGATATACCACCTCGAGTTTCTACCGATAGCTTATCCCAAAGACGGCTGTAGCGTTGACCAACAAAATAGAATTTGTCAATTTTATCAACTGATATCGCATCCAGAACTACATCATGGTATCTATCGGCCTCTTCGCCAAGATCTTCCATTTGCCCCAGAACCGCTATTCTACGCATTCCCGCACTGTAGTTCAATCGCTCCAAAGATGCGCGCATCGATCCCGGATTTGCGTTGTAGGCGTCATCCAAAATAGCGATCTTCTTACCCATAAAGACCGCCGACCTCATCTCTCCTCTTCCCGAAAGAGCGCGGAACGATTTTACGCTGGGCAATGTATCGTGAAGATTTCCTCCTAATGCAGCCACCACGGCAAGAGCGCAGGCAGAATTGTAGGCCATATGCAAGCCGGGAGCATCCATTCTGAACTCTACCGGCTCGCCAAAAACCTCAAGGGCCACCAGATTTGTATGTGGATTATAGCTAGAAATACGCACATCTGCGTCGATACTCTGCCCAAATGAGACTATTCTCAGATCGGCCGCCCTTGCAACTCGAGTGACCAGATCAATATGATGCATGTCGCTGTTCAGAATTGCGATTGAGCCAGGTCGCATTCCCATGAAAATTCGACTCTTAGCACGAGCAATGTCCTCCAGCGTGCTGGAAGTTCCAAGATGAGCAGGGAGCACGTTTGTAAATACCGCCACATCCGGCTGTACCAACATTGCGCTCTTCAACATCTGACCTATGGCCATCTCCAGAACGACATAGTCGCTATCCCACGGCATCGATGCGAGGTTCCACGCAACGCCGTTTGGTAAATTGGCGTTGGCCCTGCTACCAGAACTCGCTCCAATTTCAGATAGGGCGCTTTGGATCATTGCTGTTACGGTTGTCTTTCCAGAACTCCCGGTCACGCCAATGATCTTTCCCGCAATCTTACCCCTAGCATAGCGCGCCATGTCATGTAGCGCGCTGCTCTGATCACTTACACGGAGAAGGGGGAGGTCGATGTCAGTCACATCAGCGCCATCGGCAGCGATTATACCTATTGCACCCTTTACCCGCATTGCAACGTCGGAAGAGATCCCTATTCCCGCCGACTGGCTTCGAACAATAAGAATGTTTCCAGGTGCTGCCGAAGGTGCATGGATTGACACGCCAGTTGCTCTCGCATCGTTCGGCAAAGGTCGTTCCCACCGCCCCGCCGTAGCGACTGCGAGGTGTTCATTATTCCAACCTTTCACCGCATCCACTGGTTGCGGTTTCGGCGCGCTTCCACTCTCGTGCTCGGACAGGTGCCCGTGGTAGGCCACAAGCCCGGAAAGATAATGCTCCACGTCATCGATCCGCACCCGGAACGCATGGTGGCGGATAAAGAACGAGCCGAGGATCCGGTCCGGGTTGCGGAAGAACATTGCATATTCCGGCCAGAAATGCCCGTTCAGAAGATAGGCCGCTCGAAAATGCAGGGCCTGATCAAACCGCGTCTCATCCACGCTGGCCAGTAGCTCTGCCCCCTCCGGCATCGCCTTCAGACGGTCGAGCATCTTGCGCCCGGCCATCATCAGTTCCAGCAATGTCGGAAACGTCGTGATCCTTTGCAGGACGAAGTCGAGATAGCCCTCGAAATTCTGTATCCCGAAACGGAAATAGCGCAGTTCGGGACGGTAGAGCGTCAGCTCATTGGTGCAATAGCTAAGCCAATGATCGTGATGCCTCCAGTAATCCTTGTCGATGAAATGCTCGAATGCCCGCTCCACCGCGCCGATCCAGCGTTCATCTTTTGTCAGGCTGTAGAGCCGCATCAGGGCGAATGCGGCCTCCCCCTCGTAATAGACGATGCGGAACTTCTCTTTAACCTCAAGGCCGGGCCAGGTCAGGACATGAGTGAAGGATCCATCCCCGGCCTGCATGTGCAGGATACCCAGAGCCAGCTTTTCCATAAGCGCCACAAAACGGTCAGGGCCAAGGAGGGCGGTGTATTTCGACATGGCCAGAATGGCAGTGGCATTGGCCCCCAGCTTGATCTCGTTGCCGGTATCGACAACGAAAGCCTTGTCATCGCAGATTCGGATGAACTGTGTGGTCAGGTGATCAAGGGCACGTTCGATGGCCGCCAGCAATTCGGGCTGGCGGGTCTGTTCCCAGGCCTCAAGCATCGAATAGGTCGTGCTGGCATGGCGCAGCGCATTATAGGCCGGGATCTGGCGATCAAAGCAGGGGTGGTAGCCATAGACAAATCGCCCATCCTTGGCGACCTGACGCGCCAGAAAATCCGAGGAATCCCGAATGATCTCCGACAATGATGTGTGATCCAGCGGCTCGATCTTGCGGCGGCCGGCATTGCGACCGTTGCCATAGAGATCGCGCACGATCCCGTCCTCGCCGCAAAACAGGCCTGCAGTTTCAAGCACATGCACCTCTCCGTCATCGCGGAAATCGACGGTGGTGCCCGTGCCGTATTTCTGCTGGGCTGCCAGCAGGAAGTTCTTTTCATTCACAACGCAATGGGTGACCTGGTTGCCACCATAGAGCATGGCCTGAGCGTTCAGTTCCTGCTCAAGGAAGAGCCGGCCAAACCCAGCGTCCAGCGCAATCCCCCTGCGGCAATAATTGCGCTTCACCTCGCGCAGGCGCTTGCGCAACAGGCTCCAGGTCCAGGCTTCAGCTTTCTCGACCCAGTCAACGCGCAAGAAGCGGCCGCGCAGCTTACGGCGCGCCATGACCTTCCTCAGCGCAGATGTTGCAAGAGCCCAGGCCGCATCCAGATCCGCGCCACTGCCCTGCGCGGTGACTGCGCGGGCCGTTCCATCAGAGACCGCAAAAACCAGTGTAATCGCCGGAAAGGGCGCCCCAAGAGCGGGGACCTTACCCGGCAGTGCCGCTTTCACGCTGGCAAGACGGGTTTCGAAATCGATCACATCCGCTCCTGCTGCCATGCCGCCCAGCCCGATCAGGTCATGTTTCGTCATTGTCAAAATCCATCCGTGGTAAGCGGGAAGCCGTAGAGCTGGGATTGGGTGAGGTTGAGAACACCGCGCAGCGTGCCGCTTCGTTCGGCGCACTGAACAAGGCTTTCCTGCAGTTCGAACTTCACTTCGATCAGTTCGATCTGGCGGTCATACAGGGTCTCCTCGGCATCCAGCAGATCGGTGATCTGTCGACTACCCAGGTCGATATACTGGCTGCGATAGAGGTCGCGGGTCTCGGTCTGCAGCTGGATCTGACGGGCGAGCATCGCCTGCTTTTCGCGCAGGGAAGCAATCTGCCGGTCCAGCCGCCGGTCATCGAGCCGCATATTGCGTTCTTCGGTCTCGAGGGCGGCCTCGGCGCTGCGCAACCTGTTCTGGGCTTGATTGATGCGCGCCCGGATGGCGCCGCCCTCGAAGAGCGAGGTTTCGACATTGACGTTCAAGCCGGTGGAGACGCCGCCGGAACCAATACCAACTCGCCCAAGTGGGTTAAGAGTTATGCCCGGATAGACTGCGCGCTCTGCCTCCTGCAGGGCCAGTTGTGCCGAAGCATGTTCCAGACGGGCGATGATCAAGTCATCCGTTGCACCGGCCTGGGCGCGGCAAGAGGCAGGAAAATCGGGGATGACACCACCCTGACTGGTCTGCGCCAGTCTTTGAAGCCTGTCCCGCAGCTCCGTCAGTTCCAGCCTTGCGTCCAGAAGCTCGAACTCGGCCCGTTCGATCCGGCCATTCACCTCCAGGAGATCCGGCAAAGGCTGGGCCCCAATCTCGATCCGGTCCGCAATAGTCCGGTGGAGATCGCGCATTGCCTGAACCTGGGCAGCCTTGACCGTGACCAGTTCCTCAAGCATCGCAATTTCGCGGTAGATCAGCAGGACAGTCGTAATCGACGTGTCCACCTGCGACTGGAAGCGCTGGTACTGGACCTGCAAATCAATGTCTGCGGCCTCAATTGCGCGTTCGGTTCCCCCGAAATCGAACAGCAACTGTCGGCCGGAGAGTTGCAGCTGTGCGTCCCCTGCCCCGGCAGCGCCAAAACCCCCAACGACACCCATGCTGAGCTGCGGAAACAGGGCTGACCGCTCAATGGCAATCTGGTCGATACTGGCGCTGATCAGCCCGGCCCGCTCGCGAACCTCCGGATCTGCCAGCAATCCGCGCCGTACGGTATCGCGCGGGTCCACTCCCTGCCCTGCCGTCAAAGGCGGCAGCGTTGCACTACGACTTTCGATCTGTGCAACCGTCTCACTCGCCGGGAGATCTCCGCATGCGCCCAGCAAGAGGAACAGGCCAAGAGCCCAACCGGCAGGATAGCGGCATCCTGCTGCAGAACTGACTACGGCACAATTCATATCAACGCTCCCGCATGGCTTCGGAGGCGCGATTGAACGGCTGCACCAGATAATCGAGGACAGTTTTCTGCCCGGTGTGGATATCCACCGTTGCGATCATACCGGGAACAATCGGAAATTCTGTCCCGGCGTCATTGACCAGGGCAACGCTCTCGGTACGGATCAGAACGCGATAATAGTATTGCTCGGGGTTTGCCTCATCCTGAATGGTATCTGGCGAGATCGTCTCGACAACACCCTCAAGGCCACCGAAGATCGCATAGTCATATGCGGTGATCTTGACATTGGCCCGTAGGCCCGGGCGGATGAACGCAATGTCCCGGGGCGTAATGCGTGCCTCAATCATCAACTGATCGTCCAGCGGGATGATATCCATCAACCTGCCATTCGGCGACACGACGCCCCCGATCGTGCTGACCTCAATGTTCCTGACGATCCCTCGCACGGGAGAGCGCAGCGTCAGGCGGGTCAGAACATCAGAGCGGCTCCGCACGATGGGGCGCAGGGACGCAACCTCGGCCTCGGCCTCGGTCAAGGCTTCCCGGACCTCGACCTGATACTGTGCGACAACGTCTGAGCGCTGCATTTCCAGATCGATCCGCTGGCGACGCAGGCGAATGACATCGATGTTGCTCGAAGCTCCGGTTTCCCGCAGCCGCTCGTTGATGGTCAGTTCCTCGACGGTAAGAGCAATGGCATCTTCGAGCATGCGAAGCTTTTCCTCGAGGCCCCGCCGCCGCTCGGCGTAAAGCTGGGTTTCCACAGCGATGAGATCCGGAAAAGCCGAGAGTTCATCGGGAAATGCCAGTGGATTGCCGGTGATCTCGGCCTGCAGCCGCGCAACCATCGCTACAGCAGCTCTGTAACGGGAGGCCGTTTCTTCGACATCGGCCTCATTCCGGGTCGGGTCGAGTTGTGCGAGGATCTGGCCCGGCTCTACGACCTCGTCAGGCCGAACCTCCAGGCTGGCGAGGATCCCACCTTCCAGTGACTGGATCACCTGCTCACGGCTGGTCGGCACAACCTTTGCCGTCCCTGTAGAAACCTCGTCCAGCACTGCGAAATGGGCCCAGATCAAGCCGACCAGCAGCATCGTGAAGAACACCAGCACCACCCTTTTCGAGCGCGAAAGCTGAACCTCGTCGTCCTCACCAAAAATGACGCCTGCATCTCCTGCGGCAGTGACTTGAGCCCGCATTATTCTTCCTCCGGGCCAGAGTCGGCGACGGTCGGCGACACGACCCGCGCGACGGCGCTCGGCTTACCGGCCACAACCCGCGGCCTTGCAACTGGCGTGGCCGGACGGCCAGCCGCCCGTGCACGCCGCAGGAAAGCTTCCTTTTCACCGTCGAAAGAGACTTTGCCGCGCTCGACAACGATGACCCGATCAACGAGATCAAGAACTCGCATCCGATGGGTGGCCAAGACCACGGTACGGCCCTCCATCCATGTCTTCAGCGCATCGATCAGCGCACGTTCCGACTGCTCATCCATCGAGGCGGTCGGCTCGTCCAGCAAGACGATGCGCGGGTTTCGCAGGACCAGGCGGGCCAGCATCAATGCCTGGCGCTGGCCGCCAGACAGGCCACGACCATCCTCGAGCAGTTGATAATCAAGCCCCTGCGACATACGGCTCACGAAATCGACCGCGCCCGAGACTTTCAGAGCCTCCAGGATCTCGGCATCGCTTGCCTGCGGGGCTCCGAGTATAAGGTTATCGCGCACTGTCCCGTGGAAGAGCCGGGAATCCTGCGTCAGCTGCCCGATATCACGGCGCAGATCAGATGGGTCAATCTGCGACAGTGCCATATCATCGAGCAACACTTCGCCCTCGCCTGGCTCCATCATCCCGGAAAGGGCGTGCAGGAGCGTAGATTTTCCTGCCCCGATCCTGCCCAAAACCGCAATCTTCTCACCCGGCCTGATCTCGAGATCATCAATGGAAAGCACCGAGCGGGCCTTGCCCGGATCGTGGAAGAACTGTGCAGCCCTAAGCTTGTAGTTGCCCTCGAGCGTCGCCACGCCAATCCGACTTTCGCGTTCGGGGTGGTCAACGGGCATTTGCATCACGGCATCCACGCTCTGATAGCTGAGCTTGGCCTGCTGCAAACGGCTGAAGATCTGGCTGAACTGGGCCATCGGCCCCATCATGCGCGAACCGAGGATTGAGCACGCAACCAAGGTCCCTGTGGTGATGTCGCCCGCGATGACCATTGGCGCACCCACGAAAACGATCACCGCAAAAACGCTCATCTGCACCGCATGTGCCCAAGCCTGCAGCGCACTGGTGATATTGCGCTGCTTCAACTGGGACTCTGCTGCTACCGCATTGAAATGGTTCCAGCGTTGCTGAAAACGGTCCTCGGCCTGAAGCGCCTTGATGTCTTCGATGCCCTGAACGGCCTCGATCAGCATGGCGTTGCGCATTGAAGCTTCACGCATGCCTTCGTTGACATAGCGATTGAGCCGTTTCTGTACGAGCAGCCCCGGCAGAACCATGAGCACCAGTGCCGCGACCGGTACCAATACGAGGGTACCGCCGATGTACCAGAAGAAGAACAGGAACAGGAAAAAGAACGGCAGATCGGCCAGCACCGAAATCGTAGTTGATGTCAGCATCTCGCGCAGGGATTCCAGATCCCGCAGCTGCGCCACGAAAGAGCCGGTCGATTTAGGACGGGCAGAGTTCTTCACCCGCAGGGCATGCCCAAAAACCTGATCTGAAAGCCGGATATCAGCGCGTTTGCCAAGCACATCGACAATCTTCGTGCGTGTGCGGCGCATGGCGAAGTCAAAGACCGCAGCCAACATCACCCCGATGAAGAGCACATACAGCGTGTTGAAGGACTCCGCCGGCACCACGCGGTCATAGACCTGCTTGGAAAAGATGATCCCGGTCAGACCCAGAATATTAGCCGTGAAAGTGGCGATCATGACATGGCCGTAAGGCCGCAGATCCGGCAGCGCGAAGCGGCGCAGCCAGCCCTCTCGATAGGGCGCGATATAGGCGTCTACCCGGGCGTCCACGAGAGTGCGCAAGGGCCGGGCAATGACATAGCGGCAGATGCGCGGAAGGAGACTGGCGGTCTCGACCATCGTGACATCCTGCTCTCCCGCCAGCAGCAGCCCCGCCTGCCCCTCTGCGCTGAGCGAAGTGATGACAGCCACACCGCCTTCGCTGAATTCGCAAAGCAGCGGCAACCGCCACGATGTCAGCTTCAAAGCGTCGCGTTCATAGAGCCTGACCCGCAGGCCAAGATGGCGCGCCACAATCGCCATCTGTTCAGTCAAGGGCTTGTCCTGCGCCCAAGCCACGCTGTTCAGCGCCGATTGCGCCGAGAATGAAATTCCATAGTGCCGAGCAATATGCCCAAAGCAGGTAACCCAGGTCTGTGCATCGAATGCAGTGGTGCCATGCTGCCGATCAGCAGCAACGGTTTCGCGATTGTCCATGATACGTCCAGACGAAGGAAAACAAGGCGGATGCGCCGGGAAAACCCGGCGCATCCAGTTATGTTTAGATCGGGTCAGGCAGCGACGCGTTGCCCAGATCGTCATCGATTCGTTCAACAATCGGATCGCTGTACGAGCCAGATTGATCCTGTTCGGACGTCGAGTCATCGGCGCCAGAGTCGCCTTGATCGTCACTCGAAGCCAAGCTGCTGAGTGCCTGATCAAGCACATCCTGATCAGAATCGTCAGCTTCCATCAGCCCGGACATTGCCGTGACTGGGGGAACATACGGCCCGTCTCCATGGCTGATCGAAATCGACAGATCAGCTTCGGATGTTGGCCCGTTCGCATTCACCAGGCGATAGGTGAAGACTTCCACCTGTCCGGAGCCTGCGAGGTCGGTTGGCACATACGAGTAGCTGCCATTGGTATTAATGGTCAGCGTCCCGTAGTCACCCACGATGGTCATGCCGTCGGCAACATCGATGAAGTTGCCCGACCCATCGTCCACCTGAAGCGTGGAACCACCCACACCGAGCCTGTCATCATCCAGCACATTCCCCGTTGCCGGAGTCGTGCCGTCGATAACGAACTCATCAAGATGGGTAATAGACTCGCCGGTGATATCAAGACTGAGTGTGCCACGCTCGCCCAAACCTCCCCGCGTATAGGACGCGGTGACGGTATAGTTGCCAGCTGACAGACCACTCAGCACCTGATCCACATGCAGACCGAAGCTCGCCGTAACTGGGAAGGTGTAGCTAAAGCCGTTGTCACCCGTGATAGTTACAGTGAGCGTATCGTTGAGCGCATCCGGAGAATCCGCCTCAAACCTGATGCTTGCCAGAGTATCCGGCTCGACGGAGAACGTCTTGAT
>ERZ1645187.3922-NODE-3922-length-12277-cov-6.660776_pt1 | contig 12277 bp, 6 predicted proteins | sample MGYA00575352_ERZ1645187 | MGnify/ENA primary metagenome ERZ1645187 (study PRJEB40837, sample SAMN11349314) | freshwater sediment metagenome | isolation source: river sediment | host: Sediment | place: India: Wazaribad , New Delhi | collected 2017-02-21 ... | reverse complement strand
CGACGCCGCGCGCGATTTTGCCGAGGCGACCGCGGCGCTGTGGCGCGCCGGCGTCACGCCAGGCTGGCGCGCGGCGCGTCATGACCGCGGCCGCATCGTCTCGCTGCCGACCTATCCCTTCGCGCGCGAACGCTGCTGGATCGATCCGCCTGTGTCGCTCGCAGATCCTGTTTCTTCTCCCCGCGCCGCTGCGGCGGCGATCCATGAGGAGCCTGACATGACCGCTCTGGCCTCGTCCGCGCCTGTCGTGCTCGATGAAACGTCCGGCGCCGACGCGAGGCTCGCGGAGGTGTTCGACATTCTCGAAACGCTGTCGGGCCGCGCCTTCGATCCGGCGCTCGCCGAACGCAGCTTCCTTGAACTGGGCTTCGATTCGCTGTTCCTCGGACAGGTCGCCGCGCAGATCGACAAGCGTCTCGGCGCCAAAGTGACGTTCCGCGACATCCTCGCCGACCATCCGACGCCCACCGCCCTCGCGCGGCGGCTCGACGCTCTGCTCGGCCCCGCGCCGGCGGCCGCTCCCGCCGCCGCTCCCGTCATTCCTGTCCGGCCCCCCAGCGCGCAGGCCGTCGCGACGTCGTCCGCGCCCCCTGCGGACGGCGTCGCGGCGTTGTTCCGCGATCAGCTGCTTGCGATGCAGGACCTCATCGGCCGCCAGATCGCTGCGCTGTCGCCGGCGGAGCCGACGCCGGTCGCGCCTGCGGTTCCTGCGCCCGCATCTGCGCCCGCACTCGCCGCGCCGCCGGAAAGCGACAGATTCGTCGGCCTGCGCCCCGCCGCCGCCGCCAGCGCCGCGTTGACGCAGGCGCAGCGCGATCTCGTCGCCGATCTCGTCGCGCGGTCGGCGCGAAAAACGCCCGGCTCGCGCGCTCATGCGCAGCGCTGGCGCAAGGCTTTCGCGGATCCGCGCGTCGCGGCCGGGTTCCGGCAGGACTGGAAACAGATCGTCTATCCGCTGCTCTGCGTCGCCTCCAGGGGATCGCGCCTCACCGACGTCGACGGCGAGGACTATGTCGATCTCCTCAACGGCTTCGGCCAGACCATGTTCGGCCATGCGCCGGATTTCGTGACCGAGGCGATCGAGGCGCAATTGCGCAAAGGCTTCGCTATCGGCCCGCAGACGCCGCTCGCAGGACCGCTGGCCGACCGCATCGCGGCGATGACGGGAACCGAGCGAGTCACCTTCTGCAACACCGGGTCGGAAGCGGTGATGGCGGCGCTGCGCGTCGCGCGCGCCGTGACGGGACGCGACCGCGTCGTCACCTTCGAGGGCGATTATCACGGCCAGTTCGACGAAGTGCTGCTGCGCCCCGCGGGCCTCGCCTTTCCGCCGCGCTCGATCGGCGTGGCGGCGGGCATTCCCGACGGCGCTGTCGAACGCATCGTCGCGCTGCCGCACGGCGATCCGCGCGCGCTCGCCTGGCTGCGCGAGAATATCGCCGACATCGCCGCCGTGGTGCTCGAACCGTCTCCGAGCCGTCGCCCGGACCTCGACCTGACGCAGGAGATCGTCGCGCTGCGCGCGATCACGCAGGCGGGCGGGGCGGCGCTGATCTTCGACGAGGTGGTGACGGGCTTCCGCACCCATCCCGGCGGGATGCAGCATCTGATGGGCGTCAAGGCCGATCTCGCCTGCTACGGCAAGGTGATCGGCGGCGGGATGCCGATCGGCGTGCTGGCGGGCTCCGCGCGCTTCATGGACGCGCTCGACGGCGGTTTCTGGTCCTTCGACGACGACTCCGCGCCGCAGGTCGCGCCGACCTTCTTTGCCGGGACGTTCGTGCGCCATCCGCTCGCCTTGGCGGCGGTCGAGGCGGTGATGACGCGGCTGGAGACCGAGGGCGAGAGCTTGCAACAAGGTCTCGACGCGCGCATGGCGGGGCTCGTCGCGCGCCTTAACGCCGACCTCGAACGCCGCGGCGCGACGACGCGGATCGCGACGCGCTCGAGCTGGTTCCATGTCGATCCGGCGCGCGAGCATCCGCTCGGGGCGCTGCTCTTCCCCTTACTGCGGCTGCACGGGGTTCACGCGCAGGATGGTTTTCCCTGCTTCCTCACCACCGCGCATGACGACGACGACATAGCGCGCATCGAGGCGGCCTTCGCCGCCGCGCTCGACGCGCTCAACGCCGCCGGCGTGCTGTGCGCGCCGGGCGCCGCAGCGCCCTCGCGGCGCGCGCCGCTCACCGATCCGCAACGCGAGATCTGGCTCGTGGCCCAGAACGGCGACGACGCCTCCTGCGCCTTCAACGAGGGCCTGACGCTGCATCTCGACGGCCCGCTGGACAGGCAAGCGCTGAAAGCCGCGCTCGCCGACGTCGTCGCCCGCCACGACGCCTTGCGTCTGACGTTTAGGGCCGACGGCGAGGCGATGGAGAGCGGCGCGTCGCCGGTCGAGATCGCTGAGATCGACGCTGACGGCGACGATCCGCACGCCGCGCTCGCCGCCGAAACGGATCGTCAGGCGCGTCTGCCGTTCGATCTCGCGGCCGGCCCGCCGTTGCGCGCGAGCCTGCTACGCTTCGCGCCGGAGCGCCATGCGCTTGTCCTGTGGGCGCATCATATCGTCTGCGACGGCTGGTCGATGAACGTGGTGTTGCGCGATCTGGCCGCCTGCTATGAGGCGCGCCTTCAGCGGCGCAGCGCGGCGCTCGATCCGCCGCTCTCCTTCCTGCGTCACGCGCTCGATCAGGGCTTGCATGAGAACGCCGCCACGCTCGCGCATTGGAGCCGCCGCTTCGAGACTGCGGTCACGCCTCTCGACCTGCCGACCGACCGCCGCCGCGAGTCGCGCCGCAGCTTCGCCGGCGCCACGCGCCACGCCCGCGTCGACGCGACGACGCTGGAGGCGATCCGCAAGGCCGGCGCCGCGCAGGGCGCGACGCTGTTTGCGACGCTGTTCACGGGCCTGCGCATCCTGCTCGGCCGTCTCGGCGATCATGACGACGCGGTCGTCGCCGTGCCGATGGCCGGCCAGCCCCTCACTGGCGCGACGCGACTCGTCGGCCATTGCGTCAACCTGTTGCCGGTGCGCGCGCCGCTCGACCTGTCATTGAGCTGCGGCGAGGCGATGAAGCGCATGGCGTCGGCTCTGCTCGAGGATTTCGCCCATGCCGACTTCACGCTCGGCGCGCTGACCGCCAGCCGCGCCTTCACTTCGTCGGAGCGCACGGCGCTGACGCAGATCCAGTTTAATCTCGAAAAGCTCGGCGACGGCCTCGCCTTTGCGGACCTCGATGCGCAGGCGGAGAGCGCCGACAAGGCTTTCGTGAATTTCGACCTGTTTCTCAACACCGTCGAGACGCGCGACGGACTGCGCCTCGCGCTCGATTATTCGACCGAACTCTGGGACGAGGCGACGGTCGCGCGCTGGCTTGATCTCTATGTCGGCCTGCTCGTTCAGATGTCGCGCGCGCCGCACCTCGCCTGCGCGGGGCTCGACATGCTGACGCAGAGCGAGCGCGCCGCGCTCGACGCCGGCCATGCGGCCGCGCGGGAGCCGTCGCTGGTCGAGGCCCCCGTGCATGTGATGGTCGCGCGGCAGGCGGAGCGCACGCCGGACGTGATCGCCGTCGTCTGCGAAAACCGCGCGCTGACCTATCGCGAAACGATGCGCCGCGCCGAGGACGTCGCGGCCTGCCTGCGCGCCGCGACGCCCGTCGCGGCCGGCCGCGTCGCGGTGGCGCTGCATCGCACCGTCTCGCTGCCCGCCGCGCTGCTTGGCGTGATGATCGCCGGCCATGCCTATGCGCCGCTCGATCCCGCCCATCCCAAGGAGCGCCTCGCGGCGATCCTCGAAGACGCCGACGTGGCGGCCCTGATCTGCGACGATCCCGAGATCGCGGCGCTCGCGCCGCAGGGTTGCGTCGCGATGCGGCTCGACCAGGAGTCGTCGCCGCGAAAGCCGGGCGCGCCCTGCGTCGATCTCGACAGGCCCGCCTACGTCATCCACACCTCGGGCTCGACCGGCCGACCGAAAGGCGTCGAAATCGGCCATCGCGCGCTCGCCAATCTGCTGCGCTCGTTCCAGAAGACGCCGGGTTGCGGAGCGCAGGATGAGCTTATCGCCGTCACCACCATCGCCTTCGACATCGCCGCGCTTGAACTGTTCCTGCCGCTGATCAGCGGCGCGCGGTTGGTGATCGCGACGCAGGACGACGCGCAGGGCGCGACCGGCGCGCTGCGCCTGATCGACGCCGAGGCCCCGACGCTGATGCAGGCGACGCCATCAGGCTACCGCCTGTTCCTCGAAGCCGGACTGTCGCGCAAACCCAAACTGCGTCTTCTCGTCGGCGGCGAGCCCTTGCCGCGCGACGTCGCCGACCGGCTTCTCGAGGTCGGCGACGAAGTGTGGAACTGCTACGGCCCCACCGAGACGACGATCTGGTCAAGCCTGTCGCGGGTTCGTCGCGGCGAGCCGATCAACATCGGCGCGCCCGTCGCCAATACGACGCTGCACGTTCTCGACCGCAGCGGCGGCGAGGCGGCGAGCGGCGTCACGGGGGAATTGATGATCGGCGGCGCGGGCCTCGCTGACGGCTATTTCCGCCGTCCCGACCTCACCGCCGCCGCCTTCGCGCCGCGCCCGGCGCTTGCCGGCGCGCCTCTGCTCTATGCGACGGGGGATCTGGCGCGACGCGACGCAAACGGCGCGATCACCTTGCTTGGCCGGCGCGACGATCAGATCAAGCTGCGCGGCTTCCGCATCGAACTGGGCGAGGTCGAGAGCGTGTTGGCGCGCCACCCGGCCGTCGCCGCCTGCGCGGCGGTGGTGGTCGACGGTGGGGACACGCCGCGCCTCGTCGCCCATTGCGTCCTGAAGCCGCAGGCGACGTTCGACGCGGCCGATCTCGCCGCGCACGCCGCGCGCATGCTGCCGGCCTATATGCGTCCGGTCGGTTGGGCGCAGATCGCCCATCTGCCCACGACCGCGAACGGCAAGCTCGACCGCAAGGCGCTGGTCGCGCTCGGCGCGCCCGAGCGCGTCGCAACGGCGCTTGACGCCGCGAGCGTTCCGGCGACGCCGACGGAGCGGCGCATCGCCGAAATCTGGGCGCAGGTTTTGAAACTCGACCAGATCGGCTCGCAAGACAATCTATTCACGCTGGGCGCCGACTCGATTCAGATCTGGCGCATCTCGACGCGGATGATCACGGCGGGCTTCGCGGCGTCGGCTAAAGACGTGCTCGCGCATCCGAGCCTGCGCGATCTCGCCGAAGCGGTCGACAAGGCCGGAAGGTCGCGGCCGGCCCGGGAGGCGCCCAAACTGAGCGACTTCCGCCGCGTCGGCACGCGTGCGCAAGGGGCGGCGTCATGAACGGCGCCGGCGTATCCACGGCTGACGCGTCGCCGCTAGCGGAGACGCGGTTTCCCTGCACACCGGCGCAGGAGCGGCTGTTCCGGCGCGCGCAGGCGCGGCCCGACGATCCGGCCCTCAACATCGCGCTGCGCTGGGAGATCGAAGGCCGCGTCGCCGGCGAGGAGATCGCGCAGGCCATTGCGGCGACGATGGCGCGTCACGAATCCTTGCGCACGCGGATCGTCGAGGAAAACGGAGTCCTAACGCAGCGCGTCGTCGCTTCGGTCGCGCCGCGGTTCTCCAGCATCGATCTGACGAGCCTCCCCGACGCCGAACGCGAAACGCGCGCCCGCGCCATCGCGGAAGAAGCGGCGCGGACGCCGTTCGCGCTCGACGTCGCGCTGCTGCATCGCCAGACACTGCTGACATTGGGGGGTGATCGTGCGTGGCTGCTGCTGACCTTTCATCACGTCATGTTCGACGCCGGCTCGATCGACGTGTTTCATCGCGATTTCAGCGAGGCGCTCGACGCCGTCGTCAACGGCCGCGCCATGACATGGGCTCCGCTCGATCTGCATTACGGCGATTACGCCGCTTGGCTGAAGTCGGTCGAGGGGAGCGGCGCGCTCGATGGCGATCGCGCCTTTTGGCGCAGACGCCTCGCCGATCAGCCGAGCTTCGAGATCGAGGGCGATCGTTCCCGATCGGAAACCGGCGCGCGGCCCGCGGCCATCGTCGCGACGATGCTGGCCGGGGATGACGGCAAGGCGATGGAGGACCGCGCCCGCGGGCTCGGCATGACCACATTCGCCTTCAACGCCGGGGTCCTCGCCGCGGCGCTCGCGATCTGGACGGGGCGCGACGACATCCTCTTCACGACACAGGTCGCCGGCCGCGACGAGATCGAGACCGAGCCGCTGATCGGCCTGTTCGTGAACGATGTCGCGCTTCGCTTCGATGCGACGCGCGGGCGCGGCTTTGACGCCTTCCTCGCCGCCGTCAACGACGCGGTGCTGGAGGCGCTGACGCATGCGCGCCTGCCGGCCGCCGAAGTGGCCGCGCTGGCCGATCTGCCTGGCGCGCCCGACGCGCCGCTCGCCGCGATCAATTTCATGCTGCTCGGCAAGACCCGCTCGCAGGCGCGCGAGGGCCAGGTCTGCGTGCATCGCCGGCAATCGGTCGCGACGCCGGCGGCGCAGTATGATCTGAACTTCTTCATGGTGCATTGGCCTGCGGGGTGGCGCCTCGCCGTCGAATATGACGCGACGCGTTACGAGCTTTCGCGCCCGCAAGCGCTGCTGTCGCTTTGGGAGGCTACGCTGAAGGCCGCGCTGCGCGAGGGGCGGCGGTTCTCCGAAATCGAAGGCGATCTCGCGCCGATGCTTACCGGCGACGTCCGACGCGACGCGGACGAGATGCGCGCCGCTTCGGCGCGTCGGCGGCGGGAAGAAGCGGAGCGCGAACCCGAATGGTTCCAGATCACGCCGATCAGCGTCTCGGCGACCGGCCCGACGCTGTTTGCGATCAACAACTCCATCGCCTATGTCGAAGTCGGCGCCGCGCTGGGCGAGGCCTTCTCGGTCGTCGGCGTGCAGCTCTTCCATCCCGATCAGCCGACGTCGCTGGCGCCGCGCACGATGCAGGACATCGCCGCCGATTACGTGCGCCTTCTCCGCACGCGTCAGAAGCGCGGTCCCTATCATCTCGTAGGGCTCTGCGTCTCGGCGGTGCTCGCTTATGAATGCGCGCGTCAGCTCGAAGCCGCGGGCGAGGAGGTGGCGCTGCTGGTCGTGCTCGACAGCGTGGCGCCCGGCTCGATCACGGCGATGCCGCCGCTCCCCCGCACGCGCTTCAAATGGACGCGACGGCTGATCGGGCTGAAACGCAACATCCGGCGCTGGCGCTCCGGCACGCCGCTGGCGACCGTGCTGCTCAACTATCGCGTCATCAACACCGGCGTCGTCGGCGACTGGCTGCGCGCCAGTCTGCGGCGGCGCGGCCTGCCGCCGGCGCCCGAGGATGTCGTGCGCGACCGCTGGTTCCTGCCGCATCTGGAGGCGGCGCGCGCCGCCTATCGCCCCAAAGACGCGAAGCTGGCCGCGCCGACGATCGCTCTCTTCAGCGATCTGCTGCAAACCCGCTTCTGCCGCGACGGCGCGGGGTGGACGCGCTATCTCAGCGGTCCGCTCTCGGCCGGCTTCGCGTCGGGATGGCACGACGAGATGCTGCGGCGGGGCGCGGCGACCATCGCGCAGGCGATCGTTCGCGCGGGCGCGTGCAAGACCTAGCGTCTCACGCCGCCGCAAGGCGCACGGGCGCCCGTCGCCTGCGTGACGATCGCGCCGAGGCGACGCTCGAAATGCTGCGGGGAGAAGCGCCGGGCATGTTCGACGATGCGCTGCGGATCGAAGCGCCGGCGCTCGATCTCGACGACGCCGGCCTCCAGCGCCTCGTCGGTCTGTTCGTCGAAGAACAGGCCCGTCACTTCATCGACGACGGTTTCGGTCGCGCCGCCCTTGCGGAAGGCGAGGACCGGGCGGCCGCTCGCCATCGCTTCGACAGGCACGATGCCGAAATCCTCCTCGCCCGGAAACACCAGCGCCCGCGACCGCGCATAGTGGCGACGCAACGCATCGAAGGGCTGGGGACCGAGCACCGTGACGGTCGGCCCCGCCAGCGCGCGGATGGCGGGCAGCATCTCGCCGCCGCCTACGACGACAAGCTTCTTGCCTAGGCGATTGAAGGAGCGCACCGCGAGATCCGGGCGCTTATAGCCGACAAGCTCTCCTGCCATCAGGTAATAATCGTCGATGTCGGTTGACGGGGCGAAGGCGTCTACGTCGACGGGCGGAAACACCACGTGCGAGTCGCGATGGTAATAGCGCGCGATCCGCGACGCGACGGTGCGCGAATTGGCGACGTAACGATCGACGCGCGTCGCCGAAAGCGCGTCCCAGTTGCGCAGATAATGCGCCAGCGGCGGCATCAGAAGGCGGGTGACGGACCCCGCGCCATCGCGATACTCGTGGAACATGTTCCAGAGGTAGCGCATCGGTGAATGGCAGTAGCACAAATGAGCCGAGTCGGGCGGCGGGATCACGCCTTTGGCGGGTCCCGACTCGCTCGAAAGAATGAGATCGTAGCCGCGCAGATCGAGCTGTTCGAGCGCCATCGGCATCAAGGGCAGATAACGCCGAAAGTGACGCTTGGCGCCGGGCAGGGAGGCGATGAAGCTGGTCGTCACCTTGTGCGCGCGGATCGTCGGCGACACGCGCTCGGGATCATAGACATGAGTGAAGATGTCAGCCTGCGGAAACATCCGGCACAGGGCCTCGACGACCTTCTCGCCGCCGCGCATGTTCACGAGCCAGTAGTGCACAATCGCGACTTTCATTGCGGCGTCCCGGATCGTAAAGATGAAGCGAGTATGACGCCGGGGCGGCGGCTCCAGCCATTGCGCGAAAGAGGCGGGGGCGCCTTCCTTCGGACAGGGGCTCCGCGTTGAGGCGGCGAAACGGAGGGGGATATCGGTGCGGGCGGATCTGTAAGATGGAGATGAGCGCGATCGGCTATGCGGGGGCTGCGCTCGCGGGCGCGGTCGCGGCGTTGCGCCTCAAGGCGCCTGCGATGGTCCTGCTGTCCATCCTCGTCGGCGCCATCGCCGTAACGCGCGCGCATCATGACGGCGCCGACGTTGTCGACGCCATCGGCGCAGCCGCGCTGCACGCGGCGCTCGTGCAAATCGCTTATGTCGTCACGCTTGCGCTGCGCGCGGCCTTGAGCGGCCCTCCCCGTTGACGCTTATCGCGCCGCGCTCATGTCCATAACGGCCGGCAACGTGCGCGCGAGAATCGTGACGTCGAGCCAGAACGAGCGGCGGCGCACATAGTCGACGTCGAGCGCGACGCGATGATCGTAGGACAGCGCAGAGCGGCCGGACACCTGCCATAGACCCGTCAGTCCGGGCCGCGCGCGCAGATAGTCGGGCGTCGCCGGACCATATTTTGCCAGCTCGCGCGGGACGACGGGTCTTGGCCCCACGCAACTCATGTCGCCGGCGAGCACGTTGAAGAGCTGCGGCAGCTCGTCGAGACTGGACCGGCGCAAGAACTTGCCGAGGCGCGTGATGCGCGGGTCGTTCTCCAGCTTGCGCGTCAGCTCCCATTCGCGGGCGGCGTCGGGATTGTCCGCCAGATGCGCCTCCAGGCGTTCGTCCGCGTCGACGACCATAGTGCGAAATTTCCAGCAGCGGAAAAGCCGCCCGCCATATCCGATGCGGCTCTGCGAAAAGAGAGCAGGTCCCATGCCGGTCGTCTTAATGAGCAGGAAGACCGCCGCCATCGCGGGCGCGGCGGCTACGAGCGCCGTCGAAGCGACGACGATGTCGAGGGCGCGCTTCGGCCAGCCGCCGATCGGCTGCTCCGGGATTTCGTCGAACTCTCCGACAACGCGCGCCGTCAGGCGCGACGCTGCGGCGAGCACGATCTGCGGGTGCAGCCGACGCCAATCGTGGACCGCCGTCTTGGCGAAACGTTCCTGTGCCATCTACGCCTCGCGGTGATGCCGGAGATGGTTAAGATTTAGTGTCGAAGCGCGACGCTGCATGTCGTCCAGAGGGCGTAGCCGGCGTCGTTCCTTCGATTGCACGGCGCGCCCGACAGGCGATGGCGCCGCCGCAACGCCATATTGATGGGCGTCGCGCGATCGACGCGCAGGTAGACCGGCGGCCAACCAGTGGCCCTGCGTCGTCGCCAGCGCAGGTCTGTCATCGCTAGAGGATGATGCTGATGAGGAAGCGCGCTCGTCGTCGTCCTTATTCCGACAGGCGCATCTCGCTCGCCCGCACTGCGATTTCGGTGCGATTGCGGACCTTGAGCTTCTTCATGATGTTTCGCACATGCACCTTCACGGTGCTTTCGCACATGTTCAGCTCGTAAGCGATGATCTTGTTGGCTTTGCCGCGCTTGATCGCCTCGATCACCGCGGTTTGCCGGGCGGTGAACATATCGAGCGGACAAAGCCGTTTCTCCGCGTCGCCTGCGCGGCTCGCCGCGATCAGCGCCGCGGCGGGGTAATACACGCCGCCCGCCTGCACGAGCCGGATCGTCTCGACGATCACCGCCAGCGGCGTCGCGGCGCAGACATAGCCCTGAACGCCGCGATCCAGCGCCTTCAGTATGTCGCCGGCGTCGTTCGCGACGGCGAGGATGAACTTGGCGTCGGCGCGCGACAGCGCCGACAAGGCGTCCAGATCCGACTCGGCCTCTGCGCGCGACGCGGCGCCGAGCCGCGACAGGATGACGACAGCCTGCCGATCGCGCGGCTGCGCTCGCGCGAAGCTTGCGACGCTGTCGAAGGCGACGACGGGTTGATTGAGCGCGCCCTCAATGCTCTCGCGCAGACATTCGCGCAGCATCGTCGCAGCTTCGATTAGGACGACAGGATCAGCGGCGCGATCCATTTCGGCGATGTCGCCGTCACGTGGCGGGATCGCCGGTCGCGCCGCCGACGCATGCTCGGAGGGATGATGCATGGTGTCGCTCCACGTCGAAAGAGGAGGCGTCCTTCGCAGATCGCGTGAGCTTCCCAGTCCAGATGGGTTGCGCCGTCATCAAGCCGGCGTTTTCTCGGCGGCACGTCGGCGCTGTGCTCGCACCCCCGCAGGATGCTGCTGTTAGACCTCTAGACCGTTCGGATGAGGTCGGATACCGGTAAATTCCTACACATGTGAGAATGCTTAGTGCTTTTATTAATGTTAGTACGGCTGCGCACAAGGAGCCAGGCGGTCGTCGCGCCTTCTGCGCCGCTCGCGTCATTCAGCGCCGGCGCCCTACCTCGAACGGACGAGCACGACAGTCTCGGACGAAACGCCTGCAACCGCGCCTGCGTCGGAGTCGAAGCGCGTTCTGCGCGCCTCCATCTGCGCAGCGGCGGCGTCGATCTTGCGCGACGCGCGGCGCCGACGCAGCGTATTGAGCGCGTAGTCCAGACCGGCGAATGGAAGGGGAGCTATCGCGGGCTGCCCCGGTTGCGCGTCCAGTGACGCCAGCAGCTCGATCTCGCGCCTGTCGCTGCGCCACGGCCGGATCGGAAAGAACTTGTCGCGCCGGTGTAATGCGCGTCGACGCCTGCGCCCAGGCGCGCTTGAACCGCATCGAGCTTTGCATGTTCCAATCCACCGGCGCGGGGCGCCAACGCCGTTCGAACAAAAGGTTCCACACGCACTGATCGCCGGTGTAGCAGATCGTCATTAGGACAGGAGATATCGTGGGCCATCACGAGCGCCTCGTAGGCGGCTTTCAGTTCGAGAAACTCAACGCGCGCGAGATCGAGAAGCCGGACGCCGGAGCTGAAGTCGTCCGGCGAACGGCAGATGCGCAGGCAGTCGCGCTCAAATCCGGATCGACCATCGAGGTCGACTCGGCCACGTCATAGACCGCAGCGAGCCGATAGCCCGAAAAGTCGAAGCGTTTCAGCGCAGCGCCGCGAAATGCAGAATGTCGATGTCGCTGCAAAAGATCCGATCATGGCCCGCAGCTGCGCCCGCGATCGCTCCGAGCTTCGCATAGGCGGCGGCGGTGATGCGTGGCGCCCTCGTGAATGATCTGAAATGGCGGCTCGAAATCGGCTTAACGGAGAAGTTCACGCCGCGCGCGCCGCAATGCCGCTCCAGAAGCGTGTCGCGCTCCGGCGCAAATCCATCACAAAAGAGCGTGATCGAGTCGACTTCGGCCTGCGACGCTGTGAAGGATGCGACCGCGTAACGCGCAATCTCGCCGTGCGGCGGTCTGTGATGAAGATAGCGCCGACGCGCCCGGAATTGTTCTCGTTGCGTTGCATCCGTCGCCGTCTGCTCCCGGCTCACGGGCGAGGCGTGTCGACGAACATCGCCCAAGGCGCGCGCGCACGCGCGGATCCTGACTCTAGAGCGTTTTCCGTTCTTTGAGAATCGCTGGAGGATTCTCGAATCGGTTTTGT
>ERZ1645187.3921-NODE-3921-length-12281-cov-126.849665_pt1 | contig 12281 bp, 9 predicted proteins | sample MGYA00575352_ERZ1645187 | MGnify/ENA primary metagenome ERZ1645187 (study PRJEB40837, sample SAMN11349314) | freshwater sediment metagenome | isolation source: river sediment | host: Sediment | place: India: Wazaribad , New Delhi | collected 2017-02-21 ... | reverse complement strand
CTCGACGACCGTCAGCTCTGCGACATCGGCCTCGTCCGCAGCCGGATCGAAGAAGCCGCGCGCGGCTCTCTGCACTGAACACCGACCTCCCGGTGTTTCTCGGACAGGGCGGCCTCCGGGCCGCCCTTTCGCATTTTCGGGCCGTCCCGAGCACCCGGCACCGTGAAATCGGTGCCGGGTGCTCGCGTTCGTCCGGCCGAACCGCCGCCGCGACGGCCGGAAATTCTCCCTCGGCCGATCGCCCTCTCGCCGCATGGTTGACGAAGCCTCGAGAAACGCGGCCCCGTCGTGGCCCGAGGTCGCCGCTCGATGCACCGCTCTCATGGCGGCCATGCTCCCAGCGCTGGGCGCCGGAGCGGACGAGGCGGGCGAAGGCGGCGTGAGGCAGTGTTGTCTCCCGGTCGCAGTTTTGGGAAACCGTGCCGAAAAAGAAAAATCTTGCAAAATTACAGTTGATACACCGGCACGTCCCTCTATCTTCGACACCATACGCCGCCGCAGAGGCGGACGGACGCGCCGCCCCGCGGCCCGCCACCGGCGCCGCACAGCCGCCGCACAGGAGTACCCCCCACATGGTCAGTCGTGTCATCGCGGTCGATCCGTTCGACTTCGTCGCCTTCGGCGGCACCGGCGATCTGGTGCGCCGCAAGCTCTTGCCCGGTCTCTACCATCGTGACCGGGTCGGCCAGATCCCGCCCGAGACCCGGATCGTCGGCACCGCCCGCAGTCGCCTCGAACCGGGTGCCTGGCGCGACATGGCCCGCGCCGCCATCGAGGAACACGTCGCCGCCGAGGAGCGTGAACCCGAGCACGTGGCGCGCTTCCTCGCCCGCCTCGACTATGTCGCGGTCGAAGCGGCGGACGAGGCCGGCTGGTCCGATCTCGCCGCCCGCCTCGCCGATGCGCCGGACCGCATCCGCGTCTTCTATCTGGCGACCGGCCCCGACCTCTTCGACGACATCTGCCACCGCCTCGGCGCCGCCGGGCTGGTGACGCCGGCCTCGCGCGTCGTCGTCGAGAAGCCGGTCGGCACCGATCTCGCCTCCGCCCGTGCCGTCAATGCCGCCGTCGGCGCCGTCTTCCGCGAGGAGCAGATCTTCCGCATCGACCACTATCTCGGCAAGGAGACGGTGCAGAACCTGATGGCGCTGCGCTTCGCCAACGCGCTCTTCGAACCACTGTGGAACGCCGCCCGCATCGACCACGTCCAGATCACCGTCGCCGAGAGCCTCGGGGTCGGCGGTCGGGCCGGTTACTACGACCACGCCGGCGCGCTGCGCGACATGGTCCAGAACCATCTGCTCCAGCTCCTCTGCCTCGTCGCCATGGAACCGCCGGCCTCGCTCGACGCCGACGCGGTGCGCGACGAGAAATTGAAGGTGCTGAAGGCGCTGAAGCGCATCGACGGGTCGAACGCCGACCGCCTGACGGTGCGCGGGCAGTACACCGCCGGCGCCTCCGCCGAGGGTCCGGTCCCCGGCTATCTCGACGAACTCGGCGAAGCATCGAGCCGCACCGAGACCTTCGTGGCGCTCGAGGTCGAAGTCGAGAACTGGCGTTGGGCCGGCACGCCCTTCTACCTGCGCTCCGGCAAGCGGCTCGCCCAGCGCGTCTCCGAGATCGTCGTGAGCTTCCGCCCCATCCCCCACTCGGTCTTCGACGAGAGCGCCGGGCCGATCGCCCGCAACGAACTGGTCATCCGCCTCCAGCCCGACGAGGGCGTCAAGTTGCAGGTGATGATCAAGGACCCCGGTCCCGGTGGCATGCGGTTGAAGCGGGTGCCGCTCGACATGAGCTTCGCCCAGACCTTCGCCGCCCGCCATGCCGACGCCTACGAGCGTCTGGTGATGGACGTGGTGCGCGGCAACCAGACCCTGTTCATGCGCCGCGACGAGGTCGAGGCCGCCTGGACCTGGATCGACCCGATCCTCGAGGCCTGGACCAATGCCCCCGACGGCCCCAAATCCTATCGGGCGGGCACCTGGGGCCCGTCCGCCGCCATCGCGCTGGTCGAGCGCGCCGGCCGCACTTGGCACGAGGATGGCATGTGAGCCGACGACCGCGCCGCTCCCCTCGGGGGAGGCGGCCGGTCGCCGACGCCGAGATCCCACGCGGGCCCGCGCCCGTCGTCACGAGGACCGACCGATGACCCTGCACGCCCGCGTCGGCGAGATCACCGAACGCATCGTCCGCCGCTCCGGCGACGAGCGACGCCGCTGGCTGGAGCGCACCCGCGCCGCGATCGACGATCGCCCGTCGCGCGCCCGCCTCGGCTGCGCCAACCTCGCCCACGGCTTCGCCGCCTGCGGACCCACCGACAAGTCGCGGCTGAAGAGCCTCGAGGCGCCGAACCTCGGCATCGTCACCGCCTACAACGACATGCTCTCCGCCCATCGGCCCTACGAGCGCTTTCCCGAGCTGATCCGCGACGAGGCGCGCCGGCTCGGTGCGGTGGCCGAGGTCGCCGGCGGCGTCCCGGCGATGTGCGACGGCATCACCCAGGGCGAGGCGGGAATGGAACTGTCGCTGTTCTCCCGCGACGTCATCGCCATGGCCACAGCCGTCGCCCTCTCGCATCGGATGTTCGATGGTGCTCTGATGTTGGGCATCTGCGACAAGATCGTGCCCGGTCTCGTCATCGGCGCGCTCGCCTTCGCCCATCTGCCGATGATCTTCGTGCCCTCCGGCCCGATGCCGACCGGCATCTCCAACGGTGAGAAGAACCGGGTCCGCCAGCTCTACGCCGAGGGTCGCGCCAGCCGCGACGACCTGCTGGAGGTCGAGGCGCGCTCCTACCACGCCCCCGGCACCTGCACCTTCTACGGCACCGCCAACACCAACCAGATGCTGATGGAGATCATGGGGCTCCATCTGCCCGGCGCCTCCTTCGTGCCGCCCGACACGCCGCTGCGCGACGCCCTGACCCGCGCGAGCGTCGCCCGCCTCCTCGCCATCGGGCGGAAGGGCGAGGCCTTCACGCCGCTCTGCGATGTCCTCGACGAGCGTGCTTTCGTCAACGGCATAGTCGGCCTCGCCGCCACCGGCGGCTCCACCAACCTGACGCTCCATCTGATCGCCATGGCGCGCGCCGCCGGCATCCGCCTCACCTGGGACGACTTCGCCGATCTCTCCGCCGTGACGCCGCTGCTGGCGCGGGCCTATCCCAACGGACAGGCCGACGTGAACCAGTTCCGCGACGCCGGCGGCGTGCCCTTCCTGGTGCGCGAGCTTCTCGCCGAAGGGCTCCTCCACGCCGACGCGAAGACGGTGTCGGGCGAAGGCCTCGCCGCCCAGGCGGCGGTGCCCGACCTCGACCCCGCCGGCGCCCTGCGCTTCGTGCCGCCGCCGGCGCTCTCGGCCGACGAGACCGTGGTCCGGCCGATCGAACGGCCCTTCCAGCCGACCGGCGGCCTCGAACTCCTCACCGGCAATCTCGGCCGCGCGGTGATCAAGTCCTCCGCCATCGCCTCCGAGCGCCGTGTCGTCGAAGCGCCGGCGCGGGTGTTCCATTCGCAAGAAGAGGTGCAGTCGGCCTTCAAGGCGGGTAGTCTCACCGGCGATTTCGTCGCGGTGGTGCGCTTCCAGGGACCGAAAGCCAACGGCATGCCGGAACTGCACAAGCTGACCCCACCGCTCGGCGTCCTCCAGGACCGCGGTCAGAAGGTGGCGCTCGTCACCGACGGCCGCATGTCCGGGGCTTCCGGCAAGGTGCCGGCGGCCATCCACCTCACCCCCGAGGCGGTCGACGGAGGTCCCATCGCGCGTCTGCGCGACGGCGACCTCGTCCGTCTCGATTGCGACACCGGTCGCCTCGACGTCCTCGTCGATGCGGCCGAATGGGCCGGACGAACTCCGGTCACGGCCGATCTCTCGGCCGCCCATGTCGGCGTCGGGCGCGAGCTCTTCGCCACGTTCCGCCGAGCCGTGGGCTCGGCCGAAGAAGGAGCCAGTTCGCTGTGAACGTCATCCGCATCGTCCCCGATCCCACGCCCCTGCTCGACCAGGTCTTCCGCCTCGGCGAGAGCCCGCTGTGGGACGACCGCCGCGAGCGCCTGTTCTTCGTCGACATCGATGCCGGCGAGATCCATCACGTCACCGAGGAAGGGTCGTCCCACCGCATGTGGAACGCCCCGCCGCCGGACCGCCCGACGGCGCTCGGTCTGACCACGGCCGGCCGGCTGGTCGTCGCCCTGACCCGTTCGGTGGTCTTCCTCGACCCCGAGACCGGGGCCTGGGAACCGCTCGCCGAGATCGACGTCGGCCCCTCGACCACCCGCCTCAACGACGGCAAGGTCGGTCCCGACGGCGCCTTCTGGGTCGGCTCCCTCGACGAGCGCCCCGACCGCCCGGCGATCGGCGCGCTGTTCCGCGTCACCCCCGACGGCACGGTCGAGAAGCGCCTCGACGGCCTGCGCGTCTCCAACGGCCTCGCCTGGTCGCCGGATGGCCGCACCATGTGGCTGGCCGACAGCCGCGGCCCGTGGATCGACCGCTTCGACTTCGACCCGGCCACCGGCGAGATGTCGAACCGCTCGCGCTTCGCCACCCTCGACGACGAGACCGGCCGCCCCGACGGCTGCACCTGCGATTCCGCCGGCTTCTACTGGAGCGCCGGCGTCTCCGCCGGCCGCCTCAACCGCTTCGCCCCCGACGGCCGTCTGGTCGAGCACTGGGACCTGCCGATCGCCTGGCCGTCGATGCCCTGCTTCGGCGGCGAAGGATTGCGTCGGCTCTTCGTCACCTCGCTCGCCCGTCCCGGTGTCGAGGCCCCGGCCTCCGCCACCCTGCCGGCCGGCTCGGTGATCTCCTTCCCGGCCCAGATCGCCGGCTTGCCGCCGCGCCGCTTCCCCGACCCGCGCGGCTGATCACGCCGACGCCCCCGAAACGCCGAAGGCCCGCGGATCGCTCCGCGGGCCTTCGCATGTCGGTCTCTCGGAACCGGGTCAGGCGGCGGCGACGTCGCCGAGGAAGCGGTCGACCTCCTTGCGCAGGTCCGCGGCGGTGAGAGCGACGCGCGAGGCGACGTTGGCGACCATGCCGGAGGCCTGGGAGGTCTCGGCCACGGCGCCGGTGACTCCGGCGATGTTGTCGGCGACGACGCGGGTGCCGCGCGCCGCTTCGGCGACGTTGCGGGCGATCTCGGCGGTGGCCGCGCCCTGTTCCTCGACCGCCCCGGCGATCGCCGTGGTGAAGGCGTTGACGTCCTCCATGGTGCGGGCGATCTCGCCGATCGCCTGGACCGCCGAACCGGTGGTCGCCTGGATCGCGGCGATCTGCGCCGAGATGTCCTCGGTGGCCTTGGAGGTCTGGTTGGCGAGCGACTTCACCTCGGCCGCGACCACGGCGAAGCCCTTGCCCATCTCGCCCGCCCGCGCCGCCTCGATGGTGGCGTTGAGGGCGAGGAGATTGGTCTGCTCGGCGATGTCGCGGATCAGGCCGACGACCGCGCCGATCTTGCCCGCCGCCTGCTCCAACTCGCCGACGGTGTGGTTGGTCGACCGCGACACCTGCGAGGCGCGCGCCACCACTTCGGTCGTCCGCGTCACCTGCCGGCTGATCTCGTGGACCGAAGCCATCAGCTCCTCGCCGGCGGTCGCCACGCTCTCGACGTTGCTCGACGCCTCGCGCGAGGCGCCCGACGCACTCCCGGCCCGCCCGGAGGTCTCCTCGGCGACCGAGGTCAGCGACCGCGCGGTGTCGTTCATCACCCGCATCTCGTCGCCGACGGAATGCAGCAGCGTGCCGATCCGGTCGCGGAAGCCGGAGATCAGCGTCTCGATCTTCTGCTCGCGCACCCGCTTGGCGGCATTGGCTTCGTCCGAGGCGGCCGACAGCCGGCGCCGTTCGATCTCCTGCTGACGGAAGGTCGCCACCGCCTTGGCCATGTCGCCGATCTCGTCGCTGCGGCCGGTGTCGAGCTCGACGTCGATGTCGCCGTGCCCGAGCGCCGTCATCGCACCGCGGACCGAGGCCAGGGGACGGGTGACCGAGCGGACCATGACGACGGCGAAGGCGCCGATCACCACGACGAAGCCCAGAGAGGCGAGGCCCATCCACAACGCCGAGGCACGGAACTGCGTCTCGATGTCGTCGACCCACATGCCGGTGCCGATCACCCATCCCCATTCGGGAAAGGCGATGACGTAGGAGATCTTCGGCGTCGAAGTCTGCGCGCCCGGCTTCGGCCACATGTACTCGACCTGACCCTGCCCGTACTTCTGTGCCACCGCGTTCATTTCGCGAACCAGATAGACGCCGTTGGCATCCTTCAGATCGGCGACGTCGGCGTTGCGCATCTTCGGATTGGGATGGAAGATCATCTTGCCGTCGGTGCTCTGCACGAAGACGTAATTGTCGCCGTCGAAGTGCAGATGGCCGATTTCTTCACCCGCGATCTGCTTGGCCTCCTCGACGGAAATCTCGCCCTCGGCGGCGCGCGCCTGCGCGGCCTTGGCGACCCCGGTCGCCATCTCGACGAGACGCCGCAACTCGCCGGACTTGTTGGTGTCGAGGCTGGCATGCATCGACCACAGGCCGATCAACCCGACCGCCAGGATGCCGACGACGGCGATCGCCGCGACGGTGAACAGGCGGAACGAAACACCTCTGAAACGAGACGGCATGGGATGTCCCCTTGTACGGTACCGCGACGAGATCGTTCCTCCGGCCGAAGGAAGCGTGTGGTTCTCGTCACTTCGCGGCCACCTCCGGGAGGCCGACGTGGTAACCAAATTTCCATGCCCGGATGATCGGTCCGCTTTCTTAACAAGGTGAGAACGTCAAATCGAAGCCGCGGAGGAATTCCAGCCCGACCTCATGATTGTTTTGCGAAGATACGCCATTCCATGCAGTACTGTGCCGAAAATACGTGCAATTGCATGGTCGTCGACCGTTCTGTGCGGGTGAAGTTGAATTCCGGATAAAGGATTACACGAGGTCGGAGCGAGGCATGTGCCGCGATGTCGTCGCGAACCGCATGCCGATCTTCATCGGGAAGATCGTGAATCTCGCCGACACGCGCAATGGCTGGTGTTGCGGACGTACGATCGGTCGAGCCGTCGTCGCGAGAACCGGCGATGTCGGCTGCGCACCATTGATTGTCGCCGAAGCGTCATCGGCGCGCATCGAGTGAGGTCGTTTCGGGCGGTGGTGGACGAAATGCCGCACTCGGCCGCGACGCGGCACGCCGACCACCGAGGGAGCCGACGCATCGTCGTGGCGGACGGCTTCAGGGGGCCGCCGGCCGGTCGCTCTCCCACGGCTCGCCGTGGCCGATCACCCGGCGCACCGCCAGCCGCGTCGCCCGCACCGCCCGTTCCACGTCGTCGATCGCCGCATGCAGATCCGCCACGGCGATCGTCGGATCGGCGCGGCAGTGGAAGTTGACGATGATGCCCTCGTCGGTCGCCCGCACCCGCACCTCGTGGATCTCGCCGACCACGCCGCCGCGCACCGCCGCCGCCTCGAGGTCGCGTGTGATGTCGGCGATCGTCGCGGCATCGGCGTCGAGCCCGGCGAGACGGTCGACGGTGATCGGTTCGATGTGGGTCTCGACCTCGACGTCGGGGCCGAGCTCGTCGGCGATCGCCTCCTCGAGGTTGGTGGCGACGGCATGGGCCGCCTCCAGGCTCATGCGCCCGTCGACTTCCAGGTCGAAGGACACCGACATCCCGCCGCCGACGAGCGTCTGGACGGTGAGGTGATGGATGGCGAGCGCCCGGTTGCGGGCGATGACCATGATGCGGTCGTGGACGGTCTCGTCGTCGAGCGCCCGCGGATGGGCGACGACCGAGAGCTCTGCCCCCGGCATCTCCGCTTTCACCGCCGCGACGATCGCCGCCTTGATCGAGGCCATGTCGTCGAGCGACCGCGTCCGGCTGACGCCGACGTCGAGGTCGACGAAGACCATCGCCCCCGACGGCCGGGCGCGGATGCGCTCGACCACCACGACGCCGGGCACCCGGTCGGCGATGGCGTGCAGCTTCTCGGAGACGCCTTCGGGGGCGGCGTCCATCAGGCTGTCGATGGTGCGCTTGCCCAGCCGCCAACCGGCGAGGCAGACGAAGCCGGAGACGCCGATCGCCGCGATCGCGTCGCCGAGCGGAAAGCCGAGCCAGACGAAGCCGAGGCCGACCAGCACCACGGCGGACGACCACATGTCCGAGGAGAAGTGCAGCGCATCGGCCTCGAGCGCCTGGCTACCGGTCGCCTTCGCCACTTTCTGCAGATGACGGGCTCGGAAGAAGTCGACCGCGATCGATGTCATCACCACGCCGATCGCCACGAAGCCCACCTCGACCTCGCCGCCGTGGCCGAGGATGCGCTGGATCGCCTCCCAGATGATCCAGCCCGAGGCGACGAAGAGCAGGCCGGTCTCGGCCAGCGCCGCCACGCTCTCCACCTTGGCGTGACCGTAGTGGTGCTCCTCGTCCGCCGGCAGGTCGGCGATTCTGACGGCGAAATAGGTCATCACCGTCGCCCCGACGTCGAGCAGGCCGTGGATCGCCTCCGACAGGAGGCCGAGGGAGCCGGTGAAGATCGCCGCCGCCGCCTTGGCGAGCGTCAACGCGGTCGATGCGACGATCGAGGAGAGGGCGGCGGACTGCTTGTCCCGCGAATGGGTGTCAGAGGCGGTAGCGGTCATTTTTCCCCGTCCTTTCAATCAGATGGAACGATCTAGGGGTTCGTGCCCGCCACCGCAAGCGACGAGTGGTCATTCCCTGGCGTCACCCCGTCCCGAGCGCTTCGGGCGTGCGTTCGCCGGGACCTCTCGGCGTCTCCTATTGCAGCGCGGCAACACTCCGGCGGCATCGCCGGTCCCGCTGCGATCGGGTGGTGACCTCGCCGTCGGACACCGGCTATTAACCCATCGGAAGCGCGGCGCGGCATAAGGTCGTAGCGCGAATCATCCCATCCTTCGCCACCCGAACTCCGGACGGATCCCGTCGATGCGCGCCGCTCGTCTCTCCCGTGGGCTTCTCGGCCTCGCGGCTCTCGCCACGATCTCTCTCGCCGCCCGCCCGGTCGTCGCGGCCGAGGCCGAAGAGACGCTGCGCACCCTCTATCGCATTGCGCTTTCCGCCGACATGTGCGGCTTCCCGCTCGCCCAGCGCCAGGCCGACGCCCTCGGCAAGGCGATGAACCGGGCGCTCACCGAGACCGGCCTCGACGACGCCGCCGCCGACGAGCTCTACCGCAGCGTCGATTCCGGGCTCGAGGCCGAGGGTTGGGACAAGGTCTGCGCTCAGAACGGCGATTGGGCCCGCAGCTACCGCGCACTGCTCGCCGCCAACGTCAAGTGACGCGCCGGCGGCGCGCCGTCCGCCGCCGCCCCGAACGATCGACCGAGACCGCCCCCTCCGGGCGGTCTTCGCGTTTTCGTCAGCCGCGGTCTCTGCGGTCGAGGAACGCCGGCCCCCGCCCGAGGATCTTCTCGTCGATCGCCCCGATCGCCTTGCGGTCCTTGCCCGGATAGTCGAAGAGCCCGAGCACGTGGCGGATGGCGTTCAGTTTGAGGCGGCGCTTGTCGTTGCCGAGAACCACCGTCCACGGTGCCGCGTCGGTGTGGGTCCGCTCCAACATGCGGTCGCGGGCCCGGCCGTAGTCGTCGTATTTGCCGATCGCGGCGTGATCGATCGGTGAGATCTTCCACACCTTCAACGGATCGTGCCGGCGGTCGTGGAACCGCGACAACTGCATCTCGCGGCCGACGTCGATGTAGAACTTGACCAGCCGGAGGCTCTCGTCGGTCAGCATGTCCTCGAAGCGCGGCGCCTCCTTGAGGAAGAGCTCGGTCTCGGCGGGGGTCGAGAAGCCCATCACCGGTTCGACGCCGGCGCGGTTGTACCAGGAGCGGTCGAACATCACGACGTCTCCTGCCGTCGGCATGTGGACGACGTAGCGCTGGAAGTACCACTGCCCCTTCTCCGCCTCGCTCGGCTTGGGCAGCGCCACCACGCGAGTACGGCGCGGGCTCATGTACTGGCGGAAGGCGCCGATGAGCGACCCCTTGCCGGCGGCATCCCGGCCCTCGAAGACGACGACGATGCGTTCGCCCTTCTCGATCGCCCAGGTCTGCAGCTTCACCAGTTCGATCTGCAACGCCTCGAGTTCGTCGTCGAAGGCGTCCTCGTCGTAGGGCTCGTCGTAGGGGAAACCGCCCGACCCGAAGGCCCGCTCCGCCACCCATTTCGGCAACTGCGGATCGTCGAGATCGAAGTCGCCCGGCTTTCCGTCGTTTTCCGCCTTCAAGAGATCGTCGTCTCTTCCGGCTTTCTTCTTGTCGTGGTGATGCTCACCCATGACATCGCCCTTCCCGATTCGCCGGACCGGCCGGCGGATCTCCGAGTGACGACGGCCGCGCCGCCGCGACGAGACTATCATCGTCGCGCCCCGGTGCGAGCCCTCCGGCTGCACGAGTGGAGGTATGCGATGACCGAGGGCGAGGCGAACGACATGGCGAAGGGCATCGACGGGGCGAACCGAACCGGGAACCGGGACGACGACGCCCTCGGCTTCGCCGCCCGCAGCGCGCTGCCCGGCCCGGAGGCCGGCATGGCGACGGTGATCGACGCCCTCGACGATCCCTGTCTCCTCGTCGATGCCGCCGGCATCGTCGCCCATCTCAACGGGACGGCGCTGAAGCGCTATCCCGGCATCCGCCCCGGCGACCCGCTGGTCTTCCGCCTGCGCCAGACCGACGTCAACGACGCGCTCGCCCGGGTGGTCGCCGAGGCGCGGCCCGAGACGGTCGAATGGCAGGAGAAGGTGCCGACCGATCGCTGGTTCGAGGCCCATCTCGCCCCGATCGGCGGCGGCGAGGGGCGCACCCGCTTCGTCCTCCTCCGCATCGAGGATCTGACCGAGACCCGCCGCGTCGAGCGCATGCGCGCCGACTTCGTCGCCAACGCCAGCCACGAACTGCGCACGCCGCTCGCCGCGGTCATCGGCTTCCTCGAGACCCTGCAGGGCCCGGCCCGCAACGACGAGACCGTCCGCGACCGCTTCCTCGCCATCATGGCCGAACAAGCCGGGCGCATGAAGCGGCTGATCGACGACCTCCTGTCGCTGTCGCGGTTGGAGATGCGGGCTCACGTCCGCCCCGAGGCGACGGTCGACCTCTGCGAGATCCTCTCTCACGTCGTCGATCTGGTGACCCCGGCGGCGAGCGGGGCCGGCGTGGCGATCGAAGTCGCCGGCTGTTCGGCGCCGCGCCTCGTCCGCGGCGACCGCGAGGAGCTGGTGCAGGTCTTCACCAACCTCGCCGAGAACGCGGTGAAATACGGTGCCGGCGGCGGGCGCGTGGAGATCTCGGTCTTCGACGAGGCCGGCGACGACCGCCATCTCGCCGTGTCGGTGCGCGACCACGGCCAGGGCATCGACCCGGTCCACCTGCCGCGGCTCACCGAACGCTTCTACCGCGCCCACACCGAGAAGGCGGGATCGACCCGCGGCACCGGCCTCGGCCTCGCCATCGTCAAACACATCGTCTCCCGCCACGGCGGCCGCCTGACCATCGAGTCCGTGCCGGGTGAAGGCTCGACCTTCACCGTCCGGCTCGACCGGCCCACCGCTCCGAAGGCGAGAATCGAGAAGAAACAATGAATTGAAGCGTCACGAAACCGTCGTGTGCGCGTCATAGAAGAGTGACGACGAGGGTCCGCGCTGGCGCCGGTCCGATGAGGAGTGCATTCGATGTCCGATCACATCGTCAGTTCCTACGATCAGGAACTCCAGGGCCTCGCCGGTCAGATCGCCGAGATGGGCGGGATGGCTGAAGGGCTGGTGGCCGACAGCATCACCGCGCTGGTGCGCGGCGACACGGCCCTCGCCCAGAAGGTCATCCTCGCCGACGCCCGCCTCGATCGCCTCCAGCATCAGGTCGAGGAACAGGCGATCCGCATCATCGCCAAGCGCCAGCCGATGGCCCGCGATCTGCGCGAGATCTTCGGCGCCATGCGGGTGTCCGGCGATCTCGAACGGGTCGGCGACCTCGCCAAGAACATCGCCAAGCGCGTCATCGCCATGGGCGGTCAGGTGCAGATCAAGCGAATCGTCATCGGCGTCGAGCATCTCGCCGAGATCGCGCTCGAGCAGTTGAAGAACGTGCTCGACAGCTACACCTCGCGCGACCCGGTCGAGGCGCTCCAGGTGCGCAATCGCGACGACCAGATCGACGCGCTCTACACCTCGCTGTTCCGCGAACTCCTGACCTACATGATGGAGGATCCGCGCAACATCACCTTCTGCACCCACCTGCTGTTCTGCGCCAAGAACGTCGA
>ERZ1645187.3920-NODE-3920-length-12286-cov-5.293925_pt1 | contig 12286 bp, 8 predicted proteins | sample MGYA00575352_ERZ1645187 | MGnify/ENA primary metagenome ERZ1645187 (study PRJEB40837, sample SAMN11349314) | freshwater sediment metagenome | isolation source: river sediment | host: Sediment | place: India: Wazaribad , New Delhi | collected 2017-02-21 ... | reverse complement strand
ATCTGGGGTGCGACCGGGGGCATCGGCGGGGCGGTGGCCCGCGCGCTGGCGGCCGAGGGCCGGGCGCTGCATCTTGTGGGCCGCGATACTGACCGATTGGCGGCGCTGGCGACCGAGCTGGGCGCGCCTTGCACCGTGGCCGATGTCGAACAGGACGACAGCTTTGCCCGTGTGGCGCAAGAGGCTGGCCCGACCCTCTCAGGGCTGGTCTATGCGGTGGGCAGCATCAACCTGCGCCCGCTGGCGCGGCTGACCTCAGCCGATTTTCGCCGCGACTTTCGCTTGAACGCCGAGGGCGCGGCACTGGCGATCCAGTCCACGCTGCCGGCGCTGAAGGCGGGCGGGGCCTCGGTGGTGCTGTTTTCCTCGGTTGCGGTCGGGCAGGGATTTGCCGCCCATGCCTCGATCTCGATGGCCAAGGGCGCGGTCGAGGGGCTGACGCGGGCACTGGCGGCCGAGCTTGCGCCCAAGATCCGCGTCAATGCCATCGCCCCCTCGCTGACCGATACAAGGTTGGCGCAGGGCTTGACCGGCAACCCGCAAATGGCAAGTGCCATCGCCCAGTTGCACCCGCTGCCGCGGCTGGGCCGGGCCGAGGACAGCGCCCATCTGGCGGCTTTCTTGCTGTCGGACCGGGCCGACTGGATCACCGGGCAGGTGATCGGCGTCGATGGTGGCCGCGGCCGACTGCGCCCCAAGGGCTGAGGCATGACCGGCTGTCTGCGCCTGATCCTCGGCGACCAGCTGACGCGGAACGTGGCCGCCCTGCGCGGCCTTGATCCCGCCCGCGACACAGTGCTGATGGTCGAGGTGGCTGACGAGGCGCGCTATGTCCGCCATCACCAGCAGAAGATCGCGCTGATCCTCTCGGCGATGCGCCATTTTGCGGCCGATCTGCGGGCCGAGGGGATCGCCGTCCGCTATGTCACGCTGGACGATCCCGCCAATACCCACAGTTTCACTGGCGAGGTGCTGCGCGCGCTGGCGGATCTTGGCCCCCAGCCCGTGATCGTGACCGAGCCGGGCGAATGGCGCGTGTTGCAGATGATCGACCATTGGCGCGACGATCTGGGCCTTGCCATCGATCTGCGCGCCGATGACCGGTTTTTCTGCAGCCGGGACGCGTTTGCCCGCCTGACGGACGCCCGCAAGACCGGGCGGATGGAGTATTTTTACCGCGCCATGCGCCAGCGCCACGGCGTGCTGATGGAAGGGGCGCAACCGGTCGGCGGGCAGTGGAACTTCGACGCCGAGAACCGCAAGCGCCTGCCGTCCGACCTGCGCGTGCCCCGCGCGCCGCGCTTTGCCCCGGATGCGATCACCGCCGAGGTTCTGGATCTGGTCGCAGCGCGGTTTGGCGACCATTTCGGCCGGCTGGAGACCTTTGGCTGGGCGGTGACCCGCTCCAATGCCCTGCAGGCGCTGGCGCATTTCATCACGGCCGCGCTGCCTTGGTTTGGCGATTATCAGGACGCGATGCAGGATGGCGCGGATGTGCTGTTTCATTCTGCGCTCTCGCCCTATCTGAATTGCGGTTTGCTGACCCCGCGCGAGGTTTGCGCCGCCGCCGAGGCGGCCTTTCATGCCGGTCACGCGCCCCTGAACGCGGTCGAAGGCTTCATCCGCCAGATCCTGGGCTGGCGCGAGTTCGTGCGCGGGATCTATTGGACCATGGGCCCGGATTATGGCCGCTCCAACCACCTGAACGCCCGGCGCGACCTGCCGGCATTTTTCTGGACCGGCGCGACGGCGATGCGCTGTCAGGCCGAGGCGATCCGCAACACCCGCGACAACGCCTATGCCCATCATATCCAGCGCTTGATGGTGACCGGCAATTTTGCGCTGCTGGCAGGGATCGACCCGCGGCAGGTGCAGGACTGGTATCTGGCCGTCTATGCCGACGCCTTTGAATGGGTCGAATTGCCCAATGTCCACGGCATGGTGCTGCATGCCGATGGCGGGCGGGTGGGGTCCAAGCCCTACGCGGCCTCGGGCGCCTATATCCAGCGGATGTCCGACCATTGCGGGCACTGCCGGTTTGACCCGCAGGAAAAGACCGGCCCGCGCGCCTGCCCGCTGAACTATCTCTACTGGAACTTCCTGATCGAGAACCGTGACCGGCTGGGAGCCAACGCCCGGATGGCGCTGAGCTATCGCAATCTCGATCGGATGCCCGAGGCCGCGCGCGCCCGGGTTCAGGCCGATGCCGCGCGGTTTTTTCAACAGATCGCCACGGGCGACCATGCGCCCGCGCCGGTAATGCACCAGCAAGACCTGCCGCTCGACCTGTCCTGACCGGGCGCATATGCGGTGGCCGCAAGGGTCAAAGCGGTGTAAACCGGGCCATGGTTCCGGCGTCGTCCGGGAGGTTTCCGGGGGCTTGAATGACTGAAATTTCCAATCGAAAACAATCCATTGCGACCGTGTCTTCAGGTGTCGCATGACCCCGGCTGCACGTCTCTCTGCCGCAATATCCATCCTTGACCGCTGGCTTGCCGGGCAACCGGCCGAGCAGGCGCTGACCAATTGGGGCCGTGCCAGTCGCTTTGCAGGATCTGGCGATCGGGCTGCGGTGCGCGATCTGGTCTTTGACGCAATTCGCTGTCGCCGCTCTTTCGCAGCCCTTGGCGGGGCGGAAACCGGGCGCGGTCTGATCCTTGGCAGCTTGCGCGCGCAAGGCATTGACCCGGAAAGTCTTTTTACGGGTGAGGGTCATGCGCCCCCGCCGGTGCGCGCGGATGAGGCTGGCCGGGCGCCGCAGGGGCTTGAGGCGCTGGATTGTCCAGACTGGTTGGAAGGCCCGCTGCGGGACAGTCTGGCAGACGATTTTGCCGCGGTGATGGAGGCACTGCGCCATCGCGCACCGGTCTTTCTGCGGGTAAACGCCGCCCGCATCGACCGTGCCGCCGCGCAGGCAGCCCTGGCGGCAGAAGGCATTGTGTCCGTGCCGCATCATCTTGCAAAGAACGCCTTGGAAGTCACAGAAAACGCAAGGAAAATACAGAATTCAGTGCCCTTCCGGGACGGGCTGGTGGAGTTGCAGGATGCCGCCAGTCAGGCGGTTGTCGAGGCGTTGCCATTGCGTGACGGGCTGAAAGTGTTGGACCTTTGCGCCGGCGGCGGCGGTAAGGCACTGGCCATGGCGGCGCGAGCGCGACTGGCGCTTTATGCCCATGATGCCGACCCCAAACGCATGGCCGACCTGCCAGCCCGCGCCAAGCGGGCGGGTGCAAAGCTGCGCCTGACCGAGATGCCCGAGGCCGCAGGTCCGTTTGATCTGGTTCTGGCCGATGTGCCGTGCAGTGGGTCCGGCAGTTGGCGGCGTGCCCCGGAAGGCAAGTGGCGCCTGTCGCCAGATCGCTTGCAGCAGCTTGTCAACATTCAGGCGCAAATCATTGATCGGGCATCGAAAATGATCGAAAAGGGTGGCGTTCTGGCTTACGCGACCTGTTCGATGCTGCGGTGCGAAAACGATGCGCAGATCGACGGCTTTCTGTCACGCAACTCCGGGTTTGCCGAAACGTCACGCCACCGTTTCACACCGCTGTCTGGCGGTGACGGATTTTTTCTGGCGATCTTGCGGAAAACAACCTAGCGCTGCAAGGCTGTGTGGCATTTTAAGCAATTGGCTGCGCGGGATGGGGGCCGGTTAAAACTCCGTTAACCTTTGGCGGTCCAGAAAGACTGTGTTTCCGATGCGGGAGAGAGATGTGATCGGACCGATGGCGAGGCCGCTCGATCTTGGCGTGACGGCACGCGGGCTGTCTGGGCGCGTGGGGCTGCTGCTGGCAGCCGCTCTGGCGTGTCTGCTGGCGGTCCTTCTCGCGCCTGATGCCCGGCTGCGTCTGGCGGCGGGGGCTGCCGGCCTGACCTTTATCGCACTGGTCCTTCTGATACGGGCCCTGGCCTGGGGGGCTCTGCGCGGCGAACACCGCTTGATGCGCCAACTTGGCCAACTCGTCGGGGCCGATGCCACGCCCTGTTTCACCACGGATTCGCTTGGCAAGATCTGCTATCAGAACAGTGCTGCCCGCGACCGTTTCGGTGACAAGGGCGGTGCGACGCTTGTCGCGACCCTGCAGGACCACTTTGCCAGCCCCGCGGCGGTTCTGTATCGCTTGCAGAACCGGGCGATGAACCTCGGCTCCGCGCGTGAGGATGTGGTCTCGCGTAGGGGGCATGTGCGCCTTGGCGTCAGTCGGATCGGCGAGACACAGTTTCTCTGGCGGCTCGAGGAGTTTCTGGATCGCTCTGGCGTCGGGCGCGGGGCTGAAACCCTCAGCCTGCCCATGCTGGTGGCCAACAAGGCCGGCGTCGTTCTTTTCACCAACGAGGCGATGCGCCGACTTCTGGGCGGTCGGCCCAAGCGGTTGGACCTGATATTTGCGGCCCAGACCCTGCGATCGGGTGAAGAGATCGAGGTATTGTCGGTCGATGGTCCGGTGCGTGCGATCCTGGCCGAGGTGGAAGGCGCGGGTGAACGGCGCGAAATCTATCTGCTCCCCATGTCTCAGGATGCGGGCGGGGTCTCTGATCTTGTTGATTTCGAGAATGTCCCGGTGGCGCTGATTCGTTTTGCCGCCGATGGCGAGATGAAGATCGCCAACCGCGCCGCGCGCGAGGCGCTCGGCCTTGCGCTGGACGACAGGGTGACCTTCCACGACCTGTTCGAAGGTCTGGGGCGTCCGGTGGCCGATTGGCTTGCCGATGTGGTGGCCGAGCGGATCCCCGAACGGGCAGAGGTGCTGCGGGCGCGGCGGGGGGAGCAGGACGCGTTCTTCCAGATTACCCTGCGCCGATCGGTTGATCGGGGACGGGGCGGCGCGCTGGCCATCCTGACCGATGCCACCGCGCTGAAATCCCTCGAGGCGCAGTTCGTCCAAAGCCAGAAAATGCAGGCCATAGGCCAGCTGGCGGGCGGAATCGCACATGATTTCAATAACCTGCTGACAGCCATCTCGGGACATTGTGATCTGCTGCTGCTGCGGCATGACCGCGCCGACCCGGACTATGGTGATCTTGTGCAGATCCACCAGAACGCCAACCGCGCCGCCAGTCTGGTCGGGCAATTGCTGGCCTTCTCGCGCAAACAGACTCTGCAGCCGGAATTGGTTGATCTGCAGGATGCGCTGTCTGACCTGACCCATCTGTTGAACCGTCTGGTGGGGGAAAGGATCAACCTGCGGCTCGCCCACGCGCCGGACTTGGGACGCATCCGCGCCGATCGCAGGCAGTTAGAGCAAGTGGTGATGAACCTGGTGGTCAATGCCCGCGATGCCATGCCAGAGGGTGGGACCATCCGGATCGAGACCGAAGCCCTGACGCTGCGCGAGGAGTTGAGGCGAGATCGGGCCGTGGTGCCCGCCGGCGAATATGCGGTGATCAGGGTTCTCGATACCGGCTGCGGCATCCCCCCCGATCGGTTGAACAAGGTGTTCGAGCCATTCTTCACCACCAAGAAGGTGGGCGAGGGGACCGGACTCGGCCTTTCGACCGCCTATGGCATCGTCAAGCAATCCGGTGGCTTCATCTTTGTCGACAGTGAGATAGGCTTGGGGACGGTGTTCCACCTGTATTTCCCGATCCACGAGGCTTCCTCGGACGAACCTGTCCGCGCACCTGCCGCGCTGCGCAAGCCCGTCTCGCGCCAGGGCGAAGGGGTGGTCTTGCTGGTCGAGGACGAGGCGCCGGTCCGGGCTTTTGCCGCCCGTGCGCTGAGATTGCGCGGCTATACCGTGCTTGAGGCCGATTGCGCCGAGGCCGCGCTTGAACTTCTGGTCGACCCGGGTCTGGAGGTGGACATTTTCGTGACGGACGTGGTCATGCCCGGGTTGGATGGCCCGAGCTGGGTGCGCCAAGCCCGAGAAAGCCGACCGAATGTCCGGGTGGTGTTCATGTCGGGTTATGCCGAGGATGCCGTGTCCGAGGATCGCGCCCGCATCCCCAACTCGGTGTTCCTGCCCAAGCCCTTCTCGCTGTCGGACCTGACCGAAACCGTGCAGATGCAGCTTTCGCCGTGATACGGTTTCACGGCATCAGCGCGCCACGTCTTGAACCGGCGTGGCTGGTGCTTTGGTCCGGGGATGGGGGTCGCGTTGCGGCCCCGCGACTTCAGCCGCGCAGCAGGATCTGCGCCGTGGCCTCGGGGCCTTCACGCGTCAAAGTGTCGTAAAGTTCGAAGTCGCGGGCGAGGTGACGGTGCAGCATCGCCTCTGCTTGATCGCTCAGATGCAGGTCGCCCGCGGGCGAGACATTCAGCCGCGGCAGAATGATCTCGCAATCCAGCTTTTCTTCGAGAAAATGGATGAAATCCTCGATCGCCTCATAGCGGAACAGGCGATCCAGTCCGCGTCCGTTCTTGTGCGGTGTCACGAAGCGCGCCTGACTGCCGACCTGCGCCCAGGCCGGCGGTTTGTCCGAGCAATAGGCGCGCACAAAATCCTCGAAACTGATCCCCGAGGTGCTGTTCTGATCGTTGCCCATGTCTTGCCGCTGGCGATAGCGATACCAGCTGCCCAGCCAGTCCCGCGGCTCGCGCATCACCGTGACCAGGGTGAAGGGCTGGCCAGCCGAGCTTTCCAGATACGGACCGATAAAGCGATGGTATCGGGCGACGGTGGTGTGTTTCAGCTGCGGCGGCCGCTGGATCACCACTGCGGCCAAAGATTCCAGCGCCGATTCGATGGCCGTCGTTCCGGTCTTGGGCGTGGCCAGCAGCGCCAGCCGTTGTTGCCAGAATACCAGCATTGATTGATCCTTCTGCCGCCTTGGGCTGTGGCGGTCGTGTCGTCCGGCGCGCAAACTAGCCGGTAAACCTTCCCTTAACCAGATCGTGTTTGGATAAGTTTGTGGAAAATTGGCTTGCAATGTTCTTTATTTGTTTGCATGAATACCGGAACAGGAAGTGAACATTCACGGCATTGCCGCCACCGCGCGGCTGTGGAATAAGGATCGGCAGGATGGCAACGGCGGCACTTCTCGACATGAAAGACAAGCGCGACATGGACAAGCAGAAGGCGCTGGAAAGCGCGCTGCAACAGATCGAACGGCAGTTCGGCAAAGGGTCGATCATGAAGCTGGGCGCCGACAGCCCGGCCATCGAGATCGAGGCGACCTCGACCGGCTCGCTGGGCCTCGATATCGCGCTGGGGATCGGCGGCTTGCCCAAAGGCCGGATCATCGAGATCTTCGGGCCGGAATCCTCGGGCAAGACCACGCTGACGCTGCATGTGGTTGCCGAAGAGCAGAAGAAGGGTGGCGTCTGCGCCTTTGTCGACGCCGAACACGCGCTGGACCCGATGTATGCCAAGAAGCTGGGCGTCAATCTGGACGAGTTGCTGATCAGCCAGCCCGACACGGGTGAACAGGCGCTGGAGATCGTCGATACGCTGGTGCGCTCGGGCGCGGTCAGCCTGGTGGTCGTGGACTCGGTGGCGGCGCTGACGCCCAAATCCGAGATCGAGGGCGACATGGGCGACATGCAGATGGGCAGCCAGGCCCGGCTGATGAGCCAGGCGATGCGCAAGCTGACGGCCTCGATCGGCCGCTCGAACTGCATGGTGATCTTCATCAACCAGATCCGCATGAAGATCGGCGTGATGTTCGGCAACCCCGAAACCACGACCGGCGGCAACGCGCTGAAATTCTACGCCTCGGTCCGCCTCGATATCCGCCGCACCGGCTCGATCAAGGATCGCGATGAGGTTGTCGGCTCGCAGACCAAGGTCAAGGTGGTCAAGAACAAGGTCGCCCCGCCGTTCAAGCAAGTCGAATTCGACATCATGTATGGCGAGGGCATCTCGAAGACCGGCGAGTTGCTGGATATCGGCGTGAAGGCCGGCGTGGTCGAAAAGTCGGGCTCGTGGTATTCCTATGGCGATGAGCGGATCGGGCAGGGGCGCGAGAATGCCAAGGCCTTCCTCAAGGCCAACCCCGCCGTGGCCACCGATATCGAGGACAAGATCCGTGCCGCGAACGGGCTTGATTTCCACATGGCCGGCGAAGAAGGCGAGGACGTTCTCGACGAGTGATACCGGATCATTGCCGAAAGAAACGGGCTGCGCCGCGCCGGCGTGGCCCTTTTTTATGGCGCAAAGCCCTGCGGCAATGGACAGGCCGCCGCGCCGCGGCTAAACGGGTCGGACCTATCACCCATCCCGAGGGCCGCACCGCCATGGCGTCGCTGAACGACATCCGCTCTACCTTTCTCGACTTCTTCGAAAAGAACGGCCACCGCGTGGTGGAAAGCAGCCCGCTGGTGCCGCGCAACGACCCGACGCTGATGTTCACCAACTCGGGCATGGTGCAGTTCAAGAACCTGTTCACCGGCGTCGAGACCCGCGATTACAAGCGCGCGACCACATCGCAGAAATGCGTGCGCGCCGGCGGCAAGCACAATGACCTCGACAATGTCGGCTATACCGCGCGCCACCACACCTTTTTCGAAATGCTGGGCAATTTCAGCTTTGGCGACTATTTCAAGAATGAGGCGATCGCCTTCGCCTGGGAATTGCTGACCAAGGATTTCGACATCCCCAAGGACAAGCTGCTGGTCACGGTCTATCACACCGATGACGAGGCGGCTGCGATCTGGAAGAAGGTCGCGGGCCTTTCGGACGACCGGATCATCCGCATCCCCACCAGCGACAATTTCTGGCAGATGGGCCCCACCGGCCCCTGCGGCCCCTGCACCGAGATCTTCTTTGACCACGGCCCCTCGGTCTGGGGTGGCCCGCCCGGCAGCGCCGAGGAAGATGGCGACCGCTATATCGAGATCTGGAACAACGTCTTCATGCAGAACGAGCAGTTCGAGGACGGCTCGATGCGCGTTCTCGACATGCAGTCGATCGATACCGGCATGGGGCTGGAGCGGATCGGCGCCCTGTTGCAGGGCAAGCATGACAATTATGACACCGATCTGATGCGCAGCCTGATCGAGGCCTCGGCCAACCTGACTTCGGCCGATCCCGATGGCCCGGGCAAGGTGCATCACCGCGTGGTGGCCGACCACCTGCGCTCGACCTCGTTCCTGATTGCCGATGGCGTGACGCCCTCGAACGAGGGGCGCGGCTATGTGCTGCGCCGGATCATGCGCCGCGCGATGCGCCACCTGAACATGCTGGGGACGCGCGACGTCACCATGTACAAGCTGGTGCCGGCGCTGGTGCGGCAGATGGGTGCGGCCTATCCCGAGCTGGTGCGGGCCCAGAACCTGATCGAGGAAACCCTGCGGCTGGAAGAAACCCGCTTCCGCACCACACTGGATCGCGGTCTGAAGCTGCTGGATGACGAGCTGGCAGGCCTGCCCGAGGGGGCCGAATTGCCGGGCACGGCGGCTTTCAAGCTGTATGACACCTACGGCTTCCCGCTGGACCTGACGCAGGATGCGCTGCGCGAAAAGGGCCGCACCGTGGATGTGGCGGGCTTTGACGCGGCGATGGACGAACAGCGCGCCAAGGCGCGGGCCAGTTGGTCCGGCTCGGGCGAGGCCAAGGATGCCAAAATCTGGTTCGAGCTGGCCGAGCAGCACGGCACGACCGAGTTTCTGGGCTATGACACCGAAACCGCCGAGGGCGTCGTGCTGGCGCTGGTCGCAGGCGCTGCAACCGTGGGGCAGGCCGAGACCGGACAGTCGGTGCAGATCGTGGTGAACCAGACGCCGTTCTACGCCGAAAGCGGCGGTCAGGTCGGCGATCAGGGCTGGATCCGCACCGATACCGGCATGGCCCGCGTGACCGACACCCGCAAGGCGGCTGGCGTCTTCATCCACAGCGCCGAGGTGACCGAAGGCACGGTGGTCCGCGGCCAGCCCGCACGGCTGGAGGTCGATCACGCCCGCCGCAGCGCGATCCGGGCCAACCACTCGGCCACCCACCTGTTGCACGAGGCGCTGCGTCGCGCGCTTGGCGACCACGTGGCCCAGAAGGGCAGCCTCAACGCCGCCGATCGCCTGCGCTTTGACTTCAGCCATTCCAAGGGCTTGACCGCCGAGGAACTGGCGCAGGTCGAGACCGAGGTGAACGCCTATATCCGCCAGAACTCCAGCGTCGAGACCCGGATCATGACGCCCGATGACGCCCGTGCCCTGGGCGCGCAGGCGCTGTTTGGCGAGAAATATGGCGACGAGGTGCGCGTGGTGTCGATGGGCCATCTGGGCGGCTCGGGCAAGGGCAGCGACGGCAACACCTATTCGCTGGAACTCTGCGGCGGCACCCATGTGGCCCGGCTGGGCCAGATCGGCGCTTTCGTGATCCTGGGTGACAGCGCGTCTTCCGCGGGCGTCCGCCGGATCGAGGCGCTGACCGGCGAGGGGGCGCTGGCGCATTTTGCACAGCAGGCCGCCCAGCTGGCCGATGTGGCCGCCGTGCTGAAATGCCCGCCCGCCGAACTGGCCGAGCGGGCCAAGGCCCTGCTGGACGAGCGCCGCGCGCTGCAGAACGAGGTCGCGCAGCTGAAGCGTGAAGTGGCGATGGGCGGCAAGGGCGCGGGGCCTGAGGCCACCGAGATCGGCGGCGTCAAGTTTCTGGCGCAGGTGCTGACCGGCGTTTCCGGCAAGGACCTGCCGGGGCTGATCGACGAGATGAAGGCGCGACTCGGCTCGGGCGTGGTGCTGCTGATCGCCGATACCGGGGCCAAGCCGGCGGTGGCTGCGGGCGTGACGGCCGACCTGACGGGCCGCATCAGTGCGGTGACGCTGGTCAAGGCGGCGGCCGAGGCGCTGGGCGGCAAGGGCGGTGGTGGCCGCCCCGATATGGCCCAGGCCGGGGGCGCCGATATCGCGCTGGCCGATCAGGCGATCAAGGCGGCCGAGGCCGCGCTGGGGGCCTGACATGCCGACCGCGCTGTGGATTGCCCATGTCGACGTGACCGATCCCGACGCCTATGGCCGCTATGCCACGGCGGCGGGGCCGGCGATTGCCGCGCATGGTGGGGTGTTTCTGGCCCGCGGCGGCCGCCATGTGCAGCTGGAAGGCACGGGGCGCGGCCGCAATGTCGTGGCGCGCTTTCCGTCGGTCGAGGCGGCGGTGGCCTGCTATAACTCGCCCGACTATCAGGCGGCCCTGGTCCATGCCAAAGGCGCCTCGATCCGCGACCTTTGCGTCGTCGAGGAAATCGCCTGAGCACGGGGGTCCTGTTGCTTTCAGAACCGCCCGGTGCCGCCGGGCGGTTTTTTTGCTGCACCGCTTCAGACCATCTTCATTTTTCTGTCACAACCCTTATTCTGTGCAAAAAACAGACTGAGGCACAAGATGGGCAAGACCAACAGGGCAGGGCGCTGAGATGTGCCGCTGGGCCGCCTATATCGGCGCACCGATCTTTCTTGAGGATATCATCAGCCGGCCCGGCCATTCGCTGATCCATCAAAGCCATTGTGCCACGCAATGCCACTCGGCGATCAATGCCGACGGTTTCGGTCTTGCCTGGTATGGCGAGCGGCCCGAGCCTGGGCTCTACCGTGACGTGATGCCGGCATGGTCCGACCCCAATCTGCGCTCGCTGACCGCCACGGTGAAATCCGGGCTGTTTCTGGCCCATGTCCGCGCCTCGACCGGGTCGGCCACCAGTCGCAACAATTGCCATCCCTTCGTGCATGGCAACTGGAGCTTCATGCATAACGGCCAGATCGGCGGGTATGAGCAGTTTCGCCGGGCGGGCGAAATGCTGATCCCGGACGCGCTCTATCCGCAGCGCAAGGGCGCGACGGACAGCGAGGCGCTGTTTCTGCTGGCGGTGGCCGAGGGGCTGGAGGCCGGCCCCCGCGCCGCGCTGGAGCGCGCCGCCGCGCAATTCATCCGCCTGTCGCGCGAAAAAGGCACGACGCCGCATCTGCGCATGACCGCGGCACTGTCAGACGGACAGCGGTTGTTCGCGGTCCGCTATGCCACCGATGACGCCGCCCCCTCGCTCTGGCACCGCTGGAGCGACACGCGCGGCGGCCGCGCGGTCGTTTCGGAACCGCTGGAGGCCGACGAGGCCGACTGGCAGGAAATCCCGCCCGCCAGTTTCTGCACCTTTGACGGAGAAGCGGTCACGGTCGAACCCTTCCTGCCCTGCCGTCTGGCGCTGGCGGCGGCCTGAGCAAAAGGGGGGCTGTCTGCCCCCCTCTCGGCGCTGCGCGCCTCACTCCCCCCGAGGATATTTCTGCCTGAATGATGGACATTTCTGTCTCACCAATCAGGTTAGGTATCCCGGCGTTGCCTCGGGGGCGCCATCGGTTCAAGACCCCGATGGCAGCGGGCAGAGGCCCCTTTTCGTATCGTCAGGCCCCGGCGCGCGATTGCCGCTT
>ERZ1645187.3919-NODE-3919-length-12289-cov-12.694622_pt1 | contig 12289 bp, 4 predicted proteins | sample MGYA00575352_ERZ1645187 | MGnify/ENA primary metagenome ERZ1645187 (study PRJEB40837, sample SAMN11349314) | freshwater sediment metagenome | isolation source: river sediment | host: Sediment | place: India: Wazaribad , New Delhi | collected 2017-02-21 ... | reverse complement strand
TGGTCACAAACCTATCCCCTAGCAACCTGTGTACCCGATTTGTGCAACAAAGCCGACCGGAGGGCCTTCGCAAACTTCAAACGAGACGTTGGTTATGCTAATAGAATGTTTGCCCGGTAATATGAATCAGCAAGTGGCTCCAGATCGGAGGGGGGTTCCCGAGCGCTGTTCATATCGATAGGGGGCGTGACGTAGCTCTCGGTATGTCGTTTAGCTAAGTGCAACGACTTGTTGGCAGAGGAGGTTTCTTGCCCTGTCGAGTTTTACAGGGTCTGTTTTTGCGGACAGCGCTTCTCTAGATTTGTTACCCAGAAAATAGGCAATCCGCTCGGCATTCGCACCTGAGGGATGAGGAAGGCCATCCAGAACTTGTTCCGGTTTGATGACTCCTAGCGCAACTAGAAAGCGCAATGTTTCGGCAACCTTGTCGCCAAGCGGGACGAACACGGCGTTCTTGAGGCTTTGGGCTTCTCGACCAAAATGCTCGATTACGTAGCGCCGAAGCAGGGAGTGCTTAAGCATATTCGGCGTGCCGTTATAGTTTTCGCCATCGACAAAGACCGGGAAGCGCAGAACAGAGGTGGTTTGCACCAACTCGCTCGCGTCCCCAAATAGCGCATCGCAACTTGCAATGCCAAGCCATTGATTCAGACCAATCTTATTCAGCAGTCCGACAAGATTGGGGCGCATTGTACCGCTAAAGCTCGCCGTACGTTTGGCCGCAGCGAGAATCCTGTTTTCCGGGGCTCCTGAAGCCATCTGTCGACGAGCTTCGGCGATTGCATTGAGCATCTGGGTCTTTCCGGGAGTAATGCCAACGATCACTACTTTTGCCTTCTCATTGGTGTAATCAAACGGGGCATAGTGGATAGAGACAGGTCCGTCACGGTCCATCAGCAGATTTGCGTCAGCCGTGTCGCCGGAAAAGTTGCGGATTGCAGATGCGTAGCGGGAAAACAGAGATGCGTTCATATAGCTCCTTAGATGATGAGTGATCGATAGAGAATCATTTGCAAGCGCTGTGCCAGCTGTGAATTTTTGTGCTTTTTCCTATAAATATCAGCTTGTTAACTTCTGCTCGCTGTCGAATTTGTTGTGCTGCAATGGTTTTGGGTTGTAAAAAAATTTGCTTTACGATAAAAAAATTTATGCAATTCCTGTTTATCATAATGCGATGACAAATGTTCTGTTTGCGTGGATTGGTCGTAACGACTTGCAGGCCTGTAAATCTGACGGGGCGACGGGACTTGGTCCGATCGCGCAGGCGGTATCAGACTTGCCTTTCGACGAAATCAAATTGCTTTCGAATTTCTCAGAGGAGGAGTCTGCCCAGTACGCGGCTTGGCTACAGCAGAGGTCGTCAGGGCAGATTACTAGTCAGTTCATCAAGCTGTCCAGCCCAACAGAGCATGCCGAGATCTATAGCCAGGTTCGAAATTTCTTAGATCAGATCTCAGCCGCTTCGCGAAGTAAGTCATTCCAATGGACTTTCCATTTAAGTCCAGGGACTCCTGCGATGGCAGCGATATGGCTGGTCTTGGCCAAAACAAGATATCCAGCTGCATTGATTGAGACTTCGCAAGAGCGAGGTACCCGGAATGTTTTGTTCCCGTTTGATTTGGCGGCCGATTTCTTGCCAGATTTAATCCGCCGTCAAGACGAGGCGTTGTCGCGATTGGTTGAAGGTAACCCATCCGCCGCTTCGGCTTTTGAATCGATCATCCATCGTTGTCCCTCGATGGAGCGGTTGATTTGGCAGGGCAAAATGATCGCCCCGCGAAATGTTCCGGTTCTGATTCAGGGGGAGTCTGGGACCGGCAAAGAAATGCTGGCGCGAGCAATTCACAACGCTAGTACACGTCCGAAAAACTCGTTTATCGCAGTCAATTGCGGTGCAATCCCCAGTGAACTGGTAGATGCGGAACTCTTTGGGCATACCAAGGGAGCGTTTACCGGGGCTTCGCAAGCACGGGCAGGGTACTTTGAGGCGGCAAATGGCGGCACCCTCTTTCTGGACGAGATAGGCGAGTTGCCATTGCCTTCCCAGGTGCGGTTGTTGCGCGTACTTCAAGAGCGAAAGGTCACTCGGATTGGTGCGACGCAGCCAATTGATCTCGATATACGGGTAATTTCAGCGACCAATCGTAACTTGTTGCATGAGGTAAGCGCCGGGCGTTTTCGCGAGGACTTATTCCATCGTTTGGCGGTAGGAGTTCTCCAGATCCCATCGGTACGCGAGCGTGGCGGGGATTTGCTCCTGTTGATTAATCATCTGATGGGCCAGATCACCGAAGAGCTTGGGGGCGGTGAGCGTAAACAAATTTCTGTTGGCGCAAGAAAAATTCTGTCCGAGCACGCTTGGCCAGGAAATATTCGTGAGCTTCACAACGTGCTGATGCGCTGCGTCTTGTGGTCACGGGGGGCATCAATAACCGCTGAAGACGTGCTGGCGGCGCTTCTACGACCGAACGCCACGCCATCCGTCCCTGCCGGCAGGCGTCCCCTTGGCGAGGGGTTCGACATTCATCGTGAGATGCAAGATTTCGCTGCGCATTACTTGCGCGAGGCCCTGGAAAAAGCGGATGGCAGTAAGACGAAAGCCGCTGAGTTGCTGGGGCTTGCAAGTTACCAGACCCTCTCGAATTGGATGAGGCGATACAACATCGAATGAGCTTGGCACAGATCTCGCAGATGAGCTGTGTCCCAACAACAATAATGCTAGGTGCGTGTCATGTTGAAAGAATGCAACGAGATTCTTGAGCAGCATTTAAAAGAAGTTGATTGGCCATTCCTTGGCTTGTTCGGTGAGTTGCTAGACAAGGATATGCGTCGGGTCGCGATGATGGCGATCATGAATGCCCGTTCCGTTGAAGGCTACTGCCTCCATCTGAAAAAATTCCCTGCGTTGTTTTCGATCTATCTGTGCCGAGTGCTCATGCAGACCTTCGGCCAGCACGATTACTTCCAGCTTTGGCCCGAAATACAGAAGGCGCTGTATTTGAAGGAGGCGCCAACTGATGCTGAAAAATCAGAACTCTGGCTCGCATTTCGTAGTGCATGTAAGAAACTCGGCTTGGAGGTTTCCCCTCGAACTGAAGGTACGCATTACCGTGTCGATGAGTTCCTGCGTCAGGTCGGTCTATCAATTCATCACGCCAATGATCTAGCGACAAAGATGCTCCGGTTTGCTCGCCGGCAAGGGATTCCTGACGAGGACAATCCGCAATCGGTTTTGACTTGGCAAGCGGCGTTGTGTCAGACGCTAAATACACAGTTCAGTAGAGCGGCTAGAGATGCTGTCATGCTGGATCGTAAAGGCTATTACACCCAGAGCTTTCTACGGGTCTACTACGCTCCTGAAACAGTGGGGCCAAGCGCATCTCTTCTGGACAGGGCATTTGCTGAAGCACTCTTGGCGCCTGATGCCAAGGGGCAGCGAGTTATACGCGCAGCAATTCCGCAGGTTCTTCTCCAGAACGAAATGATCGGCGTTTTGCTTCCTGGTGGTGAGGCCCGAGACTGGAAAGTAATGGTCGATGGTACGGCACATCTTCTGCGTTCAGGTGCTAGCGATCAGTTTGTCCCGCTCGAAGAGAGTCTGCCAAAGTCAATTGCCATCTACGACGACTCTGGGTTGAAACTTGTCGACTCACCGTTGTGGGAGGATGAAAAAAATAACCGAGTGATTCTGTTTTCTGCGGATACAGGTCACATCGTTGCACGGGGGGCGCTTGCTGCTCCAGACTTGGTTGTGCCGCCCGGACGTTACTGGCTGATGGCTCGTTTCGAGCCTCAAGCAGAGGCGGTCGAATATTGGCAACTGTCCGATGATCCGGCGCTCTTTCTTCTTCCGGTGACCCTCGGTCCAGGGCAGAAATTTCAGCTTTCACGCGGCAGTGTGTGTTTCCGTATGGGCGCAACCTCTGAGCCACTGCTTGTATGGCAGGGGCAGAGTTTTACGTCGCAGGATGGGCATCAAATCTTTAGAGCCACTGGCCTACAAGTCAAAATTCAGGTACCCAGCGATCAAATAGCCTTCGGCGCACGCTTTGAGGCAGATGTAAGTCTTGGCCAGGCCGGTGAGCGTGAAACTGTTCAGGTGGCGTTTACTGAAGATGGAATGGGAGAGCTTGAACTGGGAGAGATATCGACCCGAGTTAAGTGGTCCCCTGGAGTTTGGCGCTGCCATGTGCAGTTACGCAGAGCTGGTGAAGCACGCTCAGTTGGGAAGTTATCTGGGTTCTGCTGGGTTGGTCTCAATGATATTCAACCCGGCCCAAGGTTTGTCCTCAGCGAGGCACCAAAGAATCTATTGCTTCCGGCTTCGGATAACGCACAACTTGCTTCCTCAGAGATTCGTTGTGCGGATGCCGGGCGGCGTTCAGTTCGGCTGGTGTTTGCCCTAGATGCGCGTCGGGAGGCAGCCTTTACTTGGATGGTGCCAGGAGTCTTTCTTGAGTTACTAGAGTATGACTCCGAGCGGCGGGCTATTCGGAAACCGCTTGCAGTCGGAACGACCTTACTTGCCTCTGCACTCTCTAGTGCTCAGCTGATTATTAGCTCAACTGACGTTGCGACCATCAAGCTTGGGGGCCTTCAGCGCTATCGAGATTTTGGTCGATCAGGGGCGATGATCCTGCCACTGGGGGCGTTAGCGGACCAAATCACGCCCCAGAGTAGTGAACTTGTCTATTACTCAGAAAAAACGGGCAACTCAATTACCTTGGTTCGGTTGATTCGGCCGCAGGAAATTCTGTCATTTACGATCAAGCCGGATCGGAATCAAGCTTTGGTGCGCTTTAAGACGGCAGACCCCGTGTCCATGGTCCAGATACGCCTCGTGAATTTGGTTTCCGGCGATGTTCAGACGTTATTTGCTGATCTTCTCGATGAGCAGGTTGAGCATGATGCGCGAGAAAAGGTTCAGTTTCTTCAAACGCCAACTGAAGATGGGTTTCAGAGCACAACAGCAATTATTCCGGCGCGAAATCTGGAGCCTGGTCTGTGGATGGGTTCGTTCGAGGTCCGGCAAGCCTCTGGATGGGGCCGTTTGAGTAATGCGCGGGGGGATTACTACACGGTTGGGATTGTTGTTGGCGAAGATCGGGAAATTCTAAGCAATGGGTTCGTTGAATCTGGCTTGGCGTTAGTTAGCAGAGGAAGCAGTGCTGCCATATTTCAGCGTGTCCACGAAGCGCTCCAGTATTGCTACGCACCTGAATCGTGGCCAAGTATTAGTTGGCTAGTACCGCTTTGGAGGAACCTGTTGTCGGAAATTGCGGCGACCGGAGAATCAGAAAAATTGCAGCTGCTGGGTTGGGCTACTCAGGTGCCCAACGATGTGTCATCCCCCAGTTGGATTCCTCAAGTGACCATACTGTCCCGGTTGCCGAAGCTGTTGGCGGAACCTGCCAGAACCTATCTTGAAGCCGACGGTGGTGGGCTACTGCACCAATCATTGAAAATGCTCGGTGGATTGCCCGCATGTCTTGCCAGTTCGTTTAATGCTGATATTCATATTTCGTTGGCTCTAGCCTTTGGTAATGCGCCGGCTATTGCGATCCAACAGGCGCATCCTGCGCTGTTCGACGTCAAGAAATACCATGAAAGCCTTCTTGAGCGTGATGATCGGGCGTCAGCCTATTTAATCTCAGATGATGACTATGTGCCCGGCTCTGGCGAGTGGCTTGGGCCGTTGCACAGCCGCTTTGTGAAACATCAGCTTGAGGAGCGTTGGGCGCGGACACAGGGAGGGAACGAGCTTCGTCGCGGTCAGGCAATCGGAATGACCCGGCGCGCTGAGCGCTACTCCCGGAAGCTAACGCTTCATGGTCAGACCATGGATTGGATTGCTTCGCCTTGGGAGCGTGAGGCGGACGAATTTACACCAGATTCAGTACGTGAACGACTAGACCTCTTGCGTCCATTGGAACACTTTATTTCGGCATTTGCTTGGCATTGCCGCCTGGAGACAAGGCAGTCTGGTGCATTGAGTAAATTCCTCAACGGAATTGCTGAGCCAGGGGTTGATGGTGAGTCTTCTCTCGGCTTTTTGCTTCATGTTGGAGAAGCAATGTTGGGCTTTTATCTATTGCTCTGGGAGTTTGTGCAACGAGCTGAGTTTGATGCAGCTCCCCGATTTAACCGTATTCCTGCGCACGCATAAGAAAAATGAAAGACACTAATCCGATTGAGCTTGTAGAGAACCTGCGAGCCACTTTGCAGCGTTACATTGGTACGACGCTGCCGGTAAGCCGCCGCTATCCTGTATTGGCCAAGGCATTTCGAGACGCCATCGCCAGAGAGCCCCTAGTCGAAGGGCCTTATGTGGAAGCGCTGCCCGATTTCGAAAAAAGTAGCTCGCTGCGGCAGTTGTTGGCTTCGCAAGGGGGCTTTTTGCACGATGCCATGGGGCAATTACCGCATCAGGATCGTCCTTTGCACAAACATCAGGCAGAGGCATTGCAGCGCTCAGTACAGAACAACGAGAGCCTTCTGGTAGCAACCGGTACGGGTAGTGGCAAAACCGAGTCATTCCTCTACCCAATCGCACACGCTCTGCTGTCTGATCCAGAACCCGAGAAGCCTGGGGTTCGAGCCCTCCTGATATATCCGATGAACGCGTTGGCCAATGACCAGTTGTTCTATCGGATTGCACCGCTATTCGGTCGTTATCTTAAGGATAAAAACATCACCTTCGGTCGCTATACCGGACAGATCAAGGCGAATGCAAACCGAGAGGATGAGGAAGCGCGCTTACTTGGTAACCGCAAGTTGATGGAGGTTATGGACTATCCGGACCGCCTACCTGAGAACTGGTTGCTGACCCGTGAACAGATGTTGGCCACGCCGCCGAAGCTATTAATTACCAACTATGCGATGTTGGAACACTTGCTACTCTTGCCACGGAATGCGCCGCTCTTTTCATCTCAGTCCCTTCGGATGATCGTACTGGATGAAATTCATACCTACTCTGGGGCTCAGGCAACGGAGGTCGCTTTCCTCTTACGCAAGCTCAAAAATAGGTTGGGTATTGAAAGTCAGCTCCAGGTTTTTGGGACCAGTGCCAGCCTCGCGGATGGGGAGCAAGCCGATGAGAAACTGGTTGAATTTGCTACTCACCTGTTTGGTGAGCCTGTCCATGGTGTTGTTCGAGGAAAACGTATTGTTCATGCGCGCCTTAGGGGAGGCGCAGACAACTCGTTCAGCTACTGTGTGGATGAGTGGATTAGCCTGGGTGCGCTTATCGAAACCTTCTTGAAGCAGCCTGACGATGACCAAACGGCTACTGCGCTCCATGATCTTCTGAGTGAAGCCGGGTTGATCCGGACACAACAAAACCCTTTGCCTGACGAATCCTTTGGTGCGTATCTGGAACGCCTCATGGCAAATAACAGTGAGATTCGTCGGGTGGCTGACTCCTTGGATAGCCAAGGAGTTCGGCCTTTCACGGAACTTGCCCAGCGAGTTTTTGATAGTCCGGTTGATCCCGCCTCGGATTCTGACAAGTACGCGGCGCTTGCTGCCGTTGTGCGCATTGGAATGATCGCAAAGAGTGACCCGGATAGCTTTCCGCTACTGCCAGGGCGCTATCACATCGCGACGAATGGAATTGAGGGTTTGGCAGTCCTTCCTGGGTTGTCCAGCGAGGGATGGTCAGATATCAAGGTCGGACGCCAATTCACCAACGATAACGGGATTTACTACCCTCTGATGGTGTGTCGCCGTTGTGGCCAACCCTATGTAGAGGGGTTTTTGGACCACGGCCATTTGAGGAATACGCGCTCTGATCAAGATGGTGGCAAGGCAGAACGTAAGGTTTTTTGGCTGGGAAGTCCTCCAGGAGAAATGGTCGATGATGAGTCCGACGAGCAATCAGAGGACACTCGTACTCAGCAATACCCGAAGTTTTTGGTCGATCCGAAGACAGGCGTAATTGCTGATAGGGAGGGAAGCGTTGCGCTTTACGGTATCCATGTTGAGCATGAAGAGGAAGAGCGTGCGTGGTACGTAAAGAAATGCCCGGCTTGCGGTAGTCGGGCATCTGGTGCCGACGCGGAAATCGTGACGCGTATGCATCCTGGTAATGAAGCACTGGGCAGCGTCGTCACGCAACGAGTCTTGGAAAGCCTTCCATCCCAAGAAGCCAATTATTACCAACCTAAACCTGCTTACGGTCGTTCTCTGCTGACCTTTTCAGATAATCGGCAGGACGCAGCATTCTTTGCGCCGTATTTCGAACGCACCAGTGGAAACATCGCGTTGCGAAGCGCCATTCATCAGGTTTTGAAGGAACGAACTCAGCCTGTGGATGCTCGTTCTTTGGCACGGAACGTATACAAGCTCTGGGCTGAAGATGGCCATCAGCAACCGATCATGCTCGATCAAGACGGAGAAATTCGTCACGATGAAGCTGATGTAATTGAGTTGATTCTCGGTGGGGTCGGTGCAGAGTTTTGTACCCCAGCGGGTCGCCGGAATTCCTTGGAAGCACTTGGTGTCGTTCGGGTAACTTACGACCCAGCCAGGATTGCTGAGTTGAAAAAGCGCTTGCAGCCGAATCTGCCCAAGATGTTGGCTGAAAAGCCGCAGCTCCTGGATGGCGTGATTCATGTGCTGCTCGAAAGTGTTCGCCGAGAGAAAGCGCTGGCCCGTTTTTTTGGAATGGATCTCGGGTCATCCTTTATTTGGGGCGAGCCTTATTCAGGCCACCGCAGTTTTGAGCTGCAATCTGCTAACCCACAAATTTCGAACAAGTGGCTGCCCCCTGAGCAAGGAAATCGACACAACCGTCGGACATGGTTCCTGGTTGAGCAATTGAAACTGTCTCGCACCGAGGCATTTGAGTTCTTGCGTCATTTTTGGGAGGCAGCGAAAAGAGCGCCTGTGGACCTACTGCGGGTGGCTGCGCCGGGCCTCGGCCTGGATGCAGAATGCATTCGCTTCCAATCTGCTGTCGAGCACACTAAATACGTTTGCAAGAGTTGCGGCCTGACGCAGCAGCATGAGGTTCTCGGGAAGTGCTCAGCTTTTGGCTGTCACGGGGACCTGGAGACCATTTCGTCCGAAGAGTGGGCCAATATCTCTCAGCAGAATCACTACCTGGTGTCCTATGAAGAAACGGAGCACTCGACGGTGCGTGCTCGGGAGCATACGGCGTCTTTGTCGACAGATCTGCGCGAAACTATCGAGCGCGAGTTTGCTGAGCGTCAGATCAATGTGCTGAGCTGTACAACCACCATGGAAATGGGGGTCGATCTGGGTGATCTCGAAGCGGTGGTCAATTTAAATGTCCCACCAGGCATTGCAAACTATCAGCAGCGTACGGGGCGTGCCGGACGGCGGGCGCAAGCGGCGCCATTCTGTGTCACGGTCGCGAAGAATGGTCAGTATGACCAGGCAGTATTTCGGGACTTTAAGAACTACCTCGGCTCATCGCCAGGCATTCCCTTTGTTCATCTTGAGAACGCAGAACTGTTCTGGCGTCACCAAGAGTCGATCTTGCTGGCTCATTTCTTAAGATCGAACCTGCTCGATAAGAGTGTCAATGCGCCTTCGTTGAAGCATTTGTTCGGTGATCGTTTCGGCCCCAATGAACTCAATGCATTTCGTGAAAAAACGCTTGCCTGGGTCGAGAACGACGATGGTCGCTCGGCGCTGAGCGAAGCCGAAACACTTCGTGACAAGCTGCCTGCGCAGTATCGAGCAATTGGCTCTGCGGGGGCATATCTTCAACAAAAATTTGTATCCTCTCTTGCTGAGTTCGCAGCAGAGGTTGGCGAGCGCTGGGCAAAGTACGAAGAGAAGGTCATTTTCTTCAGGGATCAAAATGAGCTTGGTAAGGCTCATCATTGGCAGAAGATGCAGGAGAAATTCCTGGATCAGTTCTTGGTGACGCAACTCTCAGCGAGAGGCCAGATACCGACATACAGTTTCCCTGTTCACTCCCTCTCCCTTGAGGTTGTTCGGGAGCAACGAGGCAATCCCTATTCCTTTGGCGATGCCGAAGTAGAACTCAATCGCGATGCCAGTTTGGGTATCAGTGAATACGCGCCAGGTGCTGAAGTAGTGGCCAATGGCCGTATTTGGAGCAGTGAGGGACTGGCTTTTTATCCAAAGCAATTCATGCCCGAGCGCTGGTACGTGGCCTGCCGCGAATGCTTCCATGTTGATGTGGCCGACACCAAGGAGGAACTGCCTCCTGCGTGTAGTAACTGTGGCTCTTCGGATGGAAGAATGAAGCGGATGTTTATCGAACCAAAAGGGTTCGTGACGTCCTACGCAAACCGTAAAGGGCGAGATCCCGGAACGTCTCGTCGTCGTGTCAAACCGGCAGACGAAGCAAGATTGATCGCCTCACCACGGGAGGACCAGTTCGAAGAAACAGGCCTACCATTCCTGAGTACATCGGTTCTTCGCGCTAATGGTGCGGGAGAAAGTGGCCTACGTGGAACCATGTTCATCGCGAATAGGGGAAGCTATGGGGACGGATACTTGAGGTGCGGTCTTTGCAATTACACAATTGCTAAACCTCCAGCAGCAAGGCCTGCAGAGGGGGCAAGAGGTGCTGCTGCACCAAATGCGAGGAGATTTCCGCATAAAGACCCAATGACAGGTTCGACCTGCCGCAACGATGCCCTGGCCTTTCCGCTGGACTTGGTGCATCAGTTCGATACCGACGTTCGTATCTATCGTTTCATGGAGCCTCTGCCGACACCGCCTAACGACGAGGTGTCGCCCAGAGCCTTTGCCGAGCGGGTTGCGCGAACGCTTGCGGAAGCGGCGCGTTTTGCACTTGCCAGCATGCTTGATACACAAGCCTCGGTAATTCGCGCAACGTACCGCCTGATCGGCAGTGCGGGTAACTTCTTTGAGGTCATCCTCTATGACGGCGTACCTGGGGGGGCTGGTTACTGTATCAAGGCAGGAGAGCCTGGGTACGGGCACGCCAAGTTGTTTGAGTTGATGCGTGAGCGGCTCGAATGCAAGGCAGGGTGCTCGAATGGATGCCGGCAATGCCTTTGCGACTATTCGAATCAGCGTTATTGGGACGGTTTCGAGCGTGAGGCCGCGCTGGATTGGTTGCGAGGTCTGAGTGGCGAGGGGACTGGGGCCGATATCGGGCCATATCAACCTTGGAAAAGCCCGAGCCTGGCTGCCTTGGATGAGCGTCTATCCAACCATGACGAGGTGTATCTCTTGGCTCGCAATCTGGCGAGTTCTGGGGTTGTCGACGATGCCTCTCAGGCCTTAATCATCAAATGGCTCCTGGCAGGAAAGAAAGTTAAGTTGATTCTGTCTGACGAGTTGCCGAAACGACCGACAGTTTCCAAGGTTCTGGAAGCCTATCAATTGCTTAACCCTTATGTACTTAAGGGGGCGTTGACGGTATTGCGGCTTGGAAAAGAGCAGCGTTCGGCTTGGGTCAGTATTCCTAGGGTGTTTGTGACGCCAGCGGAGGGGGCTCCCTTATTCAAGGCCGTGTTCCCAAGCGCTTCACTCCTAGATGGAATCGTTCCTGGCCATGTGTTGGTCGGAACGATGGACTCAGCACTTCAACAAGAGTTGGGGGCCGTTCTCGGTCAGTGTGAGGCGTTGCCGAGCGACAGTCTCAAAGAAGGTGAAAAGCTGGAGTTGTTCGAGTACAGAGAGGATCAGCGGCGTGACCTGAAGAAGCTTTTCCAGTCCCTATCGGGGGCGGAGGTGTTGAAGTTCAATATCAGCGATCCGTTCTGCGGAGCCAAGCGTCATCGGCCAACACTCAAGCGGTTCTTGAGTGAGGTTCTCGCTATTCCTAAATCAGTGAACTCGGTTGAAGTGTTCTGCCGGGAGGCTCGCGCTAATGACGAGAACTACGAGCATCGCTTCACAGTGAAGGCCGAGGTCGAAGATCTTTTGGTGGAACTTGGTGTTCAGAATTTCGAGGTTGCGGTACAGGACAACAAGACACCATCCCGGATTTTCCATGATCGAGAAATTGTTGTGGAAATTATGGCTGCTGATGGTTCGACGACGCTAGAGCGCTATTTCCTGACAGGTGGTTTGGATTATTTGATGAATTCTCGTGCCGATACAAAGGTGTTCCGGTATTGGCAGGGCTTCTAAGACTGTACTTCGAGAAGAAAAAGGCTAACTACATTCTCGAAATAAACCAGCGACAGATACTTGATCGTGCAAACGAGTTGCGTCAAGAAAATTCCTCAATTGGGTTGCAGGAGGCTTTAGTTGCAGCAAGGCTTTGTTGCACAAATCGGGTACACAGGTTGCTAGGGGATAGGTTTGTGACCAA
>ERZ1645187.3918-NODE-3918-length-12289-cov-135.535148_pt1 | contig 12289 bp, 9 predicted proteins | sample MGYA00575352_ERZ1645187 | MGnify/ENA primary metagenome ERZ1645187 (study PRJEB40837, sample SAMN11349314) | freshwater sediment metagenome | isolation source: river sediment | host: Sediment | place: India: Wazaribad , New Delhi | collected 2017-02-21 ... | reverse complement strand
TGGCGACCAGCGAGCCGAACAGCAGCGACACCGCCATGCCCTGGAAGATCGGATCGGAGAGCAGCACCATCGAGCCGATGACCAGCGCCAGGGCGGTGATCAGGATCGGACGCAGCCGGACGCGGCCGGCGAGCACGATGGCGTCGCGCACCGTCATGCCTTCCCCGACCTTGGAGCGGGCGAATTCGACCAGCAGGATCGAGTTGCGCACGATGATGCCGGCGAGGGCGATGAAGCCGATCATCGAGGTGGCGGTGAAGTCGGCCCCGAGCAGCCAGTGGCCGGGGACGATGCCGATCAGCGTCAGCGGGATCGGCGCCATGATCACCAGCGGCAGCAGGAACGAGCGGAACTCGGCCACCACCAGGATGTAGATCAGCACCAGCGCCGCACCGAAGGCGATGCCCATGTCGCGGAAGGTGACGTAGGTGACCTCCCACTCGCCGTCCCACTTGAAACCGGAGATGCCGGTGTCGGCGGGGCGGCCGAAGTAGTGGCCGGAGATCGTCAGGCCGTCCGGGGTGACGTAGTTCTTCAGCGCCGCGTCGACCGCCAGCATGCCGTAGAGCGGCGCGCCGAGGCGACCGACGACGTCGGCGGTGACGTATTCCAGTGCCCGCAGATCCTTGTGCCAGATCGGCGGTTCGACGGCGCGCGGGGCGAAGCGGCCGAGCTCGCCGAGCGGGACGGTCTGACCGGCCTGGGTGCGGATCGGCAGGACGAGCAGGTTGCCGAGGTTGACGCGCGTGGCGAGCGGAACCTGCAGGACGATGACCGTCTGCTCGAGGTTGGTGCCGCCGGCCAGCGGGCCGACTTCGAAGCCGCCGGTCGCCATCTTCAGCTCGCGGTTGATGTCCTCGACCGAGACGCCGAACATGCCGGCCTTGGTCCGATCGACCTCGAACTGGATGTCCTCGTGGCGGGCCTCCATGAAGGTGTTCACGTCGGCGACGTCGGGGGTCTTCTCGAGGATCGCCTTGATGTCGCCGGCGACCTTGCGGCGAATCTCCGCGGTCGGGCCGTAGAGTTCGACCACGACGGGGGCGAGCACCGGCGGTCCCGGAGGGGCTTCGGCGACGGTGAGACGGGCTCCGGCGGCGTGGGCGATCGGGGTCAGGACGTCGCGCATCTCCGAGGCGATGTCGTGGCTCGAGCGGTGACGCTTCTTCTTGTCGAAGAGCTGGACGGCGATGTCGCCCTGCCAGGGCTGCGACCGCAGGAAGTAGTGGCGCACCAGACCGTTGAAGTTGAACGGCGAGGCGGTGCCGACATAGCTCTGGAAGGCCGAGACCTCGGGAATCGACTTCAGCTCGGTGGCGAGACGAGAGGCCAGATTGGCCGTGACGTAGAGGTCTGTTCCCTCCGGCATGTCGATGACGACCTGCATCTCCGACTTGTTGTCGTAGGGCAACATCTTGAAGGGGACCATCTTCACCATGAACATCGCCATGGCGAGCATCATCGAGACGATGATGGCGAGGAGCGTGATCCGGCCGAGGACCTTGGAGTCCATGATCGGATCGATCAACGCCCCGTACCACTTGGCGATCACCACGGACTGGCGGTGCTCGCGCTCGGCGGCCTGCTCCAGAACGGTCATCGTCGGCTTCACCCGAGCGGCGAGCCAGGGGACGAAGACGAAGGCGGCGATCAGCGAGAAGATCATCGCGGCCGAGGACAGGACCGGGATGGGCAGCATGTAGGGGCCCATCATGTCGGAGACGAAGCCCATCGGCAGCAGCGCCGCGACCACGGTGAAGGTGGCGAGGATGGTCGGGTTGCCGACCTCGTCGACGGCGTCGACGGTCAGTTCGTCCTCGGTGCCGCCCTCGTCGAGCCAGCGCCGATAGATGTTCTCGACCACGACGATGGCGTCGTCGACCAGGATGCCGATGGCGAAGACCAGGGCGAACATCGAGACACGGTTGATGGTGAACTTGAGCACGTAGGCGACCGCCAGCGACATCAAGAGCACGGCGGGAATGGTGACCAGCACGATCACCGCCGGGCGCGAGCCCATGGTGACGAAGGCGAGCACCGTGACGAGCGCCGAGACGATGAACAGCTTGAAGATCAGCCCCGAGACCTTCTCGTGGGCGGTGGCGCCGTAGTCGCGCGAGACGTTGACGATGACGTCGGGCGGGATGAGCGAGCCCATCATCGCCTTCAGCTCGGCGTTGAGGGCCTCGGCCACGTCGACGCCGTTGGTGCCGCGTTTCTTGGCGACGGCGACGGTGACGGCGGGCAGGGTGACGAAGGAGCCGTCGGCCTTGCGTTCGGAGGCGTCGACGATGGTCTTGGTCTCGCTCTCGCCCTGATGGATCACGGCGACGTCGCGCAGGAAGATCGGCTTGCTCTGCACCACCGAGACGACGAGGTCGCCGATGTCGCCGGCATTGGCGAGGAAGTCGCCGGAGAAGACGTTGAACCAACGGCTGCCGTCGACCACGTCGCCGGCCGGCATGCGCTGATTGGCGGCCGAGATCACCTTGGCGACCTGACCGAGGGTGAGACCGTGGGCGGCCAGCGCCGAGGGATCGATCTCGACCCGCACCTGCTCCTGGGAGCCGCCGACGGCGAAGCTCTGGCCGGTGTTGGGCAGCGACTTGAAGCGCTGGGTGACGTCGAGGGCGAGCTTGCGCAGTTGCACCAGATCGAGCGCCGGCGAGGACAGCGTGACGGTGACGACCGGCACGTCGTCGATGCTCTTGGGCTTCACCAGGGGCTGCATGACGCCCTTGGGGATCAGGTCCATGTGGCTGTAGAGCTTGTCGTAGAGCTTGACGAGCGAGGGCTCCATCTGCTCGCCGACGTCGAAGCGCACCGTCACCATCGACATGCCTTCACGGGACATCGAATAGACGTGCTTGACGCCCGACAGCTCCGACATCAGCCGCTCGAGCGGCTCGGAGATGAGATTGGCGACTTCCGAGGCGGGGGCGCCGGGATAGGCGACGAAGACGTCGACCATCGGCACCGAGATCTGCGGATCCTCCTCGCGCGGCGTCACCATCATGCCGAGGGCGCCGATCAGGAAGAAGGCGACGAGCAGCAGCGGCGTCAGCGGGCTCTCGATGAAGGCACGCGCGGTACGGCCGGCGATGCCGCCGCCATGGTGGGTCTTCGGCGGTTCGTGACCGCGGGCCGGCTCGTGGGTGGTGTCGGTCATACCCGGTCCCCCGATCACGGCCGCCCGGCGAAGAGCTGATCGCCGGACTTGAGGTTCGGAGCGGGATTGGCGACGACGCGTTCGCCGGTCTGGAGGCCGGAGAGCACCGCGACCTGGTCACCGGTGACGTCGCCGAGCCGCAGGATGCGCATCTCGGCGCGGCCCTGACCGTCGAGGACGAAGGCGAGCGGCTGGCTGCCCCGATGGGCGACGGCCGAGACCGGGACCGCGGGAGCGAAGGCGGAGGGCGTGTTGCCGCCGGCCTGGGCGATCCAGGCGAGGGCATACATGCCGGGGGCGGCGGGCGAGCCCGCGGGCAGAGCCAGTTTCACCGACACCGTGCGCTGAGAGCGGTCGGCGGCCGGGAAGATCTGGACGACCGGCGCCCAGACGTTGACGTGCGACAGGCTGACCGGAACCTGATCGCCGATCTTGATCTGGGCGACGAGGTTGGTCGGCACCTCGATGCGGACGTCGAGCTGGTCGACGTCGGCGATCTCGGCGAGCGGTTGGCCGGGCTGGACGACATCGCCGACGCGGACGTGACGGGTCATCAGGACGGAGGCCTGCGGCGCGACGGCACGGCGATCGCGCAGCCGTTGGTCGAGGCCGTCGATGCGCGACTGCGAGGCGGTCAGCGCAGCGAGCTGACGCTCGTAGTCGGCCCGGGCGTTGTTGAGCACCGGCCAGGACTTCTGCGATTGGGCCTGGGTCATCATCGGCCCGAAGGAGCCGAAGGGGGTGTTCGGTCCCCCGGTCATGCCGGGGAACAGACCGCCCATGAAGCCTTGGGCCATGTTGTAGAGCGGTGTCGCCATCCGCTCGTAGGCATCCTGCGCCGGGCCGCCCATCGGCGAGGTGCGCTGACCGTAGATCGAATGGTAGAGCTGGTTCTGGGCGTTCTGGCTCTGCGCCATGTCGCCGGCGAGCGCGGCCCAGGCCGAGCGATACTCGGGCTTGAGTGCTTCGTCGTCGAGACCGACGACCACCTGCCCCGCCGCCAGACGTTCGCCTTCCTGTCCGGCGACGAAGGTGACCCGCCCGGGTGCCTGAGCGGTCAGCTTCACCGTGGTGCGTGCCTCGACATAGCCGCCGAGCTTGAGACGCGCGGCGGCGGGCATGCGACCGACCTCGACGGTGGAGACCGTCGGGCCGTAGGACAGGCCGGCTTGACCGCGTTGCCCGGCCTTGTCGACCGGCGCACCGTGGTTGCCGAGAAGGGCGACGATCACACCACCGATCACGGCGGCGACGACGAAGCCCACGAATTTCAGGAGGTTGGACAGCATGGCGCCGATCCCGTCAGAACTTCGATTGAGTGATCAGGTCCGCGGTACGGTTCCCATCACGGAGAAGCTCTTGATGAACGGTCCGGCCATGGCCGGATTCTTGACCATGGCGCCGTAGTCGCCGACTTTGAACTTCAGCTTGCCGGTGGTGTAGGCGAGGCCGAGGGCCATCATGCCGATACCGCCCTTGCACCACTTCTCCCAGTCGGCGGGCGAGGCGCGCAGGTCCCAGTTCATCGCCTCGCCCTTGTAGGCGCCGGCGCCGGTGACGTAGCCGTTCTCGACCTTGATGACGCCGCGCGGCGTCGCCTCGCCCTCGAAGCCGTAGCCGATCACCGAGGCGAAGGCGATCTTGTTCAGCGCATCGCCGAGTTCGGGTTCGTCGTTCCAAGCATTACCGAAATCGACCATCCAGTCGTCGGAAAACAGAGCAGCCATCACATCCCCCGATTGTCTGCAAGTGCGGCATTCATGCCGTCGCTTGGCGCGATTCTTCGATCTTTATTCCTGGCTTCTCGTGGATCCATCGGGCCTCCCCCGCGAGGACGATGGATCACACGTAGAGATTCACCTTCGAGTCGAGCGCTTCCTCCATGTAGGTGGCGGCACCTCCGAGCGTGACACCGTCGATCAGGTCCTTCGGCGTGAAGCCGAAGAGGTCCATCGTCATCTGGCAGGCGATCACCTTGGCCCCGGCCTCGATGGTGAGGGATCTCAACTCTTCGAGGTCGGCGACGCGGGTCTTGGCGAACATGCGGCGCATGTGGTCGCTGAGTTCGCCCTCGAACCCCGGCAACGCCGACATCATGTTGGCGAGGCCGACGTGAGAGCCGAAGGCGGGCAGTCTCAGTGCCGGATTGCCGAGGGCGGAGACCCCGGCATCGATGCGTCTGCGCAGGAGAGACAGGCCATAGAAGGTGAAGAACATCGTCACCTCGACGCCCATCGCGGCGCCCATGGTCGCCAGGATGAACGGAGGGTAGGCGGCATCGAGCGCCCCCTTCGAGACGATGATCGTCATGCGTCGCGACTTCAGGTCGCGTTCCGCTTGCATGGCTGTTTCCCCCACGAGCGCGATCGGATCTTATGTCCTATCTCGCGTCCATGATATTAGTGCATTCGGCATTAGTAGATTAGATTATCCTAATCGATTGAAGCAGAGTCAAGGGCACTCGCACTCTTTATTAGCTATTCCTAATATGTAGGTGTTGCCCCTTATACGAAGCCGTAGTAAGACGTGTTTACGACATCGTTCGCCGGTTTGTGGCATATCAGTACTAGTCTACCGCCACCCGTTCACTGCCGTTACGTCGTCAATATTCGAATAATGTGATATTGTAGTTGAAATGTTCGTATTCACCATTCTGTTCTATACATCGACATCGCTTTTATCGACTTGACGGCCGCGGGACAATGGGCGACGACTTGCCGAAGACAACAGCGCAGCGGGTTGCGAGAGACGTCGCGCGAGGTGCTCAAGTCGTCGGATTCCCCGCGGCGGACCGATGACTCGACGGCGGTCGACCCGATCCTCGGTTCCCCTGCGCCAACCGGGCGAGGCGGGTGGCGCAACCGGCGATCTCGCATTCCCAGATCACCAGGACGCGGAAGCCGAGGGCACGCAGGGCGCGGATCTTGGCCGCGTCGCGGGAGCGGTTGGCGGCGAACTTCGCCTGCCAGAAGGCGCGGTTGTTCTTCGGCAGGCCGGCGCGGCGACATCCGGTGTGGTGGTGCCAGAAGCAACCGTTGACGAAGATCGCCCAGCCTTTCGACCGATTGGCGAAGTCGGGCGAGCCGGGGAGGCTGCGGACGTTGCGGCGGTAGGCGAGCCCGAGGTCGCGCAACAGCCGCGCCACCTCCTCCTCGGGCCGAGTCTTCTTCTGCTTCACCCGGGCGAGCAGGGCCGAGCGCGCCGGCGAGAGCGGGATCGGCCGATCGGCGGGCCGGCGCGTCCGCTCCCCCGCCATCGCCGTCACTCCGCCGCCGGGCGCCGGCGGGTCGGCGCGGGGTACGTCAGCATCCGGTCGCGATGCGCCGCCACGCGCTCGAGAAACCCGGCCGGCAGGCGCAGGCGGGTGCGGCCGAGCCGCTCGAGGAAGCCCGAGGCGGCCCGCAGCGACAGCGGTTTGCCGGGATGACGCAGGAAGAGGTGGAGCGGCGGACGCGGGACTGCGACCGGGTGGGTGGAGATGGTCACGGCGAAGCGGTGTGACCCGTCGAAGCGCGCCGCCGGCGGCCAACGTTCGGCCATCGCGAGATCGCGGTCGCGGGTGCGATCGTGGTGACCGGGGGTGGCGAGGCGCTCGCCGACCCAGCGCGCCACCGGCACGCTGACGGCGTTGCCGACCAGCGACCAGCGCAGGCGCTCGAGGCCGATTTCGCCGGCCGGCCCGGTCCACGCCTCGGGAAAGCCCTGAAGGCGCTCGGCATCCCGGATGTCCGGGGTGACGATCGCACCGTCGGGCAGGAGGATCGCCGGGGGCGAGGGGATGCCGAGGGTCGAGCCGTTCTTCAGCGTCGGTACGCAATCCGGCCCCCAGCCGAGGCCGCGGATGCCCTCGGTCCAGTAGAAGCCGTGGGCGTGAGTGTCGAGAGTGGTCTCGGTGGTGAGCGGGGTCGCCTCGTCGGCGAAGAGCACGTCGGCCGGGTCGAGCACCCGGCTCGCCACCAGGAAGACCCGCTGGCGGCGCTGGGGCAGGAAGGCGAGCGTGTCGACGGTGCGATAGGCCCAGCGGTAGCCGCGCTCCTCGAAGGCGTCGGTGAGGCGGGTCATCGCCGCACCGCCGTCGAGACGGAGCATGAAGGAGACGTTCTCCAACAGCACCGTCGGGGTGGCGCCCGCCTCCATCAGGCGGAAGACGTGGTCGACGAGGCCCGACTTGGCGCCGCCGATGCCGGCGGTGCGGCCGGCCTGCGAGAGGTCCTGGCAGGGAAAGCCGGCGGTCATCAGATCGTGGGCGGGCAGGCTCGCGACCTCGCGCACGTCAGCGAGGGCGGGGACCCCGGGGAACCGCGCGGCGAGGACGGCCGAGGCCGGGGCCCAGGTCTCCACCAGCGTCACCGCATGATGGCCGGCCGCCGCCAATCCGCTCTCGAGCCCACCGATGCCGGCGAACAGTCCCGCGACCCGCATCGCCGCCTCCCGATTCGACCGCCATCCTCGAGGGCGGGACAGGGCCCGTCAAGGCGAGCGACGGCGCGGTCCGGGCTTCACGAACCGGGGACGGAGAGCGGCGCGGCGTGGCGGAAGGCGAAGCGGGAGTAGCCGTAATAGGAGAAGAACATGGCGACGCCGGAGCCGACCACGGCGGCGATCGGCGGCGACAGATCTTCATTGCCGACGAGCACGTCGGGCATCACGAAGAGGGTCGCGGCATAGACGCCGTAGTTGACCAGCGCGGCCGAGACGGCGACGAGGCCGTAGCGGCCGCCCTCGGCGACGAGGTCGCGGGTCTCGGTGACCTTGTCGTGGACCTTGAAGGTGAAGCGGCGGTTGATCAGCCAAGTCACGGTCATGGCGATCAGGATGGCGAACACCCGTGCCAGATAGGGGTTCACCTCGAAGGCGACGGTGAGCAGGGTCAGGATGCCGACGTCGACGACGAAGCCGATGCCGCCGGTGAAGGCGAATTTGATCACCCGCTCCAGGCGAGCGGCCAAGGCCGGCGATACGTATTGCGTCAGGTCGATCATGCGATCGGCATCCCCGGTGGGCGGCGCTCGGGTTCGCGAGCCGGACGGCCGACGCGGGATCCCCCTCCCCCGACGAAGAAGCGGAGGACTGTGGCGAAGCCGTGTCGCCCCGACACTCTGCCACGAAGATATTTCGAATGTCCGACCCCGGTCACAGGGTCGGAACCGCGACATTCCGCTCCGGAACCGGTTGACCCTGCCCGCGACTTGCGGGATCTCTCGGCCATGGACCAGAGCCGCAAGCCGCCGAGACCGCCGAAGGAGCCCGCCCACCGGGATCGCTCCGCCGGCACGCCCTCTCCCCGCCGCGACGCGACGTCGCGTCGCCCCGCCGAAGCGAGTGCCGAACGGGCACCGCCGCCGCGCGACCCCTCGGCGCTCGCCCCACGCCGGGTGACGAGCGACGTGCTGGCGCCGGAGATGCTGGAGATGTCCGGCTGGGACGACTACGCGCTGATCGACTCGGGGGCCGGTCGCAAGCTCGAGCGCTACGGCCACGTCCGGGTGGTGCGCCCGGAGGAGCAGGCGCTGTGGACGCCGCGGCTCCCCGAGAGCGCCTGGGAGACGGCGGACGCGCATTTCACCGGCGACGTCGAGGAGGAGGGGCCGGGCCGCTGGCGCTTCACGCGGGCGATGCCGGAGACGTGGCCGATGCGCTTCGACCCCGTCCGTTTCTCCTGCCGCTTCACCTCGTTCCGCCACACCGGCGTCTTCCCCGAGCAGGCGGCGCATTGGCGCTGGATGCGCGCGGCGATCGAGCGGGCGCGCGCCGCCGGGCGGCGGCCGAAGCTCCTCAACCTCTTCGGCTACACCGGCCTCGCCTCGCTGATCGCGGCCGACGCCGGGGCCGAGGTCACCCATGTCGACGCCTCGAAGAAGTCGATCGCCTGGGCGCGCGAGAACCAGGGCGAGAGCGGGCTCGACCATCTGCCGATCCGCTGGATCTGCGACGACGCGACGAAGTTCGTCGCCCGCGAGGTGCGGCGCGGCAACCGTTACGACGCCATCCTGCTCGATCCGCCGAAATACGGCCGCGGGCCGGAGGGCGAGGTGTGGCAGCTGTTCGAGGATCTCGGTCCGATGCTGCGGGCGACGCGCGAGTTGCTCTCCGACGAGGCATTGTTCCAGATCCTCACCGTCTATGCGATGCGCGCCTCCTACGCCTCGTTCCACGAGCTGGTCGCCGAGGTGATGGGCACCCGCCCCGGCCGCGTCGCCTCGGGCGAACTCTTCATCACCGAAGACGCGGCGCCGGGAACCGAGGTGCGCCGCCGCCTCGCCACCTCGCTGTGGGTGCGCTGGACCGGGGAGAGCTTCCGATGAACCGCCCACCGCCGCGCGACGCCTCGCGCGATCTCTATCGCCGCTCCGGACGCAAGCCCATGGGGGCGCCGCGTCCCGAAGCACCGCCGGCCTCGGCGCCGGTGGCCGAGTCCAAGGTCGTCACGTCCCTGACCAATCCGGTGGTCAAGGACCTACGCGCCCTGCACATGAAGAAGGAGCGCGCCGAAAGCGGCCTCTTCCTCGCCGAAGGACTGAAGCTGGTCACCGACGCGCTCGAGGAGGGTTGGCCGATCCGCACGCTGGTGCATGCCAGCCGGGTCAAGGACCAGCCGCTGGTGAAGCGCGCGGCGGAGACGGCGCGGGCGCGGGGCGCGCTGGTGCTCGAGGTCTCCGACGAGGTGCTGACCAAGATCTGCCGGCGCGACAACCCGCAGATGGTGGTCGCCGCCTTCGTCCAGCAGCTCGGGTCGCTCGACGAACTGACCGCGCCGACCGGCGTCTGGGTGGCGCTCGAGGGGATCAAGGATCCGGGCAATCTCGGCACGATCATCCGCACGGTCGATTCGGTCGGCGCCGCCGGGGTGATCCTCCTCGGCGACACCACCGACCCCTTCGCGCTCGAAGCCGTGCGCGCCACCATGGGCTCGCTCTTCCACGTGCCGCTCATCGCCGCCTCGCTCGAAGAGTTCGCGGCGTGGAAGCGGGCGCGGGCCATCCCGGTGTGGGGGACGCATCTCAAGGGCGCGGTCGACTATCGCTCGGTCGATTGGCCGGAGACCTGCGTGCTGATGATGGGCAACGAGCAGTCGGGCCTGCCGGAGGCCCACGTCGAGACCTGCGACGGCATCGTCAAGATCCCGATGGCCGGCAAGGCCGACAGCCTCAACCTCGCCGTCGCCACCGCGGTGATGCTCTACGAGATCCGGCGGGCGCGGCTCAACGTGTGAGCCGCGCATCCGCTCAGCGTTGGAGGGCGGCGATCAGCTCGGGGCTCGGGTAGCTGTCGGCGGGCAGGCCGAGGGCCATCTGCGCCTTGCGGACGGCGGCGCGGGTGGCGTTGCCGAGGCGGCCGTCGGGGGCCTCGGTGGAGAAGCCGCGACGGACGAGCAGGGACTGGAGCTGCTTCATCTGCTCGGTCGAGAGCGGCGTCACGGTGCCGCGGCCGCGCGAGATCGCCGGGGCGCCGGAAAGGCGAGTGGCGTAGTAGGCCGCGGTGGTCGAATAGACCATCGCCTTGTTCCAGCCGAGGTAGGCCTGGAAATTCGGATAGGTGAGGAAGGCCGGGCCGTTGCGGCCCATCGGCAGCCACAGCGAGGCGACCGGGCCGCCCGACGCCAGCGCCGAGCCGTCGGGCCGGGTGATGCCCATGCGCGCCCATTCGGCGCGCGACAGATCGATGTCGGGGTCGGAGCGGCTCCAGTCCATCTCGGAGGGCACCCGCACCTCCTCGATCCACGGCTCGCCGCGGCGCCAGCCGAGACCTTTGAGGAAGTTCGCCGCGGTGGCGAGGCCGTCGGGCACCGAGCGGATGACGTCGCGCCGGCCGTCGCCGTCGCCGTCGGCGGCGTAGGTGTAGAGATCGGTCGGGGTGAACATCAGGTGGCCGAGTTCGCCGGCCCAGTCGCCGATCATCTCGGACGGCTCGAGGTCGCCGCGCTCGACGATGCGCAGGAGATCGATCAGTTCCTGGGTGAACATGTCGGTGCGGCGGCAGTCGTAGGCGAGCGTCGCCACCGCCGTCGGCGCCTTGTACTTGCCCATGTCGGAGCCGAAATCGGTCTCGAGGCCCCAGAAAGCGACGAGCACCGGGCCGGGGACGCCGTAGGTCGCCTCGATGCGCTTCAGGAGGGCCGCGTGAGTCTGCAGCAGGCGGGCGCCGCGCGACAGGCGATCGCCCGAGACCATGCGGTCGGAGAACTGCAGGAAGGTCTGCTGGAAGACGCCCTGCCCCTGATCGCGGCGTACGATCGCCGGATCGTAGGTCACGCCGGCGAGGCCCTTTTCGATCGCGGCGCGCGACACGCCTTCGGCTTCGGCCTGCTTCTTGAAGCCGGCGAGCCAGGCCTCGAAGCTCTGGCCCTTGCGGCAGGAGAGATCGGCGGCGGCGGGGGTCGCGGCGACGGCGAGGAGCAGAGCGGCGATCAGGCCGCCACGCGTGGTCGATCGCGTCATGGTTCACGTCTCCTCGTTCGAATCGCGACGATGCCGGCGGCACCGAGATCGGATCGATCCCGGGGTCGCCGAGGAATGTGGCGATCCGACGGCGCCGCGCCGACGACGGTCGGCGACGACGTCACACCCGCATGGGCATCAGGACGTAGAGCGCGTTCTGCGAGCCGAGATCCTGGATGAGGGTCGGCGAGCCTGGATCGGCGAGGCGGAAGACCGCCGTGTCGGTCTCGAGCTGGGAGGCGATGTCGAGCAGGTAGCGGCTGTTGAAACCGATGTCGAGCGCCTCGTCGTCGTACTCGACCGCCAGTTCCTCGGTCGCCGAGCCCGAATCCGGGTTGGTGACCGAAAGGACGAGGCGGCCCTCGGACACCGTCAGCTTCACGGCGCGGCCACGCTCGGAGGAGATGGTGGAGACGCGATCGACGGCGGCGGCGAACTCGTCGCGGTCGACCTTCATCTCCTTGTCGTTGCCCTGCGGGATGACCCGGCCGTAGTCGGGGAAGGTGCCGTCGATCAGCTTCGAGGTCAGGACGATTCCGCCGGTCTCCTCGCCCTTGGGGCGGAAGGTGAGACGGATCTTCGAGTCCGAGAGCTCGACCGCCACCTCGGCGTCGGGGCCGTCGACCAGCTTCTGGATCTCGCCGACGGTCTTCCTCGGCACGATGACGCCGGGCATGCCCTC
>ERZ1645187.3917-NODE-3917-length-12294-cov-27.250919_pt1 | contig 12294 bp, 14 predicted proteins | sample MGYA00575352_ERZ1645187 | MGnify/ENA primary metagenome ERZ1645187 (study PRJEB40837, sample SAMN11349314) | freshwater sediment metagenome | isolation source: river sediment | host: Sediment | place: India: Wazaribad , New Delhi | collected 2017-02-21 ... | reverse complement strand
GGGGCTTCTCCTCGCCCGCTCGCGGCTCATCGACGCGCCGGCAGCCCCCATTGCGCCATCCGCGCCCCGACCGCCTCGGTCAGATGCGGCCAATCGTCGAGCAGCCCGCGGCGGAACCGCCACGTGACCAGCAGCGACCCGATCACTGCATCGTGGATGCAGGTCGAGATCGGTTCGCCCAGCGCCAGCGGATAGCAGCGCGCCACGAACGGCCTGACCGCCCCCGGCTCGAAGAAGATCTCCTCGCCGGCATAGCCCGCCTTGGCCGACAGCCGCCGCCCCTGGAGCCCCACCGGCCCGTCCCAGGGCTCGCCGACGAACAGGCGGGCGTAGACGCCGGCCAATCGGCTCGCCCCGTCGATCGCCTCGCCGCGCGGCTGGATCGAGATCCACACGATGTCGGAAGTCGCCGCGGCCGCGTCGAAGCGATCGTTGTTCTCCGCCGTCCGCCCCTCGAGATCCGGCCACGAGAGCGCCAGATCGAGCCGTCCGTGCGCGCCCGGCCGCCGCTGGCCGACGAAGCGCAGCGCATTGGTCGGAATGCGCAGGGTCACGTCCGACACCAGCACCTCGACCGGTTCGGGTGAGAAGTCCGGCCGCTCGCGCCCGTTCTCGTCGCCCCACAGCACCAGCCCGACCGCGAGCACGGCCGCCGCCGGGGCGGTCCATACCCAAGCCGCCACTCTCATGCGTCGCGTTCCTTCTCCGTCGCTGCACGTAATCGTTGATGCAGATTAACCATGTTCGCCGTTAGCGGGCCCCCCCTGCCTTTCTGGGGGGCGACAGACCCGAGGGGGGCGTGCTAGAAGTTAAGAAAGTGTTAACGAGTAGATGGGGCGGCCATGATGTTCGAGTTGGCTATCGCAGCTTATGCCACGGCCTGGGGTTTCGTGGCGGCCGGCATCGTCTCTTCCGTCTATCAGCTCGTCACCGACAAACCGGTCAAGTTCTCTGTCGAACTGCAGACCCTGTGGCGCGGTTTCCTCGACGTCGTGCTCTGTGCCCTCACCGGCCCCTTCATCATCATGCGCAATGCCATCCGCGGCCGTGTCCAGGATCATCGCCCGGTCGGTTGGCTGGTCGCCTCCACCGCCATCGCCACCGGCTGGAGCTTGTGCTCGGGCATCGTGGTGGTCAACATCGCCCTGACCATGCGCCACGGCCTCATGTGAGCCTTCCCTAGAGTTCACTCGAATGGTGATGGAATCGAGCGGCCGAAGAGGCCGCTCTCTTTGTTTCTGTCGTCTTTTTGGCGTCTGGGCCGGTGTCGCTTTACCGAAACATCGGAGATGACGCATATTGCATGTGCGAGCGGTGTCTCGACCTGATCGATGAGAGCGGCGAATGCTGAGCTTATTGCGGTCGGGAAGGTTTATGTATGACAAAATTTCAGACATCGACTCGAATTGATCGGGGTTAACCTTCCGTCAACACGATTCTGCGATCGATCGCCGACACACGTCGGGGTGGGAGAGTCTCATGTTGTTTTCCGGTAGGTCGAAGGCCGTCGAAACCAAGCGTGAGGAGGCCCCGCCGCCCGGGGTCGATCCGATGGCCCTGGTGACCGTGTTGGCGGCAATCGCCGGCCGCCGCGGGCTTCCCGATCTCTCCGCCTTCCCGCCGATCGTCGGCGAGACCCTGCGCACCCTCGATGCCACCCTCGCCGGCCGCGACGAGAGCATGTTGGCCAATGCGGTCGCCTATTCGATGAACGCCTCCGAGGCGATGGCGGCCTCCGCCTACATCACCGGCGAGGTGCGCGAGAGCGCCGCGCGCGCCGAGACGATGGCCGCCGGGGTCGAGGAGATGACCGCCTCGATCCGCCAGATCGCCGCCACCGCCGAGCGCGTCGCCGCCACCATGGACACCGCCGCCCATGCCGCCGGCGACGGCGTCGAGGCGAGCCTCGCCGCCAGCGACGCAACCCGCTCGATCGGTCGCTCCTTCGGCCGCATGAACGCCGCCTCCGAGCAACTGGTCACCGCCACCGGCCAGATCGCCACCTTCGTCGCCACCATCGAGGGGCTGGCGCAGCAGACCAATCTGCTCGCCCTCAACGCCACGATCGAGGCGGCGCGTGCCGGCGAGGCCGGACGCGGCTTCGCCGTGGTCGCCTCCGAGGTGAAGATGTTGTCCGGCCAGACCCAGAAGGCCACCGACGACATCCGCGCCCGCATCACCCGCCTCGAGGAGCACGTCCGCGAGCTCGCCGGATCGATCGACGAGGTCGCCGCCCTGGTCGATGCCAGCGTGTCGCGCTCCGAGGTCGCCCGCGGCCGCATCGACGAGCTCCGTGTCGCCGTGACCGACAGTGCCGAACGCATGGGCGTCATCGCCGGCGTGCTGGCCGAACAGTCGACCGCCGTCGACGAGCTCTCCGCCGGCGTCCACTCCATCTCCGAGCACACCCGGAAGTCTGCCGCCTACACCGACGACGTCAATCACGCCGTCGCCAAGTGCGAGAATGCGGTCGACGCCCAGTTCACCGCCGCCGATTCCTACAACATCGCGGACGCCGTGCTCTTCCGCGCCAAGTCCGACCACTTCATGTGGAAGAAGCGGCTGGCCGAGGTGATGATCGGCGCCCGCAAGCTTCAGCCCGGCGAACTGTCGGATCATCGCCAGTGCCGCCTCGGCAAGTGGTACGACGCCGTCACCGACGAGCGCCTGCGCCGCCACCCCTCCTTCGTTGCCCTGCTGGCGGTCCACGAGGCGGTTCACGTCGACGGACGCAAGGTGGCCGAACTGATCGCCCGCGGCGATCGCATCGGCGCCCAAGCCGCCTATCGCGAGATGGAGAAGGCCTCCGCAGAGGTGGTCAAGCACCTCGATCGCCTGCTCGCGGAGCGCCACTGACGCGCGGCCGCGGCGCCCACCCGCCACCCTCCGTCGAGGGTCGCTCTTGCCGCCGCGCCTGCGATCGTCTTCAAACGGAGCACGGCCGACCGCCCGCATGCGGTCGCCCCTCCCGGAGGACGATCGATGGCACTGTGGAAGCTCGACGGCATCGCCCCTGAACTCGAAACCGGCGCCTGGGTCGCCCCCACCGCCGAACTGATCGGCCGCGTCCGCCTGAAGCGCGACGCCTCCGCCTGGTTCGGCGCCGTCCTACGCGGCGACAACGAGTGGATCGAGATCGGCGAACGCACCAACATCCAGGACATGTCGATGCTCCACACCGACATGGGCTTCCCCCTCACCATTGGCGCCGACTGCACCATCGGCCACAAGGTGACCCTGCACGGCTGCACGATCGGCTCGAACACCCTGATCGGCATGGGCGCCACCATCCTGAACGGTGCCAAGATCGGCAACAATTGTCTCGTCGGCGCCGGCGCTCTGGTGACCGAGGGCAAGGAGTTTCCCGACAATTCGCTGATCGTCGGCGTCCCCGCCCGCGCCCAGCGCCAGCTCGACGACGCGGCGGTGGCGCGGCTGAAGAAGTCGGCCGACGGCTACGTCCGCAATGCGAAGCGCTTCGCCGAAGGCCTCGAGCGCATCCCCGACGAGGCGTGATACCGAGCTGACGAAGTTTCGACCTTTTCGAAACTTCGTCAGTGAAGGCAAGCCCGACCGGGCGTCGGCCGATCAGGCCGTAACGCACATGAAATTCAGACGAGTCTGAATTTCATGTGCCGGGTATGAGGCGAAAATGGAACGGGCCGGCATCGAGGACGATGCCGACCCGCTCGGGCAGACCCGGTCTACTGGGGACGGGGAGGGTGGGGACGCGACCAGGCCCGCTGTCGAAAATCCTTCGACCACCTCACCGGACGCTTCGCGCCCGCCGTCAACTCTCGAGACCTTCCGTTGGGTGGGGGGGGGAACCCTTCGCGGTTTCGATGACGCCAAGGTGCACCCGCCCCCCTTTCGGCCAACTCGAGAAAACCTCCGGCTTTCGACTCTCATTCGCCGACAATTCGATTCGAATGTGAACGGTCGAATGTCGCTTTCGATAGAAGTACATCGAAACAGATGGTTGCGAGAATTTGTTGATGCTCTGGACGAGCTCGAGCCGCCTCGCCGCATCGCTTCCGCTTCCTGCGACGTGGTGAAGGGAGCGTGAGCGAACCGCGGTGAATCACCGGGCTTTCGCCACCTCGCGTCGCGATGGCGCATCGCGATCGGCGCGAACCCGCTCAACCGACCGGGATCGAAGCGGAAACGGGGGGAGGGGGCGCCGCCGAGCGACGGCGGTCCCACGGACGCATCGCGTACCGACGCGGGGCGCGCCGTCAGGAGAACATGCGGTGCAGCGTGTCCTCGGTGTGGAGAACGCTGAATTCGACCGCCACGCCTTCGTCGAAGAGGCGCACCACTCGGCCGCGCATCAGGCCGAGCGTGACCGGCGTTCCGATCGCCGGCTTGGAGGTGAGGCCGGTGATGGCCGCACCCGACGGCGACACGTCGAGCACGCGGCACTTGATCTCGGTGCCGTCGGGCAGGATGAGCCGCGAGAACGGATTGCGCGGCACGAAGCGTTCGTGGCGGCGATCCTCGGGCAGATTGAGAATGTGGCGATTGGCGAGCCATGTCAGCTGCGCCGCCAGCCGATCGCGCTTGCGCTGCGTCATCGACAGGGTCATCGCGAAGCCGCCGTCCATCAGACGGGCGACCCGCCCCTCGACCCGGCCGATGTGGTCGATGTAGGCGACCACCCGTTCGCCCTGCCGCGCCACGGCGGGGATCATCAGCGCCGCGCCGCCCGGCGACATGTCGATCACCTGACAGGTGAATTCCCGTCGGTCTTCCAGCATGCAGCGTCCGAGCAGGTTCACCTTGACGCGCTGATGCAGACGGCGATCGGCCGCACGGGCGGTGACCGGTGTCTGTCTGGCGGCGCGTGACGACATGATGCGTGACCCCGAGGAGGCGGTGGCGTTTCTCTCCCGCTCACCCTATCCCTCTGGTGGTTAACCAGTGCTTGCGCGAACCCACCGACATTTCACAATCCCCGGAAGTTACTGCGACTTGCCTCCGTCGAGCACGGTCAGGTGACCCACCTTGCGATGGCCCGGATCGAGGAGCCGCACCGCCTCCGGCATGTGGCTCGATCCGAACACCGACATCGGCCGCGGTGCGGGGGGCGCGAAGGCGACGTCGCCCTGCGCGACCTGATCGCCGCGCATCAGGAAGTGCGGCCGCTCGTCCGGCCAGATCAGCCGCAGGCTGGAGACCGACTGCGACAGAATCGGGTGGATGCCGATCCAATAGGGATCGTCGAGGGGGGCGATCGATCCCAGGATGCGGGTCCAGCCTTCGCCCTTCTGCCGCACCGGCAGCAGCAGGATTTCGCACGGCAGCGTGCGTTCGTGGGCGGAGCGCCCCGCCATGCCGAACACCGCCGCCCCGGCGTCCTGCGACACCGCCGCCAGCAGCGTGGCCACCGCCTCCCGATCCTTGCCCGTCCACAGCGACAGGAAGTCCTTGCCCTTCATCTCGCGGCCGTAGAGCGCGCACACCCGCGTGCCGGCGAGGCGAAAGCGATACTCGTCCCGCGACACCGCTTCGAGAATGAAGGTGTCGCCGAGAATCCGCCGAATGTCGGAGGGCTCGATCTCCGTCCGGTCCGGCGCCGGGCGGTTGCCACGCAATCGTTGCCAGTAGGCATAGAGCTCGCGCGTGGAAGGGTGTTTCATGATGCAATCCCCCGATACTCTCTACGACCGACGTTCGCCCCTGCCGCGCCCCGAATCGGGACGGCACCCACTCCGGGGCGTCGGACCGCGGTTCTGGCCCCGCGATCCGAGAGGTGCGCCCTCTCTCCTGCGCGACGACCCGTCGACGGACGGCACGATTTCGTGCCGTTTCGGGACACGCGCGCGAGAGAGGCGTTCATTCCTCGTCAATCTTTGCGAAGGCCGTGCCACATTGCCGCCGCCCCGAACCGGGACGATCGGCGCCACACCGTCGCCCCGGGGGCGACCGATCTCGGGGGGAGTACCCATATGAACGAAGACCCGCGCCGGCCCTGGGCCCGAGACGGCGGAGCCGAGCCGATCTTCGATCTGCCCACCCCGTTGACCCTGTTGTTGCTGTTCCTGGTCGGGATCCAGGGCCTGCGCGTCTGGTGGTCGACCGGCACCGACGTGATGGTGATGGCCACCTTCGCCTTCGTGCCCGCCCGCTACGTGCTGGAGGCCGGTGTGCCGGTCTGGCCCGGCGGCTGGGGCGCGCTCGTCTGGAGCCCCTTCAGCTACGCCTTCCTGCACGACGGTTGGGCCCATCTCGCCTTCAACGCCGCCATGCTGGCGGCGATCGGTCGCGTCGTCTGGGCGCGGCTGGGGAGCGTCCGCTTCGCGGCTCTGTTCCTGTTCACCGCCGTCGCCGGTGCTCTGGTCCAATGGGCGGTAGACCCCGGCTCCGAGATCCCGACGATCGGTGCCTCCGGCGTGGCGATGGGCCTGCTCGGCGCGATGCTGCGATTCGTGTTTTCGGGGGTCCGCGCACCGCTCATGCCCCTGCGCCGATCCGTCGCACACCCCCGCGTCCAGAGCTTCGTCGGCGCCCTGGTGCTGATGAACGTGGTGCTGGTGGTCTTGGGAAGTGCCCCCTTCGGCGGCTCCGGCGGCGGTATCGCCTGGGCCGTGCATCTGGGCGGATTCCTGGGTGGTTTCCTGGGTTTACCCCTGTTCGACCCGCCGCGCGTCGTCCGTGGCACCACACGCCTCGGCTGAACCCCCGACCGAAGTCGCAAGGATATTCACGGACGAACGGGCTTGCGCGACCCGGTCGGATTACGCATCATGGTGCCAATTCCTGGAAGAACAATGACCACCGCCCCGACGAGGCGGCACCGGGAGCACCGATCAAATCGGTTTAGACATCGAATTATGGGAGGATCGAAACATGACCGTAGCCGCCATCCTGTCCAAGAAGGGACGTCAGGTGATCACCATGGGCCCGCAGCAGACGCTGGCCGCGGTGTGTGAGACCCTGACCACTCACAAGATCGGCGCCGTGGTGCTGATCGACGGCGAAGGCGCCATCGCCGGCATCGTCTCCGAGCGCGACATCGTGCGTGCGCTCTCCAACGAGGGCGCGGCGTCGCTGGCCAAGCCGGCCTCGGCCTACATGTCGTCCAAGGTCGTGACCTGCGACGAGCGCGAGACCACCGATCAGGTGCTCGCCCGCATGACCGCCGGCCGCTTCCGTCACATGCCGGTGACCCGCGAGAACCGCCTCATCGGCGTGGTGTCGATCGGTGACGTCGTCGCCCGCCGCATCGAGCTGGCCGAGCGCGAAGCCGCCGACATGCGTGCCTATATCGCCTCTGCCTGACCCGCGGACCGCGATCGAAGCGAACGCCCGTCGGAGAGACCTCTCCGGCGGGCGTCGTCGTTTCGTACTCCCTGGCGCGGGAGGTATCCGCGCTGCGGTGCTCCTCAGCGCGTCAGTTCGGCGATCAGCGAGGCGATGTCGGCGACCGAGCGTTCCGCTGCCGCCGTCCCGATGGCGATCGCCTCGTCGGCGCGGTGGAAATCGAACAGGCCGATGTGCCCGAGCCGCGGCGCGATCATCACGTCGGGCGGATCGCCGGCCAACCGCGACCGGGTGATGCGGTCCTGGATGATGTTGAAGCTCTCCATCATCACACCGGTGAGGCCGGGCTTGTCGTCCGAGCCGCCGAGGAAGCGCCGGAGCAGCCCGCGCCCGCCGCTACTCTCCGCCGGTGCCACTTCGCCGTCGCCGACCCCGAGCGACTGCACCACGGTGCCGTGCGCGAAGGTGTCGGAGGCGAAGTTGGCGGCGATCACCAGATCGGCCCCGAGCGCCCGGCACACCGACACCGGCACCGGATTGACCAGCGCCCCGTCGACCAGCATCCGCCGTCCGACCCGGACCGGCTCGAACACCCCCGGCAGCGCGTAGGACGCCCTGAGCGCGTCGACCAGCCGGCCGGAATTGAGCCAGATCTCGTGTCCGGTGGAGAGCTCGGTCGCCACCGCCGTGAACGGCCGCGCCAGATCCTCGATGCGGATGTCGTCGAGCCGCTCGACGATCAGTTTGGCCAGCCGCTCGCCGTTGACCAGCCCCGAGCCGCCCAGATGCAGGTCGAGGAGGGAGAAGACGCGGCGCGGCGACAGTTCGCGGGCGAAGACCTCGATGTCGTCGAGCCGGCCGGCGAGCTCACACGCCCCCACCACCGCGCCCATCGAGGTGCCGGCGACCACGTCCGGCACGATCCCGGCCTCGCGCAGCCGCCGCACCACGCCGATGGCGCCCCAGGCGCGCGCCGCACCGCCGCCGAGCGCCAGCCCGATCTTCGGCCGTCGCGGTTTTTCCGCCGGCTGCCCGCCGCCGTTGCCGCTTCCGTTCTGCCCGAACAAACGCCTCGTCACACCCTCGAGCATCGGTTCACCCTCCACGGAGGTCTTCCCCAGATGTGGAGATTAAATCGATTTGGTTCAAGAATTCATGAACATTCGGAGGGGGTGGATCGCCGAACGTGGTGAATACCGCCACTCGGCCACCGGCCACCGGCAGCCGGCCACCGGCCGTCGATCGTCGGGCCATCGGGCACAGGGTCGCCTGAGGGGCGGCGCCGTCGGCGTCCCGCGGGATCTGATGGGGCAGGGGGGGGGCTGTGGGGAGCGTTACTCGCCCGAACCGTGCTCGTGACCGCAGGCGGCGCCGTAGACCTTCTCCGGATCGAACGCCGGATCACTCTCGACGAAGCCGAGTTCCACGGCTCCCTCGACCGCCGCTCCGACCGGCACCGAGCGATAGAAGCAGGAATGGAAGCCGCGATGGCACGAGGCGCCCGCCCCGGCGACGTCGACCTCCAGCAGCACCGCGTCCTGGTCGCAGTCGACCCGGATCGACTTCACCTTCTGCACGTTGCCGCTGGTCTCGCCCTTGACCCACAGCGCCTTGCGCGACCGGCTCCAATAGGTGGCGACGCCGGTCTCGATGGTGCGCTTCAGCGCTTCCGCGTTCATGTGCGCCAGCATGACGACGTCGCGGGAGGCGGCGTCGACCACCACGGCGGTGACGAGCCCGGCGGCATCGAAGCGCGGCGCCAGCGTCCGCCCCATCTCGAGGGCGTCGTGATCGGAAAGGCGGGGGAAGAGCGCGGTGTCGGTCATGGCCCAGGGATAGGATGGGTGAGGGGAGGGGTCAACCGCCCGAATCTCCGGTGCCGGTTCGGGCGAGGCTCGTCCCGGCCGCGGCGGCGTCGTTCTGCGCCGCCCGATCGGCGGCAGCGCTCTTCCGCTTGGAATCGAACGCCAGATAGACGACCGCGCAGAACAGGATGACGCCCCATCCGATGCACAACTGCGTGCCCTTGGTGCCCGAGGCCCACGGCTCCGGCGTCCAGAACCAGGCCAGCGTCGGCCGCGCGGTGATCGTCTTGAAGGTGGCCGCGAACCAGATGGCGCCCCCGATCGCCAGGATGGCCGACGTCGTCAGCGAGAGCAGAACCTTGGCGCCGCCGTTCCATCGGCGCGAGACGGCCGCGATCAGGCCGACGTAGAGCAGGGTGCCGACCGAGAAGGTCACGGCCCCCTGTTTGACGAAGGCGAGCCGTTCCGCCGCTTCGTCCATCCCCGCCGCCGAGTGGCCGCAGAGCGCGGCGAGCAGCAGCACCGGCACGAGGGTGAAGAGCGGCCACCAGTTCGGATTGTGCCACCAGGATCCGAGCGCGTCGGCGGCGATGGCGTCGGTCGACGGAGGCGAAGTCTCTTCGGTCATGGCGGTTCCCAGTCGAGATACGTTGCGGAAACCAGAATGCCTCCGCAACCGCCGCGACGTCCAATGCAAAGCGCACCGCCCCGCCTCCATGACGGCAATCGTCATCGACCGCTCAGACGGCCGGCGTTCACCGCCCCTCCCACACCGGATGGCGCTTCTCGATGAAGGCCGAGATGCCCTCTTCCGCGTCGCGCGCCAGCATGTTGTCGACCATCACCTGCGCGGTGAGGCGATAGGCCTCGTCGAGCCCCATCTCGGCCTGGGCGTAGAACGCCTCCTTGCCGATCTTCAGCGTCAGCGGCGACTTCGCGGCGATGGTGCGCGCCAGCGCCTCGGTCTCCGCGGTCAGCGCCTCCGGCGCCACCACCCGGTTGACCAGCCCCATCCGCGCCGCTTCCACCGCCGGCACCGACGCACCGGTCAAGAGCATCTCCATCGCGTGCTTGCGGGCGAGGTTGCGCGACAGCGCCACCATCGGCGTCGAGCAGAACAGGCCGATGTGCACCCCCGGCGTGGCGAAGGTCGCCTTCTCCGACGCCACGGCGAGATCACACGAGGCGACCAACTGGCACCCCGCCGCGGTCGCTACCCCCGCCACCTCGGCGATGATCGGCTTCGGCGACCGCACGATCGCCGTCATCAGCGCCGCGCAGGCGGTCATCGTCTCCTCGAACACGGCGCGGCCGCGATCGCCGTTCGCCCGCGCCGCGGTCAGTTCCTTGAGATCGTGCCCGGCCGAGAACGCCGGCCCGCGCGCCGCCACGATCACCACCCGCACGCCGGGATCGGCCGAGAGCTCCGCCACCGCCTGCGACAGCGCCGCGATCATCGCCAGCGACAGCGCGTTGCGCCGCGTCGGATCGGCCAGCGTGACGCGGGCGATCCCCTCGGAGATCGCCACCTCGATCGGCGACGTCGGCTCGGCGGCAATCTGCGCGGACATGGCGGTTCCTCTCGTTTGGGGCTTCTCGTTGTCGTATTCGTCGTTACTCTAATCGATCGAGAAATCCGGTCGAGCCGGAATCGCATCGCGGAGGGCGAGATGAACGACACCACCACGGGAACCCCCGCCGCGCCGCGCCGCGCGTCGGCCGCGCGTCCGAAGGCCCCCCGCGTCGCCGCCATGACGGCGGCCGAGGTCCAGGCCTATGTCGAGGCCGAATTCCCGCAGGTGATCGAGGAGATGGGCGCACTGGTGGTCGAGGAGGCCGATGCCTGGCACGCCCGCATCCGCCTGCCGATCTCGCGCCGCCACCTGCGCCCGGGCGGCACCGTGTCGGGCCCCACGCAATTCTTCCTCGCCGATGTCGCCGCCTTCATCGCCGTGCTGGTGGTGATCGGCCCGATCGGCCTGTCGGTGACGACCTCGGCCACCATCAACTTCCTGCGCAAGCCCGATCCGGCCGACCTGATCGCCGAGACCCGCATCCTCAAGCGCGGCAAGCGGCTGGTGGTGGTCGACTGCATCATCCGTTCGGAAGGCGCGATGGAGCCGGTCGCCCATGCGGTTCTGACCTATTCGATCCCCGAGCCCCACGTGAGCGCCCGCCGCCCCGCCGCCGAACCGGCGTGAGTCGGAGGCTGTCCGGCCCCGAAGTCGCGCCGGCACGGATCGCCTCTCAGAGCCGCCCCACCGGGCCTGCAGAGCCGGCGAAACCGCGCCGCGGCGCATCCCCAGCCCTTCGAGACGTCGCGAATGGGCGAAGGAATGCGGTAATATGATACCATGTACGCGGTATTTTGTTACCACAACAGATAAGCATCTGTTTTCATGTGATTTTTATCTCGATGAAGCCTCGCGAGTACGCTTGACGCCCCATCGTCTCTCGCGTATGACGACGCCACTGACGGCGGCCTTCGGGCCGTCGCGTCGTTTCCGGTGGGGATCTCCCCCTTCGGATGGGTTACGACCGGCAAAGGGTACGAAGACATGAAGACTTTTTCGGCCAAGCCGGCGGAGGTCGAGAAGAAGTGGGTGCTGATCGACGCGAAGGGTCTCGTCGTCGGCCGTCTCGCTTCGCTGATCGCCATGCGTCTGCGTGGCAAGCATCTGCCGACCTTCACGCCGCACGTCGACATGGGTGACAACGTGATCGTGGTCAACGCCGACAAGGTGGTGTTCACGGGCGCGAAGTACGAGGACAAGGTCTACTACTGGCACACCGGTTATCCGGGCGGCATCAAGGAGCGCACCGCGCGCAAGATCCTCGAGGGCCGTTTCCCGGAGCGCGTGCTCGAGAAGGCCGTGCAGCGCATGCTGCCGCGGGGTCCGCTGGCTCGTCAGCAGATGACCAACCTGAAGATCTACGCCGGCGAGGCGCATCCGCACGAGGCCCAGAAGCCCGTGACGCTCGACGTCGCCGCTCTCAACCGTAAGAACGCGAGGGTCTGAGAATGGCCGAGATTCAGTCCTTCGAAGAGCTCGGCGCCGCCGTCGGTGCCGCCAAGGGCGCGGCCGTCGAGGCCCCGGTTCACGAGCGCAAGGTCGACGAGTTCGGCCGTTCCTACGCCACCGGCAAGCGCAAGGACGCGGTCGCCCGCGTTTGGCTGACCCGCGGCTCGGGCAAGATCACCGTCAACGGCAAGGACTTCGGCGCC